>Ga0075430_100003325_pt1 | contig 13471 bp, 8 predicted proteins | sample RhiMetdeltSRZDD4_FD_75294 | JGI IMG/M metagenome (GOLD analysis project Ga0075430, IMG submission 75294) | Populus rhizosphere microbial communities from Tennessee, USA - Rhizosphere MetaG P. deltoides SRZDD4 | ecosystem: Host-associated > Plants > Roots > Rhizosphere > Soil | place: USA... | reverse complement strand
GGCGTACCGTCTTCGTTCCTCGCGGTAGCTAGTTCCATCTCTTCGGCAGTGATTTGCGAGCGATACCACTCAGCGGTTTTCGCTTCGACGTTGACGGAACCGAAGAGACCCATTGCGAGCGAACCACCATCACCTTCACCGCCAGTAGTCGCGGCAGTCGAATAAACCAGGTGGTTTCCCTCGCGCTGTGCGAAGAATGTGTAAGTGGCCGACCCACCCGGAGCGACGAGACTGCTCGGGTTCTGACCGACGTTCGAGCCGTCAGACTGAATCGTGTTGACGAGTTGCAGACCCATCACATGCGCTGACGCAGTGCGGGTCGCGGGGGCGTTGTTCGCAGCAAATGAATTGACGTCTGCCGGATCTGGCGCGAGCAGATTAGTAAAGTTGATTTGAAGACAATCGCCGACGTTCATGCGCAATGCAATCGGGCGCGGGCGTTTGCCGGGACGCAGTTGAACGTTACCTGCGACCAATCCCTTCGACGGATCAATCGCGACAACGTCGCGCTTCAGCGCGTACATCATGCCGGCCGGATTGATCGCGCCGAGACGGTTAAAGACGATGACCTGGTCCAACGCGACCACGTCAGCCTTAACCGTGCGCTCGCACGTAGTCGGCGGAGCCGTTTGGCCGTGCGCACTGGATAAAACGACGAGCACAGTAACTGCGGCGCAGCAGAAGGAGACGAGCCACCGCCGCAGAGTATTTCTGATATTCATATAGATTCTCACCTCATCGAACAGAAGAAAGAGTGTTTTTAGGCTTGCTTTGACCGCGCGGACCTATTGGAGCTGGTGGCGAGGCTTCATCTGGAATTCATCTATTGAATGACTCGCTTGAGCAAAGGTTGGGCCACAAAAAAGACAAAGGCACAAAAGGTTTTCGTTGCTTTTTGTGTTCCAGCTTGGATTTCCGTGTGGGGTGAGTGTTCCACCACGGAACACGATCTAACCGGCGTGTCCTCTGGCTTCGTTCTCTGCATCACCACGCAATCCAAAACTCTTCATCTTTCGATATAGCCGCGGTCGGTGGTAGTTGAGGATCTCTGCGGTCCTTTTAACGTTGCCCGCAGTTCGTTCGAGCGTTTGGGCGATGGCTTCGCGTTCGATCTCTTCCATACTCATGTAAGGCGGGATGATGCAGCGAAACTGCCCGGATGGAGGCGCATGAAGCTGAGCGGGAAAACTTTCGGGCGTCAACTTATCTTCGGTCGCGAAAAGCACGGCGTGCTCGATGACGCTTTCGAGCTCGCGTACATTTCCGGGCCATTCGTAACGCATCAACAACGCAAAAGCCCCGGTCGAGATTTCGCGGATCCGCTTCTTGTACTTTTCCGAATACTGCTGGAGAAAACGTTCAGCGAGCAGAGGTACGTCATCGAAGCGTTCACGCAATGGTGGCGCAATGACCTTGATAGTGCTGATACGAAAGTAGAGATCTTTGCGGAACGTACCCTCTTGAATCATCTGCGCGGTATCACGATTGGTTGACGAAACAAGACGGAAGTCAACGTCTACTTCTCCTTCGTCACCGAGGCGACGGAGTTTTCGTTCCTGTAGCACGCGCAACAGCTTGGTCTGAAGATGCATCGGCATCTCGGCGATCTCGTCGAGGAGGAGTGTGCCGCCGGCGGTCGCTTCAATCAGGCCACGTTTGTCACGATCGGCTCCAGTGAATGCACCCTTCCTGTAACCGAACAACTCTGATTCGATCAGATCGTGCGGGATGGCCGCACAGTTAATACGCGTGAGGGGAAATTCGGCGCGCGTGCTCTGAAAATGAAAGGCCGCGGCGATGAGTTCTTTTCCCGTCCCTGACTCACCTTCGATGAGCACGGATGCATCCGACGGCGCCGCCGTGCGTATAATCGAATGGATTTGACGCATCTTCGAATGACGACCGATGATCCCAAAATCGTCGCCGTCACCCAGCAGTGCACTCTTCAGGTTCCGGTTCTCGCGCGTGATCGCTTCGAATTGCAACGCGCGTTCGACCAGCATCGTCACCTGGTCGGGCGTGAACGGCTTTTCGATGTAGTAGAAGGCGCCACGCTTGATAGCTTCGATAGTGATGTCGATGGAGCCGTGCGCGGTCATTACGACCACTTGCGTATCGGGAGTGTCTTTTTTGATCCGATTAAGGAGGTCGATCCCGGTGGCGTCAGGAAGTCGCAAGTCAGTGAAGACAAGGTCGTATGGAGAACCCTTGAGCAAGACGCTCGCCTCAGCCACGCTTTTGGCAGCATCAACCTGATATTCCAACTCAGTCAGGATCAATTGCAAAGCGTTGGTGACGCTTCGCTCATCGTCAACCACAAGGATTCTGCCTCGAGACATTGTCAACTCTCCTCCGGTGCCGGCAGCGCGATGCGGATCGTCGTACCTTCCCCAGGTCGACTGTTACAAGCAATGTTTCCGCCGTGCTGCTCGATAATTTTTTTAGCGTAGGGCATCCCGAGGCCGAGTCCCTGCTCCTTCGTTGTATAGAAAGGCTCGAAAATGTCTTTTACCGTTTCTTCGCTAATTCCGTGACCGGTGTCTGAGATTTCAAGACGCAGGCCCTGTTCATTGCGATCAGACGTGATTGTTAACCTGCCTCCTTGCGGCATCGCTTCAACGGCATTGAGGATGAGGTTCATCAAAGCCCCACGCATGGAGGATTCGTCGATGATTGCCGGCGCCGCCTGCTCACTCAATGAAACGTGAACATCGATGTCATTCGCTGTTATTTGGGGTCGAAGTAGCTCCAAGACGTCGTTAACAATCTGATTGAGGTTTGCAGAACGCGGAGTGATAGCAATTGGACGCGCAAAACCAAGAATGCGTTCAACAGTATCGATCAGATGGTTGATCGTCTCGACGATTTTATCGACGAGCGCCGCTTCGCTTTCGGAAGACTTGTCGATCTTGCTTTTGAGGTGAAGTGAGTAAAGCAGTAACCCAGCCAGAGGATTCTTCACCTCGTGAGCAACCTGCGCCGCTGCTCGTCCCAAGGCTGCGATCCGCTCCTGTTGGACCAGACGTTTGTGAGTCTCCACCAGTTCTGCCGTTCGTTCCGCGACGCGCATCTCGAGTTCTTCAGCGTACAGTTTTATCTCGTGTTCGAGTCTGCGCTTTTCGTCAGTCAGGCGCTTCTTCTCAGCCGCGCGAGCAACTGCGCTGAGCAAAACGTCTTTAACGATCGGTTTCGGTATGAAGTCATAGGCGCCAGAGCGGACGATCTCCGGTATCACTGACAGATTCGGTTCGCCGGTGATCATGATGACGGGAATGTAGACGTCGGCGGTCTGTAGTTTCTGTAAGAGATGGACGCCGCTCTTGCCAGGGAGGTTGATGTCAATTACCGCAACGTCGAGGCCGTCAGCGTTGTGCGTGACGGCGGTGTCGTAATCGGGAGCTAACAATACTGTGTAGCCGGCGCGCTTCAAGAACTCACCCATCGTCAGGCGAATGCTTGGCTCGTCGTCAACCAGTAGAACGTTAGACATATCAATAATCTTTAGGCCGCATAAGGCACAAAAGATTCCACCGAATTAAGTTCAATGATGAAGCGAGTGAACTTTCCTTTTTCGCTTTCGACTCTGATCGTTCCGCCGAAGTCGCGGATGATGCCGAAGCTGACACTCAGGCCCAACCCTGTGCCTCCCGCTTCTCTGCGCGTGGTAAAGAACGGGTCGAAAACTTTGCCCAGATCTTCGCTCTTGATTCCCACGCCGTTATCGTAAAACTCGACCCGCACGTTTTCACCTGCGCGACGCGCGGAGATTCTGAATACTTTCGGCTCGTCCGAATCTTTTGCTTTCAACGCGTGATGCGCATTACTAATCAAGTTGACCACGACCTGCCGGAGTCGTGATCCGTCCGCACGTACCGGTGGGAGATTAGGCTCCAGATCAATCTCGACTTTTATGCCGTCCTTTTCAAATTGACGTCCGAAAAGCGCGATTGAAGTTTCGATCGAGTCTGCGAAATGTATCTGCCTCAGTTCCTGCGTATCGGCGCGAGCGAAAGCCAAAAGGCCTCGCACGATCCGCGCGATGCGTTCACCTTCGTCGATAATCCCGTCGATCATCTGCTGCTCGAAATCAGATCGCGGCTTCTCTTCATCCTTGAGCAGTTGGGCGAAGTTGATGACGCCGTTAAGCGGGTTGTTGATCTCGTGGGCCACGCCTGCGGAAAGCTCACCAATGGAAGCTAACTTCGACGACTGATACACCTGACGCTGCATTTCTTCGCGCTCGGCTTCTAATCGCTTACGCAACGAGAGATCGCGAAGGGACATGATCATTACCTTCTCGCCATCGGTTGAGAGAGGTGCGAGGGAAATTGAAACAGGCAGAGATTTCCCCTGCGGAGTTTGGACCATCAACTCACTTTCACCTGAAGTGTGAAGGTTGTGCGTCATCATCATTAGCTCAGGCTTGCCGTTTGTAGCAGGAAAGAGCTCGCGGATATCTCGACCGGCACAGTCCTGTTGCCGGAGTCCGAGAATTTCGCAAAATTTATCGTTGGCCTCGAGCAGGCGATAGTCATTAAGCCGGACCACGCCGATGCCGTCTCTCGCTTGTTCAAAGAGCGCCCGGTAACGTTCTTCACTCTCTCTTAATTGACCCTGTTGTCTATGCACCAGGCGGAGCAAAAGCGTCACCACCAGCGCATCGACCATGATGGAGATAAAGACGTGTTCTGTGCGTTGTTTGATATTCCAGCGTTTCTCGGTGTTGGCCTCACCCGGATACTCTCTGTCAACCCAGGCGAAAAAAGGAGGACGCAGTGTTATCTCCCAAAAACCAATCACCCCGATAGTCATCAATACAGTGAGAAGGACAAAGAAGACAATCGTCTTGAAATCGAACCTGGTAATCATGTGGATTTCAAGCAGTATATCTTTCAGTGGAGATAACCGGAAGGGATGCAAGGCTGTACAGAGTGAAGCCGCAGATTAACGCTGATGAACGCGGATCAGATCCGCATTCACCGAGCGCTAAATCTGCGGCTCACAAAGTTCTAACTAACTAATTGGCTGCCGTCGTCGAAACAGAATTACTTCCGAAGTTTGGCACCCAAATCTTAGCTCCACCAATGGCAATCGAAAAAGGACCTTTGCCAGTGGTATAGGTTGCTACAATGCTGCCAGTCGCTGGATTGACCTTCACAACGGTGCTGTCACCGTTGTTAACGACCCACAAACTCGCTCCGTCAAAAGCTATTCCAGCAGTTCCATCGCCAACTTTGAACTCACCGAGATTGAGTCCATCACTGGCTTGAAGCTTGGTTAGACTTGCGCCGAAATAGTTTGTTATCCAGAGGTTTTGGCCTTCAGCAGCGATGCCGAAGGGGCCATCGCCCGTAGCAAAAGTACCCTGCACTGCTCCTGCAGTGCTCAAACGTGAAACCGTGTTGCTCTTGTTGTTGGTTACCCAGATGCTATTTGCCGCGAACGCCAAACTGATCGGGCGGTTACCAACTGCGAAAGTACCAAGAGTGGCGCCCTTGGTGCTGAGTTTTGTCACGGTGTTACTGTGACGATTGGCGACCCAGAGGTTTGTGCCGTCAAACGCCAGCCCACCTGGACCATCACCGACGTTGAAAGTGCCGGCAATTGCTCCAGTTGAAGGAGTCACTTTCGTAACGGTGTTGCTTAACAAATTCGCTACATACAGCGATCCACCCGCATAGAGCAACGCAACCGGTCGTTTACCAACCGTAAACGATCCGGCGAGTGTGCCATCGCTAACTCTGATTCGGGTGATCTTGTCGTTGAATTGTGTAGCTACCCAGACGTATGTGCCGTCGAAGGCTACGGCTTCCGGGCCGGCGGTAGTGGCCGCGCCACCACCCAGGTCACCTTCCGTAGTTCCAAAGCTTTGAATTGATGCACTGCCGCCACCACTTCCGGTGGGGAGTGGAATTTCGGTCATAGGGATCTGCGCCTTGGTTACACTTGGCATTGTTGCTGCAACTGCCAGTAACAACACCAGCTTGAAAACTCTCCCTTTGAGAAGAATCATTTGCCACCTCCATTCGCTTTCGCCTTCGCCGAAATTTCTTTCGTCTTCTCCAGGTTCTTCGGCCAATCAACCCAGCGAACCGCTTCTGCAATCCCTTCCGGCGATAACATTCCCGGGCAACCACCCCAAAATTCCAATGGTTCGTTGCCGTACTTGACCACCCCGATGTGATTACTCTTGTCTTTATCAACTTCGGGGTCAGGATCGACATAACCGAGTTTGCGTCTGATTGTCTCCATGTCCTCAACTGAGCCCGTCAGGAACAGCCAGCCCGGTTTCACTTTATGCATATGAGCATAGTGTTTGAGGGCCGCCACGTTGTCCTCTTTCGGTTTCAGCGTGAACGAATACATGAAGATATCCTTGCCAACGCGATTGCCGAGTAGCTTCTGTACTCTCACCAGGTTCCTGGTGATTGGTGAGCAGATGCCTTCGCATTGCGCGTAGAACATGTTGAAGATAACGATCTTGTCTTTGACTAGGTCGTCGTAAAACTTCAACTTGCGTCCATTCTGGTCGGTCAGAATCAGATTCGGGAAATACCTTTGCCTGAATCTTTCTCGCGAGGATACTTGTTTGAATCTTGAGCGCCAATCGAGCGACTGAGCCCCAGTAAGCAACGGCACAGCAAACGGTGTTGCCGCAAGCGTTGCTACCAAACTTCTGCGTTTTAAGTCCGTCATAAGAATTCCTTTCTTCAGGTGACTGAGCCCAGGTTTTCCCGTCGCACGAGAACATGTTGCGCGGGATCACCACAAAACGACTGTTAGGGGTTAGTCCTGTTGTCGCCGATTTCGTTTATTTCACCGAGCACCATCATCGCGTGGTCTTCGTGGACCACGTTGTGACAGTGGATCGGTAATCTCCCGACGAAATCGCGGAAACGGAAGTACACCCTCGCTTCCATGTTGTGCTCCAACCTGAAAACATCCTTTCGGCCTCGCGTAATCAGTTCCGTGCCTGACGGCGCGTTACCGTTGATCTTGAGGGTCTGGAACTCTTCAAAGTGCATGTGAATCGGATGTTGCCATCCGCCTGAGTTGTTCTGGAAGATCCATTCCTCCACCGAGTTTTTCTTGATTGCGAAGCGCGACGGCTCGTCGCAACGGTTGACAAGTCGCCCGTTGACTTGCCACTGACCGTTACCACGCTCGAACCTGAAGGTGCGAGTGATGCGAGGCGCTTCATTGGTATCCGGAAAACCGTAGAAGTAAGTACCGGCTGGAATTTTGGTGAAGTCGACACTGTTATCGGTCACTTGTGGACCATCAACGATGATCTTCAGGATCTGGTTTCCCTGACCAGCACCGAGTACGTTTCCTGTCGGACCGCGTCCATCGACTTGTTCCAGGCGGTTCTCGACGAAGAACGTCTTGCCGGCGTCCTTGGTGAAATCGACGATTACGTCCACGCGCTCGGCTACGGAGACGCGCGCGCTGTTTACCAGGACGGGCCTCTCCAACAGGTTGCCGTCCGTCGAGATCTGCCAGTACGCCTTAGTTGAGTTGTTCGGACCCAGGAGAAAGAACTGATAGAAGCGCGATGGTCCAGTATTCAGCCAACGGAACCGATACCGGCGCGGGCTTACGTGCAACACCGGATTGATCTTGCCGTTGACCAGGAACTTGTCGCCGAGAATTCCGTCTGTATTGAAACTATCGAACTTCAGCAATCCTGTTACACTGTCGAAAACCTTATCGTTGAAGACCATGTAAATATCGAAACTGGTCAGCGGGTTCTGTCCATCGCCGAAGCTCGGCAACTTGAACCCGCTGTTTTCGTTACCCGTATCCTTTTCATTGAAGAGAATATAGGCGCCTGCGAGACCTTTGTAAGTATTCTCGGCCGTGTGATCGATGCGGTGGTCGTGATACCAGAGAGTGTGCATCGCCTCCCGAATATCGCCACCCTGCGCCGCATGTGTTGATTTCACTCCGGCATAGACGTTCGGATAGTGATGATCGTAGAACTGTCCTCGTTCCATGAAGAAACAAGGAAATCCATCACTCTCAAGCGGCGTGTGGCCGTTGTGCAGGTGTTCTGTAACGGATGGAAAGCCAAAGCCTCCGTTCTCTAACGGCGGCGGAAGATTGTTGCGCAGCCGCAGCAATATCGATCCATCTCCAGGCTGGCCAAGAACACCGTATTTCTCGACGATTAGTGGACCAGGGGTCCGGCCGTTGAAGCCCCAGATTGTTTGCGGCGGCAGCTCGGGATGCATAATAGCCGTCCCAGCCTCCTCCGACATTTGATAGTACCTTTGTGGCGGAAAGTCCGTGAAAGCCTGGTGCGCAACTGAGCGTGCTTCACCCTGATCCCGTTGCGGCTGCTGAGTGGGCGGTGGATTGAGCGCGGAAAGCGGTACTTGTGGCAGTACCGGTAGCCGCGGCATAAGTTCCTGGAAAGGTGTGGTGAAGGGACTGTTTGGTTCGTCGTCGTCGAAAGAACCTCGCGTATTTAGCGGGCGGGCACTCAAACCTTTTTTAGGTATTAGCATACCCGCGCTGGTAAGTAGTCCCATCTTCAGCAGATCGCGCCGCTTAAAGCCGGCGGCAATCAGCTCGCGACGATTGTCCGCTGCTGTTTGTTTTTCCTTTTCTTTTCTTAAGTTCCGTTTGGAGATGTACGCCATCGGTAAACTCCTCCTATTGAGCGCCTGTGGTAAATCGGTTGGACCAGGCCTCGAATGCTCTTGTTGATGTGATCGAGAATTTCCCACACTCGTTTCGGGGCGGGAAAAACTCGGTTGCTTACTTTTCTCGATTGTTAGCGGGGTTAAGTGAGAAACACCCACCAACTTGAACAGCTATTAAAGGCTTAGCACTCTGTGAGTGGAGAATATTTGTCCTGCGTCTCTGGGCTTTGGGGGTGACAGTAAAACTTCAGGACAAATGCAGTTGTAAATTTCTCTGTGCATCTTTGTGTTTAAGTAGAGAGAACACAAAGATGCACAAAGCGGACTTTAAACTATTATTTAGCAACCACGGATGATGAAGCAACACCTCCGAGGCTACTTCTCACCGTGATGTTCTGTGGGTTCGTCGATACACTCAGCTCAGCTCTGTACTGACCGCCACCGTTATTCGACAGCGTTCCGAGCAGTTGTCCAGTTGAAGTGACAAAAACCTGGAGAGTCGCGCTGCTGCTCGTGCTCGTTGCCTCCACACGTAAGACACGCTTCGCGCTCTCAAACTCAGCGCGCGTTACTCGCACCGTGTCAGTGCTTGGAGGCGGCGGTGGTGGCGGTGCTGTAACCGGATTGATTGTCAGCGTTGCACTACGCGTAATGCCGTTGAGAGTGGCGCTGATCGTCGCGCTTGCAGTTGCGGTTACAGTTGTGGTGTTGACTGTGAAATTCGCCGATGATGCTCCAGCAGCGATTGTTACGCTTGCCGGAACAGAAGCTACCGCGTTGCTACTTGCGAGACTGACTGTAGTGGCAGCCGTAGCAGCCGCGCTTAACCTGACCGTACCTTGAACCGAATTCCCGCCCACCACTGAAGTCGACCCCAGTGTTAACGCCGACAACGTAACTGGTGTTGGAGTAGGAGCGGCAGGAGTAACAGTGACCGACAAATTGCGACGTCCGAGTTGGTTGTTACGAATCCTGATGTTTATGTTTTGAGCTAAAGTTACGGCCCTCGTGGTGGCAATGAAGCTTACGCTCGAGCTTCCACCCGGCATGAATACATTCGCTGGCACCTGAAGAACGGTTGAATTGCTGCTGGACACTGAAAACGAAAAGCCATTAGAAGGCGCTACGGCACCAGCAACCAGACCAATTCTTATTTCAGTGGAATTTCCACCAACTACCGTTGACGGTGTGGCAGTGACACTACCGTAGCCAGGAGCAACAGCAATCGATCCAGTCGAGTTTATGAACACCGCGAGCCCAGCTCTGGCTCCAGTGATCGGAAGCGCGATATCCGCCCTGCCATCGCGATTGAAATCGCCCGTGACAATGGTTCCTCCGCCAATACTCGACAACGGCGGGGGCACTGCGTAATTCACCGGTGCGCGGAATGTTCCATCGCCATTCCCGTGTAGTATCTGAAACAGACCTACTGTTCCATCTGCCATAGAAAGGGCCAGGTCAAGGAACCCGTCGCGATTAAAATCAGCAATCGCCGTATACTGAGGAACACGCAACCCCGCATCGGTAATGATTCGTGCTGGCTGGAAGGTACCATCATTGTTGCCTAAGAGAATGCCTGTCCTGCTGCCGTTAAGTCCTATCGCGACCACTAAATCCTGAATCGTATCGCCATTAAGATCCGCGACGTCGATGTCAGTGCCATCAGCGCCGAACGCGTCTGCGAGAAGATTGATAGTTGGCTGTTTCAGAAACGATCCATCGCCGATGCCGAGAAGGACATAAACCTGTGCTTGATTGCCGGCTATTCCTAGATCTTTGATTCCGTCGCTGTTGAAATCACCGACCGCGATGCGCAACATCCCGGTGCCAACGTCGATTTCAAAAGGAGTTTGAAATGTGCCGTCGCCCAAACCAAGCATTACTGTAATGTTGCGCGTTGCGACACAGGGACTGACAAAGCAGGCGAGCGTGTGGGAAATCACTACGTCGAGGCGACCGTCGTTATTGAGATCGGTGGCGACAATCGAAGGCGCATCGTCCAGGGCTCCGGTGTTATCGAATGTGACGGGCGCGTTGAACGTCCCGTCTCCATTGCCTGTAAGCAGAGCAAGACTGAACTGCGGACTGTTAAGCGATACCGCGAGGTCCATTCGTCCATCACCATTGAAATCGCCAGCGGCGACGTCCTGCGACTGCGCGCCTGTCGCGAAATTGACGCGCGGAGTAAATGTTCCGTCTCCAGTACCCAACATAACGCCAACTCCGAACGCCCCATTGGCAACAAGATCAGGAATACCATCACCGTTCAAGTCTGCAACGATGTGATTATTTCCAAGGATCGGGTAATCAGTTCTTGAGAAACTTGCGGACTGAGCGGATGTATTAATCTGAAACAGGAAAATTGCTAAAGACATCAGGACAAACGAGACGGATCTTTGCAAAAAACGGATGCAGCTTCTATTAAGCACAACGAGTCCTCCCCAAGTACGTTCACACACTGTTAGATAAATGAGCCGAAAATGATCGTGGAATTACGTCGGGGACGTTTGGGGGAAAGTCTCTCGCTCAGTTCGGGTTTTATTCGTCAGACATACAGTGCGGGTGAAGTCGCGAAAAATACATCAGTGAGGAATTTTGCCGCGGGCTTTTGTGATCTTTGTGTCTCTGTAGTGATCGCAGAGACACAAAGAGGAACACAAAAAAGTTGTATGGATTAATTACGTCCTCGCTTTTTCGGCGTTGAAGTTGGCGTTGGAGTTGGTGTTGGCGTAGCCGTCGGTGTCGGTGTCGGTGTTGGGACTGAGTCACTCTCAGGCGTCCTTGTCAGCGCAATACCAGCGTCAATCCGATATTGCACATCCCCATCGATTCCGACAGACATCCGCTCCACGTGGCGAACGATCTCCTTATTCGAAAGATAAGGAAACGCCGCGCGTACGAGCGCGACTTCGCCTGCCACGAGGGGCGCAGCCATCGACGTCCCGCTCCACGTCGCATATTGATTGTTAGGCACAATACTTACGATACCTGCGCCAGGCGCTGCTACCTGAACCCACGAAGCTCTGCTTGAAAAGGAGGCCAGGGTGTCGTTCTTCGTAGATGCCGCAACTGCAATCAGTCCGTCCACGTTTTCGGCAGCCGGGTATTGTTTCGTGTCGTCACCGTCATTTCCTGCGGCAGCGACTACCACGAGCTGCGGATTTGTTAAGACTGGAAAATCACCATCGGCTCCACCACACGCCTGTTCCAGTAAATTACGGATCAACCCCGTCTCTCTGCGAGTAGACAAACTTAAATTGATGACGTCGGCGCCGTCGTCCGTGGCCGGATTGCCATCAGGGTCGATTGCAAAAGCGAGGGCTTCAGCGAGTACCCAAATGTTTCCCACGCCGAATCTATCGAGCACCCTAATGGGGATGATTTTTGCTTCGGGCGCCACGAGGGTAACTAGCCCGGCGACGTGCGTGCCGTGTCCATAGGGTCCTGTTTGCTGATCACCGACTTCACTGGGGTCGGCATCGTCATCGACGAAATCCCATCCCGGCAACAGACGCCCGGCAAGTGCAGGATGACTCGTATCAACGCCGGTATCGAGAACCGCGATTTTGATCGGTCCCTGTGGTCCGGTTCCTCGATTGATCTGATGAGCTGAAGACAAGTGAATCTTTTGCAGCGCCCACTGCGACTGGGCTGTTGCATCATCGCCTCCGACACTCCAGGTGAGGCCAACGCTCCAAGTGAGGCCACCCCCCTCAGGCGGTGTCGCGATGAAGTTGGGTTCGACGAAAACGACACGCGAGTCGCCAGACAATGCCGTCACGCGATCCTCGACGGAACCATTGTCCGTCATCCGCAATCTGAAAATCGGCCTGCTACCAAACTGATCGAGCGGAGTCGAATCGAGGGAGTATCTGGACGCAATCGCAGGCAGATCTCCGGCGCTAACCAGCCTTACGACGACCTCCCAGGGGACAAATTCGTCACCACCACTGCTCGTCGCGTTTGAAACACTGGTCGTGCGCAAGTCAAAAAGCAAGCAGACGACTACCAGCAACAAAGACAAAAGTGTTAGACCTCTTCGCACAGCTCAGTCCTCTAATTTTGAATCTTGTTGGGGGAATTCAGGTCGGGGGAGGGATTACGTTAACTGAAATCTTTTCGGTTGCCAATGTCCGGCAGCGAAAGCGGGGGGGTGGCCACGGAGGGCCACCCCTACAAGCGAGCAACGAAAGGTCTCTATATTCGAAAGTTTATAGGGGTGGCCCTCCGTGGGCCACCCCAGCTTACATCACCAGCGCCCGACGAGTACAAATGGCGACCAAAAGAACGGATGCGGTTTTTCCTTCAGTAACTTCATCTGTGCAGCACGCAGCGAACTGGCCGGTGACTTCGTTTTCGCAAGTTCAGAATAAAAGCTCACCATCAACTCGGTCGTCGCCTCATCATCAATCGTCCACAAACTCATCAAAACGGTCGGCGACCCGGCCGAAAAGAAACCACGCGCAATGCCCATGAGCTCATCCCCGGGAGCGATTGCATTCATGCCTGTCTCGCAAGCGCTAAGCGTTACAAGTCCGCAATTCAGTTTCAGCCCATAGGTATCCCGCGCGGTGAACCATCCATCGCCGAGCCTCAAAGCAGAAACCAGGGGATTGTCAGATCGAAACTGCGCATGACAAGCAAGATGAATCACATCAACGTCGCCTGCGTGCTCGCGTAAGACCTCCGTAGTTGCTGCCTGATCTGAATATTGCTTGATTTCGCCGAAGATCCGATCAAGCGCATGAAGCTCCTCATTTACGCCGGGTATTCGTTCATCACCCACTCCCAAAAGCAAAGCATTTGAAAACTGAGATTTAGAT
>Ga0075430_100003318_pt1 | contig 13491 bp, 12 predicted proteins | sample RhiMetdeltSRZDD4_FD_75294 | JGI IMG/M metagenome (GOLD analysis project Ga0075430, IMG submission 75294) | Populus rhizosphere microbial communities from Tennessee, USA - Rhizosphere MetaG P. deltoides SRZDD4 | ecosystem: Host-associated > Plants > Roots > Rhizosphere > Soil | place: USA... | reverse complement strand
ATGGTCGAGGCGATCGGCGAAGGTGATCGTGTGGTCGGGTTCGCGTCGATCCGAGCGCATCATGCGGACGTCGGCGGGATGAGTCCCGGCAGCATGCCGCAGGGCGCGACGGAGCTCGTGCAGGAAGGGCTCATCGTTCCTCCGGTTCGGATCGCGCGCGGCGGCGTTCCGGTGGACGACATCATGCGTCTCGTGCTCGCGAACGTTCGCACGCCCGACGAACGGCGAGGCGACCTGGCGGCGCAGCGCGCTGCCTGCGCCGCGGGTCGCGAAGGCTGGCTCGCGCTGCGTCGGCGTGAAGGGGCCGATCGCCTCGATCGCGCCTGCGACGCCCTGCTCGACTACACGCGACGGCGAGCGCTGGCGCGGATCGCGGAGCTCGGGGACCTGCACGGATTCGCGCGCGACGCGCTCGAGGGCGATGGCGTCGACGACAACGACGTCACCGTTGCAGTGCGGGTGTCGGCAGCGGGCGGCCGATTATCCCTCGACTTCGACGGTACCTCACCCGCGGTGCGGGGCAACGTGAATTGTCCGCGCTCGGTCACGAGGGCGGCCGCCGTGTTCGTGCTGCGAACGCTGCTGGACGACGATGTACCGACCAACGATGGCATCGCCCAAGCGTTGGAGCTCGTGATTCCAGCTGGCTGTGCGATCGACGCCCGTTGGCCATCGGCCGTGGCGGCGGGGAACGTCGAGATGTCCCAGCGCATCACCGATACCATCTTCCGCGCCCTTGGCGATGCGGGCGTACCGGTGCCCGCGCAGGGGCAGGGAACGATGAACAACATCACGTTCGGTGGCGCTGGTTGGACGTTCTACGAGACGTTAGGCGGCGGGCAGGGCGGAGGACCCCGCGGTCCCGGGCCGAGCGCGGTGCACGTCGGCATGAGCAACACGCGCAATACGCCGATCGAGTCGCTTGAACGCGCCTATCCGATCCGGATCGACGAGTACGCGGTGCGTCGCGAGTCCGGTGGCGGCGGCGTTCATCGCGGCGGGGACGGGATCATCCGCCGCTACCGCGTGCTCGAGCGCTGTACGGTGACGCTGGTCACGGAGCGACGACGACACGCGCCGCGCGGCACCGCGGGCGGGGCGGACGGACAGCCGGGCCGGAATCAGTTGAACGGCCGCGCTATCCCCGCGAAATGTCGCCTCGAGCTGACTCCTGGCGACGTCGTGACGGTTATGACGCCGGGCGGCGGCGGGTGGGGAGCCCCCGTGATTCCCACCGACGTTGTGCGACGCGATCGGGTGTCGGAGAAAAACACCTAGTCCCTGCAGGGACGCTAGAGCGTGTTCCGGCGTTGGGCCGGCCGGGGCGGTGGCGGGTCTGAGCGTCGGTGTCGAAGCGTGCGCGCCGCCGAAAGCGCGTCAGCTCGACGCCCGTCCGGTCTCGACCGAAGCTACACTTGCGCGATTATGATAGCCATGTATACATAACCCATGACACATCACGGCCTCGGCGAGTTCGAGCAGTTGGTGCTCCTCGCCATCGCGCATCTGCGGGGGGAGGCGTACGGCATCCCCATCGTCGAGGAGATCGAGCGGCGTACCGGGCGGAGCGTCGCCCGCGCCGCCGTCTACGTCACCCTACGCCGGCTCGAGGACAAAGGGTTGGTCTCGTCGTGGATGAGCGACCCGACCCCCGAACGAGGCGGCAAGGGGCGGCGCTACGTGCGGCTCGAAGCCGAGGGCGCGCGCGCCCTGCGCGAGGCGCGGCACGCTACCGAGCGCATGTGGCAGGGGCTCGACCCGGCATCGCTGAGGGCGCGGTGAGCGCCGCCCCCGCGCCCCCGCGGCTCGCCCGCGCTCTGCTGCGCCTCGCCGTCCCGGACGACGCCGGTGCGGCCGTCGAGGGCGACCTCCACGAGCTCTTCGTCGCGCACCGCGCCGAGTCGGGCGCCGCCGCGGCCGCCCTCTGGTACTGGGTCGAGACCCTCTCCTTCGCCATGCGATTCACGCTCGATCGCGCTGCCCGCGCCGTCCGCGGCCTCGTCGTCGGCGACGCCGCGCCGTCGTCGCTCGACCTCAAGCTCGGCGCGCGGCTGCTCGCCAAGTCGCCCGGCCTCGCGATCGTCGGCGGCCTGGGGATGGCCGTCGCGATCGCCCTCGGCGCCGGCGCGTACGCGTTCGTCAACACGTACTTCTACCCGGAGCTGCCGCTCGCCGAGGGCGATCGCGTCGTTGCGATCGGCAAGTTCGACAAGCGGCTGCGCTGGAAGGACAAGCGGCTGCTGCACGACTTCCTCGTCTGGCGGCGCGAACTGCGCACGGTCGTCGACCTCGGCGCCTCCCGCACCGTGCAGCGCAACATCGGCACGGCAGTGGGCGAGGGGCCGGCGGAGCCAATCACGCTGGCCGAGATGACCGCCTCGGGCTTCCGCCTGGCTCGCGTGCCCGCGTTCCGCGGCCGCACCCTGGCCGAGGACGACGAGCGGCCGGGCGCGCCGCCGGTGATCGTGATCGGCTACGACGTCTGGCGATCGCGCTACGCCGACGACCCGTCGGTGATCGGGCGGGAGGTCCGCATCGGCCGGGACGTCCACACCGTCGTCGGCGTCATGCCGCCGGGGTTCGCGTTCCCAATCAATCACCAGTACTGGATCCCGCTCCGCGCCGCCTCACGCGCGGCGGCGCCGGGGGCGGGGCCGGAGCTCCACGTCTTCGGCCGCCTTGCCCGCGGTGCGACGCGCGAGGCGGCGCAGGAGGAGCTGAGCGCGCTCGGTCGGCGGCTCGCCGCCGAAGGGCCGCCGGCACTCGCGACTCTGGAGCCGCGCGTCATCCCCTACGTCGACGTCGTCGTCAACGGCGAGGTCGACGGCTCGAGCGCGGCGATGGCGGTGCTGCGGTTCCTGATCGCGCTGCTCCTCGTCGTGGTGGCCCTGAACGTGGCGGTGCTGGTCTACGCCCGCACCGTCACGCGCACTGGCGAGATCGCGGTGCGCACCGCGCTCGGCGCGAGTCGCGCCCGCATCGTCGCGCAGCTGTTCGCCGAGGCGTTCGTCCTCTCGGCGCTGTCGGCGGCGGTGGGCCTGGGGATGGTCGCCGTCGCGCTGGACATGATGGACCAGTTCATCGACGAGGTCTCGGGCGGACGCGCGCCGTTCTGGATCGACCCCGGACTGTCGTTAGGCACCGTGTTGTACGCGCTCGGGCTCGCGGTGCTCAGCGCGGTGATCATCGGCGCCCTCCCCGCGCTGCGGGCCACCGGCGCACAGCTCCGCGCGGCGATCGGGAGCCTGGGGAGCGGCGCGAAGGCGCGGCTCGGGAAGACCTGGACGGTGCTCATCGTGGCGCAGGTCGCGATCGCCGTGGCGGTTCTCCCCGCGGCGATCCGGCAGGCCGGGCAGATGGTGCGGGCGGCCTACCGCGAGCCCGGGTTCGCGTCGGGCGAGTACCTCTCGACGCAGTTCGTCGTCCAGCGCGACGCGGACGCGGTCACCGACGCCCGCGCGGACAGCGCGGCCGCCGACAGTCTGCTCGCGATCGCGGACGCGCTGCTCGCGCGGCTCGCGACCGAGCCGGGCGTCGTCGGCGCGACGGTCACCAGCGGCTCCCCGTGGGAAGGGGGCGGGAGCCCGGTAGAGGCGGACGGCGTGGACCGACCGCCGCAGCGGGTCGGCAGCCTCGACGTGGACACCGGCTACTTCGGCCTGTTCGACGTGCGCACGATCGCGGGGCGGAGATTCACGGCGGCGGATGCGGCGCTCCCCGCCGGGGACCGCCCGGTGATCGTCAACCGTAGCTTCGTTACCGAGGTCCTCGACGGCGGCGAGCCGATCGGGCGCCGTGTCCGCTACCGAGGCGAGGACGGCGCGGTGAACCCGTGGCACGTGGTCGTCGGCGTCGTCGAGGACTTCCCGGTCGGCCTGCCGCAGCCTGGGGAGACGAGCAGCGCGCGGATGTTCCACCTCGCGGTCCCGGGGGAGCTCGGCGGCGGTCTGCTCACGATCCGGCTGCGAGCGGGGATCCCCGAGGCGTTCACGCCAACGCTGCGCCGCATCGCCACCTCCGTCGACCCGATGCTGCAGCTCTCGCCACCGCGATCGCTTTACGCGGTGTATCGCGACAACGCGCGCACCGGCGTGCGCGTCGCGCTGGTCATCGCCCTGATCACCGGGAGCGTGCTCCTGCTCTCAGCGGCCGGGATCCACGCGCTGATGTCGTTCACCGTGAACGATCGGCGGCGCGAGATCGGGATCCGCTCGGCGCTCGGCGCCCCCCCGCGCCGGATCCTGGCGAGCGTGCTCACGCGGGCGACGAGACAGCTCGCGCTCGGCGTCGGCATCGGCCTCGCCGCGGCGGTAGCGGTCGACCAGGCGAGCGGCGGCGTGCTGCTCGAGGGGGCCGGCGTGCTGCTCATCCCCGGGACGGCTGCGTTGATGCTTGCCGTGGGCCTCCTCGCCGCCGCCGGGCCGGCCCGCCGCGGCCTGCGCGTCCAGCCCACGGAGTCGCTGCGGACCGAGTAGGCGCCGTCGTCCATCGCGATGGGCCGTCGCTCGGGAAGCGGCCCTGACACGTCCGGCGTGCCGCGGACGCCACAGCGCGCGCCGCTGCGCGCGCGCCCGCTGAGCGTGGCGACTGCCGAGGACTGTCGAAGGGCGTGGGCCTCTCGCTCGCCCACCGCCCAAAGCCGGAACACGCTCTAGACGTCGATTTCCAGCCCCTCAGCGGCGGCGATGATTCGGAGCGTCCGTCCTGAGCGAGCGACCGCTCCGCGGCACTCCGCGAGCCTGCCATCCAGCTCGTCGTCGCTTCGATCGGGGCTGTGATGGAACAGGACGAGCGTTTCCACTCCGCTTTCGAGCGCCAACGCCACCGCGTCACCGTAGGTCGAGTGCCCCCATCCGCGGTGCGACTCGTACTCGTCCTCGGTGTACGTCGCATCGTGGATGAGGAGCCGGCTTCCGCGGATGAAATCGACGAGCTTCGCGCGCCAGCGATCGTTGCTGGCGGAGGCGTCGGCGGCCCGGATCTCGTTGTCGGAGATGTACACGAACGATGAGCCGCCCGCCCGGTCGCCACCGGGCCCCGGTGCGAAGCGGTAGCCTAACGCGCCGCCCGGATGCCTAACGGGAAATGCTCGCACGTCGAATCCATCGGACGAGTGCCGCTCGTCGGTGAGCTCGCGGAACTCGAACGTCGCGGCCAGCTCCTCGAACGCCACCGGAAAGACCACCGGAGACATCTGGTCACGTACGACGCGGCGAATGCTCGCGGCCAGGGACTTTGCGCCCCAGATGGTGAACCGGTTTCCGCGCTGGAAGGCCGGGGCGAAGAACGGAATGCCCTGGATGTGGTCCCAGTGGGCATGCGTGAGGAAGATGTCGCCCGTGATCGGCGAGCCGTTCGCTCGCGCGATCAATGCGCGACCGAGCTCACGAATGCCGGTGCCCGCATCGAGCAGGACGAGCGTTCCGCTCGGCGTTCGCACTTCGACCGATGGCGTGTTCCCACCGTACCGAACGGTGGATGGCCCGGGACTCGGGATGGACCCGCGAGTGCCCCAGAAGCGCAGGCGAAAGGACATCAGGACTGGGGACTCGGGACTGGGGTCTGGGGACTCAGGGTGAGTGACTCCCGGAACGATGCTCTCCCGTCGAGAGCATCCCAAAGGGTTCTCCTAGTCCCTAGTCCCCAGTCGCCAGTCCCGAATCAACTAGACGCGTGCCTGAGCGCAACGCTTCAGTGCGGGCCGATCGGCCAGGGCGATTCGGCGGCGCTCGACGTTGATCCAACCCTGATTCTGGAAATCTCGCATCGTTCGCGACACCGTTTCGCGACTCGCTCCGATCATGTGCGCGATCGTCTGATGCGTGAGCGGTTTCTCGATCCGGTCCCCGTTGTCATCCGACGCGAAGTCCAGAAGCAGGCGCGCAATGCGTCCCGGGACGTCGAGCAGAGCGAGGCCGTGGATCTTGCCGTCGGCGCGCCGGAGGCGGCGTGACAGCTCCTGCATCAGCACCCACGCAACGTTCGGATTCGCCTCCACACGACGGCGGAAGTCGTCGCTGCGGAGGACGAGAACGTTGGTGTCTTCCATCGCGATCACATGAGCCGACCGTGGCTGCTCGTCGATCAGCGACAGCTCGCCGAAATGCTCGCCGGAACCGAGCACTCCGAGAATGACTTCGCGCCCATCTTCGCCGACGAGCACGACCTTCACCCGCCCATCGCGGACGATGAACAGGGAATCTCCGGGATCGTCCTCGAACAGAATGACGCTGCCCTTCGGATAGCTCTTTTCGCGCGTGAGCTCGGCGAAGCGCTGCAGCTCGGCGTCATCGAGCTTGGTGAAGAGCGGAACCGTCCGCAGGAAGTTGGCGATCTCCATCTGTCAGAATGCTCCGAATTGTGTACCCGTTGGCGCCGCCCCGAGCGGCGATCGCGGTTCGAGTAGGTGTTCGCTGGATGGACGCCGACGGCGGCGCCGCGTCACGAATAAATGCGCCGCCGCGTCACCCCGGCACACCCCATTGCCGCACCTCGCGCGGAGGGCGCCGCGCACTCGACGAGGCCAAGTCCTTGTCGCCTTGTCTTTTGCGAGCAGGGCCGGGTATATTACCCAGCTATCTTCCAAAGCTACTGAGGTGCACCATGAAAGCCGACATTCATCCCGAGTACGCCACGGCGACTGTGAAGTGCGCGTGCGGCAACACGTTCCAGACGCGCTCCACGATCGCTGAAATTCATACCGACATCTGCAACGTCTGCCACCCGTTCTTCACCGGGAAGCAGAAGCTGGTCGACACCGCTGGGCGCGTCGAGCGCTTCCGGCAGAAGTACGGGAAGACGACCTGAGTCTCCGCGATCGCCTCGCCGACGCGCTGAACCGCGCCGAAGAGGTCGAGCGCTCGCTCGCCGATCCGAAGACCGTTCGCGACGCGCGCCTGCTCGCGTCGCTCGGACGAGAGCACCAGCGGCTCACCGAAGTGGTCGCGATCGCCAAGCGGTTGGAAAAATTCGATGACGAGCTCGCGCAGGCGCGCGAGCTCGTTGTCGTTGACGACGAGGAAATGGCCGCCGAGGCGCGCGCCGAGGTGTCGCGGCTCGAGGAGTCGATCGCCGACGCCGAGAAGAAGCTCAAGCCGCTTCTCGTCCCGCCCGATCCGCTCAACGATCGCCCCGCGATCGTCGAGATTCGACCCGGGACCGGAGGCGACGAAGCGGCGCTGTTCGCGGCCGATCTCTACCGCATGTACACCCGCTTCCTCGAGCGCCGCGGCTGGAAGTTCGAGACGCTGCAATACTCGGATGGCGCGTTAGGCGGCCTCAAGGAGGCCGTCTTCAAGGTGACGGGGGTGGGCGCGTTCGGCGTGCTGCGCTGGGAATCGGGCACGCATCGCGTCCAGCGTGTACCGGCCACCGAAGCGCAGGGGCGCATCCACACGTCGGCAGCGACGGTCGCGGTACTACCCGAGGCCGAAGAGGTCGATGTGGAGATCGATGACAAGGATCTTCGCATCGACGTGTTTCGCGCGTCGGGTCCGGGTGGGCAGGGCGTGAACACGACCGACTCGGCGGTACGCATCACGCACCTTCCCACCGGAATCGTGGTCTCGCAGCAGGACCAGCGCTCGCAGCTGCAGAACAAGCTCAAGGCCATGACGGTGCTGCGATCTCGCCTCCTCGATGTGCGCGTCGCCGAGCTGGAGGCCGAGCGCTCCCGGATGCGAAAGACGCAGGTCGGCACCGGCGACCGCTCGGCGAAGATCCGGACGTACAACTTCCCGCAGGGCCGGGTCACCGACCACCGCATCAATCTCACCGTGCACGACCTCCAGCGCATCCTCGATGGCGACCTTGGTCGGATCGTCGAGGCGCTGCAGGAAGCCGCGGATGAGGAGAACCTGAGTGACGCCTGACACGGAGACGCCGCGCTCGTTAGGCACGCTATTGGCCGAGCTCGCAGCGGAGCTCGAGAGCGCCGGCGTCGCACTCGCGCGCGACGAAGCGCGGGACATCGTGGCGGCGGTGTTGGACGTTCCGCGCTTCTGGCCGACGACGAACCGCGACGCGCTCCTCGATGCGACGGCGGTCGACGAGGCCCGTCACGCGGCTGCCGCCCGCGCGCGTGGTGCGCCGTTCGCGTACGCGGTCGGGCGCGCCGCATTCCGTCATCTCACCCTCGCCGTCGATCCGCGCGTCCTCATCCCTCGCCAGGAGACCGAAGTGCTCGTCGACCTCGTGCTGCAGGCGACGGAGGGTGGACGCGGGACACTCGTCGATGTCGGCACCGGGTCCGGAGCCATCGCGCTCGCGCTCGCGACCGAGGGACAATTCGATCGCATCATCGCCACCGACGTGTCGCTCGACGCGCTCGCCGTGGCCGAGCGCAACGCGGCATTCCTGCGCGACGACCTGAGCGCGCCGGTGGATTTCCTCCACGGCTCGTTGCTCGCGCCGGTCGCGGATCTCCGGGTGCAGGCGGTCGTATCGAACCCGCCGTACATCGCGTTCGAAGAGCTCGAGGAGCTTCCGGCATCGGTTCGCGACTGGGAGCCGCCCCTCGCGCTTCTGAGCGCCGACCAGGGCCTGGCAGCGACGCGCGCAATCATCCGCGGTGCCCGCTCGGTGCTGGAAACCGGCGGGCTGCTGGCGCTCGAGGTCGACACCAGACGCGCGTCTCTCGTCGCCGAGGCACTCGCGTCGGACGGCGGCTATCACGACGTCGCGGTGCACCTCGATCTCACGGGCCGTGAGCGGTTCGTGCTCGCCCGGCGGCGGTGAGCGCCACCCTCGTTCGGCCATTACACTTCGGTCGAACCCGAACCCGATTCTCATGCTCGACGAGAAAGCGCGCGAGCTTGGCCGGCTGATCGGACAGAGTCCGGAGTATCAGGCGGTCAAGCGGGCGAACGATGCACTCAACGGCGACCGCGACGCGGTCGCCTTGTTGCGCCAGATGGATCAGCTTCGCGACCAGGCGCAGCGCATGATCGAACGCGGCGAGAATCCGACCGCGGAGATGGAGCAGCAGCTCGACGACCTGCTCGGCAAAGTGCAGGTGAATTCGAACTACCAGCGCGCGATAGCGGCGCAGGAAAACTTCGACAAGACGATGCTTCAGGTGAACGGCTGGATCACCGAGGGCATCCGGAAGGGCTCGACGAGCTCGATCATCACGCTCGGATGACACCCCGGCGCGGTAAGCTGATCGTTTTCGAAGGCGCGGAGGGGGTCGGCAAGACCACCCAGATCGTGCGCCTCGGCGAGACGCTCGCGGCGCGCGGAATCCGGCACGCGATGGTGAGGGAACCCGGCGGCACCCATGTCGGCGATTCGATTCGCCGGCTCCTCCTCGATCCGGGCCCGGAGTTGGGTGCACGGACCGAGGCGCTGCTGTTCATGGCCTCGCGCGCCGAGCTGGTGGACCGGGTGGTGGAGCCAGCGCTGGCCGATGGCCTGATCGTCGTGGCCGACCGGTTTTTCCTTTCCACCTATGCCTACCAGATCGCGGGACGCGGTCTGGACGAGCAGGAGGTTACTCGGGCAAACCAGTTTGCAACGAACCGGCTGGTGCCCGATCTTACGGTCCTGCTGCGGCTCTCCGTCGCCGACTCGCTGGCGAGGACCGACCGCCGAGGCTCGCGAGACCGGATCGAGGCGGCATCGGACGATTTTCACCAGCGGGTCGCCGAGGCCTTCGATCGGTTCGCGGACGTGGACTGGCAACGCCGCCACCCGGATTGGGGCCCGGTGGTTGCCGTGGATGCGTCGGGACCGGTGGAAACAGTCGCCAAGGCAGTCTTTGGCGTGCTCGAGCAGAAGTGGCCTGAAACTTTCCGTCCTGCCGTCGGGTCTCATCCCTGAATGCACGGCAGTCCAATCTCCGGGGGTGGCATGCGCTCTCGCGCTTTCGTGGTTCTTGGTGTTCTCAGCACGGCGCTCGTCACAGGCGGGTGGCTCTTCGAGCGCGGGCTCGATGTCAGCTCTGGCGTGTCGGGACCACGGTTGTTCGATGAGGTCATGACGCACATCGAGCGGTACTACGTCGACTCGGTGAGCACGTCGGATCTCTACGGCAAGGCGATCGACGGCATGCTCGACGAGCTGCACGATCCGCATTCCGTGTTTCTCCGCGCCGACCGACTCGCCCGGCTGAACGAGAACACGACCGGGAACTACGGCGGCGTCGGCATTCAGATCGACGTCCGCGACGGTTGGGTCATCGTCGTGTCACCGCTTCCGGGCTCGCCGGCCGAGCGAGCGGGCATCGAAACGGGGGACCGTCTCGTCGAGGTCTCCGGCAAGTCCGCCAAGGGCTGGACGATCGAGGAGACGCGGAACACGCTCCGCGGGGCGCCGGGCACCTCCGTCTCGGTCCTCATGGAGCGCGCAGGCACGCGCCGCGCCATCACGCTCGTTAGGCAGGAGATTCACCGCAGCGCCGTCGGTCGCTCGGTCCTCTTGCCCGACGGCGTCGGTTACGTCGACCTCGATGTGTTCAGCGACTCCACGGAGAAGGAGCTTGCCCGATCGATCGACTCGCTGTCCCGGGCCGGCATGCGCTCGCTCGTGCTCGACCTTCGCGCCAACCCCGGCGGGCTTCTCACGCAGGGCGTCGGCGTTTCGGACCTCTTCCTCGACCGCGGCCAGCCCATCGTGACGATGAAGGGCCGCGTCCGCGAGGCGAATCGCACGTTCGTCGATGGCTACGCCCAGCGCTGGCCCGACCTGCCGATCGTCGTCCTGGTCGACGAATACTCGGCTTCCGCATCCGAGATCGTTGCCGGTGCGCTGCAGGATCACGATCGTGCCGTGGTAGTTGGACGCACGTCGTACGGGAAGGGCAGTGCACAGACGCTGTACCCGATCACCGGGGGCAGCGCGCTCAAGCTCACGACGGCGAAGTGGTTCACGCCCGTCGGGCGGACCATCTCCAAGCCGAGCAACGGGGAGAACGGGGACGGCGAGGACGCCGAGCCCGTGACGAAGCCCGATGCCGAGCGCGAGAAGTTCAAGACCGATGGCGGCCGGACGGTGTTCGGGGGCGGTGGCATCACGCCGGACGTCGTGGCTGGCGACACCACGGTGTCGCCCCAGGAGCTGGCGTTCGCGAACGCGATCGGGAAGAAAGGGGCCCAGTTCCGCGATGCGATCACGGACTACGCGATGAGCCTCAAGGGCTCACGCGCGCTGACGTCGCAGGACTTCCCGGTGACCGATGAGATGCGTGAGCAGGTCTGGCAGCGGATGCGCCAGCGCGGCGTCGACATCGATCGTGGCGTCTACGATGCCGCCGCACCGCTCGTGTCCCGCTTCATCTCGTACGACGTCGCACGGTACGTCTTCGGCCGCGCGGCCGAGCAGCGGCGCACGGTGCTCGACGCGGCCGAGGTGCAGAAGGCGCTCGAGCTCCTGCGCGGTGTGAGCACGCAAAAGGACTTGCTCGTCCGAGTGGGCGGGCAGCAGGGCCGCAGCGGCGAGTGACCTCGACGGCCGCCGCCGGCGGCGCGAGAACGGTGTTCGTGTTGGGCGCGGGCAGAGCGGGACGATCGCTTGCCCGCGCCTTCGTCGTTGCCGGCATCGACGTCGTCGGACTGCACGGCCGCCACGCTGAGCCGTTCGCCAAGCCCCCGATCTCGGCCGGCCCGCTTCCCGCCTCGTTAGGCCGGGCCACCGTGGTGCTCGTGACCGTCCGCGACGCGCAGCTCGGCGGTGCCTTGCGGCAGCTCGCGGCGGCGACGCTCGCCCCGCGGGCCGTGGTGCTCCACGCGAGCGGAGCCACCGACCCACCGGAAGCGGTCGCGCTTCGGGACGGCGGTCATCCCGTCGGGACGATGCACCCGCTCGTCCCGCTCGCCGATCCGAGTCGCGCGCCGCAGATGCTGCGCGATGCCTGGATCGGCATCGACGGAAGCCCGGAAGCAATCCGCGTCGCCACGGAGCTCACGGAACGGCTCGGCGCCCACGCGCTGACCATCCCGCCGGGCGAGAAGCCGCGCTACCACGCGGCCGCAGTGTTCGCGGCGAACTTCCCGGTCGTCGTCGCGGCGCTCGCCGAGCGACTGTTGATGGAGAGCGGGGTTGCGGAGCGGGAGGCACGATCGGCGACGCTGGCGCTGATGGCTGCGGCCCTCTCGAATCTCGAAACCGGCCGGCCGCACGATGTGCTGACGGGACCGATCGCCCGCGGCGATGTGGAGTCGGTGAAGGGACACCTCGCGGCGCTGGCGAGCGATGCGACCGCGCTGGCGGCGTACGTCACGCTCTCTCGTGCCGCGCTGACGCTCGCCCGCGAGCGCGGCACTTCGGCCGAGCGCCTGGCCGAGATCTCGGTGGCGCTCGACGAGGCGTCAGCGACCGCCTAGCGCCTTCTGGTCGACGACGCGTGCGCCCTTGGGGGGCGTGAACTGAAACGTCTTCGCGTTCACGGCAGCGTTAGGCGTGACCGATGTGATCGTCACGAGCCGCGTAATGCCCGACGGCTCGAGCGTCTCGAACTGCCGCAGGGTGCCGTCGGCGCTGTCGATCCAGACCTTGGCGCGCGTGAACGGCTCGCCACCATTCTTCGGCAGGAGGGTGAGCGCCGTCGTCGCGCGGCCGCCGATCGTCGCCGTACCGGCGTCGGTGATCGTGAAGCGCGTTTTCGGCGAATCGAAGAACCGCGACGCGAGGTCGAGGCTCCCGGCCCCGCCCTCCGTCATCGGAACCTTGATCACCTGTCCCGGCTGCGAGCTTGGCAGGTACACCCAGAGCCACTTCCCATCACCGATGAGCATGTCGCCCTTCGGCTGGACGAACCGGAACGCGAACCGCGCTGGCTGCCGCTGCTGCTCGAAGTTCCCCTTCGCGGTCGCCTTGGAGCCGGTGAGCGGATTGGTGATCGTCTGCTCGAACGTCCCCTTCGACGTCTTCGTCTTCGTGTAGGTCGCGACGGCCTTGTCGATGACCGGATCCACCCCTTGGGTCCGGGGCGTACCGAGCGTCAACACCGTGCCTACTGCGGCGACATATATGTGATTCATTCGTTGGGCTCCATGTGTGCGGCATCAGCCATCAGCCATCGGCCATCAGCTTACTGCAACTGCCAGAGGCGCCGTTCAAGGCACGCTTGGCGCCACCGTCACACTGTCCTACACAGCGCCGTCGTTTGCCGTTCCGCCGTTTGGGCTGATGGCTGATGGCTGACTGGCTGTTGGCTGCATGCTAACCCACCTCCACCGGCGCGGTTCCGGGTGAGGGGGCCACCGCCCGGTCAATGGCCCGGGCGATCAGACGGAGCTCGCTCACGAGCTTGGCGAACTGATCCGGGAACAACGACTGGGCCCCATCACTGAGCGCCCGATCCGGATTCGGGTGCACCTCGACGATCACGCCATCCGCACCCGCCGCGACCGCGGCACGCGCCATCGGCGTCACCTTGTCGCGAAGGCCGGTGCCATGGCTCGGATCGGCGATGATCGGCAGATGCGACAGCTTGTGCACGATCGGAATCGCGTTGAGGTCGAACATGTTTCGCGCCGCGCTGTCGAAGCTGCG
>Ga0075430_100003317_pt1 | contig 13491 bp, 8 predicted proteins | sample RhiMetdeltSRZDD4_FD_75294 | JGI IMG/M metagenome (GOLD analysis project Ga0075430, IMG submission 75294) | Populus rhizosphere microbial communities from Tennessee, USA - Rhizosphere MetaG P. deltoides SRZDD4 | ecosystem: Host-associated > Plants > Roots > Rhizosphere > Soil | place: USA... | reverse complement strand
CGGCGAGTGGCAGGACTGGCTGGTCGACGAGAGCGCCAGCCAGGAGGCGCGGATGGCGGAAAGCGAGGAGTCCGACAACCGCCGCAAGGCGCTGGGCGAGGCGCTGTCCGTGCTCAACGAGCGCGAGCGGCGCATCTTCGAGGCGCGGCGGCTGGCCGACGACCCGATCACGCTCGAGGAGCTCGCCGAGGAATTCGGCGTGTCGCGCGAGCGCGTGCGCCAGATCGAGGTGCGCGCCTTCGAGAAGGTGCAGAAGGCGGTCAAGATCCGCGTGGCAACGATGGAAACGCCGACTGCCTCGCCTGGATCATCCTCGCCAACGCCGCTCGCGGCGCGGTGACTCTCGACGCGGTGTAAGTCTTCCGGATCGATGGACGAGACGCTTCCGATGGATTGAACCATTTCAGGTCGTATTTCCCAGCATGGGGTTACTCGCACCGAGCGAGAGTGGCTTTCGCTTCTTGCGGATGCCATTCATTTTCTAGTTACCTGACATTGCGTTTACTCGATCACTCGCGCTCTGCCGACTTAGGCTGCCGATGACAGCCATGCAGCCGTTGCCCCTCGGCCGCCGCTCAGCGTGGACGAGCTTCCGGCGGGGGCCCCGAATATCGGGGGTCAAGAAGGCGGAGCTGGAGCCTGAGGACGAGCCCGCACCCGGCTGCCCTCGACCAGGTCGACCGGCGGGTTGAGGATCACTTGGTCGCCTGGCTTGACGCCGTCGCGCACCTCGATCTCCTTTCCGAAATCGCGGGCGACGGATACTTTCCGGATACGCGCGACGCCATCCTCGATCACCGCCACCTGCAGGCCGGCGCTGTTGAAGATGACCGCATCGGCCGGCACCATCAGGCCGGGCGTCTCGCGCGGGATGTGCAGCTCGATGGTGCAGTACATCCCCGGCCGCAGCGCGCCGTCGGGATTGGGTATGTCGATCTCGGTCAGCAGCGTTCGCGTCCCGGGCTGCAGCGCCCCGGCGATCCGCGTGACCTTGCCGGGAAACGTGCGATCCGGGATTTCCGGGACGCGCACCACGGCATCGACTCCAGGCTTCAATCCGAACGCCTGATCCTGCGGCACGTAGACCTGCGTACGGATCACGTCGCTCTGCATGAGGGTGAACATGAACGTGCCGCTTGCCGCATCGGCCTGCACCAAGCTGCCGACGTCGATGTTGCGCTGGGTGATGACGCCGTCGAACGGGGCGACGACGCGCTGATAGGCCTTCTGCTGATTGAGCACCTGGAGCAGAGCCTGCTGCGCCGCCATATTGCCTTGCGCGATGCCGATCGCGGCCTCACGCGCCCGCAGGGTGAGTCGGTCGGTATCTCCCTGCTGCGGGGTCACCCAACCCTTGTCGACCAGCGGGCTGTCGCGGTTCCAGGTCACCTCCGCGAGATCCTTGTTCGCGTGCGCTTGCTGCAAGGATGCCTGGTACTGGACCAACGTAGCCTGGGCTTGGGCGATCTGGTGGTCGAGCTCCGGAGCGGTGATCTGCGCCAGCAGCTGTCCTGCCTTCACCCGATCGCCGATGTCGGCGTTGCGCTTGTCGATGTAGCCGCTGGCGCGAGCATAGATATTCGCCGCGGCAAACGCCAAGGTGGTGGCCGGCAATGTGACGACCACGGTGGCGTCGCTGGCCCGCACCGCGGCCACCCGGACGCTAGGCACGAACGTGCGACGCTGCTCGGAGGCCGCGGCGACGTCCTGATTCTGCCAATAGTAGCGCAAGGCGCCGAAAGCCAGCGCGCTGGCGAGCACGAGAAGCACTCCGAGCCCAAGCAGCCAGCCGCCCGATCGGCGCCGCGCAACCTGGCGGTGCTCGGGCGGCTTGGGCGCCTCGCGATCGATTGCGGGCTCGGGCTGCCGATAAAGGGATTGAACATCGTTCATTCCGTATCTCCGTCGAATACGCCGTGGGCCGGCTTGCCATCGTTGCGCTTCCGCAGCATCGCGAACAGGTAGGGCACGACCAGGAGAGTGGTCGGGGTCGCAAACAGCAGACCGCCGATGACGGCGCGCGCCAGTGCGGCGTTCTGCTCCTCGCCCGCACCCCCGATCGCCATCGGGATCATGCCGACGATCATCGCGGCCGCCGTCATCAGCACCGGGCGGATGCGGGTGTGGCCCGCGTCAATCGCGGCCTCGAAGGCGGTCTTGCCGGCCAACTGCTGCTCGCGTGCGAAGGTGACGAGCAGAATGGAATTCGCCGAGGCGACACCGACCGCCATGATCGCACCCATTAATGAGGGCACGTTGAGAGTCGTGCCGGTCACGAACAGCATCGTGAGAATTCCGCAGAAGGTCGCCGGCAAGGCGAGAATCACGACGAACGGGTCGCCGAAATTCTGGTAGTTCACCACCATCAGCAGATAGACGAAGACCGCGGCGAACAGCAGCCCCACCGCAAGGTTGTGGAAAGCATCATGCATGCTCTGGATCTGGCCGACGACCTGGATCGAGTTTCCGGGCGCAAGCTGCTGCTTCAGCTCAGCGACGATCTTGCTGATGTCGTCGGAGACCCTGCCGAGATCGCGGCCTTGAACGCTCGCGTAGACCTCGTAGACCGGCTGGATGTTGGTCTGGTTCGAGTTAGTCGGCACGCTGTCGCGCTTGAACGTGGCTACGTTGCCGAGCAGGCCCGGTACCGGGACGCCGCCCGAGGCGATCGCCGACGAAACCGGCGTGTTGCCGAGATCGTTCAGCGAGCTCACACTGCGTTCCGGGGCCTGGACCGCGATATAATATGGAATTCCCGACGTCGGATCGGTCCAGAAATTCGGCGTCACCTGCTCCGAGGAGCTCAAGCTCACGTTGATGTTGGTGGCGATGGTGTTGGCGTTAAGCCCCAGCTGCGCCGCTCGCGTACGGTCGATGGTGGCGTAGAATGCCGGCGCATCGACCTCCTGCTGGAGGTGTGCGTCGGCGATGCCCGGGACGGCCGCGATGCGCTGGCGCAGCTCCTTTGCCACGCGCAGATTGGTCGCGCGGTCGTAGCCGACGGTTCGCACGTCGATTTGCGCCGGCAGGCCGAAATTGAGGATTTGCGTCACGATGTCTGCTGCCTGGAAATAGAACACCACTTCCGGAAACGCGGCCGGCAGCGCCACGCGCAGCTTGCGCACATAGTCGCGGGTCGGGGCGTGGCCCTCCTTCAGCGCCACCAGGATCACGCCGTCATTGATGCCGATGGTCGAGCCATCGGTGAACGCCAGGTTGTACGCACGCGCCGGCAACCCGATATTGTCGACGATCAGCTGACGCTCGCGCTCGGGGATGAGCTCGCGAATCTTGTCCTCCACCTCCTGGAAGATGCGCTCGGTCGATTCGATCCGGGTTCCGGCCGGCGCGCGCACGTGGAGCTGGATCTGGCCGCCGTCGATGGCCGGGAAGAAGTCGCGGCCGACCAGCAGCAACATCGCTGCCCCCAGCGCAAGCACAAGGATAGCGGCGATCGGCACAATGAGCCGCCGATTGAGCAGCGAGGTCAGCAGCCGCACATAGCTGCGGCGCATGCTCTCGAAACGGCACTCGAACGCGCCGTGAAAGCGGGCGAACCAGCCGTCGGAAGCCGAGCCCGGCGGGCCATGGCGCTCGCCCTTGAGCAGCACGCCGATGGTGATCGGTGTCAGCGTTCTCGACAGCGCATAGGACGCCAGCATGGCGAAGACAACGGCGTAGCCGAGCGGCGTAAACAGGTACTTTGCGGGTCCTTCGAGGAAGACCACCGAGGTGAAGACGCAGCTGATGGCGAGCGTCGACACCAATGTCGGCACCGCGATGCCGGCGGCCCCATGCAGCGTCGCTTCCGGCAGCGGCTGTCCTTCTTCGGTGAGGAGACGGTGGGTATTCTCGATCGTCACCGTCGAATCGTCGACCAGGATGCCGACCGCGAGCGCGAGGCCGCCGAGCGTCATCGTATTGAGCGTCTCGCCGAGGAAATACAGCGCCACGAGCGAAGTCAGGATCGCCAGTGGAATCGAAACCATGACCACCAGGGTCGAGCGCCAGGAGCCGAGAAACAGCAGGATCATCAGCGCGGTGAGGCCGGCCGCGATCACGCCCTCACGCAGCACGCCCGCGATCGATTGCCGCACGAATACCGATTGATCGAACAATTCCTTGATCTCGAGGCCGGCAGGCGCCGCCGCGCGAGCGGTCTTCAGCGCATCCCGGACCGCGTTGACGACATTGAGCGTCGAAGCATTGCCGTTCTTGATGATGCTCAACAGGACCGAGCGCCGGCCGTCCTCGCGGACGACGTTCTGCTGCACCAGCCAGCCGTCGTGGACCTGACCGACGTCCTTCACGAAGACCGTGGCGCCATTCGTTACCTTGATCGGAATACTGTTGAGCTCGTCGATGGTCGAAGGCGTGGCATTGGTACGAACGGCATACTGCGTGTCGCCGATCTTCGCGGTGCCGGACGGCACCGTCAGGTTCTGGGCATTGACCGCGTTCACGACGTCGAGCGGCGTCAGGCCTTTGGCCACGAGCTTCGTCGGGTCGATATCGACCATGATCTGCCGGTACTTGCCACCCGCCGGGGTCGGCAGCGTGATGCCCGGGATCGGAGCCAACTGCTGTCGCATCCGATAAATGCCGTAGTCGTAGAGCTGCTGTTCGTTGAGAGTGTCGGAGGTCAGGCTGATCTGCAGCACCGGGACGCTGGACGCATTGAACTGCACCACGACCGGGGGCTGGATTCCCGGCGGCATGAGCGCCCGAATAGCATTGGTCGCCGAAACGATCTGGGCGATGGCGAGGTCGAGATTGACGTCCGGCTGGAAAAAGATCTTTTGGACCGACAGACCGCTCAAGGTCTGTGCCTCGATATTCTTGATGCCGTTGACGTTCGCGCTGATCGAGTACTGGCTATAGGTACTGACGCGCTGCTCCATCTCCGGAGTGCTGAGCCCGGTATAGCTCCAGATCACCGTCACCACCGGGATCCTGATCTCCGGAAAGATGTCGGTCGGCATCGTGCGGCTGGCAACGACGCCGAGAAAAACGATAAGGGCGGCCACCACATAGAACGTGTGGGGAAACCTCAGCGCGAACCGGACGATGCCCATCGGAATAACTCAGCATTTCAGTCGGATTGCCAAGAGCGGAGTCGGCGAGAGGTATCCTTTTCGGCTGGCGACAGCTTTGACCGCTATTGCCGCGGGACCGGTTTGCGGACGCTTGACGACGCTTGCACCACCCCGAACAGGTGCTGCCCCGGCGGCGGATTGCCTGCCCGCGTTGGAGCGTGTCGCGATTACTGCTGGCCCTCGTCTGCACAGGCGGCGGAATAGGAATCGAGATCTGATGCCCTCAAGCCGGCGCTGGCGGCGACCTGATCGCACTGCGTGGTGCGGTCGCCGAACGTCGTGAGCGGCGGAGGCGCCAACAGTCCCGGCGAGGGGCTCTGCATTGCCGGGACTGTGACGGACGGGGTCGGCATAGCGGTCCCGTTGACGGACGGGTTCGGCACCCCAGCCCCGTTGATGGACGGGCTCTGCGTGAAAGACCCAATCATCCCCCGCGCGGGTCCGTTGATGATGGGCGGCTGCGGCGGCGGTGGAAGCGGTGCCGGAATCGGGTCGGGCAGGCCGGGAAGCGCCGGCGTTTGCGCGGAGGCGGCCGCCCCCCCGGCCATGTAGGCCGCCGTCAATACGATAGCCAAGAGATACTTCATGATCACTTCCCTGCTGTACTGGCGGCCTCGCGGGGCAATGGCCGGAGCTCCTCATGAGCTCCGGCCACTGTTGACGGAATATTGGTGTTCCGATCGGCGGCGTGCTTTAGCCCCCATAGGCCGGAGGCGGCGGAGCGATATTGCCGGATCCGAGATCAGGATCGTACGACTGGGCCAAGGCCGGCGAGGCCATGATCATGGCGGCCAAGGCCACCGCCGTGATGAGCTTCATCATGTAATAACTCCGTTCACAGTGTCGGGTGCTCAGCTAACCGAGACCGGCGTCCCGGTGCTGTCGCCTGCAAGATATGGTCGGGGGTCGCCCGGAATGCCTGCGAAAACTTGCGGCGTTTTGCACGACCTTGCTGCAAAGCAAAGGAAGACCTGCCGCGCGTCCGTCTCTAGATTAGCGTATGTTCCTTTCGGAGAACCGGTTCCCATCCGGATCAAATCCCGGGCAGGCTTTTCCGGGACCTGCACAAACTGCGCACGCCGCGCCGCGCGCGAGAGATGACGAAGCGTCGGCATATGAAACCCTTCCACTCCGGAGATTTGCCGCAAGGGCGGACCAATCACCGCAATACCGAGACAGCCGTTCTCAGTTCATGCTTAGGCGAGTGCGGTACGAACAGGCGAGCAGCGCCGGTGGGGACATTGAGATCATCGTCGCCCAACGGGCTCGTTCGCCCTGGCCGCGCAACCAGTCATGACGCCGGTTTACGCGGCGACTCGCTCACCCGGTGACAACGAGCTCGGTTCGCCGACCTGAGCTTCATTCAGACGTCCGAAGCGCACCCCCTTTGCTTCCGCCCCGAAGCCTGCAAGCAGAGCAACTGCGACGGCGACGACGACCAGCACAGCAGCCAGGGCAAAGGCATAGTCGCCGCCAAAGTGCTCGGCGATGCCCACCTGTATGGTGGCGTTCGCGGAGGCGAGCAGATTGCCGAGCTGGTAGGTGAAGCCTGGGAATGTGCCGCGGACGGCGTCGGGCGAAAGCTCGTTGAGATGCGCCGGAACGACGCCCCATGCTCCCTGGACGGCAAACTGCATGAGGAAAGCACCGGCCGCGAGCCAGATAGGGCTGCTGGCATAGACCCAGAGCGGAATGACCGGCAGCGCGATGAGGGCGGCGATCACGATCGCGCGACGGCGGCCGATGCGCTCCGAGAACGCACCGAACGTCAGCCCGCCGATGATCGCGCCGATGTTGTAGACGACGGCGATTGCGCCGACCGTATGGCTCGATAGACCCCGCTGTACCTCGAGGAAGGTCGGATAGATGTCCTGAGTGCCGTGGCTGAAGAAATTGAAAGCCGTCATCAGCACGACGGCCCAGACGAACAGGCCGACATTTCCACGAATCGCGTGAACGATGCCGCTGCGACTGCTCGAATGCTGTCGCGCCAGGAATGCGGGCGATTCCTTGACGTGACGGCGGATGTAGAGGACGAGCAACGCCGGCAGTGCGCCGACCATGAACATGCCGCGCCAGCCGATCAGCGGGTAGAGCGCGAAGAACACGATCGAGGCGAGCAGGTAGCCGGTCGGATACCCCGCCTGGAGCAGGCCGGAGATGATTCCACGCGACTTCTCGGGGATGGTCTCCATGGCCAGCGAGGCGCCGACGCCCCACTCGCCACCCATGGCGACGCCGTAGAGAGCCCGGAGCACGAGAAGCGCAGTGAGCGACGGCGCGAAGCCCGATGCGAGCTCGATGACCGAATAGAGAAGCACGTTGACCATCAACGTCGGCCTGCGGCCGAAATGATCGGCGGCGAGCCCGAAGAGGAGTGCGCCGACCGGCCGCATCGCGAGCGTCAGCAGGATGGCGACGGTGACGGTTTTCACATCCGTTCCGAATTCCAGGGCGACATCCTTGAGGACGAAGACGAGAATGAAGAAGTCGAAGGCATCGAGCGTCCAGCCCAGGAAGCTCGCCGCCACGACCTTGCGCTGAGCACCTGTCAGCCCGGCGAGCTCGGATAGGGTTCGCATGGGTCCTCACCGCTCGAGAACGTCAAACCTGATGCCGGACTTCAGGAATGAACGGCACTCGCTGCTGCGATGTAATGGAAGACGATTCCAAGTCCCGTCATCCCGAACGCGACCGCGGCAAGCGGCAAGAGAATCTCGACCGCCGCATCGGCGGCCTTGCGACGGCCCGTCCAGGTGTCGAACTCTCCCCGTGCCCAGGTCCGCCATGAGACGCTTTCGACTCGCGCCGCATCGACATCTTGATGTCTCCGCCAGATCAGCCACAGTGTGCAGGGAATTGCCACCGCCATGAAAAAGAAGCCGCTCATCACCGCGAGCAGGAAACCCGTGTACTCCCCGTCGTCGAACGAAGCCCACGCCGCCACGGCAAACAGAACGACCAGGCCGACCGCAGCCATGTAGACGAATGGATGAAGTTGGTCCGAAGCCGGCCCTTTGCGCGAGCTGTTTTCCGTCGTGGGGCGCGCAGCCATTGCGTCGGCAGACCCGGCCGGGCTGGTCGATATCTGAGCCGAGGGCGGTGTACACGACGCGGCCTGCTCGTCTCGCTTGCAGTCAGCCATGTCGGGCGCGGTAATACATTCGTCGAGACCGGCAAGGATCGACGTTTGACGAGGCGCAGTGCGAATTTCCGGCGGCATGTCTCTTCCTCCATCGGCACTGATCCCCCGATGAAAAGAGTAGGCAGGGGCCGGGGACGAACCATTAAATTTCGGTTTAGGAACTTAAATTCGATGTTAGGGTCGTCAGCCGGATGACGGCGTTGGACCTCCTATTGAAATTCAAACGGATTGGAATTCTAAATCCGGTTTTAGTGGCGCACCTGCGATTTGCTGATCTGCCGAGAGTATCGCTTGACGTCGGCGACGATGGTCGGCCTGCGATGCTTCCTATTGATGTTTTTGGCCTCGCAGTTCAGGTCGAATAGCCGACTTGAAGCAGACGCCTCGACGCCATATCCGCCGAAGCGGTATCGTCAGCAGCGGGAGAACACACCCCAGCGCGGTGAAGGCAGCAATGGACAGAAACAAGCGACGGCGCTCACCGCTGACGAGACGTTGTTCTCGCCGCTCGCCGGGCATCAAACCACCAGATCGTCGGAAAGGCCGACAAGCCGTAGACGGGCATCAGGTCGGGCCTGCCAAAGCGGTCCCATCTGGCGGTGCGTACCTTGCCGTAAGTCCATTGCGGAACGACGTAGTGATTCCACAACAGGACGCGATCGAGCGCCCTGGTGGCTGCCACGAGTTCATCGCGATCTTTCGCGAATATGATGTGATCGATCAAGCGGTCGACTACCTTGTTCTCGACGCCGATGACGTTGTGCGATCCTGGCGTCTCCGCTGCCTGGGCCCCCCAGTAGTCGCGCTGCTCGTTGCCCGGCGACAGCGTTTGTGCCCAAGACGCCACGACGATGTCGAAGTCCCATTGTCGCAACCGGTTCTCGTATTGAACGTCATCGACGGTGCGGACCGTGACGTCGATCCCCAGGCGCTTCAGCGATTCCTGGTAGAACATAACGAAGCGCTCGTAATTCGGATCGGCAAGGAGGAACTCGACGGTCAGCGGCTGGCCGGTGCTCGCGTCGGCGAGCTTGAAGTCGCGCACCGCGAACCCGGCGGCCTCCAACAGCCGCATCGCTTCCAGCAGATTGTTTCTGGCTGCACTTGGGCTGCCACCAATCGGATTCCAGTACGGCGTGATGAAGACGTCCAGCGGCACCTCGTCCCGCACCGTCTCGAGGATTCTCAGCTCCTTGTCGTTAGGCAGGCCGGAGGACGCAAGCTCGGTTCCCTCGAAATAACTGCTGATGCGCTGGTACTGACCATAGAAGAGCTCGTTGTTGATGGTTTCGAAATCGAGTGCGAAATTGAATGCGCGACGAAGCCTCGGATCTTTGAACTTGCCGCGTCGGAGATTGAAGGCGAAAGCCTGCATGGTCCCGACATTGCGGGTCGGGAACTCCTCGAGGATCACGCGCTTTTCCCTAACTGCGGGAAAGTGGTATCCGGTCGCCCAATTCCTCGCCGTGCTCTCCTCGTACCAATCGACTTGGTCGGCCTCAAATGCTTCGAACTCGACGGTGATGTCGCGAAAATATTCGAAGCGCAATTGGTCGAAATTGTCGTACCCGACTTTGACATTGACGTCCTTGCCCCAATATTCCTTGACTCGCTCGTACACGATCGTGCGCCCGGGCTCGAACTCCTTGATGCGATAGGGCCCCGATCCAAGCGGGGGCTCCAGCGTGGTTGCGGTCACGTCGCGTCGCTGTCCGGTACGATCGGCCGCCTCCCACCAGTGCTTCGGCAATATGGTCAGCTGACCTACGATTTGCGGCAACTCGCGATTTCCGGCCGCATCGAATGTAAAGGTGACCTCGCGCTCCCCAGTCTGCTCGGCCTTGATCACGCGGCGATAGTACGCGGACGCTTGCGGACTGTTGTTCTTGAACGCATCAAAGGAGAAGATCACGTCGTCCGGGGTAATGGCTTGCCGATCATGCCATTTGGCTTCCGGGCGCAAGCGGTAGGTAACCGACGAGAAGTCGGCCGGATAAGCCACCGCATCAGCCAGCAGCCCGTATTCGGCCGCTGCTTCGTCGAGCGACTGCGCTAGCAATGAATCGTAGATGAGATCGATTCCAGCGACCAGACTCCCCTTCAGCCCAGCCAGGACCAGGTTGAAATTGTCGTAGGTCCCAAAGGCAGCCTGCCGCGCGGCGCCGCCTTTGGGCGCATGCGGGTCGGCATAATCGAAGTGGGCGAACTGAGCCGGGTATTTCAAATCGCCGAACAGCGCGAGCCCATGCCGCCATGATTGAACTTCGGAGCTCGCACACAAGGCGGGCAGCCACGCTTCGAATGCGGTGACTATCGGCGCAGCCAGCGCCGCGCCCGTAGTTCGAAGGAAGACCCGACGCAATGCATTCACGGGACGCCGTAGACGATGACAATCCATCGACGACCTACAGTGTTGGGATCGCCAGGCCCGTCGCCGGACCAGAAAGAACGAGGATGCTGCCCGCCATCAATGGTCTCGTAGAACGCCAGTGCATGGCAGACATGCGGAAACCCTTCTGATAGTTCCAGTCGTTCCGATCAACCACCCTTGGCTACTGGCGCGCGATACCGGCACGGATTCTGAAGCTGCGCCTGATCGCAATAAAGTGAATCGCACGCCGGCACTTGTTCATGGTTGCTCCGCCTTATGGATTGTTGCTCCCGCATGACCAAAACTTAACTTGTGTGCGCAATCGGATCGCCTTCCACTGCGCGCGGCGACGAAATTCATGGAGAGTACCATGTGGAAAGTACTTGTTGCCGGCACCACCATGCTGACGATCGTCGGCTCGACACTCGCCTCCGCCCAGCAACCTTCTCCAGCCGAGCGGTCGCACCGTGCCCAGCTGACGGCCGATGACATCGCGGCGTTTACTGATGCGCGCATCGCGGCACTTAAGGTCGCGCTGAAGCTGACGCCGGCCCAAGAGAAGAACTGGCCCGCGGTCGAGCAAGCGTTCCGTGACCTCAGCAAGGAGCGGGTCGCGCAGCGCGCGGCGCGAGGCGCTGCTGGGCAGCGTACCGATGCGACCGAGCGCCTGCGCGATCGCGCCGATGCGTTGACGACCCGGGCAGCGGCGCTGCGGCGTCTGGCCGACGCCGAGAAGCCGCTGTACCAGAGCCTCGACGAGGCGCAGAAGCGCCGTTTCGGCGTGGCTTTCCGCTTCGCCGCGCATCGACACATGGCGGAGGTCCACACGCACGGCAGAGGCGCGCCCGAACGCGCTCGCTGAGCGCAATTCCGGATGGTCGCTGCACGTCAGGGTTCTGCGCGCCCGTGATGCAGTTTACTGTCGGCTCGAACAGCAATTGGACATCGCCGCCGACGTGGCAACGAATAGTTCTTTTCGTTCACCAGCTGCATCGCCAGGCGCGCAGATCCGCCGTGCATCATTCCTTGGATCGCGCAATTTTACTGACGCGGCGCCCTGAACAGTCGCCCAAAATGCGGCAGTCGCATCGCGTTAACCGCAAGATCGGGTCGAACGCAGCAATCCGGGCAAAGCGCGGCTGAGATTGCGCCTCTACCCTCACCACAATTGTGGAGGTGGCGCGGAACGACCCGCAGGTTCGCCCAGAAGATCATCCAGCGCCTGCAGGCGCCCGCGGAATAGGCGCAGCGGCACTTCTCTCGCGAACAGGCCGGTCTCCGCGCATCGCTCGGGGAAAAAGGCCAGTCAAATGTTCGCGCAAATTCTCGAACCCACCGGGAGTCTGTTCGTTGCCTGGATCGTAGCCTTGATTCCGGTCGTCCTCCTGCTGGTCCTGCTCGCGGTCTTTCGCATGTCGGCATGGCTCGCGGTGCTGATCGGCTCCGTCGTCACTTTCCTGCTCGCGTTGGTGGTGTGGAAGATGCCGTTGGGCGACGGGATCCTGGCCTATGTGTACGGCTCGGCGACCGGCGTCTGGAACGTCAACTGGATCACGTTCTGGGGCGTCATGCTCTTCAACACGCTCATGTTGACCGGCGTGTTCGACAAGTTCCGCCGCTGGCTGATTGCGCAGGGAACGGCCGACATCCGCGTCCAGACGATTCTGTTCGCCTGGGCCTTCGGCGCACTGCTCGAGGGCCTCGTGGGCTTCGGCTATCCGTGGGCCTTCGTGGCACCGATCCTGATTTCCCTCGGCATCCCCGACATCGACGCCATCCGTGTCGCTGCGATCGCCAACAATGCCCCCGTTTCCTATGGGGCGCTAGGTGCACCGATCATCGCCCTTGCCGCGGTCACGGCGGGGACGTTGGGAATGCAGCCGAATGATCTCCTGCTGCCGTTCTCGAGCTCGGTCGGCCACATCGTGGCGATCCTGGCGCTGTTGCCGCCGTGGATCCTGCTTTATCTCGTCAGCGGAAAGCAGGGCATGTGGGAAGCCTGGCCGCTGGCGATCGTTGGCTCGCTCGGCTATATCGCCGGCCAGCTCCCGGTCGCCGTCTATCTGGGCCCTTATCTGCCCGACGTCATCGGGGCCGTCGTCTGTTTCGCGGCGCTCCTCCTTCTGCTCAAGGTCTGGCGACCAAGTACCGTGCGCGGCTATGGCGGCAATCAGGTCTCGGTCGCCGATCAAGCTAGGCTCGGAGGCGAAGGCCACGACCTCTCCGCGGCCGAGGTCTTTCAGGCATGGCTGCCCTTCATCGTGTTGATCGTCGTCGTGGTGTTGTGGACCGGGCCTTGGTCGCCATTGCCGAAATACGTGCCGTTCACGATCGGCGTATCAGCGGCATCCTCGATCGAGCCCGGCAGGACCATCGGGGCCATTTTCAACTGGGCACCCGGCGTCGGGGGCACCGCGATCCTGATCTCCTGGATCATCGTCGCGCTGCTGCTGCGGGTGAACGGCCGACAGCTCGGTGAGATCTGGAGGAGGACCTGGCATCAAATGTGGGGCGCGTGCCTCGTCGGCGTCTTCATATTCGGCCTTGCCTACGTGTTCAATTATTCCGGCATGGCCAACTCGCTCGCCAAGGGCTTCTCCACGATCGGCCCGTGGTTCATTGTCGTTGCACCCATCCTCGGATGGATCGGGGTGGCGCTGTCGGGCAGCAATACCTCGACCAATGCCATGTTCGGAGCGTTCCAGGCCTCGGTCGGCAAGCTGCTCGGCTTTCCGTTGCTGCTGCTGCCGACGATGAACTCGGTCGGCGCCGAGATCGGCAAGCCGGTCGCGCCCCAAACGGCGAGCGTGGGCGTGTCGACCACCAGGTTCGTGCGTAATGAGGGCCCGGTGATCCGTCACAACATGGGCTGGACCGTC
>Ga0075430_100003301_pt1 | contig 13528 bp, 15 predicted proteins | sample RhiMetdeltSRZDD4_FD_75294 | JGI IMG/M metagenome (GOLD analysis project Ga0075430, IMG submission 75294) | Populus rhizosphere microbial communities from Tennessee, USA - Rhizosphere MetaG P. deltoides SRZDD4 | ecosystem: Host-associated > Plants > Roots > Rhizosphere > Soil | place: USA... | reverse complement strand
GGTTCCCGCCTTCGCGGGAACGACGGAACCATTCTCTAGCGGGCTGGACGGGCGCCCCGGCGCAATAGCCGCGAGAGCGTGAGTCCCTGCACCAGGATCGAGAACACCACCACCACGTAGGTCACGGTGAGGATCGCGTCGCGATAGGGGCCGGCGGGCAGCGCGAGCGCGAGGGCGACGGAGATGCCGCCGCGCAGGCCGCCCCAGGTGAGAATCGCGACCACGTACGGCGGAAAGTCCTGGCGCAGCACGGGAACGAGCGCGGCGAGGCCGACGGAGAGGAAGCGCGCGGCGAGCACCGCGGGAATGGCGAGCGCGCCGGCCCAGGCGTAGGTCGGGTGGAACTCGAGGCGCAGGAGCTCCAGGCCGATCATGATGAAGAGCACCGCGTTGAAGATCTCGTCGATCAGCGCCCAGAACTGGCCCACCCGCTCGCGCGAGGGCACTGGCATGGCGTGCCGCAGGCCGCGGTTGCCGATCAGCACGCCGGCGACGACGACGGCGATCGGACCGGAGACGTGGAGCGCGCGCGCCGCGGCGTAGCCGCCCATGACGAGCGCGAGCGTGAGGAGGATCTCGACCTCGTAGCTGTCCACCTTCGAGAGCAGCCGGTACGCGGCGTAGCCGATGGCGAGCCCGAAGAGCGCGCCGCCCAGCACCTCGCGCGCGAAGAGGAGCGACACGCTGCCGAACCTCGCCTCCTCGCCGCCGAGCGCGATGCCGAGGAACAGCACGAACAGCACGATGCCGAAGCCGTCGTTGAGGAGCGATTCGCCGGCCATCTTGGCGGCGAGCGATTTCTCCGCGGCCGCCGACTTGAGGATCGCGAGCACCGAGATCGGGTCGGTGGGCGAGATCAGCGCGCCGAAGAGCAGGCACCAGACGAGCGGCAGCGGATGGCCCAGCACGCGGAACACCCACCACAGCGCGCCGCCGGCGATGAGCGCCGAGACCACCACGCCGAGGCTCGCGAGGAAGCCGATCGCCCACTTGCGCTTCGCGAGCTCGGCGAGGTCGACGTGCAGCGCGCCGGCGAACAGCAGGAACGAGAGCATGCCGTCGAGCAGCGCGCGGTCGAGCTCGATCGCCTCGATCGCCTCGCGCGCGAGCCAGGTCGAGTCGACGCCGAGCTGGCCGAGCGCGACCACGACGAGCGACAGCGCGAGCGAGAAGAGCAGCATCGCGACGCTCACCGGCTGGCGGATGTAGCGGTGGTTGAGCCAGCTGAAGAGCGCGGCGAGCGTGATCAGCGCGCCGGCGGCGCTCAGCGTGTCCATTGCGCATCATTGTCGTTCCGCAACGACCTCGAAAATAAATAAATAAGCCCGGCGCAGCCCGCCCGTCAGCGTATGGTGGGTCGATGACCTTTCACCGAAGCCTTGTAGTCCTTCTCCTCGCGGCGAGCCTCTCCGGTGGCGTGCTCGCGCAGGCCCCTATCGCCCTCGACGACGAGATGATCTTTGTGCTGGTGGAGGACGCGCTCCACGGCGCGCGCTCGCTCGACGCCTCCCGCATCAAGGTGCGCAGCAGCGACGGTTACGTCACCCTGAGCGGCGTGGCCGCCACGACCGAGGACATCGCGACGGCGGGCCGGCTCGCGGCGCGCGTGCGCGGCGTGACCGGCGTCAGCAACCTGATCCGCGTCGCGGACCGCCCGTGGCGCGCCTGAGGGACGGAGCGTTCCACGATTACGTGCGCAGCGTGTTCGCCGCGCATTCCACGCGCTGGCGCTTACTGCGCGCAAGGCGGGCGCGCTGGCTGCGCGACCTTGCGCAGCGCCCGCTGCCGGGCGCGGAGCAGCGCTGGGAAGGCGAAGGCGGAAGTACCCGGTAGCCGAATTCGGGGTCAGGGTGCGAACTCGGGGTCCCTGCGACGAAATAGGGGCCACCCCGTCGCTGCATAGCGACGACGGCATAGCGCTTGCGGCGGGACACGGGCGGCTGGCCCGGCCCGCATTTCGCGGACCGGCGGCCGGTTCTATTGGAGTGGCGCTATGACCTTCATCATCTGGCTCGTAATCGGCGGCATCCTCGGCTGGCTCGCCAGCATCGTCATGAAAACCAACGATCAGCAGGGCTTGATCCTGAATATCGTCGTCGGCATCGTGGGCGCGTTCCTCGGCGGCCTGCTGCTCGCGCCGCTGTTCGGCACCGGCACGATCAACCAGAGCGACTTCAGCATCGGCTCGCTGTTCGTGTCGTTCCTCGGCGCGATCATCCTGCTCGCGATCGTCAACTTCTTCCGCCGCCGGCGCACCGCCTAGCTCAGCGACTTCGCCAGCGCACGCAGCAGGGCAGCGCCGTCGCCGCGCCAGGCGCTGCCGTGCATGACGGCAAGGGTCCGCGGCTGCTCGCGAGCAAGGTGCTCGAGGGTGGCCGCGGTGTTGGGGGAGTGCGCGTAGTAGTCCATCTGTTTCCGGAAGTCCTCGCTCGGACCCAGGATGTCGGCGTCCGTGACCGGGGTCGCGCCGCTGCCGCCCTGCGTGAACAGGTCGCCGCAGAGGAGGGTCCGGGTCTCGAGCTCCGTCATGAAGCCGCATTCCCAGCCGTGCGGCACGTGAGGCGCGTCGTGCCAGCGCACGCGATGGCGGCCGAGCTGGAGCACCTCGCCGTCGGCGAGGGCGCGTGCCGGCCGCGAGGCGACGTCATTGACTGACACCATGGCCGCGATCTGGCTGCACGCCGGCTCGGCGCGCGGCGCGGCGGCGAGGAAATCGTTGAGCGCGCCGCATTCGTCGGCCTCGTAGTGCGAGAAGGCGATGTAGCGCAGCTTGTCGACCGGCAGCACCTTGCCGATCGCCTCGGCGACCAGCGGGAACATGCGCTTCGGCCCGGTGTGGAAGAGGAGCGGCTCGTCGTCGGCGATCAGGTACTGGTTGAAGTTGAAGTCGGGGCCGCCGGGAATCGCGATCGGGGTGTTGATGCGGTAGATGCCCGGGGCGATCTCGTGGAGGTTGGTGCCGGAGTTGCTGTTGGTGATCATGGGTTTCTCCTGGTGAGTGGACCCCCGGTGGTGTAACGAAACGCCCGGGCGTTACACATCCTCGGAGAAAGGATCACGGTTATGCTCGGGCAGTGCAACAGCAGCGCGCCCTGGCCCCCTCGGAGAACGACGCCGCGCTCGCGCACGCCGTCGCGATCGGCGAGGCGGGGGCCGAGGCCGAGCTCTACCGGCGCTTCGCGCCGCGCGTTCGCCTTTACGGCCTGCGGCACCTGCGCGACCGGCATGCCGCCGCCGACCTGGTGCAGCAGGTGATGACCATGACGCTCGAGCGGTTGCGCGAGAACCAGTTGCGCGACCCCGCAAGGCTCGCCTCGTTCATCCTCGGCACCTGCCGCATGGTGGTGCTGGATCTGCGGCGCGGCGCCGCGCGGCGCGAGGCGCTGCTCGAGCAGTACGCCGAGCGCGACGAGGCCGTGCCGGGTGCCGAGCCGCGCGTGCTCGAGGCGGCGCGCCTCGCCGAGTGCCTCGGCAAGCTCGCCGAGCGCGAGCGCTCGGTGCTGGTGCTTTCCTTCTATGCTGACAAGTCGGCCGACGAGGCGGGGCGCGAGCTGGGGATCGCGGCCGGCAACGTGCGCGTCATCCGCCATCGTGCGCTCGGGAAGATGCGCGGCTGCATGGGGCTGGAATGAAAGACCACCTCGAATTCAACGCGTTGGTCGACTACTGGTTCGACGGGCTCGCGCCCGAGCGCGAGCGGGCGCTCGAGCAGCACTTCTTCGCCTGCGCGCACTGTGCCGGGCGCCTGGACGAGCTGGCGGCGCTCGGCGCGGGTATCCGCGCCGTGTTCCGTGCCGGCGCGCTGGGCACGGTGGTGTCGCGCGGCTTCGTCGAGGGGCTGAAGCGGGAGGGGCTCAGGCTGCGCGAGTACCGCGTAGCACCGGGTGCCAGCGTGGACTGCACGATCGCGGCCGCGGACGACTTCGTCATCAGCAGGCTTGAGGCGCCGCTCGCCGGCGTCGAGCGCGTCGACCTGGTGTGGTCGAGCGAGCGCGGCGAGACCCACACCTTCGAGGACATCCCGTTCGACCCGGCCGCGGGCGAAGTGCTTTTCTGCCCGCCGGCCGCGAAGGTGAAGACGCTCCCGGCGCATACCGACCGCATGCGCCTCCTCGCGGTCGAAGCGGGCGGGGCGAGGACGCTCGGCGAGTACACGTTCGTGCATACGCCGGGCTGAATTCGGGGTCAGGGTCGGAATTCGTTCCCGCCTACGCGGGAACAGAATTCCGACCCTGACCCCCAGAAGCCCTGACCCCAGGCAGGACGAAAAGGTTAATTTCGCACTAGAAAGATGCGATTCCCTTCGCAGCGTTCCTCGATCCGACTCCTTAATGTATGGGCCTATCGATGGGGTTTATTGGCATAGGAAGGGGGTAGCACAATGAGATTCGCCCAACACCTTGTGATGACAGCACTCCTGGCGCCCACGGCGGGCGTGCTCGCCGCGGTGGTGATCTCTCTCACGGCGCCGGTGGACGCGCCGGCGAAGGCAGGCGTCAATCCCACGTCGCTTGCCGTGTACTACGCGGACCTGGAAAAGCAGCCCTAAGCGAGCTTCGGCTGGTCGCAGGTCGGGGCCGGAATACCAAGGGATTCCAGCCCCGGGATTCCAGCCCCGACCCTCTTGCTTCCCCTCTCGTGAAGGGGAGTTGAACTCCGCCCTTATGGGGCGAAATGCTTCTCCGCTGCCAGGCTGCCGATCTGGCGGCCCATGACAGTGCCGGCTTCGACCGCGCTGCGGAAGTGGATCCCTTCGTAAATGCGCGCGTCGCCCACCTCTTTGACGAACGCGCCGACGCTGGTCCAGCGGCGGGTGATGTTCTTCGCGCTGGGGCTCGAGGTGCTGAGGACGGGCGCCTTGGCACCGCCGAGCTCGGCGTCGAGCACCGCGCCCAGGGCGCCGGCGAGGATCGCGTGGCCGCTCGGGTACTCGGGGTGCATCGGCGCGTCGTGGAGCGGGGTCCAGGCAGCGTCGCGCTCGGTGGCGGGGTTGCCGTCGATGTCGCCGTTGCGCACCGCGGTGACCGGGCGCCAGAAGTTGTAGGCGTACTTCGCGTCGAACACCGCGATCAGCGCGTCGTCGAGCGCCTGGGTCGCGGCGGCGAAGAGCATGGCGTTCTGCTCGGCGGTGCGGCCGGGCTGGACGGCGACGGAGCGCATCACGCCGTGGTAGATCGGCGGCAGCGAGTACTCCCAGAAGTTCGCGATCTCGGTCTGCTCGGCGCTGCGCCACTTGCTGTTCTTCGCGCCGAAGAGCATGACCTCGTTGTAGTCGCGCGCCCAGGCGGACGACTCGAGCGCGGGCGGCGGCGCGGGACGGAACTGCGCAGCGCTCTTCATCAGCCAGGGCTTGCGCATGCCCCACTGCGGCACCGCGGGCGCGGCGGTCGGCACGTACTTGCCGGCGTCGGTGTGCGGGCGGTAGGCGACGGGAGCGGCGGCGTTGTCGTCGGCGCGCGCGGCGAGCACGGCGACCGCGGCGCGCTCGCCGGCTTCGATGCCGGCGGCGGTGGCGCGGCTCTTCGGCAGCGCGCCGATCGCGTCCTGGTAGAACTTGTCGATCGAAGCCTGCTGCGCGGGCAGCAGCTTGGAGAGCGTGGCGCGGTTCGCCGCCGCCACGGCGGCGTCTACCGACCCGTCCTGCGCGGCTTGCTGAACGGCTTCGTGCACCGCGGTCTGCACGATCGCCATCACGCGCATCGCGGGCGGGGTGCCGATCTTCGATTCGACGACGATCTCGTTCGCGCGGACGTTCCAGTCGACGACGGGATCGGCGAGCGCTTCGACCGCCGCGCTGGCGAGCAGGATGGCGCCGACGATGGTCGCCCTCAAGACGTGGTAGATCATGGTGCTTCCTCCTTTGGTGATGGGCGCGAGTATTCACGGCGCCCCCGGCGGAGCGGATGTCTTTCTTGTTGCTTATCGTTTCAGGAGCGTTTCCGGCTTCGCCTAGAATGGCCCCGCCATGGCCTTCGAGCTGCCGCGCAATTCGCTGTTCGCCATCCTGCTGCGCTCGCCCTGGTGGGTGAGCTTCGCGCTGGCGGGCGCGGCGTTCCTGGGGGTGCGGCTCTTCGGCAACGACGGCATCGCAGTGGCCTTCGCGGCGCCGTTCCTCGTGATCGGGATCTACGCGGTCTTCCAGCAGCTGCGCCGCCCCGGGCAAAAGCGCATCGCCAAGACGCTCGAGCGCGCCCGCGCGCTGCCGTGGGAAGGCTTCCGCGCGGCGCTGGAGGAAGGGTTCAGGCGCGACGGCATGACGGCGGTGCCGGCGGGAGGCGGGGCCGACCTGGCGCTCACTCACAAGGGGCTGGTCACGCTGGTCTCCTGCAAGCGCTGGAAGGCGATGCGCACCGGCATCGAGCCGCTGCGCGAGTTCGATACCGCGACGCGCGAGCGCGGCGCGCATGCGCGGATCTATGTGGCGGTGGGCGAGGTGACCGACAACGCGCGCAAGTTCGCGGAGCAGAAGCAGATCAAGCTAGTGCAAGAAGAAGAGCTGGTCAGGCTGTTAAGGCTGTAATTCGGGGTCAGAAAATTCGGGGTCAGGGCCGGAATTCGTTTGAACTAGGTTCAACCAGAATTCCAGCCCTGACCCCATAGCGCCGCTCCGCACAGGGCGAGCAGCACGCAGACCACGCGCTGGAAGGTCTGCTGCGAGATGTTGGTGTGGATCCGGTCGCCGACCAGCAGCCCGACGCCCATCGCCGGGATCGCCGCGGCGCACAGGATCACCGAGTCGAGCGTGAGCTCGCCCACCGCGGCGTAGCCGACGGTGCGCGCGATGCTGATGGTGAGGATCATCGCCGACATGGTGGCGCGGAAGGCGTCCTTGGTCATGCGGCCCGCGTCCAAGTACATCGCGAAGAAGATGGTCGCCATCGCGCCGAACATCGAGCCGACCACGCCGGAGAAGAAGCTCGCGGCCGGCCGGAGAATCCTGGATTGCAAAGGTTTAGTGCCTGCGGGCCGCGTCGACATCCACCACGAGTAGGCGGCGTACAGGATGATGAAGGCGCCGAACGCGCGCGCGAGGAGCACGGCGTCGAGCGCGGCGAAGACAAAGATGCCGGCGAGGATGCCGAGCGCGCAGCCGGGCAGCACGCCGAGGAACTCGCGCCGGTCGACGTGCCGCCGGCCGCGGCCGACGATCGCGACCGACGACACGATCCCGACCAGGCTCCACGCCGGCGCCAGCACCTTCACCGGAAGCGCGAGCGCGAGGAGCGGCAGGCCCAGCGCGCCGCCGAAGCCGAGGCTGCCGCGCAGGGTGAAGTTGAGCAGCAGCACGGCGATGCAGTAGGCGAGGGCCAAGGGGGAGAGCTCGAGCACAGCGCTATCGTACGTGGACTACCACAGTAGTCGCGTAGCTTGCGCCGCGATCGCGGCGGCGCCGTCAACGGCCAGAGGGCGCGGGCGTTTCCATACCAGTGGGGGAGGTTTACGTTTATATCTAATTTGAGATAATGGCGTGAAGCATGTCGTTTGGCTCGGCGAGAGCCTTGCGTGCGTGCGGGAGTTCCCGCAGGAGGCGCGCCAGGAAGCAGGCGTCCAGCTCGGGCTGGTCCAGGCCGGCGCGGAGCCATCGGATTGGAAGCCGATGCCTGCGGTCGGGCTCGGCGTAAACGAGATTCGGGTACGCGTGGGTGGCGCGTTCCGCGTGAGCGCGGCGCAGGTTCAGGTCGCTTGTCCAGGACCGGAGGCAGCGATGGCCGAAAAGCTGAAGTCCGTGCGGGGCAGCGGAAATGTCTTTCTTGACCTCGGCTTCCCCAAAGTGGAGGCCGAGAACCTGAAGATGCGCGCCGATCTTATGATTCGCATCGTGCGGTTCCACCAGAAGAGCGGAATGACTCAGGCCGCCGCCGCGAAGACGCTTGGGCTCACGCAGCCGCGCCTCAATGCGCTGCTCAAGGGGAAGATCGGCCAATTCAGCCTGGACGCGCTGGTCGTCATCGCGACCCGCGCCGGCCTCAACGTGCGCCTGGTGGTCAAGAAGGCGGCATGAAGCGGCAATAATTCGGGCTCTGACCCCGAATTCATTCCGCTACGTTTCTCTGTGCGTGGTCGGGCTCACGCTCGCGATCTCGTACGGCATCTGGTACTCGTACAGCGTGATCCTGGTGGCGCTGCTCGCCGAGTTCGGCTGGAGCCGCTCGGTGCTGGCGGGTGCGTTCTCGGTGTTCACGCTGGTGCACGGCGGCATCAACCCGGTGGTCGGCGCGCTGTGCGCGCGCTTCCGCCCGCTGCGCGTGATGGCGGTGGGCGGCGCGGCGATGGGGCTCACGCTGTTCGCCGACAGCTTCATCTCCACGCCGCTCGAGCTCTACCTCTTCTTCGGCGTGTTCACCGCGCTCGCGGTGTGCGCGGGCGGCTGGGTGCCCTCGCTCGTCTTCGTGCAGAGCCAGTTCAAGGAGCGCCTCGGGCTTTCGGTCGGCATCATCAGCTCGGGGGTCGGCGTGGGGATGCTGCTCGTGGTGCCGCTCACGCAGCTCCTGATCGACGCGTTCGGCTGGCGCACCGCGTTTCGCGTGCTGGGGCTGATCGCCGTGGTGTGGATCGTGCCGTCTTCGCTGTGGTTGCGGTGGTCGATTCTCCGGCGCAGGGAAACGGAAAACCGGGCTCAGCCCCCAATCCAGCAACACCCGGCGAGATCGGGGTCGGAGCCCGCGCCGCTGACCTTGAGGCAAGCGATGCGCTCGCAGCCGTTCTGGCTGCTGTGGGCGGCGTTCTTCTTCGGCAACCTGAGCTCGCAGACGCTCCACGTGCACCAGGTCGCGTTCCTGGTCGACCAGGGCTTGAGCGCGCTCGTGGCGGCGACGGTGGTGGGCGTGGTGGGATTCTCGAGCATCTTCGGCAAGATCGGCGGCGGGTGGCTGTCGGACCGGATGGACCGGGAGCTCGTGTACCTCGGCGGGATCGCGATCATGGTCGCCAGCGCCTTTGCCTTGCTTGCATTGGGTACAAACCCTTCACGCTGGGGCGCGTACGCGTACGCGGTGCTGCTCGGCGTGGGCTATTCGGCGACCGCGTCGCTCATACCCGCGATGGTGAGCGACCGCTTCAGCGGGCGGCACTTCGGCGCGATCGTCGGCGCCGGGCTGATCGGCAGCGCTGCCGGGAGCGCGGTCGGGCCGTTGCTTGCGGGCACGCTCTACGACGCGACCGGGAGCTACACCGCGCCGTTCCTCATCGCCGCCGGTTGCGGCGTGGTCGCCGGCGCAGTCGGCTGGCGGGCGTGGCAGCTCAGAAAAGCACAGTCATCGCGGACCGATATTCCTTGACCGCGCAGGTAGCGGGCAGTATGGTGGCCCGTGTTCCGGAAGTAACCTGTCGCCCACCGCCGCAACCCTGCGGCGATTCTCAGCAGACCTCCCGCTACGCAGCAACAAGCCTGGCCCGAGCCGCCGATTTCAGGCGGACAGAAAGGACGCGATGGACAAGGCACAGTGGAAGCTGGCCGGTCGCGGCAGCACGCCTGCCCGGGACAAGCCGCCCAATCTACGCGGGTGGATCTACGCCGCGGCGCTCGCCGTTTTCTGCGCTTTCGGCGACGCAGGCGCGCAGGACAAGGGCGAAGGCTTCGCCGATGCCGTGATCACCGAGCGCGTGACGAGCGCGCTCGACCGCGACCCGGTGCTCAAGGACATGCACATCTCGGTGGAGACGCGCGACGGCATGGTCCATCTCAAGGGCTTCGTCAACTCGATGGAGCAGGTGGAGCGCGCCGGCGCGCTCGCGCGCCGCGTCGAGGGCGTGAGCGGCGTGCGCAATACGCTCCGCGTGACGAACCGGCCCTCGCGCGCCTAGTTTTTCCGCTCGAAGCCGCGCACCAGCGACGCGCGCGCGGTCGACGCCTGCATGAGGAGCGAGAAATCCGAGCCGCTGAGGATGAGCTGCACGCCCATTCCAATGTGCCGCTCGAGCAGCTCGGGCGTATAGAGCCCGCCCATGCCGGGGAACTTGCCGTGCTTGCGGCAAGCCGCGATCACCTTGGTGTAGGCCTCTTTCACGCGCGGGTCGTTGAACTGCCCCGGGATCCCCATCTCGAAGCAGAGATCGTTGGTGCCGATGAGGAGCGCGTCGACGCCCTTGGTGGCCGCGATCTCGTCGGCGTTCTGCACGCCCTGCGGCGATTCGATCATCACCACCACGAGCGTCTCGTCGTTCACCAGGCGCGATGCTTCGCCGACCGGAACTGAAGCGTAGCCGAGCTGCGCGAGCGCGCCGCCCATCGAGCGCTTGCCGATCGGTGGATAGCGGCACGCGTCGGCGACGCGCTTCGCAGTAGCCGCATCGTCGACGTGGGGAAAGACGATGCCTTGCGCGCCGTTGTCGAGCAGGCGCGAGGCGTGCCAGTGCTCGAAGCCGGCGACGCGCACGATCGGCGTGACGCCGACCGCGAGCGACGCGGTGGCGATCTGCGCCGCCTCGTCGGCGTCGAGCGAGCCGTGCTCGCCGTCGATGAACAGCCAGTCGAAGCCCGCGGTCTTCGCCATGGTGGCGATGCCGACGGTGCGCGCCTGGTTGACACCCAGGCCGATGGCGAGCTTTCCGGCGCGCAGCTGGCGCAGCGCGTGGTTGGGGACGGCGGTAGTCATGCTTTCTCTCCTGAGATCGAATTCGGGGTCAGGGTGGGAATTCGTTTTTGCCGACGCAAAAACAGAATTCCCACCCTGACCCCGAATTCGGGAGCGTAAAACATTTCGTAACAAGCTGGCGCTCGAGCTGCGGAACTCGCGCCGCCGCTCGCGGGTCTCTATCGAAACTAGCAGACCAATTTCGCAGGAGAAAACCCATGAAGGCCAAGGTGGCTTATGTCGCCCTGCTCGTGCTCGCCCTTGTGGGCACGGGCATCGGCGTAACGCAGCTTCCGATCAATGTGAATGCGCAGCCCGCGGCAACCGTGCCCGCGGTGCAGACCCTGCCGGACTTCGCGGCAATCGTCGAGACGAACAAGGCCGCGGTGGTCAACATCACGGCGTCGTCCGCCGCCAAGCCCGGCGCCGCGGCGCCGGAGATCCCGGAGGAGTTCCGCGGCAGCCCGTTCGGCGAATTCTTCCGCCGCTTCCAGCAGGAGCCGCCGACGCCGCGCCGCGGCATGGGCTCGGGCTTCATCGTCGAGTCCGACGGCACCATCCTCACCAACGCGCACGTGGTCGAAGGCATGGACGAAGTGCGCGTGCGCCTGACCGACCGGCGCGAGTTCAAGGGCAAGGTCGTCGGCGCCGACAAGCCGAGCGACATCGCGGTCGTAAAGATCGAAGCGAAGGGCCTGCCGGTGGTCAGGCTGGGCGATCCGTCCAAGGTTCGCGTGGGTGAATGGGTGCTTGCCATCGGCTCGCCCTTCGGCTTCGAGAACACCGTGACCGCCGGCATCGTGAGCGCGACCTCGCGCTCGCTGCCGCAGGGCACCTACGTGCCCTTCATCCAGACCGACGCCGCGGTCAACCCCGGCAACTCCGGCGGGCCGATCTTCAACCTGAGGGGCGAGGTGATCGGCATCGCGTCGCAGATCTACTCGCGCACCGGCGGCTACCAGGGCCTCGCGTTCGCGATCCCGATCGACGTCGCGGCGAACGTGAAGGAGCAGCTGGTGAAGCACGGGCGCGTCGAGCGCGGGCGCGTCGGCGTCGCGATCCAGGAAGTGTCGCAATCGCTCGCGCAGTCCTTCGGCCTCGACCGTCCGCGCGGCGCGCTGGTTACCTCGGTGGAGAAGGACAGCCCGGCCGCGAAGGCGGGCATCAAGCCTGGCGACGTGCTGCTCGGCGTGAATGGCAAGAGCATCGAGCGCTCGGCCGAGGTGCCGCCGCTGGTCGCGGCGGTGAAGCCGGGCGGCCAGGCGAGCTTCGAGGTGTGGCGCGATGGGAAGAAGCAGACCGTGCCCGTGACCGTCGGCGAGCTCAAGCCCGAGCAGGTCGCCGCCGCCCCCGAGGGCGAGTCCTCGGCCCCGACCGGCAAGCTCGGCCTGGCGGTGCGTCCCTCGGAAGCCGGCCTGGTGGTCGAGAACGTCGCCGGCGCCGCCGCCCGGGCCGGGATCCGGCCGGGCGACGTGGTCACGGCGGTCAACGGCAAGCCGGTAAAGAGCGCGGACGACCTGCGCGCCGCGGCCGAGAAAGCCAAGGGCACCGTAGCTTTACTGGTCAAGCGGGGCGAAGACAGCCTCTTCGTGCCCATCGACATCGGATAGCCGGACAAAGCCGGCACTCACTTGTCGGGAAAGGCCCTGTAGCTGATCCCTGACATCAAAAAGCCAAAGCGGGCGACAGACAACACAGCCTCAGGTCCCTAAAGTGAGGTCTCCCCCCCGAGCCATTCAACCTCCCTCCCTTGGTTAATGGCTCACCCCTAAGAGGCCGTCCTCGGACGGCTTCTTTTTTGCCCGCCGGACTGGAAATATATACAGTATCCGGCTCATGGAGCTCAATACCAGGCAGCGCGAAGCCGCGCACGCCGGCACCGCGCCGCTGCTGATCGTCGCCGGCGCGGGCACCGGCAAGACCAATACGCTCGCGCACCGGGTGGCGCATCTAGTTCTGCAAGGTTCTTCTTCAGAACGGATTTTGTTGTTGACGTTTACTCGGCGCGCAGCGCTCGAGATGACGCGCCGCGCGAGCCGCATCGTGGCGCAGGTGAAGAAGGACGTGCGGCTGCCGTGGTCCGGGACCTTCCACTCGATCGCCAATCGCCTGATCCGCAAGTACTGCAAGCGCCTCGGCCTGGCGGAAAGCTTCAGCGTGCTCGATCGCGGCGACGCGGCCGATCTCATGGACGTCGTGCGCCACGAGCGCGGGCTCTCGAAGTCGGAGAAGCGCTTCCCGCGCAAGGACACCTGCCTCGCGATCTATTCGCACCGCGTGAATACGCAACGACCGCTCGCCGAGACGCTGCAGCTCATGTTTCCGTGGTGCGTGGAATGGGAAGCGGAGCTTACGGGGCTGTTCCGGGCATACGTAGAGCGCAAGATTCAGAATCAAAGCCTGGATTACGACGATCTCCTGCTCTATTGGCACACGATGATGCAGGACGGAGCGCTCGCGGCCGAGATCGGGGCGCGCTTCGACCATGTGCTGGTCGACGAGTACCAGGACACGAACGTGCTGCAGGCGGAGATCCTGCAGCGCCTCAAGCCCACGGGCGAGGGCGTGACCGTGGTCGGCGACGACGCGCAGGCGATCTACTCCTTCCGCGCTGCGACCGTCGCAAACATCCGGGGCTTTCAGAAGCAGTTCAATGCTTCGATTGTCTCGCTGGAAGAAAACTACCGCTCGACCCAGCAAATACTGGACAGCGCCAATGCCCTCATCGGGAAGAACCTGTACTCGAAGAAGAAGCTCGGCGCGAAGCCGCGCTACGTGACGGTGGCGGACGACGAGGGGCAGGCGCAGTACGTGGTCACGCGCGTGTTGGAGGCGCGCGAGCGCGGCGTGCTGCTGCGGAACCAGGCGGTGCTCTTCCGCGCGTCGCATCACTCCGACCTGCTCGAGCTCGAGCTGGTGAGGCGCAACATCCCGTACGTGAAGTACGGCGGGCT
>Ga0075430_100003298_pt1 | contig 13538 bp, 13 predicted proteins | sample RhiMetdeltSRZDD4_FD_75294 | JGI IMG/M metagenome (GOLD analysis project Ga0075430, IMG submission 75294) | Populus rhizosphere microbial communities from Tennessee, USA - Rhizosphere MetaG P. deltoides SRZDD4 | ecosystem: Host-associated > Plants > Roots > Rhizosphere > Soil | place: USA... | reverse complement strand
CCGAACGTCACACCGCGCGCTCGTTGCGCTTGCCCGGCGCCCTCGACGGTCCCTAGCTTACCGCCTCTTCGTCCAGTCACTCACTCAATGGCTCTCACACTTGCCTTACGCGGCGGCGACGCGGCGAACGTCGAAACTCCGCTTCTTGGCGTGCTCCTGCAGGCGGGAACCGACGTCCCGTCCGAGTTGCGCGCTCTCGACGACGCGCTCGGCGGGGCTCTCAAACGGCTGTTCGAGCGTCGCGACTTTCGCGGGGCCCGCGACGAGTCGCTTCACCTCGATGGTGGTGGAAGTAAGGCCGCACGCGTACTGCTGATCGGCATTGGCACCCCAACCGAAACGAGCGCGGCGTTCCGCCGCGGCGCGTCCCTGCTCGCGCGCCAGGCGCATCGCGCGGGCGCTGGCTCGGTCGCCGTGGTGCCGCTGAGTGCCGCGGAAGAGGATCTGGAGGCGGTGGCCGTCGGGCTCAACCTCGGCGCGTGGGAGTACCTCGACCTCAAGACCCCGCCGCCGGAGGAGGAGCGAAAGAAGCCACTCACTCGCGCGACGATCGTGGCAGACGACTCGAAAAGCGCGAAGGATGCGGTCGCACGTGGCGACGCGATCGCGGCCGGTTATGAGGTGGCGCGGCGCCTCGCCCAGATGCCGGGTAACCTCTGCACGCCCGATCTTCTCGCCAAGACCGCGACGGAGATCGGAAAGCGCCAGAAGCTCAAGGTGTCGGTGCTCGGGCGGCGCGAGATGGAGAAGCTCAAGATGGGCTCGTTCCTCTGCGTGGCACAGGGAACGCCGCAGGATCCGAAGCTCGTGACGATGGAGTACCGGAAGGGCAAGCGCGGCGACGCGCCGATCGTGCTCGTGGGCAAGGGATTGTGCTTCGACACGGGCGGGATCTCGATCAAGCCGGCCGACCGCATGGAGTTCATGAAGTTCGACATGTGCGGCGCGGCCGGCGTGCTCGGCGCGATGGAAGCGATCGCGCGACTCAAGCTCAAGGTCAACGTGGTCGGCATGTTCGGTGCAACTACGAACATGCCGTCGGGCATGGCGGTGAAGCCCGGCGATGTCGTGATCAGCCACCTCGGGAAGTCGATCGAGATCATCAATACCGACGCCGAAGGGCGCCTCGTCCTCGCGGACCTTCTGTCGTACGCGCGCCGGTTCAAGCCGTCCGCGGTCATCGACGCTGCCACGCTCACCGGGGCGTGCGTGATTGCCCTCGGACACGTCGCGACCGGCGTCCTGGGGAGCGATCAGGCGCTCGTGGATGAGGTGATGGTGGCGGCCAAGCGGGCCGCAGAGCCGGGCTGGCAGCTGCCGTTGTGGGACGACTACAAGGAGCTGATCAAGTCGGACGTTGCGGACATGAAGAACAGTGGGGGTCGTGCTGGGGGTACTATCACCGCGGCTATGTTCCTGAAGGAGTTCGCGGAGGAGTATCCGTGGGTGCACCTCGACATCGCAGGAACGGCATACTCGGAGGCGGATCTCGTGGCCATTCCGCGTGGGCCGACGGGCGTGCCCACGGGCACGTTCGTCGAGTTCGTGCGCGGGCGGGCGGGCTGATCGAGTTGTTGCTCGCTGCGCGACGATACGTCCGCTGCATCGGCCTCGCCGTCCTCGTCGGGGCCGTTTTTCGTGACACAGCGGTCGGACAGGTTCCGACGCGTGACACGACCCGCACGCGCCGGGATTCGGCGCGCGTCACCGTGCCCATTCCGCTTCCGCCAGACTCCGTTGCCGCGGACTCCGCGCGTGCCAGAGCGCGCGCCGACAGCATCCGCGCGGATCGGCTCGCGCGGAGGACCGCGGACAGCGTCAAAACACCGCTCACGCGCTCGGAGATGCCGACGCTGGTCGACATCGGAGACCGGTACCAGTGGTCGCGTGAGGAGCTCTTTGCGTCCGGCGCGCTGACGTTAGGCGAGCTGCTGGGGCGGATACCGGGAGTCACCGGGTTCGCATCGGGGTGGATCGCGACACCGCACACGAATACCTACATCGGCGACTTCCGTCGCATCCGCGTCTTCTACGATGGCATCGAGCTCGATCCGCTCGACGTGCGGGTCGGACAGCAGGTGCACGATTTCGCCGCCATTCCCATGTGGACGCTGCAGGAGCTCGCCGTCGAACGCGCGGCTGAAGAGCTCCGCGTGTACATCCGGAGCTGGCAGGTCGTCAAGACGACACCGTACACGCGGGTCGACGTGGCGACAGGCGATCTGTCCACGAACAGCTATCGCGGCTTCTTCGGCCGACGATTCTCGAACGGCACTGCGCTTCAGCTCGGCGCGCAGCAGTACAGCACGCAGGACCCGCGCGTCGGCGGCGATGGGGATCTGCTCGGCTTGTTAGGGCGGTTTGGCTGGGCAAAGAAACGCTGGAGCGCCGACCTGACCTTGCTCCGCACTCGGCGTAGCCGCACCGAGCAACTGCGCGAAGTTGTCGACGCTGCCGAGCCGCTGGCGAACCTGCCGGGCCTCGATGCAGCGAGGACGGAGGCCTACGCTCGCATTGGCTACGCCGACCCCGACAGTCCGTACTGGCTCCAGGTCATCGCGGCCGCGAGCCGGTTCGCGGAGACGAACGAGAAAACCGATTCGGGGCTGGTGACGACCCCGGGGACGGCGTTCGTCGGAGACACCGTCGATACCACCGCCACCCGCGGGCAATACATCGTCACCGGCGGTGCGAAGTTGTTCGGAGCGTCCGTGAGCGCGACCGCTCGCCTTCGTCTCTTCCGGGGGCTGTGGTTCCTCACGCCGTCGGCTCGCTTCGCATACGACCGCGAGAGGCTGTCCCTGTCGGCATTCGCGGAACAGCAGGTGTCCGACTCGACTTTCCGGGGCGACGTTTCCGTCCGCGTCATGCCGCTGCGATTTCTCGCGATCGGAGGCTCGTTAGGCCGGACCAGCCCGATCGAGGGGAGCGACCGTGCGGCATCGCTAGCCTATCGCGGAGAGGTAGGCATCCGCGTCGGCCGGCTCTGGGCGAGCGGCGGCATCATGTCGCTGGATACGACGAGCGTTCCGGCGCCCATCGTCTACGACACGCTGTATCAGCCCGCCGAGCTGGGCGCCCACCGGACGACGTTCGCGACGCTTCGGGGACCGATCTGGAAGGCGGTCGGGCTCAACGTCGTCGCGCAAAAGTCACCGGCAGGGCTCCCCTACATCCCGGAGTACCAGGTCCGGAGCGAAATCTACGCGAGCACGTCGTGGCTCAGCCGTTTCCCCGATGGCAACTTCCACATTCTCGCCTCCGTGGCCCACGACTACCGGACCCAGGTGAACTTTCCCGTCGCCGAGGGCACCCCGCACGAGTCGTCGCAGTATCGCGTGATCTCGACCCTGCTCGAGCTGCGGCTATACGACGCGGTGATTTCCTGGCAGTTCCGCAACGTCATGGGCGAGATCTACAGCGTCGTTCCGTTCTATACGGCCCCACGTGCCATCAACTACTACGGCGTGCGCTGGGACTTCTTCAATTGACAAGGTTGTTGTCAGGTCATAACTTGCGCGACTATCGATGATCCGGAGCATGACGGGTTTCGGCGCCGCCGACGGGCTTGTCGGTGAATCGCGCGTCAGCGTGGAGCTGAGAACCGTCAACCATCGTTTCTTCTCGCCGAGCATCAAGCTGCCGGGCGAGCTCTCACGGTGGGAGCTGGAGGTTCGGGAGGCGCTGCGGAAGCGAATCGCGCGCGGTCATGTGACCGTGTCGGCTCGTGTCGAGCGCGGGGTCGGAGGGCTCGACGGCATCGATGAGCAGCGGTTCGCGCAGTACGCATCGATGCTCCGCGATCTGCGCGATCGGCATGGGTTGGACGGTCCAATCGATGTCGCGACCATCCTGCGACTGCCGGACGTGTTGGCGTCTGGTGCGGACGAAACGACAGGAACGCCAGGCGAGCTGACGGCGATCGTGGACGCCGCGATCGAGTCGCTCACGCGGTCGCGGGGCGAGGAAGGGCAGCGGCTCGCGGCTTTCCTCCTCGAGCGCGTAGGGATCGTTGAAGCGGCGTTGGCGCGAATCGCGGCGCGCGCGCCCGAGCGGGTGGTGGCGCAGCGCGATCGGCTCCGCGAGTCGGTCCGCGTCTTGACGGAAGGGATGGCGGTGGACGAGCAGCGCATCGCGCAGGAGATCGCCATCCTCGCAGACAGGTTGGACGTACAGGAGGAGCTGCAGCGGTTCACGTCGCACATCGCGGCGTTCCGCGGCGCGCTCGAGCTGAGTGGTGGAGAACCGGTGGGGAAACGTCTCGGCTTCCTCCTGCAGGAGATGCTTCGCGAGGCGAACACCACCGGCAGCAAAGCGAACGACGCGGCGATTCTGCAGGACGTGGTGACGATCAAGGAGGAGCTGGAGCGGATTCGAGAGCAGGTGGAAAACCTGGAATGAATCCGTTTCCGTTCATCCTCTCGTCGCCGTCCGGCGGAGGAAAGACGACGATCGCGCGACTGCTGCTCGAGCGTCGAACCGATGTCGGGTACTCGGTCTCGTGCACCACGCGCGCGCGCCGGGCCGGCGAGGTTGACGGAAAGGACTACTTCTTCCTGTCGAAGGAGGAGTTCGAGGCACGAGAGGCACGCAACGAGTTCGCGGAATCAGCCGAGGTTCACGGCAACTTCTACGGGACGTTGCGGGCGGAAGTCGAGCGGGTTCTGTCGTCGGGCAAGCACGTCATCATGGACATCGACGTGCAGGGCGCGCGGCAGTTCGCGCAGGCATTTCCCGAGTCGGTGCTGGTGTTCCTGCTGCCACCGTCAACGGACGTGCTGATCTCGCGGCTGCGGGCTCGTCAGACGGAGGATGATGCAAAGCTGCTCGTGCGGCTTCGGTCCGCGCGCGAGGAGCTCAGGGAAGTCGGTGCGTACCAGTACGTCGTAGTGAACGACAATCTCGAGCACGCGTACACGCAGGTGACGTCGATCCTCGATGCGGAAACCGTGCGCCATCGCCGGCTGCCGCTGCTCGATGATCGCGTTGCGGAGCTGATCGACGCGCTCGATCGTCAGATACACGGATACACCTCAACCAGGGTCTAGAAGAAATGCGAGTGTACACCCCCAGCGAAGTCGCCAAGCACGCCGGCAACAAGTACCTCGGCGTTCTCGTGGCCGCGAAGTTCGCGCGTGTGCTCAACGAGTTCCCGCGCGATCGCTCGTCCTCCCGCGAGAAGAAGCTGACGACGCGCTCGCTCGAGGAGCTGTCGGGCGGCGACATCCAGTATCGCGTGGTGCCGAAGCGGAGATCCGAGGGGTGAGAAGGGCGGGAGGGTCGAAGTGACTCGGCCCTTCGACGACCGCCGCATTCTCCTCGGCGTCACCGGAGGGATCGCGGCCTACAAGTCGGCGTGGATTGCGCGTCTGCTCACGCAGGCGGGCGCCGCGGTGGATGTCGTCCTCACCAGGTCAGCGTCGGAGTTCATCGGCGCGATTACATTCGAGGCGCTCACCGGCCGCCCGGTTCACACGGCGCTCATTGCTGAAGGTCACGCCCTCGATCACATCAGGCTCGCACGCGCGGCGCATGCAATCGTCGTCGCGCCCGCCACAGCGGACTTCATTGCCCGAGCCGCGAACGGCCATGCCGATGAGCTTCTGTCGGCAACGCTGCTCGCCACGACCGCGCCCGTCCTCATCGTCCCGGCGATGAACGACCGCATGTGGGCGCATCGTCAGACCCGCGACAACGTCGCCCATCTTCGGACGATCGGGTACACCGTCCTCGAACCGGACGAAGGCGCGCTCGCGGTGGGCGAGGGAAGCGGCCCGGGCAGGCTGCCGGAACCTGAAACGATCGTCGCTCACGTGGCGCGATTGCTGGAGCCCGGAGGCGCGCTCCGCGGAAAGCGCGTCGTCGTGACGGCGGGCCCGACCCGCGAGGCCGTCGATCCCGTTAGGTTCATCTCGAATCGCAGCAGCGGCAAGATGGGCGTCGCGATCGCGGCGGCTGCATGGCGGCGCGGAGCGGACGTCGCGCTGATCGCCGGACCGTTGGCGGTTCCGCCGCCGCCGGGTGCGCACGTGACAATGGTGGAGACGACGGAACAGATGCGCTCTGCGGTCGAGGCGGCAATCGGAAATGCCGACGCGCTCATCATGGCGGCCGCACCGGCCGACTTCCGACCGGTCGCTCCGGCATCGCAGAAGATCAAGAAGTCGAACGCCCCCGCGACCATCTCGCTCGAGCCCACACCAGACATCCTGAAGTCCACGATCGAGTCGAGGTCGAGCAGGCTCGTTACCGTCGGCTTCGCGCTCGAGACGAACTCCGCGGTCGAGAACGGGCGCGGGAAGCTCGCCGCAAAAAAGCTCGACCTGATCGTCGTGAACGACGCCACCGAACCGGGGGCCGGATTCGCGGTGGACACCAATCGCGTGACGTTCATCGACCGGGATGGCACGCTGGACGAGCAACCGCTCCTCGGGAAGGGAGACGTTGCCGATCTCATACTCGACCGCGTCGAGCGGTTGCTGCACGGCTGAGGCATGGATCCCAGAGAGCAACTTCGTCGCTACCTCGAGCAGCGTCGCGACATGGGTGAGCGCGAGCTGATTCTCGACGGCATGTCGGTCGACGACGTGATGCGCATCCTCGGCGCTGGAGCCGGTCGTGTGGCTGCGCCGTCAGCAACACTCCCGAACGAGCGGGAAGCACCGGCGGCGGTGCCACCTCGCGATCGCTCGCATAGCGAGCGCGAGTCTCGCACCGCGCCCGAGACCACGTCCGACTGGCGCGAAGTGCTCAGAGCAACCGGAAGCGCGCCTGCGTCCCGGGCTCCTGCGCCCGTACCGCCGCGCGACGAACCCCCGCCGCCTGACGAGCCTCCCGAAGATGCAATCGTCGCGCGCGTCGAGGCGCCGGCGCCACCACCCGCCCGGACGACGGCTCCCGCGTGGACAGCTCCTGCGGTTCCGGCGGGCGAACCAGCGCCGGGTATCGTCGTAGGAACGCCCAGTCGGGAGCTGTTCGGCGGGGCGTTGAGCACCGTCACGACCCTCGACGAGCTCGCCGAGATAATCGCGAAATGCACGAAGTGCCCACTTTACAAGACCGCAACCAAACCGGTTCCCGGCCAGGGAAGCCCCACCGCCGAGCTGGTGTGCGTCGGCGAGGCGCCTGGTGAGAACGAGGACAAAACGGGCCTCGCGTTCGTCGGCGCCGCAGGTCAACTCCTGACGAAGATTCTCGCCGCCATTAACTTGAGCCGCGAGGATGTCTTCATCTGCAACGTCCTCAAGCATCGGCCGCCGGGGAATCGCAACCCGAGTCCTCAGGAAGTCGAGGCTTGCAGTCCGTACCTGGTGCGTCAGCTCGAGATCATTCGTCCGAAGGTCATCGTCGCGTTCGGAACGTTCGCGGCGCAGACACTCCTCAACACGACGCTCTCGATCGGCAAGCTGCGCGGCTCGGTGCATCGCTACTACGGCATTCCGCTCGTCGTCACGTACCACCCCGCCGCGCTCCTCCGCAATCCAGCGTGGAAGCGCCCTACCTGGGAAGATGTCCAGCTCGCCCGTCGAGTACTCGATCGCGCCGCAGGGGCGTGACCCGTATAGCGAACGGCGTCCTCCGTATTCGGAGGACGCCGAGCAGGCCGTGCTCGCCGCCATGCTCATGGACGGCGACGCGATCATGCGCGCGGCGGAATACGTCAACGACTCGATGTTCTACGCCGAGCGGCACCGGCGGATCTTCCGGGCGCTGGTCGCGATCACGGAGCGCGGCGCGGTAGCCGACCCGCTCACGCTCGCCGACGAGCTCGATCGGCGCGGCGAGCTCGCGGCGAGTGGGGGCAAGGAATACATCGCGTTCCTCGTCGACGCCGTCCCGACCTCCGCGAACGTCGAGTTCCATGCGCGAATCGTCCGCGAGAAAGCGCTGTTGCGCAGCCTGATCGAAGTCTCCACGTCGATCGTGGGGCAGGCGTTCGAGGGACGCACGCAGGCCGCTGAGCTGCTCGATGAGGCCGAGCAGAGGATCTTCCAGGTCAGTCAGCAGCAGGGCGCCGGCGGGTTCACCCGCATCAAGGAGCTCATGTGGCCCACGATGGAGCGCATCGAGGCGCTGCATCGTGGCGGCAAGGCAATCACCGGCGTGGCCAGCGGATTTCACGATCTCGACGATCTCACCTCCGGCTTCCAGCCGTCGGACCTCGTCATCATCGCGGCGCGACCGTCGATGGGAAAAACGGCGTTCGTGCTCAACATCGCGCAACACGCTGCGATCGAGAGCAATGCTTCGATTGCGATCTTTTCGCTGGAAATGAGTAAAGAGTCTCTCGTGCAGCGACTCCTCACCAGCGAAGCGCGCATCGATGCGCAGCGGTTGCGCAAAGGCATGCTGCGCGACGACGACTATTCGCGCCTCGCGCGCGCGGCCGGCATTCTGAGCTCGGCGCCCGTGTACATCGACGACGCCGCGGGCATCACGCTGCTCGAGATGCGGTCGAAGTCACGGCGCCTGAAGGCGGACTCCGGGCTCGATCTGATCATCGTGGACTACCTCCAGCTCATTCAGGGACCGACGAGCGCGGAGAACCGCCAGCAGGAGATCAGCTTGATCTCGCGACAGCTCAAGGCGCTGGCGAAAGAGCTGTCCGTACCGGTGGTCGCCCTGTCGCAGCTGTCGCGAGCACCGGAGCAGCGAACGGGCGAGAACAAGCGACCGCAGCTCTCCGACCTCCGTGAATCGGGCGCGATCGAGCAGGACGCAGACCTCGTGATGGCTATCTACCGCCCGGAGGTCTATGCCGAGAGTCGCCACGAGGGGCCGCCGGTCGACAAGGACGGGAACTCACTGGAAGGGCGTGCAGAGATCATCGTGCTCAAGCAGCGCAACGGGCCGATCGGCACGGTGAACCTGTTCTTCCACAAGCAGTACACCCGATTCGAGAACTACACGGCCCGCCAGCAGGCGACGTGAGCCCGAAGGTACGAACGGTCTATCGTTGCACCGAGTGCGGCGCCGACCACCCGAAGTGGGCCGGTCGCTGCGACGTCTGCGGCGAGTGGAACACGCTGGTGGAGGAGACCGCCGCACCGAAGGCGCGCGCCACCAGCGGCGGCAGCGCCCGGCGCGTCGGCGGAACGGAAGCGTTAGGCGCCGGCGGCAGCGTCGCCACGATCACGCGGCTCCGGAACGTGGCAGGCTCCGAAGCCCAACGTCTCAAGACGGGCATCGACGAGTTCGACTTCGTGCTCGGCGGCGGCATCGTGCCTGGGTCGATGGTGCTCGTCGGTGGAGAGCCGGGGATCGGCAAGTCGACGATCCTCCTCCAGGTCGCGGCGCGCGTGAACGATCGCGGTGCGTCTGCGCTCTACGTGACGGGTGAGGAATCGCCCCTCCAGGTCAAGTTGCGCGCGGACCGGCTCGGAGGCAGCGCCGGCGACGTCGAGCTCCTGAGCGAGACGCTGCTGGAGACTATCTTGGCCACGGCGAACGACCGCGACCCCAAAGTGATGATCGTCGACTCGATCCAGACGGTTTTCACCGCGGATCTCGAGGGTGCGCCGGGCAACGTCGGGCAGGTGCGCGAGTGCGCCGCGCGGCTGATGCGGTTCGCGAAGCAAACGGGAACCGCCGTCATCGTCGTCGGCCACGTCACGAAGGATGGCGGCATCGCCGGCCCGAAGACGCTGGAGCACATCGTCGACACAGTGCTCTACTTCGAGGGCGACAGCGCGCTCGATCACCGCGTGCTTCGCGCGACCAAGAACCGGTTCGGAAGCGTCGACGAGATCGGGGTGTTCCGGATGAGCGAGGACGGGCTCTCGCCGGTCTCGAATCCGTCGGAGCTGTTCCTCGGCGACCGCCTAACGACCGCATCGGGCAGCGCCGTCACGGCACTGCTCGAGGGCACGCGCCCGGTGCTCGTCGAAGTGCAGGGGCTCGCGACGAAGGCCGGCTTCGGCACGCCGCAGCGCGTGGCCACGGGCTTCGACGGACGCCGCCTCGCCCTGCTGCTCGCCGTGCTCGACAAGCGCGCGAAGCTGCCGTTCGCGCAGCTCGATGTGTTCCTCAACGTCGTCGGCGGAATTCGGATGCAGGAGCCGGCGGGCGACCTTGCCGTCGCGGCGTCGCTCGCGTCGAGCGTCTACGATCGTCCGCTGCCGCCCGACGCTGTTTTCCTCGGCGAGGTCGGGCTGGGTGGAGAGATCAGGCCGGTTTCCCAATCGGAGCGACGACTCGCTGAAGCGGCGAAGATGGGTATGACGACCGCCTACCTGTCCGAGCGCGGCGTGCCACGGCGAACGCCGACGGGTATACGTGCCATCGGCGTGCGTACAGTCGGTGACCTCTTCGCCTCGCTCTTCCGATGAGCGACGACCACTCGCACGACGATCCTCCCGGCGAAACCCGCGCTCCGGGGCATCTGTCGCGCGATGCGAGACCACCCGAGCTCCGCCTCGACGAGGGCGTCCCGGGAGGCGGAACTCCCGATGTCGGCGTCGTGATCGTCGCCGCCGGCAGTGGGAGCCGGGTGGGCGGCAAGGAGCTCAAGCAGTTCCGCTGGGTCGCTGGCAAGCCGATGCTCTTGCACAGCGTGCAGATGTTCCACCGTCGCTCGGATGTCGCGATGGTCGTCTGCGTGCTCCCGAAAGCATTCGTCGGCGACCCGCCACCGTGGCTCTTTCAGTGCGACATCGACCGCCTGCTGATCTCGGTCGGGGGGCGTCAACGCACCGAGTCGGTCGCGAACGGCCTCGAGGACCTCCCGGACGAAGTGAATGTCGTGCTGGTTCACGACGCGGCACGGCCGCTGATCAGCGACTCGATGATCGACCGCGTCGTCGCCGAATCGCGTGCAGGGCGCGGAGCAATCGCCGCATTGCCGGTCGTCGACACGCTCAAGGAAGTCGACGACTCCGGACGCGTCGTTCGAACCGTGGAGCGCGATCGTCTCTGGCGCGCGCAAACGCCGCAGGGCTTCCCGCGCGATCTCATCGAGCAGGCGCACGCCCAGGCCCGCGCGGAAGGCATCGCCACGACCGATGATGCCGCGCTCTTCGAGCGACTTGGTCTTCCCGTCGTGGTCGTGCGCGGAAGCGAGCGCGCCATGAAGATCACGGACGAGGCGGACTTCGCTCGTGCCGAAGCACTCTTCGCGGTGCCTGAATGAGCCCGGCCGGTCCTACCGCCGTTCCATTCTGGTCGCCTGAGGAAGTGGAAGGGTCGATCGCGGGAACGATCGCGCATCTGCAAGCCGGCGGAATCCTCGCGTACCCGACCGAAACCGTCTACGGCTTCGGCACCGCCGTCGATCACGATTCCGTCGAGCGGCTCGTGAAGCTCAAACGCCGGCCAAGCGCGAAGCCCTTTCTCCTGCTCATCTCCGACAGCGATATGATCTCGCGGCTGGGCCTTCACCTCACGAGCTCCGCGGCACGAATTGCCGCGCGCCACTGGCCCGGTCCCGTAACGCTCGTGCTGCCCGGCGGCGAGCGCCGCGTACCCGATCGGCTTCGCGGTCCCGAAGGCGGCGTCGCCGTGCGCTGGACACCGCATCCGGGCCTCACCCGATTGATTCAGGCGTACGGCGATCCGATCACGTCGACGAGCGCGAACCTGCCGGGGGTACCGCCTGCAATGTCGGCGACAGAGATTTTGCAGCAGTGGAGCGACGCAGTGACGCGCGGGAAGATCCGCGTGCTCGATGGAGGTCGCCTCTCACCGTCGGAGCCATCGACGGTCATCGATTGCACGGGGCAGCGTCCTCGCGTGATTCGTCCCGGCGCGATCCCCGCGTCGGCGTTGCGCGAAAGTGCGCCGGACCTCATCGGAGATGTGTGAGCGCGAATGAAGATCCTTTTCGTCTGCACGGGGAATACCTGCCGCAGTGCGCTCGCCGAGGGTATCGCGAGGCGCGAAGCGATCGAGCGCGGGCTCATCGAGTTCGATGTCACGAGCGCCGGAACGAGCGCGTGGAACGGTGCGCCTGCGTCCGACGGAGCGCTGCTGGTCGCGCTCGAGCACGGCGTCGACCTCAACAATCATCGCGCCCGCCAGCTGTCGCGCGACATCGTCGTCGAGCAGGACGTCATCCTCGTCATGGGCCCGCATCACCTCGAACGGGCCGAAGCGCTCGGCGGTGAAGGGAAGTCGCACTTGCTGACCACCTACGCGGCGCATGGCTCGAGCGATCGAGCGGTCAGCGATCCATTCGGCGGTGATCTCGATGTGTACCGAGCGACGTACGATGAGCTCGAGCGCGAGATCAAGCGTGTGTTCGACCGGATCGCAGCCGAGCAGGCACCGGGGACCTCGTGAAGCCGCTCCCGGGTCGGCTGGTTCTTCTCGGTCACCCGGTCCGCCATTCGCTGTCCCCCGCGTTCCAAAACGCCGCACTGCGGAGCGCCGCATTGCCGCTCCAGTACGAAGCGCTCGACGTTCCCCCCGCCGCGCTCGATGACACGCTGGGGGAGCTCATCGCGGCGAGCGCAGCGGGCAACGTCACGATCCCGCACAAGGAGCGCGTCGCGGCGCGCTGCGCCCAACTGACGCCGCTCGCATCGCGCGTCGGCGCCGTGAATACGTTCTGGGTGGACCACGGCGAGCTGCACGGCGACAACACGGACGTCGGCGGCTTCCAGGAGGCACTGGCCGTCGCGGCGCCTAACGCCGATCCGGCGGGCCCGGTGACCGTGCTCGGCGCTGGCGGGGCCGCCGCCGCCGTGCTCGTGGCGCTCGAGCACGAGGAGTTCGCCGACGTGCGACTCCATGCGCGGACACGAGCACGGGCAGCCGCGCTCGCGGAGCGCTTCACGGCAGTTCACGCGGTCGACGGCATCGATGATGCCCTGCGAGGCTCGCAGCTCGTCGTGAACGCGACGCCAGTTGGGCTCGATGGCAACACAGTGCCGTTCGACCTCACGTTGCTCGAGCCTGGCGCGATCGTGCTCGATCTCGTCTTCGGCCCCAACGCGACGCCGTTGGTTCGCGCGGCGCGCGAGCGCGGGCACGTGGCCGACGACGGGCTCGAGATGCTCCTCGCGCAGGGCGCGCTGGCGTTCGAGCGGTGGTTCGGCATCACGCCAGATCGGTCGGCGATGCGCGAAGCCGTCGCGCGCTGACGCCGTGAGCATGGACCCGCGTGCAGCGGTCAGCCGGCTCGCTGGCCGCCCAGGTTGGCGCGTCGCGCGCGGAATCCTCGGCGGGCTTGCCGATCTCCTGTTGCCGCGGGTATGCGTTGCGTGCACACGCCCGCTGACCGACCGCGATCGCGGGATCGTCTGCGGATTCTGCTGGACGAGGCTCGACGTGCTCCCGTACCCGCAGTGCGTACGCTGCGGGCATCCGCACATTCGTCACCGGTGTCGATGGTGCGATCTCCTGCCACCGTTCGTTCGCGCGGCGCGCTCCGTGTGCTGGGCGCCCGGTGGCAGCGGAGGCGCGATCGTGCACGCGCTCAAGTACGACGGCTGGCGGGCGGCAGCCGACGGGATGGCCGATCGAATGGCGCGTGTCGCCTGGCCGATCGATGTCGTGCAGGAGCGCACAGCGCTCGTACCAGTGCCGCTGTCGAGCGCACG
>Ga0075430_100003296_pt1 | contig 13541 bp, 4 predicted proteins | sample RhiMetdeltSRZDD4_FD_75294 | JGI IMG/M metagenome (GOLD analysis project Ga0075430, IMG submission 75294) | Populus rhizosphere microbial communities from Tennessee, USA - Rhizosphere MetaG P. deltoides SRZDD4 | ecosystem: Host-associated > Plants > Roots > Rhizosphere > Soil | place: USA... | reverse complement strand
CGGAGCCGCCCGCGCGTCGCGCCGACGTCCATCATCGCGCCGCGCACTCCGTACGAATCCATCATCGCCTGCCATGGCTGATCCGCCCGCAGTGGCCGTCGAGGCCGCTCTCCTTCCAACCACGGACGAGCTCGCTCGCGTCGAGAAGTTCACGCGCGAGCGCTTCGTGCATCCCGGCGAGGAGCTGGAGGACGCGCTTGCGCCGGGCAGTGCCCGCCGCAACGCGCTCGACTACGCGCTCGCGGAGCTCGATGCCGGCGCGAAGGTGCCGTCGAACAAGTGGCGCCGGCGCTACTCGCTGCTGCTCGGGCTCGAGCGCGTGCTCTCGGAGGATGAGCAGCGGCTCGTCGACGGCACGCTGCTGAACCCGCATCAGGTCGACGCGCTGTCGGGCACGCTGACGGCGCTGCTGGCGGCGGCGCAGTCACCGCTGTTCGCCGAGGACGACGGCGACGTCGCGGCCCCCGTTCTGGCGGTCGAGGAAGACGTGCCTGAGCCGGACGAGGACGAGGCAGACGATGAGGAGGACCTCGACCTCGACCTCGATCTCGACGACGAGGACGAGGCGGACGAGGAGGATCAGTCCGGCGCTGCCGACGTCGACGACGAGCAGGTCGCGGCGGCCGAGGTCGACGAGGACGTCCGCCTCGGCGACGACGCCGACGACCCCAACGCCTACAAGCGCTTCTGGTTCGAGCACGCGACCGGCGCCGGCAAGTCGGTCGCCGCGCTCGGCTTCGTCGAGTCGTCGCGTACCGGCGGCGTGCTGATCCTGACCCACCGCCGCAACCTCGTCGACCAGTTCCTCGGCGAGCTCAACGACCGCGGCTACGGCAAGCGCATCAGCCCGCCGCTGCTCGGCGACGAGGATCGCGCCGACGGCCCGGTGACGGTCGAGACATATCAGTGGTTCGTCCGCAACGCCGGCCAGATCTCGAGCGCCTACACGATCGTCATCTGCGACGAGGCGCACACCGCGCTGGGCGAGAAGACGAGCGCCGCGATCCGCCAGTGGACGGGCCCGATCTTCATCGGCATGACGGCGACGGGCGCGCTGATCGCGCGCCACGTCACCGACCTGTTCCCTACGCAGACGTCGCGCTTCGACCTCGCCCAGGCCGCGCGCCGCGGCGTCATCGCGCCGCTGCGCTGCATCCGCATCCCGCCCGGGCCCGGCGTCCGCACGATCGCCAAGGTGCCGCTGCGCCGCGGCGACGTCGACGTCGAGTTCGACCAGGAGATGCTGGCTGAGCTGCTCGACCAGCTGCCGTTCAACCTCGCGATCGCCAACCTCTACAAGACGCGCTTCCACGGCGTGCCCGGCGTCGTCTACGCCGCCGGTGTGCGCCACGCCTACAACGTCGCGGCGGCGTTCCGCGACGAGGGGATCAAGGCCGAGGCGGTCTCCGGCGAGACGCCGAAGCGCCAGCTGGCCGAGATCCTCGCCCACTACGAGCGCGGCGACATCGACGTGCTCGTCAACGCGCAGCTGCTCGCGGAGGGCTGGAACTCGCCGCGAGCGACGGTCTGCATGCACCTCGCGCCGACGGCGTCGAAGCGGATCTATCAGCAGCGTGTCGGCCGCGTGACGCGCAAGCACCCCGGCAAGGAGGCCGGGCTGGTGATCGACTTCGTCCACCCGGCGACCAAGCACGACGATCCGGTCGTCACCCTGCACTCCCTCCTTGACCGCGACGTCTACCGCGGCGGCGCGATCGTCGTCGGCCCGGTGCGCCGCGGCCGCGGACGGCGGCTGCGCGTCGAGCGCCGGGTGCTGCCGGTCGTGGCCGAGGAGAACCGGCGGATCGAGGTCTTCGAGCGTGAGCTGTGGCGGATCGCCGTCGAGCATCTCGACTACGGCGAGCAGATCCAGTGGGCGGCGCTCGCGGGCGCGCGCGTCAACCCGAGCGGCTGGCGCCGGGCGCGGGCGATGCTGCACTTCGATCGCGGCGGCGAGCTCAAGCGTGCCTTCCTACTGACGGCGGTGCAGCGCAACAAGAACCCGCAGCTGCGGATCAAGGCGCTGCAGGAGATCGCGGCCGCCAAGGACGCCGAGGCGCTCGACTTCGCGCTCGACGAGATCGGCAAGTGGTCGCGCGACGAGAAGCGCGAGGCCTCGAAGGTGATGCTGCAGGCGCTGGCCGAGCGCGGCATCGGCCGCCGCGATCAGGCCAACGCCTGGATCTGGCGGCTCGCGTCCTACACGCGCGAGCTGCACGAGGAGTACGCCGTCGCGCGGCTGCCCGAGACGAAGCGGCTGCTCGGCCTGCTCGTCAACTCGTCCGGCGCCGCACACGCGCGCAACGCACGGCGGCTGGTGCAGGTGGCCCGCAAGCAGGACCGCCGCCTGTCGGCGGCGATGCTCGCCGCGGCGATGGCCCACACCGCCGAGGGCGAGGAGGTGTTGCGTGGCGCGCGGACGCGGATGTCGCGCAAGCCGAACTCGCTCGCACGCGAGCTGCTGCGCAACTTCCCCAAGAGCCGCAAGGGCCGCAGCCGGCGGCGCAAGCGCTCGCGCTCGGGGGCGGCGACCGAGAGCACCGCGCCGCAGGTCGTGGGCGACGCGGTCGTCGACGGCGAGCTGGAGCTCAGCGGCAACGAGACCACCACGGCGAACGGCAACGGCAACGGCGCGTCCCCGCCCGCTCGTCGTCGCCGGGCGCCGAAGGCTCCTCCGCCTGAGCCGATCGACGAGGCCGCCGCGGCCGCCGCGGTGCGCGAGGCGGCGGAGCTGCTCGGTGGTGTCCCCGCCGTGAGCAACGGCGCCGGCGCCGACGAGGGCGCTGGTGACGACGCGCCCGTCAAGCCCAAGCCGCGGCGCCGCGCGGCGCCGCGTAAGAAGCCGGCGCCGCCGAAGAAGTCCTCCGAAGCGGGCGAGTCCGACGCCGCGCCGGAGCCGTCGGCTTCCTAGTTCGGTATCGCCGCCGGCCGTATGGGCAGAGCCATAGTCGTTCGGTGAACGATCGGCACGGCGATCCGTATTTGATCGATGTCCGCGCGGCCCATAGCGTTGGCCGTTCCGCCGTCTCGTCGAGGGGTTCGTGGTGCGTGGAGCGGCACGGTCGAATGTCATACGGAGCGAGGAGCCGAGGGTGTCCAAGGTCGCGAAGAACGAAGGCGAGCGGATCTCGTTCATGGGTATGGACCTGATCTGGAAGATCACCGCGGAGAGCAGCGGGGGATCGCTGATCTCGTTCATCCAGATCGCGCCGCCGGGCACTGGCGTGCCGCTGCACTCGCACCACACCGAGGACGAGTTCATCCTTGTCGAGTCGGGCGCGCTGCGGTTCCGGCTCGCCGACGAGTCGTTTGACGTGGCGCCGGGCGATGTCGTGCTGATGCCGAAGGGCGTTCCGCACGCGTTCATGGCGGTCGGCGACGAGCCGGCGCGCGTGCTGTTCACGCTGACGCTGTCGCCCGACAGCGACTACGAGACGATGTTCAACGGGCTCGTCGGGCTCGGCCCCGGGGACTTCGAGGCGATCCAGGAAGTCTGTGCCGCCAACAACCTCGAGTTCTACTTCCCGCCGGAGATGCCGTCCTAGGACGGAGTCGATCTCGCGGTTGACCTGCTCGCCGCATTCACAAGATGCCAATTGGTCGCCACGTATTGAGTAGGGCGATATCAAACGTCTGTCCATTTGGGTAGAAAATGAACAACACGCGTTGAGCGCAGCAACTAGGTTCGCGCGCCATGAGCACTTGGCGGCGGTATCTGGGCGGGTTCGCGATCGTGGTGAGCCTCCTGTGCGGGGCATCGATGGCGGTGGCGTCGGGCTCCGGGGTGAGCGCCGACGCAGGCAACGCGACGCAGGCGAGCAATGAGGCGCCGGCCGCCAGCCAGGTGAGCGAGACGATCGTCCCGAACTCGGGACTTCGCGAGCTCTCGAAGCTGCCGTCGGCACCGATCCGGATCGCCGCGCCGGCGTCTCCGCGCCTATTCGGAGTGCCGGCGTCACTCGGGTCGCTTCTCCCGCGCGACACAAAGCAGGGAGCGCGCACGCCGTCGGTTTCGAAGGCCTCGAGGGGGTCCAAGTCGACTCGCGCGGCGGTCCGCCGGGCTCGTCGGCGGCAGCGGGCACACGACCGCTGGTTGCGATCCAGCCGTGCACGCGCCGAGCGGCGTCGGTCGCGGACGCGCTACACGCACCTGGGCTCCGGGACGGCGATCGCCGCGATTCAGCAGGCGGCTCCGCAGGTCGCCGTCACGCCCGCCTGGCAGCCGCCGGCGTTGAAGCCGGACGAGCGGATCAAGGCCTACACGGGTCCTCACACCGCGGTTCTCGACATCCCGGGCTCGAAGACGGACGCGATCATCGAGTCGTCGGCGCCGATGATCGCCAAGACCGAAGACGGGGTCATGGCACCGGTGGATACAACGCTGGTGGATGCCGCCAGCGGTGGGTGGAAGGCCGTCAACGTTCCAGCAAGGACCACGATTGGGCGCACGATCGGCGATGGAATCAGCGTCGGGGACGATGGCGACCGGGTGGTCGTCACTCCCGGAGGGCGGACCGGAACGGTAGGCCGCATCGATAGCGGCAAGGCAATCTTCCCGAACTCTGACGTCGACACTGACACTATCGTTGAGCCGACGCCGACCGGCGTGAGTGTTGCCTGGACGCTCCGGTCTCCGGCGGCGGCGGAGTCACAGACGATGCACGTCTCGCTTCCGGCCGGGGTGACTCTCCGGGCGCAGGGTCCGAGTCTCGTCCTGATGCGCGGAACCGAGACGGTCGGCGCCGTGTCGGCCCCTGTTGCGACTGATGCTCAGGGTACGTCGGTCCCGGCGAGCTATGCGCTTGTGGGTCCCAACGACATTGAGGTGCGCGTTCCACATCGCAAGCGCGACATCGCGTACCCGGTCGCCATCGATCCGTACCTTGATTGGTACTACAGCGACATCACGCTCTTCGATAACGACAACAACTGGGTGTTTGAAATCAACGATTGGAGGGCCGCGGGCTGGTCACAGGCCTGGAATGGCGGCTCGCCGCCTCGGTGGAACGAACTGTGGGGCGACCCCGACATCAACCCGAACCAAAACGGGCATCAGAACAGCACGTACGGTGCATGGCTTCGGCAGACCGCCCCGAACGCCAGTTACATCTTCCGTGCAGACTTCTGGTCGTTGGTGCACGACGCGTCAGGCACGAACCTACGGGTGGGGTTGTTCGACTCCGGCGGTTGGGTTGCCGGATGGTATGACCATCTCGCGAGCTCCGGCAATCTTTCATCTACCAGTATCACCGTCTGTGCGACGGCTGGCTGTCCCGCATGGGCGGGCTCAGCCGGAAACACTGCCGGGATGCAGCTCTGGCGAGTGTCCGGTACGACGACATGGGCACGTGCCGGCTTCAACCAGAGTTACCTGTATCTCCGTGACCGGGAAGACCCGTCGGTTGGGATGCCCTCCTATTACCCGACGACGTGGCAAAACGCGAGGGATAACTTCCCGGGCACGATCACGGCTACCGATGCTGGTCTGGGCCTGACGCAGATCTTCGCTGGCGGCTGGCAGGCATGGTCAAGCGGGTGCACTGGTGGCACGGCGAGTCCGTGCCCTACAAGCGCAACACCAAGTTATCTCGTGCACAGCCTGAACGACGGGGAGAACCCGATCCAGTTTTCAGCACAGGACGTACTTGGACGGTGGGGAGCGCAAACCGTCAAGTTCTTCTACGACGGGCACGCGCCGACGATCAGGTTGGCAGATGCGTTGTGGTCCCGTCGTGGCCGCACCTTGAGCGCCAAGACGCCGCTGCGGGTGAAGGCCACGGATCCGCTCGGTGGCGGGCAAGGGTCCGGCATCGCCTCGATGAAGATCCAGTACGCCGTCGACAGCGGCACCCCGAGCTGGGCCGACCTTCACTCGTTCGCGTCGCATTCGTGCCCGACGAGCTACTGCAGTTCCGTCGATGACGAGTCGTGGACGTTCGACCCGGACGACTCGGCGCACTTCACCCCCGGGACGAAGTACCTGATCCGTGCTGTCGCGACCGACGCCGCAGGCAATACGGGTGTGTCGGACGTCATCGACGTGACGATCAGCACCGGGTCGATCACCACGCTGGACGAAGGCATCTACACGGCGCGGCGTGCCAAGCTGCAGGCGGTCGTCAAGCCGTCAGTGACGTCCGGGCTGACTGGAGTCACGTTCAAGTACAGGATTCCGTCACCGTCGTGTGCGGGGCCGAACGACTGCTGGCAGTCGATTCCCACCGCAGACGTGACGCAGGGCCGCGATCAGGCCGTGTCGTCCTGGCCGCTGTCATTGACCGAGCAGCGGAGCCCGACGGTGACGTGGGACGTCGCGAAGACGACCGCCGACAGCGGCGGGGCGTTCCAGGACGGCAAGGTCCAGGTGCGAGGCGAGTTCACCGGTGGCAGCAGTCCTGGCACGACGCAGGACATCGTCTTCAACGTCGATCGCTCCGGCATCAAGACCACCGACTCGACCGAGTCCGTCGGCCCGGGCAGCGTTGACCTGATCAGCGGCAACTTCGCCCTGTCGGCGACGGACGTCTCGATCTCGAGCCCGATCGCGGACCTGTCGGTTGCCAGGACCTACAACTCTCGGTCGGCAGACGACGGTCCGCTCGGGCCCAAGTGGCAACTGAGCTTCCCCGTTCCGCAGGCCAACGGCGCGGACTTCGTCGCACTCGATGACGCGACCGGTGAGGCCGACGAGGACGGCTACGCGTTCGAATCGGTGACGGTCACTCGCGGCGACGCGAGCAAGATGGTCTTCGAGGGCTATCGGACCGCATCGGAGAGCACGACCTACTTCGCGTCGACCGACGGCGATACCGAGTACGAGCTGTCGCGTACGGGCGACACGTTCAAGCTGATCGACGAGGACGGCAACACGACGACGTTTGCCGCAGACGGCTCAAGCCTGACGCATTTTCTGCCGCGTTCCGTCGATCAGCCCGGGGGCGCCACGGCGATCGGCTACGGCCGTGATCCCGCGCATCAGAACCGCGTCGCGTGGGTGTTCGGCCCGCACCCTTCAGACACCAAATGCTCATACGAATGGGTCGCGACGTCGCAGCTCGAGCCCGAATGCCGAGCGCTGCATCTGGACTACGACAGCAACGGCCACCTCTCGACGGTCGCGTTGTCGACCGCGGCGCCTGACGGATCGGGCGGCTACACGAGGTCGGAGTCGACGGTCGCTCAGTACGAGTACGAGAACGACGGCAGCGGTCACTACCACCTCAAGGACGTCTACGACCCGCGCATCTCGCCAAACCTCAAGACGGCATTTGCGTACAACAACTACGCGGACAACCTGCTGACGACGGTCACACCGCCCGGCGAGGAGCCGTGGACGCTGAGCTACATCGCTGCGACCTCAGGTGCCGGCGACGTCAACGCGACCGGGCGTCTTCGATACGCGAGCAGGCCGACACTCGATTCGGGCGGCAACCCGTCGACCCCTGCTCAGACGACGGTCGCGTACGACATCCCGCGTTCGGGCGGCAGCGCTCCGTACGCGATGGGGCAGGCGACCACCGCGACGTGGGGCCAGGGCGATCTTCCCGCGACGGCGACGGCGATCTTCCCGCCGAGCCAGGTGCCCGCCGATCCGCCGGTCTCGTACTCGAAGGCGACGATCGACTACGTAGACGCGTTCGGCTACACGGTCAACGAGGCGAGCCCGGGAGGCGCGATCACGACCAACGAGCACGATCATTTCGGGAACGTCGTCAGGTCGTTGAGCGCACGCAACCGTGAACGGGCGCTGGCGGCGACCGATACGGATGCGACATCTCGCCAGCTCGACACGCAGTCGACCTATACCGCCGACGGCAAGGATCTGGTCGACGAGCTCGGCCCGTTGCACTCCGTCAAGCGCACCAGCGATGGAGCCACCGTCGACGGCCGCAGGCACACGACGATCGCATACGACGAGGGCAAGCCGGCTTCGCCGGCGGACACCAACTACCACCTGCCGACGACCACGTCGGTCGGCCTGCTGACGCCGTCCGCCTTCCCGGCGACGGGCGTGATCGATGACGCGAATCGCAGTGATTCGAGCTCGCTGGGAACGGGCTGGACCACGCCGTCCTTCTCGCCTGCGATGCGGATCGCGAGCAATCAGTTTGCCGCGCCGACGAGTGGCGCGGACGCCTGGGCCTTCCGCTCGAGCGCCACGTCCGGAGCCGACAGCGAAGCGTTCGCGAAGCTCGCCACGATCTCGTCGTCCAATACGGCAGAGCTCTACGTGCGCACCGGCTCCACCTCGGGCAACGGCTACTCGGTCCTGGCCTACAACGGCCAAGTCGAGCTCAATCGCAGCGACGGCTTCGCCCGTACCACCCTCAAGACGATCAGCCAGCCCGTCGCGAGCGGCGACTCACTCGGCGCCAGGATTATCGGTGACGTGCTGACGGCGTACTACAAGCCGTCGGGCGGCTCCTGGATCGCGCTGGGCAGCGCAACTGACAGCACCTATACCGCAGCAGGCCAGATCGGCTTCCACCTCAACTCGACCACTGCAAGAGCCGACGACTTCGGCGGCGGGAGCGTCAGCTCAGGCGGCGACAGTGACAAGCGCACGACCACGACCGGCTACGACCTCCTGTCGGGCGACACGTTGCCGACCGGCTGTAGCGACGTCCATTGTGGCCTGGCGCCGAGCGGCTGGGCGCTACGCAAGCCGACGTCGGTGACTGTCGATCCGGGCAGCGGGCACCTCGAGCTGACGAGTCGTACGCACTACAACGATCGCGGTCAGGCCACGCTGGTGAGCCGGCCGGCCGACGCAAGTGGCGCGACGGCAGGTTCGACAAAGTACGTGTACTGGAACCAGCCCAGCGCCCCGACGGCCTGCACCGGTCATCGGGAGTGGGCGGGGATGCTGTGTCAGAAGGCGCCGGCAGCGGCGTCTCCCGCGCTGCCGACGAGCACGTACACCTACAACAAGCTTGGGGACGTGCTGACGACCACTGATGCTGTGGCGGGTGGTCCTGCACGGACGAGCACGACGACGTATGACGATGCGGGCCGCAAGCTGACCGATTCGGTCGATGGCCTTGATCGCACGATCGGCGGAATGGTCGGTTGGTGGAAGGCGGATGCGATCACTGGCAAGCATGATGGTGATGCGGTGTCGTCGTGGCAGGATCTGTCGGGCAACGGGCGCACGCTGTCGCAGGGCACGTCGGGTGAGCAGCCGAAGTACAGTCTTTCGGCGATCGGAGCGGGCCGTTTCGCGGCTACGGGTGTGATCGACGACGCGAATCGCGCTGATTCGTTGTTGCTGGGTAGTGGCTGGTCGTCGCCTGGTTGGGCTGAGACGCCGCAGATCATTGATCACGAGATCGCGGCGCCAAGTAGCGCGTCTGGTACCTGGTCGTGGCGCGACGACTCGGTCGGTCCTGACAGCGAGGTGTTCACGCGGCTCCCGGTCGTTTCGGAGGACATGAACGTCGATCTGTACGTCCGGTTCGACGACGGCTCAGCTAATGGCTACGCGATTAGCGCTTTTGACGACCATGTGACGCTGCAGCGCGTCGATGGCTTTGACTACACGGTGCTGGCGACGTTCAATCGGGAGCTGTCGGATGGCGATTCGCTCGGCGCAAGGATGGTCGGCGACACGCTGACCGCCTACTACAAGCCGTCCGGCGGCGCATGGACCGAGCTTGGTTCTGCGGTCGATGACACCTACGCGGGCCAGGGCAAGATCGGGTTCCATATTGACCACACCGACATGCGTCTCGACGACTTCGGCGGCGGTACGATCTCGAACGACTTCGCCTCGACCGGGGTCGTTGACGATGCGGACCGGTCCGATGCGTCGTCGCTCGGTAGCGGTTGGACGTCGCCGGGCTGGGCGGAGACAGCGCGGATCGTCGATCACGAGATCGCGGCACCGAGCGATGGGTCGGGAACGTGGTCATGGCGCGATGAGGAGTTCGGCGCCGACAGCGAGGTGTTCACCAGAATGCCGGTCGTTTCCGGAGACATGGGCATCGATCTGTATCTCCGGTTCGACGACAGCGAAGCCAATGGCTATGCGGTCAGTGCTTACGACGGGCACGTGAAGCTGCAACGTGTCGATGGCTTCGACTACACCGAGCTGCAGGCATTTGATCAGGAGCTTTCCGACGGCGATTCGCTTGGGGCAAGGATGGTCGGCAACAAGCTGATTGCGTATTACAAGCACGATGATGGGGACTGGACCGAGATCGGCTCCGTGACTGACGACACCTACACGGCTGCAGGCAAAATCGGGTTCCATATCGATCACACCGACATGCGGCTCGACGACTTCGGCGGCGGCACCTACGTTCCGGGACTGGGCTCGGAAGTTCCGGTCGTTCGCCACGACGGCGTCGACGACTACCTGCAGATGTCGTCTGGCGTCACGACCGCCAAGACGGTGTTCGTGGTCGGCTCGTGGGAGGGGCCGCACGAGGACAACCGGCCGCTGCTCGGCGACAGCACCTACGACGACTTCCATGGCGGAGCCAGCGACGGTACGGGCCTTGGCGCTGATCACCTCTGGTACAGCACGAGCGTCAACTCGCGGATCTACGGCGGCGGTGCGAGCGGTACACGCATCAACGGCAAGGACGTGTCGTTCTCGGCGGCGATCAAGCCCGCCGATGGCCGGCTGGAGCTGATGGAAGCCACCACCAACGGCACGGAGGCGCTGCGGTTCAATCGTACGACGGGAGATCGCAGCTATGCCGATCGCGTCTGGTCCGGCGATTACGCCGAGATTGTCGCCTACGACCACGTCCTGACGTCAACCGAACGGGCGAACGTCGAGGGCTACCTGCTCGAGAAGTACGGCATCGCAGGCGACGTCCACGCCACCGACGTCGGCGCTTCGCTACCGACCACCAGCTACAGCTACGACGCAGACACCGGCAGGCTGCTGAAGACCAGTGCCGCCGGCAAGGACATCACCCGGACCTACGACAGCCTCGGCAGGCTCACCGACTACACCGACGCTGACGGTGCGACGTCAACGACGAGCTACGACAGCCGCGGTCGTGTCGACACGTTCGACGACGGCAAGGGAACTCAGACGTTCACTTACGACGACCGTGACCTGCCGACGCAGATCGTTGACAGTCAGCTGGGCACGATCAGCGGCAGCTATGACGCCGACGGGCAGCTGACGTCTGAGACGCTGCCAGGGGGACTGAAGCTGCTGCAGACCTACGACGAGACCGGCGATCCGGTACGCCGCTGCTACACGCGGCAGACGTCGTGTGGGACCTCGTCACCGTGGGTTGACATGACGGCGCTGTCCAACGTCCACGGGCAGGTCATCGACGAGTCAACCTCCGGGATCGGTGTGCGCCACTACAGCTACGACGACGCCTCCCGGTTGGCGCAGTCCCAGGACATCGCGACCGGAGCGGACTGCGTCTCGCGGCGTTACAGCTATGACGCGAACAGCAACCGCAAGGGTGTCGCTGCCTTGACCGGCTCGGGCTCGTCGTGCTCGACGCCATCGCCGAACACTACGCAGCACAGCTACCTCGCAGACGACCGACTCGATGACGCCCACGTCGTCTACGACCGATTCGGGCGAACGCTCGAGCTGCCCGACGCTGACGCCGGCGGCACTGGCCATGCGCTGTCCGCGACCTACTACGCCAACGATCTGGCTCGCACGATCACCCAAGAGGGCAAGGTCACGACCCTACTGCTGGATCCGAGCAACCGGCCGAGACTGCGATTGAGCACCGGCGCAGTCAACGAGACTCAGCACTACTCAGACGACACCGACAGCCCCAGCTACGCCCAGAAGAACCAGGACTACCAACGCTCCGTGACCGGCCTCGACGGCAACCTGGCTGGCCTCCATGACAGCAATGACGGCGACAAGCTGACGCTTACTGACATGCACGGCGACACGATCGCCGAAACCGACACCGGATCAGGCACGACAGCCCCAGCCGCGAAACGCGACCAGGACGAGTTCGGCGTCCCAATCGGCGACCAGCACGAAGGACGCTTCCAATGGCTCGGCGCCAAACAACGCCAAACCCAAACCGCGCAAGGCGTCATCACCATGGGCGCGCGACTCTACGTCCCACAGCTCGGCCGCTTCCTCCAAGTCGACCCCGTCGACGGCGGCTCAGCGAACCCATACGACTACGCGAACCAGGATCCTGTCAACCAATTCGACCTTGCCGGGCTTGCCCCGAAGGATTGGAAGGGAGGGCGTGAGCCCGCAGCCAAGCGGACTACTCGCGCGATCACCGTGTACCGCTACTACGGTGGTAGCTCGGCACGTCGCGGTTCGTGGGTCTCGCGAGCTGACTACAACACCCCGGCGACCGCTCGCGCAAGGTTGGCGCTCCCGCCGGGCAACACGGCCAAGTGGGTAACGGCAGTACGGATTCCGCCTGGGGCCCTAATTCGCGAGGGAGTTGCCAGTAAACAGCTTGGGATGCCCGGGGGCGGTCCCCAGATAGAGCTTCTCGAACGGCTACCGCGTACCGCATTTGGCACAGGTGTTAGGGTTTCGCCTGGATGGCATCTGGGCACCGTCGGTGGTGGCGCACCTCGGCGAGGCTCGACGCAGGATGAAAGACTCTAGGTGGCTGCCGGCTGATGAATGTGACCTACGAAATAGACGAGGTGCAGGCTGATCTCGTTGTTCGTGATGCCTTGTCCCGAGAGGTCTTGTGGCAGGGCGCGCCGCTTGGACGTCGCGTAGAGGAACTGCTCACGATCTCGGAAACGGACGATGCGATCGTTCTCCTTGAGTACCCACCCGGTACCGGATGTGACGCGAATCTTGCGCGAGTCGACAAGGGTGGTCGATGCGTGTGGCGGATAGCGCCTACTCCCGACACTACGGGCGCTATTGATTCAGGTAATGGACCTGGTGGGGGATCGTTCCATCGCGGCGACGCCTTCGTCGAAATAACGTGCGTCGACAATAAATGGCTCGCGACGACGTACTCAGGTTTTCTGCTGACGATCGATCCAGCGTCGGGTGCCACGCTACATCAGCAGTTCGTGAAGTAGGTTGGCTGGCAGCGGTGGGCGCGAGGCCTGCGCTCAGGCTTCGTCGGAGTCGATCTCGCGGTTGACCTGCTCGCTGTAGCGGTTGCCGGCAACCGTGCGGGAGTTGATCAGCGTGTCCAGTCGCTCCAGCATCCCGGCGTCGAGCCGCACATCGGAGGCGGCGAGGTTCTCCGAGAGGTGCTCGGTGCTCGTCGTGCCGGGAATCGGGATCACGTCGTCGCCCTGGTGCAGCAGCCACGCCAGCGCCAGCTGCGCCGGCGTGCAGCCGGCCTCGTCCGCGAGCGCTCGGTAGGGCGGCAGCAGCTCGAGGTTGCGTGCGTAGTTGTCCGGCTCGAAGCGCGGCATCGCGCGGCGGATGTCCTTGGCGTCGAGCGTGGCGACGTCGTGCAACGTGCCCGGCAGGAAGCCGCGGCCGAGCGGGCTGAAGGCGACGAGGGTGATGCCCAGCTCGCGGCACGTCGCGTGCGCGGCGATCTCCGGCGTGCGCGTCCACAGCGAGTACTCGTTCTGCACCGCCGCGATCGGGTGCACGG
>Ga0075430_100003292_pt1 | contig 13546 bp, 12 predicted proteins | sample RhiMetdeltSRZDD4_FD_75294 | JGI IMG/M metagenome (GOLD analysis project Ga0075430, IMG submission 75294) | Populus rhizosphere microbial communities from Tennessee, USA - Rhizosphere MetaG P. deltoides SRZDD4 | ecosystem: Host-associated > Plants > Roots > Rhizosphere > Soil | place: USA... | reverse complement strand
CTGGAAATCTTCTACTGCTTAGGGCTCGCGATCAAAGCGGTCGATGCATTGCCACGGGAATTTTCCCCTTTATGAACGGAGTCATGTATTTCTGGGGTGGAGCGAGTTGGCGACGTGATCAATTATTGCGCCCCAACGAAGCGATTCAATGGCATGCCATGAAGATTGGAAGACAAATGGGTCTTCGGACTTATGATATGGGAGGTGGCGGCGAATACAAGAGGAAATATGGTGGATCTGAAATAGAAGTGCCGTGGTTCAGGAAGTCTAAATACCCGTGGATTCGATACATGCGCCACATGGCCGAACGAAGCCATAAGATGAGTCAACGATACTTGGGATGGTTCCGCACCGCGTCGTAAAAAGAAGACTATCGGCTGAGTGGTGACACACCTTGGTTTAGCTGAATCAATCGTCACCTGCGCACGCCTCCTCCTAAACAAGTTCTAGCAGAACATTCTATCCGCTGCTCAGTATTCACTATTAACAGGGTTCTCGGTCGCGTGCCTGCCGGAGCAGATAGGTTACCGTAGCTTGCTACGATCTGTGGCCAAGACCACGGATAAAAAGGCAATGCTCAGGATTCAATCCTCAATTTTCTGTGAGGTGTGAGATGACGACCCGCGATCAGTTGATTCGCGCCCGACTCGGTATTCTTGCAATGGCGGCTGAGCTCAAGAACATTGCTAAAGCGTGCAAGATTGCCGGTCTGAGCAGATCGCAATTCTACGCGATGAAAAAGGCTTTTGAGCTCCATGGAAGGGAGGGTTTAGGACCACGACCGCGCAGGAAGCCGGAGATGCCTAATCGCACGCCGGCTGTACTGGAAGAACAAATTCTCTTGCAGACTCGAAAAAATCCGCGCATAAGTTATATCCGGCTGGCAGGAGAGATGAAGTCTGAGGCTGGGATTGTGACCCCCACCATGGTGCGCTATGTGTGGCAGCGGAATGGTCTTTCCACTCAATCAGCCCGACGTGCGTGGGTAAAACTCTTGGATGGCAGTTCTCGCCTAGAGGAAGCAAAAGTTATGCCGAGCGACATTGAGCAAACCACTTCAAGGCAAATCTAACCGAGGGGTTGCTTCTGTAGAGCGAACGTGTGTGATCCTTTCATTAAGTGACACCTTTTTCTCTTAAAGATCCACCCCAACAACCCATCTGGGTGAATACCGCTTGCGAGTGGGTCAGTTACACCTTGGTAGACAGCGCCCCTCATCAACCCCGGTGGTAAGATCTTGGTGACCAGCGAGATATTTGGGTAACCGAGTTTCTAGCAAAGGGATAGACTATGTTCCATGCAATGTTCACCCCGATCGTGGCGATTATCTTCGCTTGGACGGCTCTTATAGCTTGCTCGTCTCATCGGAATGAAGAAGCTGCTAATTTGCATCGAGGCAAAGCCAGAGACTTTTTGGAAAAGAAGCAATTTGGTGAAGCGCTGATCGAGTATCAAGAGCTGCTGAAGCTAGATCCCAGAGACGACGATGCGTACTATCAATTGGCACTTTTGCATCTCAGGTCTGGAACTATTGTCGACATGAATTTGGCTCACCAAGCGTTGCTGAAAGTCGTCAAGCTCAAGGGATCAAGAATTGATGCACATTTGCAATTGGCTCGCCTGTATTTCCTTTCTGCAGAGCCTGATAAAGCAGGACTGCAAGCCGACGCAATTCTGTCGGTTGAGCCGACCCATTCGAACGGCCACGTGATCAAGGGTTTGAGCTTGATTGCAGAAGGCAGGATGCAGAGTGGGATTGCCGAGTTCAGTAAGGCGATTGAACTGGATCCCAATAATCGGGCTGCATACATCGAGTTGGCTAGGGCCTATGCTCAGCAACGCAAATTCTCTGAGGCAGAAACCGTGTTGCTGGACGCCCTTAAAACTCAGTCCCAGTTTATCGACGCACGGATTGCGTTGGGCGATGTCTATCAGTCGGCCGGGAAAGAGGCCGAAGCGATACAGGAGTATAGGCGTGGACTAGAGGAAGATAAGAACCAAGGTCCGTTATATGCACGCTTGGCGGCGGTTCATCAGAAGGCGCACCGCCTCGAGGAGGCGGAAGGTTGTTACCGCCAATGGGTCAAAGCTCAGCCGAGCAGCGGGGAGGCGCTTGTTGCTCTTGCCCAGTTCTATACGGCTACCGGTCGCTTCAATGAGGCCGAGGCGTCGTTTCACCGGGCCCGAGAGGTCGATCCTACGTCTCGCATGGCCCGTGAGGCCCTTATTACATTCTACCTGGACAGGAAACGGATGAAGGAAGCTCGCTCTGAGATCGAGGCGTTTTTGATGCCGAATCGGAGTGATGTCGGCGGGCGTGTATTAGAAGCCCGTCTTATCATGGAGGAAGGCGATATCGAGAAAGCACTGCCGCTCTTGGAGAAACTGGCACATGAAGCGCCAAGGCTCGCGATTGTCCGTCACTACTTGGGAGTCGTCTGGGCACGCCTTCAAGACTATTCGAAAGCGATTGCGGTCCTCAAAGAGGCGCGCGATCTCGCCCCAAACTCCAGTGATATCCGTGTCGCTCTGGTACAAACGTATCTGGCTCACAACTCGTTGAGCCTCGCGCTGACTGAGGGTGAGGCGGCTGTACAGTTGGATCCTCAGAATGTTGCAGCTCTAAAAGCTCTCGCTGATGCACAGATTTTCGCTGGCAACACGAAGCGGGCTGAGGACCTGCTGAAGCAAGCGCTCACATTGCAGCCACACGATGCGCTTCTTAATCAACGGCTCGGGGTTGTCTTTCGTGCTCAACGTCGTCCGACTGAAGCCCTGGCATACTTTGCACGGGCCCTGCAGAAGGACCCAGGTTCGTTGGAGAGTCTCGAACAGATGACTGCGATTCTCGTCTCTCAAAAACGAACAGCGGAAGCGCGAGAACATGTCTCGCGGCAAATCTCGGTCTATCCGAGCAATGCAAAGTTGCATCATCTTCTTGGACGCGTCTTAATGGAAGCGCAAAACTTGCCGCAGGCAGAAGCGGCCATCAAAAAGGCGATCGCGCTGGATAAAGATTATCTTTCGACCTACGTTACTCTCGGCGAACTCTATGCGCGACAAGGAAAGATTGGTCAGGCAATACATGAATTGGAAGTAGTCCTGAGAAAGAGTCCTGAACAACCTCAAATTTTGACGCTTCTAGGAATGCTGCATGAGCAGCAAAGGGATAATCCTCGAGCCATGGCCAGATATGAAGAAGCGCTCCGGATCAACCCCAATTTTGCCCCCGCGGCGAATAATCTTGCCTGGATCCTCCTCGATCAGGTTGGAGATACAGAACGGGCGCTGTCTTACGCAGAAACAGCCTGGAAAGCAGTGCCAAGCGATCCCCACATCGCTGACACGCTCGGGTGGGTCTACTTCAATAGACAGATGTACCCGAAAGCGGTGAGCCTGTTAAAAGAGGCTGCTCAGGCCCTGCCGGACAATCCGACCGTTCTCTACCACTACGGCATGGCGCAATACTGGAACGACAACAACCCAGAAGCCAAAAAAATACTCACAAAATTTCTCACTCTACATCCAAATGGTCCTGATGCGCATAAGGCAAGAAAAGTACTCGACGCGCTGTAGAAAGTTTATTCCACATGCATACCAAAGCTGACAGCGCTCAGACGATTGCCGTCTCAGATGCTCAGGCACTGCAAGGTGAGTGGCGGTTTTTAGGTCTGGGGTTCTTTATCTGCGTGCTATGTGTGATAGGGCTGTATTGGGGCACTATCGAACGAATGGTTGAAATGTGGGCCAACTCACGGACCTTTGCACATGGCTTTCTCATCGTACCCGCCACGGCTTATCTTATCTGGTCGTATCGTGATCTGTGGATCAGGCATGAGGCATATTCGAGTGCATGGGGCCTTGGTGCGCTTTCTATCGCAGCGTGTGCCTGGCTTATTGGCGGTGCGACAAAAGTGATCTGGCTGCAAGAAATTGCGGTTGTCTCAATGATTCCTGGGCTGATGTTGGCCCTGTTTGGAAAGGATGTCAGCAAAACTTTGTCATGGCCATTGGGGTTTTTGATATTTATGGTCCCCGTTGGAACATCAATCGAACCATGGCTACAGGATATTACGACCTGGTTTGTCCGTGTAGGACTGGACCTCGCCGGCATTCCTTATCTGCCTGAACAGCACCGATTCATCCTCACGACCGGCACATGGAACGTCGATCCGGACTGTGCAGGGCTGCGTTATCTTCTCCCCGGTTTGGCATTGGGATATGCGTTTGTGACCTTGATGTACAGGCGTCCGAGTCGGCGTCTATTCTTTCTTGCTCTTTGTGCAGTCGTTTTGATTGTCGCGAATGGAATTAGGGCCTATACGATAATTCTCGGTGATCACTTTGGAATCGCCGATGGCGCAGATCATCGCGTCTTTAGTTATGCTGTCTACGGATTGACGATGCCTCTCTTGCTCTTATTTGGACTCAGATGGCAAGACATCATTAAGCCGCCCATATCTCAACACCTGACGGTCAGCGTGCGTGAGGATGTTACAGCAAAGGCTATTCTCATGTGCATCGCTGCCTTGCTTATCCTTGCGCTGGCACCCGTCACAGTGTGGTTGACTGGCATGCGGCCGTAAATAAAGACGACTTGTCCACTTTAGTCTGACAATCTATCGCATCTGGTTCTTGCATTTTCTCTTCCGTCTCCATCTTCCTGACTGGCTCTCCGCACCGCTCCCACATTCCCACCCATCACCGATTACACCAATCAACGTCTTCATTCCGGTTGTTTCGGCGTATTTTCACCACCGTGAGCGGTCGGGCTCAATACTAGGAGGGCTTTTTTGAGGGGGACGGACCCCTCGAAAGGTGGGTTGTGATTTCCCCTGTTTTGACGGATTCTAATGCATTCCAAATGCATGTTTAGCAAGGGTTAATGCAATTTTGAGGATTAGAGAATGCTTCCATTCCATGTCCCAGATTTAGGTGAAGAAGAGATCACTGAAGTCGTCGATGTACTTCGGTCCGGTTGGCTGACGACTGGACCTAAGGCGAGAGATTTTGAGCGTGAATTTGCTGCAATGGTAGGAGCGAGACATGCGGTCGCAGTGAATTCTTGCACCGCCGCCCTCCATCTGTCTCTTGAAGCTGCCGGAATACGTGAAGGAGATGAAGTCCTCGTTCCTACCATGACCTTCGCGGCAACTGCAGAAGTCGTCGCGTACCTTAAAGCTAAACCAGTGCTCATTGATTGCGATGAACACACGTTAAACCTGAATTGTAATTTGATAGAACAGGCCATTACCAACAAGACGAAGGCAATCATTCCAGTTCATTTCGCCGGCCAGCCTTGCGACATGGACCCAATTTTGTCGATAGCTAATGCGTATCACTTGGGGGTCATTGAGGATGCCGCTCATGCCCTTCCCGCTCGATATCATGGAAAAATGGTGGGAAGTATCGCCAAGAGCTCATGCTTTTCGTTCTATGCGACGAAAAACATCACCACCGGCGAGGGTGGCATGATTACGACTGATGATCCCGAGTACGCCGCTCGTGTTCGGATGATGAGTTTACATGGCCTCAGTCGCGATGCATGGAATCGCTATTCCACAGAGGGCTCCTGGTACTACGAAATTCTCTCGCCGGGCTTTAAATACAATCTGACCGACATCGCCGCAGCACTCGGGCTCGCCCAACTGAAAAAGTGCGATCGTTTTTGGAAGACCCGGGAACGGTTCGCTGCGCTTTATAGTGAAGGTTTTAGCGATATTCCCGAGATTAGGTGCCCTAGAGCAGCGGCCGATATCCAGCACGCTTGGCATTTGTACGTTATTCAGCTAGAGCTGGATCGCTTGCGAATCACCCGTAATGAGTTCATTCAGCGACTTCAGCATGCTGGTATCGGATGCAGTGTTCATTTCATTCCGCTTCACCTTCATCCCTATTACCGTGACACGTTCGGTTACCGGCCGGATGATTTCCCTATGGCTAGCAGAGTTTTTCAGCGCGTACTCTCCTTACCCTTGTATTCAAGAATGACTGATGAGGACGTGACGAGGGTGGTCGAGATTGTGAGAAGCCTTGTGAAGGAGAACCGAAGATGATCAAGCGGGCTTTTGATATCGGTGTGGCTTCGGTTGGACTGCTGCTCACGTGGCCACTCCTTGTAATGATCTCGATTCTCATTAAGGTGGATTCACATGGACCGGTGATTTTTCGACAAGTGCGGGTCGGCAAGGGCCTGCGTCCGTTCAAAATGTACAAATTCCGAACAATGTTACAAAAACCACCTACGCAAGGTTCGCTTCTCACGGTCGGCCATGATGATCGAGTCACGAAGGTCGGGCGACTCTTGCGCAAATTGAAGCTTGATGAGCTGCCTCAACTGGTAAACGTGCTCATTGGGGACATGAGTCTGGTCGGCCCTAGACCGGAAGTGCCAAGGTATGTCGAGCCGTTGCGGTCGCAGTTTGCTGAAGTTCTGTCGATTCGCCCCGGTCTCACTGACTTGGCATCAGTAAAGTACATCAACGAGTCGGCCGTGCTCGCATGCTTCTCAAACCCTGAAGAAGCGTATCTCACAAAAATTCTGCCGGAAAAGTTGAGATTAGCAAGGCTGTATGTTCGTCACAGCTCTTTCAGGCTGGATTTTGCTATTCTCATTCAAACCTTGCTGCGGATGTTGAATGTATCTTATGAGGCTTGCTCGCTACCTGAGCTCGAGGCGCAAGCAAAATCTGCTTCGACCTTTCCTTGGGCTCGCGTTTCCTCGCTGGTTGTAAAGTGGCGGCGACCGATGATCGTGTTGCTGGATGTTGCGCTTATCCTTGCGGCCAATTATCTCGCCTTCGTGTTGAGGTTTGACGGGGTGCTGTCTATTAACGAAATCGAACAGCTTCAGGAAACAGTTCTTCCACTCATTGGGATTCGGGCTGTAGCGTTCAGTATATTCGGTCTTCATGCAGGCCTTTGGAGATATACCAGTATCTGGGATCTTCAGAATATAGTGAGCGGAGTCTTGACGAGTACCATGGTCTTCTATGCTTGGGTGAATTGGGGCATAGAAATCGAGAGTTACCCGCGCTCTATCTACGTCATTGACAGTCTTCTGCTGATCGGATTTTTAACGGGCGTTAGACTACCATCAAGAATCTTCCGGGAAAAAATGATCTATCGCAAGAGAAGGAAAGTGCTCGTAGTAGGGGCTGGCGATACGGGTGAACGTGTCGTTCGAGAGATGAAGACTCGTCCTGAATATCATTGCCAACCCATAGGATTCGTCGACGATCAAATTGCGCTTATGAACAAGCGGATTCATGGTGTCAAGGTTCTGGGAACATTGGGAGATCTTTCTCGACTCGTGGAAGAGTACAGGCCGGAGGAAGTTGTGGTAGCTGTTCCCAAAGCGACACCGTCTTTTTTGAGAGATCTGATCAGTCAACTAGAACCGTATGAAGTCTCAATTAAGACCCTACCAGGCGTGAAGGAACTGTTGTCAGACCAGAGCACATTGAGCCAAATCCGCAGTATTTCTATTCCCGATTTGCTTCCTCGTGCACCGGTAAACCTGGCAGTTGACAAAACAAGGGAAATGGTCCGCGAGAAATGCGTATTGATTACAGGAGCTGGTGGTTCGATCGGGTCGGAACTTGCCCGTCAGATCAGCTCTCTAAAGCCCCGTGCGCTCTTGCTCTACGAGCGGCATGAAAACAGTCTTTACACCATTCACAAAGAACTGGAAGATAAAGGTTTTCGCTTTCCGCTTGTTCCGATCATCGGGGATGTTACCGATGTTCTCCGTCTTTCAATGGTGATGGAAGAACATCGACCTCAGATACTATTCCATGCAGCGGCTCATAAACATGTTCCACTAGTGGAGCAGAATCCTGCCGAAGCATTGAAGAACAACTGTATCGGTACACGCATTACTGCTGAGGCCGCCAACAAGTATGGAGTTGAACAGTTCGTTCAGATATCAACAGACAAGGCCGTCAATCCGTCGAGCGTGATGGGTGCGACCAAACGAGTAGCGGAATTGATCGTGCAGGATATTGCCCGTAACAGCCGGACCCGTTTTCTCACGGTCAGATTCGGCAATGTACTCGGCAGCAGTGGAAGTGTGCTCTTGCGCTTTCAGGAACAGATCAAGGCCGGTGGACCAGTTACCGTCACTCACCCTGAAATTCAAAGATATTTCATGCTGATACCAGAGGCAGTTCAGCTCGTTCTTCAGGCCGCAACCATTGGGGAACAAGGTGGAATCTACATTCTTGATATGGGAGAGCAGATAAAAGTGTTAGACTTGGCGAGGAATTTGATTAGATTATCAGGATTCGTTGCCGGAAAGGACATTCCTATTCGGTTTGTCGGCCTCAGGCCGGGAGAAAAACTTCAAGAGGAGCTTGTCGGCGAAAACGAGGTGGCAGTGCCATCGACTCTCGAAAAAATTCTACAGATTCGAGCCGCAAACCTCCCAGGGTGGGAGTGGTTTAAGAAGCACTTAATCGCACTAGAGGCAGCAGCGTATCTTGATAAGCCTGGAGTAGTCGTGGAAAGACTAAAGGCCATTGTCCCGACATTCTGTCCAATGGCTCGTTCCGAAAATTCCATGGCGGTCGTTGGCTTCGACGGGGTTGATGAGGAAGTTGTTCGGTAGTGTTTTGATACAAGGCGTTAATGTAGTTTCAAAGTCGATCAAAGTCGGCGAGTGGAATTTGTACTGGAGGAATGAATGAATTCAGCGCTGCAGACCTCCCGAACTGAACAATCAGGTATGGCCATTGTGCGCGAATACTTGGGAATTGCGCAACGAAGCAAGTGGCTCATCCTGGGCTGCGTTGCAGTTTCACTCGCACTGGCATGGGCGTACTGCCTTTTTGCCACAAAGTACTATCGATCGGAGACCCTGCTAGTCGTGGAAGAACCCAAGTCACTTGAGAACGTGGTTCAAAAGGCAGTGGATGATAAGTTTGAACAGCGCCTCTTTCTTGTACAGCGCCAGATAATGAGCCTGAATTTTCTGAGTTCCATTGCTAAAGAATTCGATCTCTATCCTGAGTTCCGAGAGACCGGCGATGAGGATTCGGCCGTGCTGACCATGGCCGGAGCAACTCTGGTTGAAAGAGTCAAAATGGATCCTTCAATTGGCGTAGGTCTCAATGGCGTTGAAGCTTTTACCGTGTCCTTTATGCATCCGGATCCCAGAACTGCGATGCAGGTGACTGCTCGGATTGCCGAGAAGTTTATTCAGGAGAACACGCGAGAGCGCGAAAGGGATGCCGAGGGAACGGCAGAGTTTTTGGATGATGAGTTGAGAAGACTGAAGCTCGAGTTGGAAAAGAAAGAGGAGCAGATCAGCCAGTTCAAGACTACACACATTGGAGAATTACCACAGCAAACGGATGCTAATCTTCGTGCGCTGGATCGTTTGGAAATCGACATCAATACCGTCAATGAGGGAATCCAGCGGCAGTCAGACAAGTTGGCAATGCTCGATAGTGCTTTGCATGAATACCGACTCTATGGACGCCAAATTCCATCTCTGAAAACTAATTCAATTGAGGCAGACCCGATTTTCCGTCGGTATAAAGAGCTCAAAGACAAACTCATCATGCTGAAGGCGGAATTCTATGACGATTACCCGGAGGTTCAGCTAACCAAAGAGGAATTGCGCCAGGTTGAAGCAGAACTCATTGAACTGGGTGGTCCCGATGCCATTAAGCCGGACAAGTCAGTAAGCGATCCGTACGTTCAGGATCTTACAAAACTTCAGACCGAAACAAAAAGCGAACTTAATCTTCTCAAACACCGTCAACAGACTCTGTACGCGGCAAAAAAGTCTCATGAAAGACGGGTTGAGAGTTTTCCCGGCGTTGAACAGGAATTGCTGACATTAGAGCGCGACTATGCCAACATGAAGGGCAATTACGCCATGCTGCTGGATAAGCGGCTGCATGCACGCGTGAGCGAGAATTTAGAAAAGCAACAAAAAAGCGGAAAGTACCGCATTTTGGATTTCGCCAGTCTTCCTCGCAATCCCGTCAAGCCTAATAAACCGAGGGTGTTGGTGTTGGGATTGCTCTTCGGATGTGTTCTTGGCATTGGAATCTCGGTGTTACGTGAACGGATGACCCCGCAATTCCGTCGAGCCGAGGATGTTGAGATCGTGATCGGGCCGCAGTTATTGGCGGCCATCCCGGATTTCTCATTCTTGTGGAACCCCTCAAAGGCCAGACGGAATTTCGCGAGTGCCTATCTTCCTAGGCGATTAGCGAATGACGACGACGATATCGAGCACATAGACGACGGTCCTATACGTAATCGACTGCAGAATTACGCGCCGAAGAAATACGGTACTGACCCGCGGTTTGTCGCTAAGTTATTCCCGCGTTCCATGGCTGCTGAGCAATACCGTGTTGCAGCAGCGAGGCTCCAGTTGAGCAGTGGTGGAGCTGGTGTGGGAGTTGTAACCAGTGCTATAAAAGGCGAGGGAAAAACGACAACGGTAATTAATCTCGGCTACACATTGGCACGCGATTTCGGAAAGCGGGTGCTCATTGTGGACTGTGATTTTATCTATCCCGAGCTCAAGTGTTTTCTTGAACGGCCAACGCAATATGGCTTGATTGATTATTTGAGAGGTGATTGCACACTCGAGGAGGCAACGGATTCCTTCGCAGAAATACCCTGTTGGATCATGCCGGCCGGAGTATCTGAGGCCGATCCAACCGAACTGCTAAAGAGTGATCGACTTGAATGGGTGTTCTCTCAAATGCGCGCAAAGTTTGATTATGTACTCGTGAATGCCCCACCCATCCTCCCTGTTGCAACAATGAATGTGCTGGAAAGGCACGTGGACTTGTTACTGCTAGTCGTTCGGGCCAACCAGACATCGCAACAAGTTGTAAGACGTGCGCTAGGATCACTCAGAGGATCGAAGCCGATACAAGTAATTCTCAATGCTGTGGCGACTCACTCGTTGCCACATTATATGACCGACTACGCAATGTTAGAAACCCGGCAACGTGTATGATAGATGTGAGTTTTGATGGTGTTCTGTGCCAAACACCTTACCCGCGCTATAGGACCGTGGGTTCGCCATGTGGAGGCCAAAAGCAGCGACGATGTAGTCTTTAAGACGTAAGCAGTTATTTTAAGTACAGTGAGAAGGCTGGTCCTGAAAGGGACCGGCCTTTTTATTCATTGACGGCCCAGCAGTTCATTGGAAGTATCGCTCCGTGTATTAGAAGAGGCTCTTGCCCACCTCGTTCGACGGTAAGCTCTCATTGTTCCCGGAATCCACGGCCGTGATTCGAAAATAATAGGTCGTTCCAACGGCTAAGCCAGTCACCGTATAGGTGGAGGTGCCGGCCGGCACTGTGGCGATCGCAGCCCCATACACTCCAGGAATCGTCGACTGGTATACCCTATAAGAAGAAAGATCCGTCTCTGTATTAGGGTCCCAGGTGAGAGTAGCGGATGATGTGGAGGTGGGGTTCAATGTTAACGTGACGCTGACGGATTTTGTCATGCCACCGCCCGTAATCGTGATGGTTGCGCTATTTGTTCCGACTGTCGCCGTGGCAGTGTTCACGCTGACGGTAAGATTGCTGTTATTCGACCCTGACGTGGGACTGACCGTGAGCCAATTGGCATTGTCACTGACAGTCCAAGATGCGTTCGAAGCAACAGCGAGCGTTTGATTCGCCGGATTGGCTGCTCCTTGAGTCGCGGTAAAGTTAAGGCTGCTGGGGCTCACGGTAAGAGCCGGCGTGGGCGCAGTGAGCGAGAGCGTGACGTTCACCGTTCGGGTGAGCCCGCCGCCGGTAATCGTGATCGTACCGTTGTTGCTGCCCACGTTTGCCGTTGCGGTATCCACGGAGACGGTCACGGTACCGTTATTGGAGCCGCTGGCTGGACTGACTGTGAGCCAGCTGAGGGCTTCTGTTATGCTCCAAGAGCCGTTGGAAGTGATGGTCAACAGCTGGCTGGCCGGATTGGTTGCTCCTTGTGTACCGGTAAAGCCTAAAGTGGTTGGGCCTACCGTCAACGTCGGCGTCGGCGCATTGAGTGAGAGTGTGACGTTCACCGTTCGGGTGAGCCCGCCGCCGTTTATCGTAATTGTGCCCATATTGCTGCCCACGGTTGCCGTCGCGGTATCTACCGAGACAGTCACGGTACCGTTATTGGAGCCGCTGGCTGGACTGACCGTCAGCCAACTAAGGCCTTCGGTGATGCTCCAAGAACCGTTGGAAGTGATGGTTAACAGCTGGCTGGCCGTATTGGCCGCTCCCTGCGTGCCGGAGAACGTCAAACTTCCAGGGCCTACTGTCAATGTAGGAGAGGGTGCTGCGACAGTGAAGGAGACTGGAATTGTCTGTGGCGAATTCGTGGCTCCAGTTCCGACCACGCTGATAGAGGCGGTATGTGTCGCTGCTGAAAGCCCTGAGACGTTCGCCGAGACGGTGAAGGATCCAGGTGCGGTGCCAGAAGCAGGGGAGACCGAAAGCCAGGACGCCGTGCTCGAGGCGTTCCAGCTCAATGTCCCGGTTCCGGAGTTGCTAATGCTCACCGTCTGTGCAATCGGGCTGCTGCCGCCTTGAGCAGCTGAGAAGGTAAGAGACGTTGGGGAAAATGCCATTGTCGGCGTAGGGGGGGCGGTAACATTCATCGTCACCATGACGGTTTGCGGCGTATTCGTCGCACCGCTCGCGGAAATGCTGAGAGGCGTGCTGTATGTGCCAGCCGACATTCCTGCCGAGTTGATGCTCAGAACAATTGACCCGGCACCGGTTCCGCTCAAGACACTTGGTGTCAGCCAGGGTGCATTTTCTGAAACCGACCAATTGAGAGTACCGGCTCCCGTATTGTTGATCGCAAGTGTTTGAGGGCTTGGGTTGCTCCCACCTTGTACACCAGTGAATGAGATATTGCTGGCACTGACGCCGATCGTTGGCGTCGGTGCCGCCGTAATGGCCAACGTGACGGCTACCGTTTGCGGCGTGTTCGTCGCTCCTGTGCCCGTAATCGCAATTGTCCCAGTATAGGTGCCGATGGCCAGGCCGCTGACATTGGTGCCCACGCCGAACGAACCGCTGTTGGCTCCGGATGCCGCAGAGCCACCGTTGATCGTCAGCCAGCTGACTGAAGATGTTGCTGTCCAACTCAGAGTTCCAGATCCGCTGTTCGATATCGTGACCGATTGGCTCGGCGGGTTGGCGCCCCCTTGAACGGCGGAGAATGACAAAAGAGCCGGATTTCGTGCGATTGTCGGGGTCGATGAAGCAGGCGTTGCTGAGGTGGTCGTCGGCGTCACCAGCTCATTCAAGCCGGGCATTGACTTGGAAAGCTGCTTGATCCCTCGTCCGCCTGTGACACTCGTCCCCAATGTTGAGGAACCGGCGGCCGTCGTTCCTGAGAGGTTTGAAGAACTTGATAATGATGATGAGGTTGGAGTGGAAATTGTGCCTACCGGCAGCGACGTGGTGGCTGTACTCGTTGGAAGGGTGGGGGCTGGTTGACTAGCCGTTGTCGTTGAAGTTGCGGGAGCGGCGGTTGTCTCGCTCTGTGTCGTGCTATCAAGGGTAACCGTGGA
>Ga0075430_100003286_pt1 | contig 13553 bp, 15 predicted proteins | sample RhiMetdeltSRZDD4_FD_75294 | JGI IMG/M metagenome (GOLD analysis project Ga0075430, IMG submission 75294) | Populus rhizosphere microbial communities from Tennessee, USA - Rhizosphere MetaG P. deltoides SRZDD4 | ecosystem: Host-associated > Plants > Roots > Rhizosphere > Soil | place: USA... | reverse complement strand
CGGCAGGCCGCGCTCCTCGAGCGCGCGATAGAGCTTCATGTAGCAATTGTCGTAGAGCGGCTTGTAGCGCGCCGTCGTGACCAGGAAGCCGATCACGCCTTTGCGGTCGCCGAAGTCCTCGACCATCTTCAGCGCCGCGTCCGGATCATTCACCGGCAGGTAGAGCATCGACACCATGCGCGGCTCTTCCGCCAGGATCCGCTCGGTCAGCCAGCGGTTGTAGGCGCGCGCATACTGCACCTCGACCTGAATCACCGGATTGAGGCCGAGCCCGAGCATCGGCGTCGGGAAGATGCAGGCGACGTCGACGCCCATGGCGTCCATCCACTTGCGGGTCAGGCCGATATCGCGGTGCGGCGCTCCCGGCGCCTGCTCGGTGGCGCGATGCTGATAGCGCGTGATACGGCCCGCCATCTCCTGATAACCGCCGGTCGAGCGCGGGTGCAGCGTCTGCCCCTTCGTGTACTTGAAATTGTCGCGCATCACCGGATCGTCGATGTATTCAAATATCTCCTTGTAGGAGCCGGTCTCGTAGTGATGCGAGTCGACGTCGATGATCATGAAGTCTTCGTACTTGCGATCCTCGGCTTGCTGCCGGGCATGCGAGAGCAGCCGCGACGTGTCGAACTGCTCCGCGTTGGGATCGCGCACGATGGGCGTCACGATGTTCATCTGTGTTCTTCCCTTTTCAGATTTTGCGCGCGTGAATTGGATTACGAATTTGTTCCGTCGACCCGTTGGTGCGGGGCAATGCAGTTGCCGCTCATCGCCTGCCACATCGCGAGCTCGAACATCTGAACGTTGAGCGCATGCAGCAGATCGGTGACGGTGACCATGGTTTCCGTGACAGTGAGGCCACCGCCGCCCGGCGGCAGCGGCTTGCGCATGCCGTTTTCGGCCTTGAGGGCGTAGAGCCGCACCACATTGGCCATCAGGTTCCGCAGCGCATCGTCGGGAATGCGGTCGGGATCGGTGACAGCCGCGCCCAGCACCTCGGCGGCGCGCGCGAGCGCCTCGGCCGGACGCTCGAGCACCTCAGATGACGACATAGACGCCTCCTTCGCGCTGTACCACTTCGTGCTTGCGCAGCCGCAGTTTTGGATCGGGCGCGCATTCGCCGGTCTTCAGCTTGTATTCCCAACCGTGCCACGGGCACACGATGTGCGGGTCGTCGTTGTCGTAGGTCTGCGCCACGAACGACTTGTCCTCGGCGTAGATGTCGACGACCTTGCCCCGGACAATGCCCTCGCAGGCCGGGCCGCCCTGGTGCAGGCAATGGTTCCGGTAGGCGTAGAAGGCGCCGTCGTGGCGATACACGCCGACCTCGATCCGGTCCTGCCGGACGATGCGGACATCGCCATCCTTCATCTCGATTTCGTTACAGACGAAGACCTGCTGCGCCATTTCTCCCCCGGCTCCCTTGATGCTGTGCTGGCCACAGTTCCTGGGATCATTCTAAGCCAGAATTCGCCCGCGCCAAGGCTCGGAAGCGCCGGGCTGTCAGGCTTGTTGCGCAGCACTACTCGGCGGCCCGCAACTTCGCCTCCGTCTGAGGCGGCCGCTCACCGCTCAACCAGGTCTGCAGTCGGTCGAGGTAGAGATAGATCACCGGGGTCGTGAACAGCGTGAGCAGCTGGCTGACGATCAACCCGCCGACCATCGCGTAGCCGAGCGGCTGCCTCAGTTCCGAACCCGAGCCGCTGCCGAGCATCAGCGGGATGCCGCCAAGCAAGGTCGCCATGGTGGTCATCATGATCGGCCGGAACCGCAACAGGCAGGCCTCGCGGATCGCCGCCTCCGGCGCGTACCCCTCGTGCTCGCGCTGGATCGCGAAGTCGACCAGCATGATGCCGTTCTTCTTCACGATGCCGATCAACAGGATGATGCCGATGATGCCGATGACCGACAGGTCGAAGCGGCCAAGCCACAGCGCCAGCAGCGCACCGACGCCGGCCGACGGCAGCGTCGACAGGATCGTCAGCGGGTGGATGTAGCTCTCGTAGAGCACGCCGAGGATCACATAAACCACGATCAAGGCGGCGAGGATCAGCAACGGCTCGCTCTGCAACGAGGTCTGGAACGCTTGCGCATTGCCCTGGAAACTCGTGATCAGCGACTGCGGCTTGCCGATGTCATGTTCAGCCCGCTGAATCGCCGCCACCGCCTGTCCCAATGCGACACCGGGCTGCAAGTTGAACGTCAGCGTGATCGCCGGAAACTGTCCTTGGTGCGAAACCGAGAGCGGACCGACCCGATCGGTATCGACATTGACCAGCGTCGATAGCGGGATGGATTGTCCCGATAGTGACTTCACGTAGAACCCGTCGAGCAATGGCTTTCCCTGCTGCTCAGGCAGTGCCTCCAGAACGATGAAGTACGAGTTGGTCTGGGTGAAATACTGCGCGACCTGACGCTGGCCGAATGCGTCGTTGAGAGTATCGTCGATGATCTGCGGCTGGATGCCGAAGCGCGCCGCCGCGTCGCGGTTGATCGTGGCGAGGAGTTGTGGCGCGTCACCCTGCTGGTCGCTGGCGACGTCGGCCAGCCCCGCCAGGGTCTTGAGCTTGGCCTGCATCCGCGGCGCCCAGGTGTTGAGCTCGCCGAGATCGGCATCCTGCAAGGTGTATTGGAACTGGCCCCGCGAAATGCGCCCGCCGACCGTGATGTCCTGCGCCGGCTGGAGATAGACGTTGACGCCTTCAAGCCCTGCCAGTTGCGGACGCAGCCGGTTGATCACATCGCTCGCCGTGGCCGTCCGCTCGTCGCGTGGCTTGAGTCCGATGAAGAACCGGCCCGTGTTGAGCGTATTGCCACTGCCATTGCCGAAAAACGAGCCGAACGCCGCGATGTCGGGATCGCGCGCCAGCAGGTCGCTGACATTTCCCATCAGCCGCTTCATCTCCTGCGGCGACACGTCCTGGCCGGCCTCGGCAAGACCGGTCAGCAGGCCGGTATCCTGAGTCGGGAAAAAGCCCTTCGGGATCATCACGAACAGCGCCGCGGCAAGCGCGATGGTAGCGAAGAACACGCCCAACGTCGGCCGTTGATGCCGCAGCACCACATCGAGGGCGCGCCGATAGAGGCCGATCAACCATTCGAAGCCAGCTTCGATGGTCCGGTAAAGGCGGCCGTGGCGCTCCGACTGACGACGCAGGAAGCGGGAGCACAGCATCGGCGTCAACGTCAGCGACACCACCACCGACACCACGATCGCCGCCGTCACCGTCAGCGCGAATTCGCGGAACAGCCGGCCGATGATCCCGCCCATCAGCAATAGCGGAATGAACACCGCGATCAGGGAGATGCTGATCGACAGCACCGTGAACCCGATCTCGCGGGCGCCCTTGAGCGCGGCGTCGAGCGGAGTCAGTCCATCCTCGACATGCCGATAGATGTTCTCGACCACCACGATCGCGTCGTCGACGACGAACCCGACCGCGATGGTGAGCGCCATCAACGACAGATTGTCGAGACTGAAGCCCAGGAAATACATCATTCCCGTCGCGCCCAGCAGCGACAGTGGGACGGTGGCGGCCGGGATCAAGGTCGCCGGAATGTTCCGCAGGAACAGCAGGATCACCATCACCACCAAGCCGATGGTGAGCGCGAGCGTGAATTCGACATCGAGCACCGAAGCGCGGATGGTTTGGGTGCGGTCGACGACCGTGCTGACCTTCATGCCGGGCGGGATGACCGCGGTCATGCCGGGCATCGCGGCGTTGATGGCGTCCACCGTCGCGATCACGTTGGCGCCGGGCTGCTTGAACACGAGGAGGATGACGGCCGGCCGGGTGTTCATCAACGCCGCAATATTGACGTCCTGCGGGCCGGAGATCGCATGCCCGACATCGCGAACGCGCACCGGCGCGCCGTTGCGATAAGCGAGAATGACGTTGTCATATTCCTCGGGACGAGTGAGCTGATCGTTGGCCGCGATCGTGAAGCTTTGCCGCGTGCCGTTGATACTGCCTTTGGCGGCGTTGGTCGATGCGTTGACCAGGACGCCGCGCACGTCCTCCATCGTGAGGCCAGTCGCCCGCAGCTTGGCCGGATCGACCTGAATCCGGACGGCGGGCTTCTGCTCGCCGCCGATGATGACTTGCGCAACGCCGCTGACCTGCGAGATCTGCTGCGCCAGCACGTTGTCGGCATAGTCGTCGACAGCCGTGAGCGGCAGCGTATCGGAATAGGTCGCAAGGATCAGGATCGGCGAGTCAGCCGGATTCACCTTCCGATAGGTCGGCGGACTGGTCAGGGTGGTCGGAAGCTGGCGGCCGGCAGCGGTGATCGCCGCCTGCACGTCCTGCGCCGCGCCGTCGATATCGCGGTTGAGGTCGAATTGCAGAATGATCGAGGTCGAGCCGAGCGTGCTCGTGGAAGTCATCTGCGTCACGCCAGCGATCTGGCCAAAGCGGCGCTCGAGCGGGGCGGCAACGGTCGCCGCCATCGTGTCCGGGCTGGCGCCGGCCAGTTGCACGGAGACCTGGATGGTCGGGAAATCGACCTGCGGCAGCGGGGCGATCGGGAGCAGCGGGAACGCCACCATGCCCGCCATCGCCAGTGCGGCCATCAACAGCGACGTTGCGATCGGGCGGCGAATGAAGGGTTCAGAGATGCTCATTCGCGTACCCTTCTCTTTTATTCGTCCGGCGCGGTGGTCGCCTGTTCGGTGCGGGCCTCGACACGCGTGCCGGCTTGCAGCCGATATTGGCCGTTCACCACCACCTGATCGCCGACGGCAACGCCCTTGGTCACGATCGTCACATTGCCGTCGTTGACGAGGGAGGACTCGATCGGCCGCTGCTCCACCGTCTGATTGGCGCCAACGACCCAGGTGTACGAGCCTTGCGGTCCGCGCTGCACCGCCGCAGGCGGAACCGTCACCGCTTGCAGGCGGGTATCGACTTGAATTCGCACGTTGACGAACTCACCCGGCCACAGGCGGTCGTCGGTGTTGGGGAACTGCGCCTTCAACCGGATGGTGCTGGTGGTCTGGTCGATCTGATTGTCGATGAGCAGGAGCTCGCCCTGCGCGAGCTGATGCTGGTTGTCCTGATCGAATGCGAGCACCGTGACCCTGCCGCGCAACATGGCTTCCCGCACCCGCCCGAGATCCTTCTGCGGCAGCGTGAAAATCGCCACCGCCGGCCGAAGTTGCGTCAGCACCGTGAGCGGATTGGGATCGGCGGCATGGATGATGTTGCCGGCATCAACCTGGCGGAAGCCGACGAGTCCATCGAGCGGCGCGGTGATCGTGGCGTAGGAGAGCTGCGTCTCGGCGCTCTCGATCGCGGCCTGATCGGACACGATCGCCGCCTTGAGCTGGTCGACCTTAGCCTGCTGCTGGTCGACGTTCTGCTGGGTCTCGAAGCCCTTGCTGTTCAGGTTCAGGAACCGCGCGAGGTCCTTCTGCGCGGAGATGAGTTGCGCTTCGTCCTGCGCCTTCTTGCCCTTCGCCTGGTCAAGCGCCGCCTGGAACGGGCGCGGATCGATGATGGCTAGCGTATCGCCTCGGCGAACCTCCTGGCCCTGTTCGAAGTTGACGGACAGAAGCTTGCCGTCCACTTGGCTGTGGATCGCCACCGTGTTCGATGCCTGCACGGTGCCGAGCGCACTCAGCAAAATCGGAACATCATGCCGTTGCGCCGACGCCACGGTCACCGGAACTGCCACTTGCGCGTTTGACGGCGGAGGTTTCGCGCGGCCATCGGCGCGCCACAGCACGACGCCGAGGACGACCAGCACGCCGATCGCCGCAATGCTCAGGCACCTGCGCAGATTCTTGCGCCGCGATTGATCCACGGTCATGCCGCAGTTCCGATTGAGCCCCCCCGCGGAGCTCACATCGAGTAGATGGTTCGGCCGGCTTACGAAAAGCTGACGCGAAGATTAAATCCTTGTAATGAGGGCGACGTTGGTCGTGCCCATCGGTAGCATCGGACCGAATTGACGGGATCGTGATCGGGTTTCGGCCGCAGCCCATCGGACACGGCCTGCGGGTGACCAATCAGTCGCCGTATCCGGATGCTCCGCTCACGCCCCCAGCAGCTCGTCGAGGCGGTCGAACGTGCTGGTCCAGCCGCCGCGATGGCCGTCACGCTCGGCATCCGACTGGAACGGCGTCTGCCGGAACGTCATGTGCGTCTTGCCGTCCCGCTCCGCCAAGGTGATCTCCACCAGCGTCTCGAGACCGCGCTCGCCCTCCTCCTCCCATGCGAAGGTGAAGACCAGCCGCTCCGGCGGTACGATCTCGCGATACACGCCGCCGAGCCACAGGTTGGCCCCGGTCTCGGTCGAGCGCAGGCAGCCACGCCAGCGACCGCCCGGCCGCAAGTCCAAGGTCACCTGGGTGGCGGGATAATCCTTCGGGCCGAACCACTTCGCGACATGCTCAAGGCCGGTCCAGGCCTGGAAGACCAGTTCCCGCGGCGCATTGAACACCCGCTTGATGACCAGCTCGTACTTGGCCGTTTGTCCAGTTTCGGGAAGCGCCGCCATGTGTGCCCTCGCCTGCTTCCGTTACCGACCTTCGACCAGCGCGGCGAGCTTCTCGAGGCTCTGGGTCCAACCTGCTTCCATGCCCGCCAGCATCTGCGGCGCGAACGACACCAGCCCGACGGCGCGCGACTGCACCGTAAGCTTGGTTTTGCCGCCGACGTCCTCGAAGGTGATGACGTTGTAGCCTTCGAGCAGCGCATTGCCGTCGTTATCCCGTGCGACCGACGTAAACACGAGCCGCTTCGGCGGGACGATCTCCTCGAAGGTGCCGGTCATTGGATAGACGGTCCCATCGGGCGCGCACATGTGGATGCGGAGCGTACCGCCCGGCCGCAGATCAAGCTCGCACACCGGATTGGTGAACATCTTCGGCCCCCACCACTGCGCCATGTGGCGCGGATCGGTCCACGCGTTCCAGACCAGTTGCGGCGGAGCGTCGAAGACACGCGTCAGGGTGACTTCACGGGATGGAGCATCGACCAGTTCGCTCATCGTGTTTCTCCTGTTTGCGGTGCGCGTCTATTTCTCGGAGATGGTCTTGAGATCGGCGAGGCCCTTCTCGAAGTCACCGCCGACCATGCGGTCCATGTTGCAGAACACCTGCATCAGCTTCGAGAAATACGGCGCCGGGCCATGCATGGCCCAGGTGACGCGCGTGCTGTTGCCTTGCTGCTCAAGCGTGAACTCGCCTTTGTTGCGCCCATGGAACGGCTTGAGCATGATGAGGTCGAACGCGAGCCGCGCATTCGGCGAAACCTCGGTGACCTCGATCCGCCCGGCGCCGCAATTCTTGTTGCCGTCGAAGGCGTAGGTCGCGCCAGGTCCGGTCGCCGGGCCGCTGAACGTGCGCTTCATGGCCGGGTCTTTCTTCTCGTAAGGGTTCCAGGACGGCCAGCGCTGGAAATCGAGGAGATACGGAAAGATCTTGTCGGCCGGCGCGTCGATGGTGGCCGAGCGCTGCACCCGGAAGACGTCGGGCTTGGTCGCCGCGAAGATGAGAATGGCGGCGATCACGACAGCAACGATGATAAGGATGGTCCAAAGCATGATGGTTTCCTTCGACTAGCCGGCGCTTTGACGCAGCGGGATGAGCGCGCGGACCATGCCGTCGCGCAGATAGAGCCCGCCCCAGATCAACAGGCCGAGATAGACGCCAAACAGCGTGTGGCCGAACAGCGGGCTGCCGGCGCGCACGTGCACGTAGATCGCGCCGCCGAGATATCCGGTCAGCAGGATCGCACCGAGGATCGAGGTGCGCGGCCAGGCGTAGAGCGCGGTGCCGATGAGCGTAAGTACGCCGAGCGTGCGCGCGAGGTGTTCTGGGATGGCGAGTTCACGCGATGTGGTGATCACCGCCTCGATCGGGACGAGCTTGATGCCGCCGTCGACCAGCAGGAACAGGATCACGATGCCGCTGATGATGCGGCCGGCCCACAGCGCCTTGTTAGATATCGGCGGGATCTCAATGCTCTGCATAATCGCTCCTGTAAAACTGGGCCGTCAGGCCGACCGCTCTATTAAATTCTTGCAGAAAGCATGCGAGGAGCCGGCTGCGTTGACGCGCCGCCTCCCCGATGTCGTGTCTACCGCGCGGCCGGCAGATAGCCCGCGAGCCTGTCGAGCGTTCCGCCCCAGCCCTGGCGCAGGCTGTCGTGGTGTGCGTCGTAGGTCCTGCGCTCTTCCTCACTCCCGTTGTGCGATGACTGGCGGACCGTGAATCGCGTCTTCCCGCCAGCAACGTCCTCGAACGTGAAGATCGTGAGCATCTCCAGCGGCCAGGTCGGCGCCATCGGATGGCGCGTGGTGCCGCCGGCCTCGTCGGAAAAAGAGTTGAGGAAGACGATCCGGTCGCGCGGTGTGATCTCGCGGTAGACCATCTTGCCCCAGATCTCGGTGCCGTCGGCCGTTTCCAGCCGATAGTGGAAGACACCACCCGGACGCAGGTCCATCGTCCCTTGTGTGACGGTGGCGCCCTTCGGGCCCCACCACGCATTCATGTGGGCCGGATCGGTGAAGCACTTCCACACCAGTTCGCGTGGCGCGTCGAACACGCGCGAGATGACGAAGTCTTCGCTTCTGGCGTCGCTCCTGGTTTCAGCCAGACTCATGACGGACCTCACTGTTCTGTTGTTGTGATTGTTGCCTAAGCCGCCTTCGCCGCCGCCTGCTCGACCAGGACCATCCAGCCCATGCCGAACTTGTCCTGGACCATGCCGAAGGCCGACGAGAAGAAGGTCTTGATCAGCGGCTGGTGCACCTGACCTCCGTCGGACAGCGCCCCGAACAGGCGGCGTGCCTCGGCCTCGTCCTTGGCGCTGATTGACAGCGAGAAGCCTTTGAATTCGGCGGCGGTGCCGTCGCCGCAGCCGTCCGACGCCATGATCGCGGTGTCGCCGATCTTGAAGCACGCATGCATGATGCTGTTCGGATTCGGCTGGACTGGCATGTTTCCTTTCTCCGGGCTCTCGCTGAAGCGCATCAGCATCTCGACCTTGGCGCCGAGCGTCTTCTTGTAGAATTCGATCGCTTCTTCGCAGCGGCCGTTGAAGAACAGGTAGGGCTGCACATGCATGACACTCTCTCCGTCTTGAGGTAGGTCGTCGGTGGTGCTGGTTGGTGGTCGTCGGAGCTGGCGCCGCTCAGCCGGCGAAGGCCTTTTGCAGCGCCGCGATATCGATCTTTTTCATCTGCATGATCGCGCCGAAGACGCGTTGCGACTTGTCGGACTTCTCGTCCAGCAACATCTCGGGCACCATCGAGGGAACGACCTGCCATGACAGGCCGAACTTGTCCTTCACCCAGCCGCAGGGCCCTTCGGAGCCGCCTTCGGAGAGCTTGCTCCAGAAATAGTCGACCTCGGCCTGGGTATCGCAGAACACCTGGAACGACACCGCTTCGTCGAACTTGAACTGCGGGCCGCCGTTGAGCGCGAGGAATTTCTGACCTTCCAGCTCGAACTCGACGGTCATGACCGTGCCGGCCTGCTTGCCGTGAATTTCCTTGCCTTCCGACCCGTAGCGGCTGATGCGTCCAATCTTCGAATTCTTGAAGATCGAGACGTAGTGCTTCGCGGCCGCCTCGCCTTCGGTGTCGAACCACAGGCATGGCATGATCTTCTGGTTGGCAATCGGCATACGCTTCTCCTGTCAATTTTGGCGCGTCGTTCCACGCCTTCTCGTTCAGATACCGGCAGCTTTGCCGCCGCTGTGGTCAGGCCATGGTTTCGAGGTGTCCGGCGAGGCGCTCGAAGCTTTCGCTCGTGCCTCGATCCACGCCGATATCGAGCACCGCTTGGCGATCCTCCGCGTTGCGATAGAGCGCAGTCATCAACAGGGTGGTCTTGCCGTTGCGCTCGTCGAACTGAAGCGCCACGAGCGCTTCCTTGCCCGGATCGTCGTTGAACCGATGGGTGAAGACGAGGCGCTCCGGCGGCACAATGTCGCGATAGACGCCGGAGATTGCGTGCTCGCTTCCGTCGTCCAGCCGGGCGACGAAGCGGTAGGCGCCACCGACGCGTAGATCGACCTCGCACTGCACCAGCGTCGAGGTGTGGCAGCCGTACCACGCCTTGAGATGCTCAGGCTTGGTCCACGCGTCAAACACGCGTTGGCGCGGCGCGTTGAACACGCGGGTAAAGACGAGCTCCCGATCGGACGTCGGCGAGGCAGCGGTGCTATCTCTTGTCCTTGCGTCCACGCTTTTTCTCCTTCGCTTGCAGCTCCTGCAGATAGGCGTCCAGGCGATCGAGTTTCTCTTCCCAAAGGCGGCGATAGCGCTCGAGCCAATCATCGACGCCCCGTAACGCTCCCGGCTCGATGCGGCACGGGCGCCACTGCGCTTCGCGGCCGCGCGTGATCAGGCCAGCGCGCTCCAGCACTTTCAGGTGCTTGGAGATCGCGGGTGCGCTGATGTCGAAGGGCTGTGACAGTTCCGATACCGAGCTTTCGCCAAGCGCCAGCCGCGCCAGGATGGCGCGGCGCGTGGGATCGGCGAGCGCCGCGAATGTCGTGCTGAGCGGGTCCTGGGGCACAATAGCCGGCACTTGATTTACCCTGCGGTTAATTAACCTAACGGTTAAGTACCGAAGGCGGCCCCTTCTGTCAAGGCGCCCGTGCGAACGCGCGCGGAAGTCCGAGGGGCCGTCGAGACCGCGGCGCGATCGCCCCTATTTTCCGCAGGGCAGCCCGGCGTGCGCCGGCGTTTATTTGCAGCGCACAATTCGCGAGAATGGTATGAAGCGTCGCTGCCAGAGGGGCGTTACAGGGTTGAACCTGCTCGCTGAGAGCAGTCGCGCCGGCGCGTCATGATACTGACGCGTTTTCGGCCGAACATCGTCAATGCGGGCTCAAGAGAAGAAAATGCCGAAAGACAATATCCACCGACTTCAGGACACCTTTCTGGAGCACCTCCTGCGCCGGAGGACTCCGGTCACGATTTTTCTCGCCAACGGGGTTCGCTTGCAGGGCGTGGTCGCCGGCTTCGACGCGTTCTGCGTGCTGCTGGAGCGCGATGGCGAGCAGCAAATCGTCTACAAGCACTCGATCACCACGACAGTGCCGGTCTATCCGGTAGACCTGCGTGACGACGGCGACTCGCCGGCGCAGCCTCCTCCGGTCGAGAAGATCGCCAAGCCGGCCCTGATCGTCGAGCGCAAGGGCACCCGCCGCCCGCTGCGTTGACCACAGTCGGCCGCTGGGCGACCATCTGGCTGGCAACCGGCGGTAATCCCATGCCTCGGTCTTTGCTTTGGCTCGCGACCCTCGGTCTGGCGATAGCCTCACCGTACGCGGCGGCCCAAACGCCGTCTCAAGCGCCCTATCGAGACGTTGCGGTTGTTGCGCAGTTGCCGAACGCGTCGGCAACCGAGATAGGCGATGCGACCCCAATCAACGCCGTCGCGATCTCTCCGGATGGACGGCGGATCCTGACCGGCGATCAGCAGGGCAACGTCAAACTGTGGGACCTTGCCAGCGGCGCCTTCATCCGCGGCTTCCGGCACGCTCCGGCCGTCTCGGCCGTAGCGTTTTCACCTGACGGCCGGCGCATCGCCTCCGGTTCAGCGACCGCCAAAATCTGGGACGGCGAGACCGGACGACTTATTCACTCGCTGGAGCAGGACGCGGCGCCCGGCATTAATGCCTTCTCGTTCTCGTCGAACGGGTTGCGGCTAGCGAGTGGCAACAACGATGGCAGCGTGCGGATGTGGGACGTGCTTTCCGGCCGCTCGGTGGCGGCGATTTCCGCAACCTCCGACAGCGTCACTGCGATCGCGCTCTCCGCCGACGGCACGCGCGTGCTGACCGGGGGCCAGAATTCCGAGATCAGGCTTACCGACACCAACACCCGGGACCTCATCCGCAGTTTTGCGGGACATACGTCACCGATCCGCAGCCTTGCGTTCTCAGCCGATGGCTCGACGATCTTGTCGGGCGCGGCGGACTCCGCCCGGGCCTGGGACGCAGTGACCGGTAAGCCGATCCAATCCACTGCGCTACCGCCATGGACTGTCACGATGGCGGTGTCGCCGGATCGAGCCCGCGTGCTCGCCTGCTGCAATGATCAAACCGTGTTGGTATCGGACGCCGAAACGCGCGCCGCCCTCAACACAGTGCAGGTGACCGAACACGGCATCACGGCGCTCTCGTTCACGCCGGATGGCCGGCGGGCAGTCCTTGCCAACGACCGCGGCGAACTCGCAATTCTGGACGACGTCATTTCGGGACAGGACTTGCGCATCGTCAACCGCAACACGCCGGATGCGCTTCACGCCGTCACCGTGTCCCCGGATGGCCGGCGCCTGCTGGTGGGCGGCGACCGCGGCAAGCTCTTGCTCTGGGACCTCGAGGGCGCGCGTCTCGTTCACGGCATGCAGGGCAAAGCCGAGCGCATCAACGCCGTCGCGACCTCACGCGACAACAGGCGCTTGCTGTCCGGCGACCGCTTCGGCGACCGCTTTGATCTCTGGGACGCGCAGGACGGGCGACTCGTCCGCAGCTTCGAGAAGGATTTGTCGATCCATCTCGCGGCGACCTTTTCTCCCGACGGACGCCTGGTGCTTGCGGCTACTTTCGACGACGGCCGGCCCGTTACCGGTCTGTGGGATGCGGAATCCGGCGCGCTGGTGCATCGACTTGACGCCGACGGCAGCGAGCGAGCCGCGTTCTCGCCGGATGGGCGCCACCTGGTGATCACAGGCAACGGCGCACCCACGCTTTGGGACGTCGCCACCGGAAAGCTGCTCCGCACCTTCGATATTGCGGGATCGCTGTCGGTGACCTTCGCACCTGATAGCCGGCGTGTGCTGCTGGGCAGTGAAGGCAAGCCGGCGACGCTGTTTGACGTTGAATCCGGCAAAGCCGTCCCGGGCCTGCAGTTCCCGTATTCCGACAGCTTCACATTCTCCCGCGACGGCAGGCGGCTGCTCTCCCATTCGACCGAGGACGTACGCTTATTCGATTTGACAAGCGGTCGACTGCTCGGTGGCATCGAAGGCTACCCGCCGTATGAAACCCAAGCCGTGTTCGGTCTGGACAGCCAGACCTGGATTGCCGGCGGCTACGGCAGGACGCTCACCGTACGGGATGTCGAGACCAGCGGCATCCTGCGCCAGTTCGGCGCCCATTCCGGGCCGATCACGGCGCTGGCACCCTTCCCCGCTGGCGCGCGCATCGTCTCGGCGAGCGCCGACGGCACCGCCCGGCTCTGGAACGCGGCCAGCGGCGAGTTGCTTGCGACCTTCGTGAGCGCCGAGAACGGCGAATGGCTGATCGTGACGCCGGAAGGCTTCTTCAGCGCGTCCGCCGACGGCGGCGGCCTCGTCAAACTCGTGCGAGGCATGGAGGTGTATCCCGTGGATCGCGCGCGCGATCAACTCCAGCGGCCCGATCTGGTCGCCGAAAAGATCGCGGGCGATCCGCGCGGATTGGTCCGCGACGCCCTTTCAAGGCTCGATCTCGCGAAGGCGATCGCGGATCCACGTTAGGGCATTTCCTGGTGAGATTGACTCGCTCTCCCGCCGCTCGTCCCCGCCCCCGATCAAGTCGGGGGTAAACTCC
>Ga0075430_100003283_pt1 | contig 13560 bp, 11 predicted proteins | sample RhiMetdeltSRZDD4_FD_75294 | JGI IMG/M metagenome (GOLD analysis project Ga0075430, IMG submission 75294) | Populus rhizosphere microbial communities from Tennessee, USA - Rhizosphere MetaG P. deltoides SRZDD4 | ecosystem: Host-associated > Plants > Roots > Rhizosphere > Soil | place: USA... | reverse complement strand
CGAGAACATCGACCTCGCCGCCGCCCGCGCCCGCAACATACCCGTCGCCGTCTGCGGCGGCGCCATCGCCGATTCGGTCGCGGACATGGCGATGGCACTGCTGCTGGCCGCCGCGCGGCAGGTGCCGCAGGGCGACGCCTCGGTGAAGCGGGGCGAGTGGAAGCGCTTCGTCGGCCCGGAGCTGCGCGGCAAGACCCTGGGAATCATCGGCCTCGGCCAGATCGGCAAAGGACTCGCCCGCCGGGCGAAGGGGTTCGGCGTGCACCTCCTCGCCCACGACGCTTTCGAGGACAAATCCTTCGCGGCGTCCTGGGGCGTGCGGTACGTCCCGCTGGACGCGCTGCTGGCGGGGTCCGACTTCGTCTCGCTGCACGCGCCGGTGACGGAGCAGACTCGCGGGATGATCGGCGCCGAGCAGCTCCGGCGGATGAAGAAGACGGCGTACCTCATCAACACCGCGCGCGGCGAGCTGGTGGACGAGGCGGCGCTGTACGCGGCGCTGAAGGACCGCACCATCGCCGGCGCCGCGACGGACGTCTTCGCCAAGGAGCCGCCGGGGGCGCAGCACCCGCTGTTGACGCTGGAGAACTTCGTCGCCACCCCGCACGGCGCGGGGCAGACGCCGGAGGGCTTGCGGCGGATGGGCGAGGTCTGCGCCGAGAACGTCATGAGGGTGTTGCGCGGCGAAGAGCCGCTCTACTGTGTGTGAGGGAGGCTCGATGCGCGCCGCCATCATGAACGGCCCCCACGACATGCACGTCGGCGCGTGGGACACCCCCTCGCCGGGTCCGGGGGAGGTGCTCGTGTCCGTCGCCGCGGCCGGCGTCTGCGCCGGGGACATGTACTTCTACCTCGGCAAGAACCCCTACGCCCGCTACCCCCAGATCTGCGGCCACGAGATCTCCGGCACCGTCGCGGCGACGGGGCCGGCGGTGACGGACCTGCCGATCGGCACGCGGGTCGTCGTCGAGCCGTTCCTCGGATGCGGCACGTGCTACCCGTGCCGGGTCGGCAAACCCAACTGCTGCGCGAACCTCCAGATCATCGGCATCCACCGCCCCGGCGGGTACGCCGACCTGCTCGCCGCGCCGGCCACCCACGTCCACCGCGTCCCCGACGGCCTGTCACTCGCCTCGGCCAGCTTCGCGGAGCCCGTCGCCATCGCGGTCCAGTCCTGCCGGCGGGGCCAGGTGGCGGCGGCGGAGTACGTGCTGATCCTCGGCTGCGGGCCGATCGGGCTGGCGCTCATCGAGGTGGTCAAGGCCCGCGGCGCGACCCCCGTGGCGACCGACGTCGTCCCCGCGCGGCTGGAGACGGCGCGTCAACTCGGCGCCCGCACGCTGCCCGCCGGCGACAAACTGCTCCCCGCGGTGCTCGAGCAAACGAACGGCGAAGGGGCGCCAGTCGTCATCGAGGCGACGGGCAATCCCCGCGCAATGGAGCAGACCGTGGACCTCGTCGCCGCCGGCGGGCGCATCGTCATCGTCGGCCTCGTGAAGCAGGGCGTGACGCTGACGCTGCCGGCGCTGGACTTCACGCGCAAGGAAATGACGATCCTCGGCAGCCGCGCATCTACGAACTGCTTCCCCGAATCCCTCCGGCTCCTGGCGGAAGGAAAGATCCAGTACCCGCGCCTGGCCACCCAGTTCAGCCTCTGGGACGCCCCCAGTGTCTTCGCGGACCTGGCAAGGAACCCGGCGGCGGTGCAGAAGGCCGTCTTCGTCCGGCAGGATTAACGCGCCCCCGCCAGCCTCTTCATCGCCGCCGTCCGGCCCACGTCGATCAGCACCGCCAGGAACACGATGGCGCTCGTCACCAGCGGGTAGGCGTACTCGCTCGCCTTCATCATCACCAGGCCGCTGTAGATGGCACGCAGCAGCACGGCGCCGGCGAGGGTGCCGGGGAGCACCTTGCCACGGCCGCCGAACAGGCTCGTGCCGCCGAGCGCGGCGGCGGCAATGGCCTCGAACTCCACCCCCAGCCCGAACTTCTGCGACACCGCCCCGAGCTGCGTCAGCGAGACGATCGCCCCGCCCGCGGCGCAGAGCCCACTCAACACGTAGCAGGCGAATAGCACCCGCCCCGTCGCGACCCCCGCCTTCCGCGCCGCCTCCCGGTCGTGACCCAGGGCGTACAACTGCCGCCCCCACGGCGTGTGCGCCAGCAGCACGTGCGCCGCCGCCATCACCCCCAGCAGCATCCACACCGGCATCGGCACGCCCAGCACCGACCCCGCACCGAACGACAGGTAGGCCGTCAGGTTCATCGCCTTCGTCTGCGTCATCCACAGTGCCAGCCCGCGGCCGGCGTACAGGGTCGCCAGCGTCACGACGAACGGCAGTAGCCGCAGGCCGGCGACCAGCAGCCCGTTGACGGCGCCGAAGGTGACGCCGATCAGCAGCATCAGCGGCAGCACGATCGCCACCGGCGCCCCGGCGTTCCGCAGCAGCAGACCGGCCGCGGCGGCGGCGACGTACATCAGCGCGCCGACCGACAGGTCGATCCCGCCCGACAGCAGCACGATCGTCATCCCCGTCGCGACGATGCCGACTGACGCCGACTGCACGAGTAAGTCGACCAGGTTCTGCGGGCACAGGAACCGCGGGCTGACGGCGCCGAAGGCCAGCAGCACCCCCGCCAGCAGCAGCAGCGGGGCGTGTTCGAGTGCCAGGAGGATGAGCCGGCGGGGGCCCGTCACCGCAACGCGGCTCCTTCCGCGCCGCCGACCGCGCTGCCAACCGCGCTGCCGGCCGACGCGAGGTCCCGCGCGTCCCCGCCGGCGAACGCCGCGGCGAGGATGCGCTCGCGGTCGAACGCCCCGGCGGCGAATTCGCCGCGGAGTCGCCCGCCGGACATCACGAGGATGCGGTTGCACAACCCCAGCAGCTCTTCCAGCTCCGACGAGATGAGCAGCACCCCCGTCCCCGCGTCGGCCAGTCCGTTGATGATCTTGTACAGCTCGTGCTTCGCCCCGACGTCCACGCCCCGCGTCGGCTCGTCGAGGATGAACACGAGCGGCGCGTTCGCGGGCCCGCCCAGGAGCCACTTGCCCAGCACCACCTTCTGCTGGTTGCCGCCGCTGAGCGTCTTAACCGGTTGCTCCCGTGTCGCCGCGCCGGCGAGGCGCACGCCCGCGGACACGCGGTCCACCTCGCGCGCCACCCGCCGCGCGCGGACCCACTTCACCAGAGGCGCCGCGAACGACGGCAGGTGGACCAGCGAGGCGTTGTCCGAGACGCTGGCGTCCATCAGCAGTCCCTCGGCCCGCCGGTCCTCCGTCAGGAACGCGACGCCCCGCCGGATGCTGTGCCGCGGCGACGGGTGGAGCGGCCGGCCGTCCAGCACGATCCGCCCGCGGTCGTACGGGTCCAGCCCGAACACCATCCGCGCCAGCTCCGTCCGCCCCGATCCCATCAGCCCCGACAGCCCCAGCACCTCCCCCTTGCGCAGCGTGAACGTCGCGTCCTCCACCACGCCGGCCCGCGTCAGCCCCGCCACCTCCAGCACCGGCTCGTCCCACGGTTTGCCCGATCGCGGCGGGAAAAGCTGTTCTATTGTCCGGCCGACCATCAGGGAGATCATTTTCTCCAGGGTGAACGACTCGCGCACCCCTTCGCCCACGACCTGCCCGTCGCGCAGGACGACGGCGTCGTCGCACAGGCGCAGCACGTCCTGCAACCGGTGGGAAATATAGACCATGGACACGCCGCGCGACTTGAGCCGGCCCATCAGCCCGAACAGACGGTCCGCTTCGTGCGTGGTGAGCGACGTGGTCGGCTCGTCGAGGATGACCAGCCGCGCGTCCGCCTTCAGCGCCTTCGCGATCTCCACGAGCTGTCGCTCGCCGGGCGAGAGCTCCTCCACCGGCGTGTCCGGGCGGCGGCGCAGGTCCACCGCCTCCAGCAGCGCCGCCGTGGTGCGCCGCATCGCCGCGCGGTCCACGACCGGCACGGGCACCGGCCCCACCTTCCGCAGCGGGAACGCCGGGACGTGCATATTCTCGGCGATCGAGAGGTTGGCGAAGAGGTTGAGTTCCTGGTGGATGAACGCCACGCCGTGGCGGGCGGCGTCGCGCGTCGAGCGCGGCGCGTACGGCCGGCCGCCGAGAAACATGGCCCCCGAGTCGGGCGGCAGCACGCCGCCGAGGGCGTTCATGAGCGTGGACTTGCCCGCGCCGTTCTCCCCCACTAGCCCCAGCACGCGCCCCGCGCCGAGGGTGAAGCTGACACCTTTGAGCACCAGTACGCCAAAGAAGGATTTGGTAATGTTGTCGAAGCGGAGGAGGGGCGTGTCGGACCGGGCTGATTGCGTCATCTTGGCGCTGCGATTGTAACCGCCGAAGGCCGGCGTGGCCCGGTCGAAGTCGGTAGCGAACGTCTCGGAAATTCCTGCTATCACCGGTTCTTTACTTGCACATAGAGTCTGACCGTCATGCAGCGGCACGAAACGAATCTCAGCCGGCGGTCGAGCCTGAAAGTGATGGCCGGACTGACCGTGGCCGCACTTGGCGTTTCACCACCAGCCTCAGCGGAGCAGAACATGGAGATCAAGCGCGTCGGCACGCGTCCTTCGACGAAGGGTCCGGCGGACTGGTTCACCGGCTCGGTGCGGATCGACCCGCTGTTCGACGCGCCCGACCCGGGCCGGTCGGGCGGGGCCAGCGTCACCTTCGAGCCGGGGGCGCGGACGGCGTGGCACACGCACCCGCTCGGCCAGACCCTGATCGTCACCGGCGGCTGCGGCTGGGCGCAGCGCGAGGGCGGACCGGTCGACGAAATCCGGCCCGGCGACGTGGTGTGGTTCCCGCCCGGCGAGAAGCACTGGCACGGGGCAACCGCCACCACCGCCATGACCCACATCGCCATCCAGGAGAAGCTGAACGGCAAGGCGGTGGACTGGATGGAGAAGGTGACGGACGAGCAGTACCGCAGGTGAGGCCCAACGGTACTGTCGCGTACGAGTAAGTCGTGGAGAACGTCGGCCCGTACTGAAAGAGCTGGGGCTGTTCGGCGTGTTGGTAATACAGGGAGCACTATGAAGCGGACCATGCTCGTGACAGGTGCCAATCGCGGCATTGGCCTCGCCATCGCCCGCCAACTCGCCGAGCTTGGTCACTCCGTGTTACTCGGATCACGCGACCCCAGCGCCGGCGACGCCGCCGCAGCGCCGCTTCGCCGCCGTGGCCTCGATGTCGCGCCCGTCCATCTCGATCTGACTGCTCCGGCGACGATTGATGCCGCCATCAACCACATCCCCACGTCCGGCCGCGCCGTGGACACGTTGGTCAACAACGCGGGCGTGTTACACGAGCAGCCGTTGCTCGAACTGACCGACGCCCAGATCGCCGAGTCGATCGCGGTGCATCTGACTTCGCCCATTCGCCTCATCCGGTCGCTCGTTCCGGGCATGGTGGCGCGCGGATACGGCAGAATCGTCAACGTGTCATCCGGCTGGGGTTCATTCGCGGAAGGAATGGGCGGACCCGGCGACTACGGCATCACAAAAGCAGCGCTCAACGCGCTAACGGTACGACTCGCCAAAGAGCTCCCTCCCGCCGTGAAGGTGAACGCGATGTGTCCGGGCTGGGTGCGGACGCGCATGGGCGGAGAGGGCGCGACGCGAACCCCGGAGGAGGGTGCCGACACGGCCGTATGGCTCGCCACGCTACCGGACGACGGTCCCACCGGCGGCTTTTTCCGGGACCGTAAGCCAATCGATTGGTAGTTCCGCATCTCGAACTTCACAGCGGCGACCTGTTCTGATTCCACCGAATATGAACCGTCGAACAACATGCCCCAACTGCCGGCACGGCTACCGGTCCCTGCTGCCAGCACGGCGATATCATCACACACGCAGGCGCCGGTGCTGCGCGGACCGCTGGCGGCGCGCGACCATCTCCTGCGCTAAAGTTGTGTTAAAGCATTTTAAGCAGCGGCCCGTGCGACGCATGATCCTGACACATGTCGGCGCGTCGCCGACGATGTCCCACCTCTCGCGGAGAAGAACGATGGCTGCGCCGGTTATGCTTCGTTGCGATTGTCACGCGCTCGAATCCCGTCTCCTGCTCGCGGGCGACCTGCGCGCGGGCGTGGACCTGGGACTTCTCAGCGTCGTCGGCGACGAGGCCGACAACGCCGTCGTGGTGACCCAGACCTTCGAGCGCGTCCGGGGCGAGGGGGGGTCGACGGCCCTGCGCAGGTCGGTCGTCGTGATCGGCCTCTGGAAGGACGGCGCGGCGACCACGGTCAACGGCGGCAGGTCCGCGTCCTTTCCGGCCGACGAGGTGCAGGACGCCGTCGTGGACATGGCCGGGGGCGACGACCTCGCGCTCGCCGCCGGCTTGCGCCTCCCCGGCGTGCTGGGGATGGACGGCGGCGACTTCGGCAACGACACCATCTCCGTCCTCCGCTGCCGCGTCGACCGGCTCGGCATCCGCATGGGCAACGGCAACGACCGACTGGCCATCTTCTCCACCACCGTCGCCGGCCTGGCGTCCTTGACCGGCGAAGACGGCCGCGACGCCCTCGTCGTCCTCGGCAGCACTTTCGGCTCCAGGGAGATTCGCAACTTCGAATTCGTGTTCCCCCCGACGTTGCGGTGAGCCGCCTGGGCCACACAAAACTTTTAGAGACGCTTTAAGCGGTTTAAAAGGAACGCCAACACCCGCGGCGTACACATCGCGGGATGGATTACCCGAAGTACCGCGTCCGCCGCCGCGCGTTCACGCTGATCGAGCTGCTCGTCGTCATCGGCATCATCAGCATCCTCATCGCGATCCTCCTGCCCGCCTTGCGCAAGGTCCGCGAGGCCAGCCGGACCATCAAGTGCGCCAGCAACCTCCGCCAACTCGGCTTGGCCACCGCGATGTACAGCAACGAGAGCAAGGGCTACCTCCCGTACCCCACGACCTCGCCTGGTTCCCCGGGCGACGGCGCGCTGTGGTTCAACATGGTGGACCCGTACCTGGCCGCGATGAACAACCCCAACCGCACCGGCGTCGCCGCCGGCCGGTCCTACCAGTCGTACAAGCAGTGCGTCGTCTGGGAGAGTTTCCCCGGGACGGACGGCAACGGCGGCCAGAACGACATGGCCGAGTTCGCCCGCACCTTCAAGATGAACACCCACCTCCGCCACAACAACCCGTTCAAGCAGGCCAAGGTGATGGAGATCAGGCAGGCGTCGGAATGGGTCTACCTCGGCGACGCCACGTCGCTGGACACGGCGGAGTCACCTGCGATGTGGGAGAGCGGGCAGTTCTCTTTCGAGGTGAACGACCCGACGCAGGCGGGCCCGGCGCTGCGGCACAACAACGGCGCCAACATCCTGTTCGTGGACGGCCACGTCGCCTGGACGCAACTTCCCGCGCTCACCAAGCCGCTGCGGTCCCCCCTCAACCACGTGACGGTCAGGACGTGGGAGAGCGAGTGGGCCGACGGTGGCGGCAACCCCGTCACGCCGAACCGCTTCGTCTCCCCGGACCAGCAGGGACTCCAGCGGAACCCGAAGATGTCGCTGATCTGGGGCGAGCCGGGGCGGCTGTACCGGTGAGTCGTTCGGCCGGGGCCACGCCTTTGCGCCACGCTTACGGGAACTTCCCGTGGAATTAAGCCGGCCCTCGCGCCGGCATTTCGCGCCGGCCGTACGGTGTCGCGCCTCGCGGGCCGGGGGGTTCCCCAGTCACGAGCTCAATCAGCGGCTAGCTTGGCCGGCGGCGCGTGCCGCCGGCGAACGGCCGGTGTCCGTCATGCCTTCGGGCGGGAGACAAATCATGTACATGAAGAAGAAGCTGTTCGTATTCGCGGCCGCCGCGCCGCTGGGACTGGCTGCCGTTTCGGCGTCCGGGGCCCTCGTCATCAACGAGATCGACTCCGACACCTACAACTCGCCGGCCACCGATTACGCCGAGTTCATCGAGATCTACAGCACCACCGGCACGGCCACGCCACTGGACGGCCTGACGCTGGTGCTGTTCAACGGGAACGGCGACGTGTCGTACGGCGCGATCGACCTCGACGGGCTGACCACCAACGCCAACGGCTACTACGTGTTGGGGACGCCGAGCGTCCCCGGCGCCGACGACACCACGTTCCTTGTCAACCAGGGCACGCCCGGAAACTTCCTCCAGAACGGCCAGGACGCCGTCGCCCTGTACACCGGCGACGCCACGTCGTTCGCCAACGGGACGGCGGCGACGACGGTGAACCTGGTGGACGCGATCGTCTACGGGACCGGCGACGCTGACGACACGGGGCTGCTGGCCGCGCTCGGGGAGGCGGTGCAGTACGACGAAGGATCTCCCACGCCGCCGAGCGACGCGGCGAACCTGACGCTGGCGCGGCTGCCCGACGGGTTCGGCGAGTTCGCCACGCTCACGCCGACGCCGGGCAGCGCGAACGTCGTCCCCGAACCCGCCGCATCCATCGGGCTGGTGGCGTTCTGTGGACTGCTCGTCGCCCGCCGCCGGCGGAAGTAGTTCCGGTGTTCGCGCAAGTGCGGGGCCGCCGGAACGCCGTGGTTCCGGCGGCCTTTTATTGATTCCGGATGGGGTTGTCACCGCCCGCTCTTTGGCCCGCGCGACGCGTCCCCACGCGCCCTTTCGCCCCTCGTCCGCCCGGTGGGCGCCGGTGGCGAAGCGGGCAAATCCGCCAGTTGGGCGATCACGCCCTCGCACTCGTTCGCAGCGTCGATCGTCGCCTCCACCCAGCGCAAGCACTCGCGGTCGCGCCGCGGGTCGAGCCCGGCGACGCAAGTCCGCAGGGCGGCGAACTGCCGGTGCAGTTCACGCGCCAGGCGGTGCAGGTGTTTATTCGCGCCGACCATGTTAGACCGTAGAGCCGGGGAGTTTAGATACGTCCACCCCCGCCACAAGACACGGCCCCCGCGCTAGCGCGACATTCGCGCCACCTTAACAATGTGCGGAATTGAAACGGGGTCATGAACTCGAAACGCATTGTCCGTACACTGCCGGTGACATGGCCACGAGTGTGACATCCCCCCGCCGGACCCGGAAGCACCGGCCGGCTCCGGCCGCCGCCGCGGAGCGGCCGGATTTCCGCATCGCCGCCATCGACGTCGGCTCCAACAGCCTGCACATGGTTGTCGCCCAGGTGGACGCCGACGGTGCGGTGACGACGCTGTGGCGCATGAAGGAGATGGTCGGCCTGGGTCGGATCAGCTTCCCCTCCCGCCGGCTCAGCCACGAGGCCGTCGACCGTGCGGTTGCCACGCTGCGCCGCTTCCAGCAGGCGGCGACGGCGCGGCAGTGCGAAAAGATCCTCGCCGTCGCCACCAGCGCGGTGCGCGAGGCGGAGAACGGCGGCGACTTCCTCGAGCGCGTCCGGCGCGAGCTGGGGCTCAACGTCCGCGTCGTTTCCGCGCGCGAGGAGGCGCGGCTCATTTACCTGGGCGTGCGGCACGAGGTGCCGCTGGGCGGCCGGCCGCACTTCATCGTGGACGTCGGCGGGGGCAGCGTCGAGTTCATCGTCGGCGACGCCGAGAAGGCGCTGCTGCTGGAGAGCCGCAAGCTCGGGGCGGCGCGGATGACGGCGCGGTACATCGGTAGCGACCCCGTCAGCCCCGCGGACCTCAAGGCGCTCCTGGCCCACTTCGACCGGGAGCTCAAGCCGCTGTGCGACCGCGTCGCCGCGCTCAAGCCCGCGGCGGCGCTGGGGACCAGCGGCACGCTGGAGAACCTGGCGGAGATGTGCCACGCCCTCTACGGCCGGGAGTCCGGCGGGCCCAACGTCGTCCGCCGCGAGTCGCTGGGCCGGCTGGTCTCACGCCTGCTGGAGAGCCGCACGAAGGACCGCGCCGCGATGAGCGGGCTGGACGACCAGCGGAAGGACCAGGTGACGGCCGGCGCGCTGCTGGTCAACGAGCTGCTCCGCCGGCTCGACGTGTCGGAGCTGCGCGTGTGCCGCTCGGCGCTGCGCGAGGGGATTCTGCTCGACTACCTGGGCCGCCACGCCCCAGAGCTCTCGATCCGGCGGAGCGTGCCTGATCCGCGCCGGCGGAGCGTGCTGGACCTCGCCCGCCGCTGCGACTGGCACCAGCCGCACAGCGAGCAGGTGGCGAGGCTTTGCCTGGCACTGTTCGACCAGACGCGCTGCCTGCACGGGCTGGGGCCTCAGGAGCGGGAGCTAGTCGAGTACGCCGCACTGCTGCACGACATCGGCTGGCACATCGCCCGCCGCCGCCACCACAAGCACGCGCAGTACCTGATCCTCAACGGCGACCTGAAGAACTTCAGCCGCGAGGAGGTGTCGGTGGTGGCGCACGTCGCGCGTTACCACCGCAAGTCCGCGCCGTCGCCTCGCCACCGCTCGTACGCCGCGCTTCCGAAGGACGTGCGCAGAGTCGTTGATGTCGGCGCGGCACTGCTCCGCCTGGCCGACGGCCTGGACCGCAGCCACTGCGGCGTCGTCTCCTCGCTCCGCTGCCGGGTCGGCCGCCACCGCGTCCGCGTCACCCTCAAGAGCCGCGGCGACGCCGAGCTGGAGGTGTGGGGGGCGAGACGGAAGATGGGCTGGTCCACCAAGGTGTTCGGCCGCACTCTGAGCTTCGTGCAGCGGGGGGAATAGGCACTGTTCGAAGCGCTACGGAGGCACTACGGAGGCACGAAGGGGCGGGGGATGCCCTGCATCAGCACCGCGCGCAGTGACGCTGGGATACTCCGAAGCATCTCGTCGGCCCACGGGCCGGGTTCACGGGTGTGCGTCCGCAGGCGATCTACCCATCTGCCGCAGCCAGCGGAAGTGCGACGCCACACCCGCGCGAAACGAGTGGTGTTCGGCGAACTTCACGCCGAACTGCCGGCAGGTCGCTTCCACGACCTTCGACAGCGCCGGGAAGTTCACGTGGCAGATCCGGGGCAGCAGGTGGTGCTCGATCTGGAAGTTCAACCCCCCCAGCAGCCACGCCACGACGCGGCTGCGGCGCGCGAAATCGACGGTCGTCTCCGCCTGGTGGACCGCCCAGGCGTGTTCGATGCGCGCCGTCCCCTGTTCCGGCAAGGGAAACTCCGCACCCTCCACACAGTGCGCCAGTTGGAACACGACGCTCAGCACAATACCCGCCACGGCCGCCGCCACCCCGTAGATCAGGAATACGAGCCAGACCGGGTGGAAGAGGAACGGGATCGCGAAGGCCAACGTGAGGAAAACGATTTTCCCGGCAAGGAAGACGACGAGGTCCCAGCCCGTTGGGCGCGGAAACTTGTGCCCGCCCATGCGGCCGGTGAGGGCGTCCCGGAAATCGTCGTAGAGCTGCCACTTGATGGTCATCAGTCCGTACAGCGGCCAGATGTAGAAGTGCTGCCACCGGTGGAAGGGGTACCATTTCTGGTGCGGCGACAGCCGGCCCAGGACGCCGAGGTCGATGTCGGTGTCGTGTCCCGTGATGTTGACGTACGTGTGGTGATAGACCACGTGCTTCCAGTGCCAGAGATAGGAACTGCCGCCGATCAGGTCCAGCGTCAGCGCCGTCGCCTTGTTGACCCACGGGCGCTCGGAATAGGCGTGGTGGCCGCCGTCGTGCTGGATGTTGAAGCCAATGGCGGCGGTGGCGAGGCCGAGCAGAACCGCCAGCGGCACGGCCTGCCACCACGTCCCGGCAACGAATACGAGCAGGGCATACAAAAGCGCAAAGGCCGCAAGGAGGACGGCCGTCTTGGCGTACATTCTCGGAACGTCACGGCGCGGCTGGCCCGTCTCCTGGAAGAACTCGTCCACCCGCCGCTTCAGCTCCGCTTGGAATTGAGTATCCCGGCCGAACTTCAGCGCCTTGACGGGTTCCCCTTCAGCCGCGGGTTCTGGGCTCACGGGAGTGTCTGTGCGTTCCTGTGTCTGGGTCATGGCACACCCCGAATGTCGGGTGAGAATGATAGAAGTCGACTCGCCTCCGCTGGAGTGGTCGCATGCGCGATGCGCAAAAACGGGAAAAACCTGCGCAAACTCGGTGCGTAGTGGACCCGTTGAAGACCAGTGGCTTAAACAGGCAAGTTCTGTTCCCCACAGCCACTAATGTTTGTTTCGAGCCGCACCCTCCTGCCGCCGCACCTATCATCCGGTGGGTCGGTCGGACGACCGAGTCACGACCAGCCTCACTCCAACGCTGTTCGCCTCTCTCGCCCTCCCCTCCCCGACGAATGACCGGCACCCGTTCCGGCAGGTCCCTATGAATGCACGGACGCCCACCGACTCGTTCACGGACTCTCTGGCCACACCCCGCGACGTCCGCTGGGACACGATCCTTCCCCTGGCGTTCTCGTCGGCGCCGCGGTCGGCGGCGGCTGACGTGTACCTTGCCGATCCGCCAGCACTCGCGCTGTTCAACTTCTTTGAGCGCAAAGGGCTTGCCGCCATTAAGGAGGAGGACCGCGGCGAACAGTGGTACGCGGACTGGCTGGCGTACCAGGCGGAACACCGCCTCTATGCCGCCTTGCTCTCGCCGCGGGACTATTCCACGCTCGGGCACGAGTTCGACCTCCTGCGGGTCACGCGCTTCCTCGAGGTATTCGGGTATTTCAGTCCCGCGCACGGGTACAGCCTGCAGGTCACCTTCCTGGGGCTGTTCTCCATCCTGATGGGGTCCAACTCCGCCCTGAAGCGCGAGGCGGTGGCGGCGCTGGAGGCGGGAGGGCTGCTGGCGTTCGGGGTCTCCGAAAAAAGCCACGGCGCCGACCTCCTCGCCAACGAGTTTACCCTTCGTGAAACACGCCCGGGCCGTTTCGTCGCGAACGGGGCGAAGTACTACATCGGCAACGCAAACTGCGCCTCGATGATCTCCATCCTGGCGAGGAAGCAGGAGGGGCGCTTCGACGGCCGCGCCAGGCGGGCGACCCCCGTCCTGTTCGTGCTGCGCCCGAAGGGATCCCCCGGGTTCGGGAACGTCCGGAAGATCGGGACGCTGGGCGTGCGGGCGGCGTTCGTCGGCGAGTTCGCGGTGAAGGACCAGGAAGTGCCCGCCGCCGACGTCGTCGCCGAAGGGCGGGACGCGTGGGACGCACTGTTTGGGACCGTGACCCTCGGAAAATTCTTCCTCGGGTTCGGCTCGATCGGCATCTGCGAGCACGCACTCGACGAGGCGACCGCCCACCTCCGCGGCCGGATCCTTTACGGCAGGCCCGCGATCGAAATGCCGCACCTCCGCGCCGCGATGGCACAGGCCTATGCACGACTCACCGGGATGAAGCTGTACGCGTACCGCGCGCTCGACTACGTCCACGCCGGCAGCGCGGAAGACCGGCGTTACCTCCTGTTCTGCGCCGTGCAGAAGGCGAAGGTGAGCACGGAGGGGACGAAGGTCATCGGGCTGCTGTCGGAGTGCGTCGGCGCGAAGGGGTTCGAGTCGGACACCTACTTCGAGATGGCGCTGCGGGACGCGCAGCTCATTCCGGGACTGGAGGGAAGCACCCACGTGAATTTCAGGATGACGGCCGAGTTCATCGGCCGTTACTTCTCGAACCCAGACGCACACCTGCCGGCGCCGCGGTCCCTGGTCGCGGGGGAAGTCCGGCGCGGTGAGAATCCGTACCTGATGGAGGCCCGCACCGGCGCGGTC
>Ga0075430_100003279_pt1 | contig 13571 bp, 13 predicted proteins | sample RhiMetdeltSRZDD4_FD_75294 | JGI IMG/M metagenome (GOLD analysis project Ga0075430, IMG submission 75294) | Populus rhizosphere microbial communities from Tennessee, USA - Rhizosphere MetaG P. deltoides SRZDD4 | ecosystem: Host-associated > Plants > Roots > Rhizosphere > Soil | place: USA... | reverse complement strand
CCAATCACCCTGGCCCGGGATCTCCTTGCCGTCGAAGCGCTGAAGATCATGGAAACGCACAAGATCACGTCGGTCGTCGTCGTCGACGGCGCCGGCGCGGTGGAAGGCGTCATCCACCTGCACGATCTGTGGCGCACGCAGATGATCTGAACGCCGCATGACGCTTCAGGCAAAAGCCTCACGGGTCCGGTTGTTGCTGTTCGACGTGGATGGCGTGATGACCGATGGCGTGGTGATCATGCACGCCGACGGTTCGGAATCGAAGGGCTTTCACATTCGCGATGGCGCGGCGATCGTGTGGGCCCAGCGCGCGGGCCTGACGGTGGGCTTGTTGTCCGCCCGGACGTCTGGCGCCACCGCGCAGCGTGCCGCTCAGCTGGGTATCCGGACGGTGTCACAGGGTGTGACGAACAAGCTGGCAAGCTACGAGCAGATCATTCAGGATGCGGGTGTGACGGACGACGCGGTTGCCTACATGGGTGACGACCTGCTCGACATCCCGGTGCTGAGTCGCGTCGGCCTCTCGGCGGCCCCAGCGGATGCCGCCGCGGAGGTCCGCGAGCGCGTCGACTGGGTCAGCCCGTCGGGCGGCGGCCGCGGCGCGGTCCGCGATCTGATCGAGCTCGTCCTCCGCGCCCAGGAGCGGTGGGACGGCATCGTCGAGCAGTACGGGTGATGGACGGCTACATACCTTTGTTGAGTGCGCTCGTGGCGCTGCTCTTCGGCCTGGCGATCGGCAAGGCCTGGGAGCGCTACAAGCTCAAAGATGGCCGCTGGCTCGATCGGCGGCGCACGCGGGAGTCTCCCCACTACATGCTCGGTCTGAATTTCCTGGTCGGAAACCAGATCGAGCCGGCGATCGAGGAGCTGACGCGGGCTGCCGAAACGGCCGGCGATCCACTCGAGATCCGGTTAATCCTCGGAAACCTGTACCGCGAGAAGGGCCAGGTCGGGCGCGCGATTCAGGAGCACCAGCAACTGCTGCAGCGCCCGGACCTCCGGAAACTCGAGCACGCCAACGTGCTGTTGTGTCTCGGTCTCGACTACAAGCGTGGCGGGTTCGTCGATCGCGCGCTCGAAGCATTTACCGAGGTGCTGCGCCTCGATCCTGACAACCAGTACGCGCTCGCCAACCTCGAGAAGCTCTACGAGGAACAGCACCAGTGGCGCGACGCGTACTCCACACGCCAGAAGCTGTCCGGACGCGACACCGCAACGTCGCAGGCGCGTCACCATGAGATCCTGGCGTTCCTCGAGAACGAGATCGGCCTCGACGCCCTCAAGCGCGGAGATTTTGCCGAGGCGCGTGCACGATTCCGGGCCGCTGTCGACCTGGACTCGCGCACCGTTCCGGCGTATCTCAATCTGGGCGATCTCGACGTCCAGCAACAGGATCTGCCCACGGCCATTTCTGCGTGGGAGCGCCTGATCGAGCAGTCTCCCGAACGCGCTTACCTGGCCTTCTCGAGGCTGGAAGCGGCGTATCAGGATGTGGGAGAAGAAGGACGATTCCCGGCGCTCTGCCGGCGGTTGATCGACGCCAACCCGCAGGACTGGCGCGCGCGTCTCGCGCTTGCGCGTCACCTGTCATCGCGCGGCAGTGCTCGCGAAGCGCTCGACCTGCTCTTCGAAGCGCTGGTCCAGAACCCCCACGCGCTCGCGGTACATCAGGCCATCTGGCAGACGCTCTCGCAATTGAGCCTGCCGCAGTCGCTGGTGAACCGCTACGTCGAGCTGACCCGCGACTCGGTCTTCTACCTCGACGCGCACATCTGCGTGCGCTGCCGCTATCGCAGCACCGAGCTTCTCTGGCAGTGCCCGCACTGCCACGAGTGGAACACGTTCGTCGAAGAGCGCATCGCGCCGGCCAAGGACAACGAGGCCACGCTCACTAGCTGAGAGAACTCCCAACCGCCAACTCCCAACTCGCAAGTTCGAACGCCTTTTGTTAGCGGACCAATCTGCGTCGGAGCATGTCGACCCGCGGCGCCTCGGCCGGACGCGCGGAAAAATGCACCTTCGGTGGACCACGAAGGACGGCTAACGAGTCCCCGGAACGATCGCGATGATCACGACGAACACTACACAGACAATAGTGATGTCGCGAACGTCGCGGCCGTCGTGATCGTTGCCAGTGCCGTCAGCACGGAACAAGCAGCCACGCTGAAGCTTAGAGCCCGCTAGTCATGAACGTTTTGGGAGCTGGGAATTGGAAGTTGGGATTTGGCTGTAATCACCCTTCGAGGTTCAGCCTCTCGTAGACCAGTCGAACCTGACGCGCGGTCTCGCTGTGGGGGCCCTCGGTCTGGATGACGTAGTGGGCGCGCGCGACTTTTTCGTCGATCGGCCACTGCGCGGCCAGGCGCGCTCGCGCGTCGGCTTCGCTCAGGCCGTCGCGCGCCATGATCCGCCTCACCTGTTCTGCCGGCGTGCACGCGCACACGATGATCGGTTCGAACTGGTGATGGTGGCCGGTCTCGAAGAGTAGCGGGATATCCGCGATTGCGATGCGGGTGTTGGGCGGCAGGTTGGCGGACCACTCGCGGATACGACGGTAGACGTCCGGGTGGATGATGGACTCGAGGTCCGCGCGTGCAGCGCGATCGGCGAACACGATGCGGCCGAGCGCGGCGCGATCGAGGGAGCCGTCTTCGCGAAGGACCGCTGGACCGAAGTGCTGGACTACGAGGGCCAGGCCTGGGGAGCCGGGTGCGACCGCGTCGCGCGCGAGCAGGTCGGCGTCAACGGTCGCGACGCCAAGCTCGGCGAACCGCGCGAGGCAAAACGATTTGCCTGTCGCAATCCCGCCGGTAAGCGCCGCTCGAACCATGGCTCAATCGCTGCTGTGTCTGGCCTTCGCCGCCGCGACGGTGTTCTTCAGGAGCATGGCGATCGTCAGCGGTCCTACCCCACCGGGAACGGGCGTCAGGGCGCCGGCGACTTCGGCTGCGGCTGGATGCACGTCACCCACGACCACCGACCCCCGCCGATCGAAGTCGGCGAGGCGGCTCGAGCCCTCGCCGAAGAGAGACAGAGCCAGCGCCCGATCGGTCACGCGGTTGATTCCCACGTCGATCACGGTCGCACCGGGCTTCACGAAGTCCTTCGTGACGAACCCGGTCCGGCCCATCGCCGCCACGAGAATGTCCGCTGACGCCGCGACGGATGGCAAGTCTGGCGTCTTCGAATGGCAGATCGTGACAGTCGCGTCGCGGTGCAGGAGGAGCATGGCCATCGGCTTGCCGACGATCTCGCTCCGGCCGATGACTACCGCACGCGATCCCGCGATGCGGATGCCGCTGCGATCGAGCATCTCGATCACGCCAGAGGGCGTGCACGGCGTCAGCAACGCGCGCCCCTGCACGAGGCGTCCCACACTGACGGGATTGAAGCCGTCGACGTCCTTGCGCGGATCGATCGCGTCGAACACGCGTTGCGAGGCCCTCTTCCCCATCGCCGCGGGCAGCGGCGCCTGGACGAGGATCCCATCGTGGGCGTCGCTGCGATTCAGCCGGTCAACGGTTGCCAGGAGCTCGTCGAGGCTCGCGGAGGCGGGAAGGCGCTCGAGGTCGACGCGAAGGCCGGAATCACTGCCTGCGCGCACCTTGTTGCGCACGTAGATCTCCGAAGCCGGATCGTCGCCGACGAGCACGATGCCGAGGCCGGGTGGCCGCCCTGCCCGTGTAGTAAACGCCTGGACGTCGGGGCGAACCGACTCCCGGATCGCGGCCGCGACCGCATTTCCATCCAGGAGCCGCGCGCTCATCGACGGGCGCCGACGGTCGGGGCTTTCTGCCCGCGAGCGAGCACGAACCCGATCGCGGTGAAGACCGCGCCGAGCAACAGGATCCGGATGCCGAGCGCGTCGGCGATTTCCGGATTAACGTGTCCGCCGAACCGGGACAGATACGAGTCGAGCTCGTGCCACTTCGCCAGTTCCTCGGTCGTGATTCCGAATTCTGTCAGGTAGGCCAGCAGCGTGATGCAGAACCCATTGAAGAGCAGCATGTAGCCGGCCATCTTCAGGAAATTCCCCAGGCCCTGCATCGACGTTCGCGCCGCCGCTTCCACCTGGCTGTAGAGCGGACTGTGCGTGCGGCCGTAGAACCAGTAGATCACCATGCCGATGTCCAGCCAGACCAGGAAGCGCACCCAGGTCATGACCGTCAGGTTCACCATCAAGTACACGCACGACACGACACCCAGGATGGGAAACAGATCGCCGAACGGCACCTTGAACGGCCGGTGGGCATCCGGGCGCTTTCGTCGCAGGATCATGACCGCCGCGCAGACGATCACGAAGGCGAAGAGCGTGCCGATACTGGTCATTTCGCCCAGGACCTGGATCGGCGTGAAGGCCGCCACGATCGCCACGATCACGCCCGTGATGATCGTCGTGATGTACGGCGTGCGGAACTTCGGGTGCACCTTGCTGACGCCCGGCGGCAACAATTGGTCCCGGCTCATCGAGAAGAAGATGCGCGGCTGGCTCATGAGCATGACCAGCAGCACGCTGGTGATGCCCGCTACGGCACCGGCCGACACGAGCCCCGCTGCCCAACCCTGGTTGATGACCGCCAACGCGTAGCCGACCGGTGCGTTCAGGAATGCGGCGTCGTCTTTGTACTGCACGACGGGAATGATGCCGCTGAGGACGGCGGCCACCGCGAGGTAGAGCACCGTGCAGATCACCAGCGACGCGATGATGCCGATCGGCAGATCGCGGCTCGGGTTCTTGGCCTCCTCTGCCGTCGTCGACACGGCATCGAAGCCGATGTAGGCGAAGAAGACGACCGCCGCCGCCGCGAAGATGCCCTGGTACCCATAGGGCATAAAGGGCGACCAGTTGGCGGGGTTCACGTAGCCCACGCCGACGATGATGAAGAAGACGATGGCGGCGAGCTTGACAGCGACCATCGCGGCGTTGAACCGCGCGCTCTCGCGCACGCCGATCACCAGCAGCGAGGTGATCACCAGCACGATGAAGATCGCCGGGAGGTTAATCAGCGCGCCCTCGACGCCGGTCGCGGGGGCGGCGCTCATCCAGGCCGGGAGGTGGAGGCCGAAGCCCGCCAGAATCCGCTGGAAGTACCCGCTCCAGCCAACCGCGACGGTCATCGACCCGACGGCGTATTCGAGGATGAGGTCCCAGCCGATCATCCACGCGAAGATCTCGCCGAGCGTGGCGTAGGCGTAGGTATACGCGCTCCCGGAGATGGGGATCATGGCCGCGAACTCGGCGTAACAGAGCGCGGCGAACGCGCAGGCCAGACCGGCGGCGACATACGCCAGCACGATCGCGGGCCCCGCCTGGTTGGCGGCCGCCGTGCCGGTCAGCACGAAGATGCCCGTCCCGATGATCGCGCCGATGCCGAGCAGGGTCAGGTCCATTCCCGACAGCGTGCGCTTCAACGCCTTGGCGCCGTGCTCCGCGTCGCCGACCAGCTGCTCGATCGACTTGGTCTTCAGGAGATTCGAATCCATTCACCCTCCGCGCGAGGTCAGGCACACCCCGACCTGCATTGATTCAGGCAAGGCTAAAAAACCGCGGCATTATACACCGCGGATACAGCCAGCCCTTTCGGATCTACGCCAATCACGCGGACGTGGATTGCCCGGAGTTATCGAAACGACGCGGATCTTCGCGGATCTTGCTGCGATTTGCCGGAGCGGGCATGGGGCGGATGTTACCGAAGTGCTGCGATGAAGGCCCGGACCCGCTCCTCGGGGTCGCCGGCTAGCAGGTCGGAGATGACGGCAATGCCCGACGCCCCCGCCTGGGCCACCTGCGGCGCCCGCTCGAGGGTGATTCCACCGATGGCGACAACCGGCTTGCCACGATTGGCGGCATAGCTGACGAGGCTCAAGCCCCGCGGACCGTATCCCGTCGCCTTGGTTTCCGTCGTGAACACCGGGCCGACGGCCACGTAGCTGGCCGTAGTCGTCAGCGCCTCATCGACCTGTGCCCGGTCGTGCGTTGAGAGACCGACAACAGCTGATGGACCGAGCAGCCGGCGAACCGCGTCGACCGGAAGATCCTCCTGGCCGACGTGGACACCGTCAGCTTCTGACATCAGGGCAATGTCCGCTCGATCGTTCACGATGAGGAGCGCACCGCACCCATGGGCCGCGGTTCGCAACCGGTCGGCCAGCGACAGGAACGCCGCGTCAGTGTTCTGCTTGGCGCGAAGCTGGATGATCTTCGCGCCGCCCACCAGGCAGGCCTCGGCCAGCGCGATGGGGTCGGTCCCACGTGCGGCGCAGAGGTCCGTGTCAACGATGGGATAGAGCGCTGGAAACTCGAGCGGAAACACTCAGACGGCTTCGGCGAGCCGGTCACCTGACGTTTTTTTTTCGGTCAGGTAGCGCTCCATGAACGCGGTGCCCAGGCGGCCGGCGATGAAATCCGGATCGGCCAGGATCTTGAGATGCAGCGGAATCGAGGTCTTGATGCCTTCGATGACCGTCATCTCGAGCGTCCGCCGCATCCGGGCAATCGCTTCCTGCCGGTCGCGCCCGTGCACGATAATCTTCGCAACCATCGAGTCGTAGTACGGCGGAATCGTGCACTCGGAATGCACGTAGGTATCGACGCGAACGCCGGGCCCGCCCGGGACGCTGTAGGCGCGAATCGTGCCTGGCGACGGGGCAAACGTTTCTGGATCCTCGGCGTTCACGCGGCACTCGATGGCGTGGCCCGTGAACGTCACGTCGCCCTGCTTGAACGACAGGCGTTCGCCTGCCGCAATCCGGATCTGTTCCTTGACGATGTCCACGCCGGTGATGAACTCGGTCACCGGGTGCTCGACCTGGATTCTGGTGTTCACCTCGAGGAAGTAGAAATTCTGCTTGTCGTCGAGCAGGAACTCGAACGTGCCGGCGTTCGTGTACTGCACGGCGCGCGCGGCATCGACGACGATGCTGCCGAGACGGCGGCGCATCTTCTCGGTGACTGCGACGGAAGGGCCTTCCTCGAGCAGCTTCTGATGCCGGCGCTGGATCGAGCACTCCCGCTCGCCCAGGTGCACGACCGAGCCATGATGATCCCCGAGCACCTGGAACTCGATGTGTCTCGGGTTCTCCACGTACTTCTCGATGTACACATCACCGACGCCGAAGGCCGCCTCGGCTTCGCGCTGCGCGGTCTTCAACGCCTTGCTCAGCTCTCCCTGGGCGCGAATGACGCGCATGCCGCGCCCGCCACCGCCGGCGACCGCCTTGATGATCACCGGGTAGCCCAGATCGCGCGCGACCTTCTGTGCTTTCTCTTCGCTCTCGACCGGTCCGTCGCTTCCCGGCAGAATCGGCACACCCGCTTTCCTCATGGCGCGACGGGCCCGTGCTTTGTCCCCCAACAGGCGAATGACGTTCGGCGCCGGCCCGATGAACTTGATGTGACAGGCCTCGCAGACCTCGGCGAGATAGGCGCTTTCGGAAAGGAACCCGTAACCGGGGTGGATCGCGTCGGCACCGGTGATCTCGGCGGCGCTCAGGACGGCCGGCACGCTCAGATAGCTCTCGCTGCTGCGAGCCGGACCGATGCAGACGTCCTCGTCGGCAAAACGGACGTGCAGCGAGTTCTCGTCCGCCTCCGAGTACACGGCTACCGTCTTGATACCGAGCTCGCGGCACGCGCAGATCACCCGCAGGGCTATTTCACCGCGGTTGGCGATCAGGATTTTCTTGAACATCGTTGTGATTCGGTCCCCGCGCTCTCCGTCACGTGGTCCTGATCGCGAAGAGCCTCTCACCGTACTGCACCGGCTTGCCGTTCTCCACGTAGATGTTGACGATCTCGCCTTCGTACTCCGACGTGATCTCGTTCATCAGCTTCATCGCTTCGATGATGCAGAGCACCTGATCCTTCTTCACGCGGTGGCCGACCTCGACGAAGGACGAGGCGCCTGGCTCGGGAGATCGGTAGAACGTGCCGACGATGGGAGATTTGACAACGGCGAACTCGAGCGGGGAATCGTCGCCGTCGGCTGGTGAGTCGGGGGAGGCGGCAGGCACGGGAGCCGGCGCGTGAGCTGCGGCGTAGTTTGGCGGTGCCTGCACCATCTGCACCGGGGCGGCCATCGGCCCGAAACCGGCGCTCGCTTTGCGGATCCTGAGCTTCAGTCCCTCCCGCTCCAACTCGAACTCCGCGAGGTCATGCTGCTTGACCAGCTCCAGAATCCGCTCGATATCTCCGAAATCCATTCGCCTCCGCTGGTTGGCCCGACCGTCACCTTTGCTGTCTATCGATGACCGGCTTCCCGTCCCGTCAACGATTGGCCGTACGCGTGATGACTTCACATCCCGCCTGGGTCACGAGCACATCATCTTCAATCCGCACGCCGCCGATGTCCTCGACGTATGCGCCCGGTTCCACCGTGAACACCATGCCTGGTTCGAGCGGCGTTTCCGGCAGGCCGGTCACTGAGCGACCGACGCGCGGCTCTTCGTGAACTTCGAGCCCGAGCCCGTGACCGGTGCCATGCCCGAACGCTTCACCCAGCCCGTGCCGGGTCAACACGTCACGCGCCGCACGATCCACCTCGCTCGCCAGAACACCGGGCCGCACCGCCGCAATCGCCGCCGTCTGCGCTTCGGCCACGGCCTCCAGAAGACGGCGGAATTCGGGGCGGCTCGGACCGATCTGGACGGTCCGGGTCAAATCGACGCAGTATCCGTCGTAGACGCCTCCAAAGTCCAGCACCACCCCGTCGCCTGCTGCCACCACGCGCGCACCGGGCCTGGCGTGCGGCCGCGCGCTGTTGGGACCGGACGCCACGATCGTCTCGAACGCCGTCCGCTCGAACCCGACCCTGCGCAAAATGGCTTCGATATCCGACGCGATCTCCAGCTCGGAGCGTCCCTCGCGCACCAGCGCCGGTACCTCGAGCGCCGCCGCGGCGATTCGCCGGCCGGCTTCTTTCATCGTCCCGATCTCGTCGGCGTCCTTGATCAGCCGGCCGCGTTCCACGAGTCGCTCGGTCGGGACGAGAATCGGGCAGGGATCAGGTGTGCTGTGCTGCGTCGGCACGCCGTTGGCCAGCGCCATCGACAGCCGGTTGAAGCGGCTCACCGGCAAGTACGCCGCTTCGATCCCGATCCTGAACGCCTCCGACTCCCGCAACAGCGCCACCAGCGTGTCGTCATAGCTCTCCGGCGGAATCACGACCTTCACTGCGGATTCGAGATCCCGGCTCGACGCGATGGCGGCGCGGGCGGCAATGCCGTATCGGAAGTCCACTACCAGATCGCACCGGGTCTGCGTGATCACGACGAGCCCCGCCGACCCGCTGAAGCCGGTGAGATACCGGATGTTCGCCGGGTGCGTGACGACGAACGCGTCGAGTGCAGCCGCGTGCAGTTCACCCCGGACGCGAGACAGACGTGGCAGGAAATGCGTGGACGGACGAGTGATCATCGTCTGGAAGGCTATCAGACCGCGCGGGCCGGTGTCAGGCGCCGAGGGCGTCGATCGCTTGTCTGGCGCGCTCGATCCCGGCGAGGAGCTGTTCGAGCTCCTGAATCACCGGCAGGTGCGTGTCAGCCATCGTCGCCAGGTCGGCGATCTCCAGTTCCTCCACGTCAGGTTCGCTGGCGCGGGTCACCAGTGCAATCGATGGATGACTATCGGCATGAACGGCGACCGTCTTGAGGGGAACCGGTGCGGGTGTGACCGGAACAGGAGATGCCGCTTGCGCGGGTCCTCGGGTCTCGGCGACAGGCGCGACCTGTATAGCGGGGATCGCGGGTGCGGCTTTCAGAGCCGGCGCTGACGACGGCTTGGGCTCGGCCGCGGTTTGCGCTGCAGACGAGGCCTCGACAGCAGACTGAATGGCGGACTCGAGCGGCTCCCCGTTACGGCGGTGGATGTCGGCGAGCGCACGGATGGCCGCCAGGTTCTCGGGTGCGCTGCGCAGCACCTGCCTGAGGTGTTCCCGCGCTTCCTCGAATTCCCCCAGCTCGACCAGCGAACGCCCAAGTGTGACCCGCGCCGAGACGTAAGCGGGGTGACGCTGCAGGCCCGCGCGGCACGTCTCTACCGCATCGTGGAACATCCCGGCGCGACGGTACTCGTCAGCCAGGGCTGCGAAGGCGATCGACGCCGGGTCCTGCTGGACCCGGCGCTTGAGCTCGTCGATGCGGGGGTTGTGGGACATCGTGTTCTGCCCTTCAGCTCTGAACCCGCTACGGGGTGATCGTGACGGCCGTGCTGACCGAGCCGGTCTTGCCCGAATCGTCGGTCACGGTCAGGGTGACGGTGTAGCTCTGCGCGAGCGTGAACGTGTGCCCGACCGTCGGTCCGCCGGTGGTGACGATCGGCGTGCCGTCGCCGAAGTCCCAGCGATAGCTGACGATGGATCGTCCGATCGCCGCGCGCGAACCGGAGGCGTTGAAGTTGACCTGGGTGTTCACTCGCGGGGCGGTCGGCGACACGACGAACGAAGCCGTCGGGTCGTTGCCGGCACCCACGGTGATGCTCTTCACCGTCGTCACTTCTCGGCCGAACGCATCACCGATGGTCAACCGCACGGCGTAAGTCCCCGCATCGTCGTAGTCGTACGTAACGACCCGTCCCGAGCTCGTCGCGCCATCTCCGAAATTCCAGCGATAACTCGTGATCGGATTGCTCGCGTGCGATCTGCTCGCTGACGCATCGAAGATCACGGTCTCGTGGTCGAGCGGGTTCGCATTGCTGATGGTGAAGTCGGCCACGAGGCCGTCTGGCGGCGCGACGTAGCCGGGCGGCACCAGCCGGATCGCCGCCGTGCGCGACGACGAGTTGTTGAAGTCGCTGCCGACCGGCGTGACCACGATGTCGACGACGGTAAAGGCGTCGACGGCGACCGCCGGCGAAGGCGGAGCCGTATAGACGAACGTCGCGCGTCCGTCATCACCGGTCGCCGCGTTGCGCGCGGACAGCTTGCCGAAGTCCACGGCCATGCCGCCGACGGTGATCTCGTTGCGCAGCGAGATATTTCGGAGCGGCTCGCCGTTGATGCCCTTGGCCGACACGGTAATGAGGCTCTGCGACGAGCCGTCCTGCGTCAGCACGTCCGGCGACACCGAAACGGTGATGGACTGACCGAACTCGGATGGACCGGAAAGCGCCGGCGTCTCCTGCTCTTTCAGGGTGCAGCCTGCCCCCGTGACGATCAGTCCGGCCAGAACGATCCGGGCTGCGGCGCGCGCGCGCGAGCCGGAACCGTTGGTTGATATGGATGCGTGCGTCATATATGAGCTCACCGAATCGTCCTGTGTCGCTGCCCTAGTCCGGATCCGCGAAATTGCCGAAGTCGACGAGCATCCGGCCGGTCACGCTCACCTCACGGCCAGTCTGGTCGAAGCCGAAGAACGTGATCTCGGCGATGGTCGTGATGATCACGCCGTTCGCACCGAGCGCTGCCAGCGGGGCTTCCTTCTTGGCGATGTGGCGCACCAGCTCGAACCCGCCGGTTACCTCACCTGTACCGATGGTCAACGTCATCGCGCCATCGAACCCGAACGGCACGTCTACCCCGGGCGTATTCCGGCCATCCGCGCGAACGTAGCGGACGCGATAGCGCTGCACCGTGATGAAGTTGGCTGAGGTCGGCTCGGTTGGCTGCGTGGGCGATCCCGGATCCCGCATCGCGAGAATCAGAGAGACGCGCGCCGAATCGTTGAAGATGGTCGGCACGTTGTCGACGACGGTGACGACGTCCGAATGCAGCGTGTTGCCGAACTCGTCGGGCTTGGCACCGGATGACCCTTCGAGATTCGTGATGATCAGATACGCGGGCGACGTGCCCTGGCGCGTCATCTCGCCGCAGCCCGACGCGGTCAGCGCCAGCAGGACGAGCAGGGCAAAACAGATCCCCGATCCCCAGACGGCCTTACGGCGAATCTTCATGTTCGTGCGTGCTCCGGAATCCATGTCCTAGCCCTTCAGAATGCGAGGTGTGATGAAGATCAACAGCTCGCGGCTCTCGTCCTCGACGCGGTCACGCCGGAACAGCCAGCCGAGAAGCGGGATGCGGTTCAACACAGGCGTCTTCTCGGTCGAAGTCTGCTCCTGGCTGACGAAGATGCCGCCGATCACCGTCGTCGCGCCGTCGTCGATCTGCACCTGCGTGTTGGCGCGCTGCGTGTCGATCGGCGGAATGCCGTTCACCTGGCGGCTGAAGTCGGGCGTCGCGTTCTCGATGGTGATGCGCATGATCACGGTGTTGGCTGCCGTGATCTGCGGCGTGACCTTCAGCACCAGCACCGCGTCCTTGAACGACACGGTGACGGTGTTGTTGGCGACGGTCTGAATCGGAATCTGAATACCCTGCGCGACCTCCGCCTCGATGTTGTTCTGCGTCGTGAGGCGCGGCGTCGAGAGGACGCGACCCTTGCCGGTCCGCTCGAGGGCCGAGAGCGCGACGTCGAGGTTGAAGGCGCCGTTCACCGCCCCGAGCGCGAGGCCGATGGCCGTCGAGGCGTCAGGCACACCCATGCTGATGACGCTGCCCGTCTGCTCGAGATTCGTCGCGCGCGGATCGACCGGCGACTGGGTCCCGAGGCGGCCGCCGAGCGTGCCGCGGTTCGGGAATGCGAGGCTCGTCGTGTTGCCGAGATCGGGCATCACCCGTCCATTGAGTCCCCACTGCACGCCGATGGCGCGCGCGAAGTCCCGCGACGTCTGCACGATTCGCGCTTCGACTTCGACCTGCGGCTCGGCGCGATCGATCGTCGAGATCAGGTTCGCGGCCATGTCGAGCTTTGCTGGCAGGTCCGTGATGATCAGCGTGTTGGTGCGATCGTCAATCTGCACGTCGCCGCGCGGCGACAGCGCCGCCTTCTTGATGAGCGGCGCCGCTGACGTCGCCCGAGCGTAGCTCAATGCGAAGGTGCGGACCTGCAGGCTGCCGGCGTCAGCAACGGACTTGGCAAGCGCCTGGCGGGAGTCGTTCTCGCGCTTCAGCGTGTCGATCCGCGCGATGCGGACGATCGTGCCGTCGACCGTGTAGTCGAGCTGGTTGGCGCGGAGAATGACTTCCAGGGCCTGGTCCCACGGCACTTCGGTCAGCACCATGTCGACCGATCCCTGCACGTCCGGATCGATGATGAAATTCAGTCCGCTGGGCTCGGCAAACGCGCGAAGAACCGCGCGAAGATCGACCCCCTGGAAGTCCATGCTGATCGGGTGGCCGGTGTACTTCTTGTCGGCCTGGCCCGGAACGGGTTGACCACCGGATGGTGTCGTGGGCGTCTGCGGCGCCGGCGTCTGCGCGGTGACCAGCGGGCGTGACGGAACAGGCTGCTGCTGCAGAGTGGCCTGTGGCTGCGACACGGGCGGCGCCGCGGACGTGACGGGGGGCGCGACGGACGTCGCCGGCGGCACCGGAATGGCCGCCTGCTGCGTAGACGCCTGCGCGGCCGGTGGCGCGACCAGAGGCGACGGGCGTGGCGCCGCGACGTACTCGGACTTTCGCGTGGCCTGCGGCCCGACGAGATTCAACGCTGACATCGGGTCAACAGGGTTCGCCGGCGCAGGCGCGTTCGAGCGTGAGCTCGGCGCGGGTGCCGGTGCTGGCGCTGCCGGCGTCACG
>Ga0075430_100003278_pt1 | contig 13573 bp, 15 predicted proteins | sample RhiMetdeltSRZDD4_FD_75294 | JGI IMG/M metagenome (GOLD analysis project Ga0075430, IMG submission 75294) | Populus rhizosphere microbial communities from Tennessee, USA - Rhizosphere MetaG P. deltoides SRZDD4 | ecosystem: Host-associated > Plants > Roots > Rhizosphere > Soil | place: USA... | reverse complement strand
CGGAAAGATAAGGTGATGCGGGCGCAGCGCGTTCCGGATCATCGAGCGACTGTGCGAGCGGCGATGTCGCATCCAACACCGTTCGCTCGACAAACCCGGGAGCAAAAAACGCACAGCATGTTTCCACCGGACTCGATGCCGCGATATTCATCGAGTATTTCTCCCCCGCGGAGACAATCAAGAAGCTAGACGGGTCCACCACCAACTCGCGGCGGGCGATGATCCAGGAGACTTGTCCAGCAACGACGGTTTTAATGGAAAGCGGACCTGCGTAGTTTTCTACTTGATGACGTCTCGCCCGCGCATGGAGCAGGACGTTGTCCTTACCGAGGCGGGCGCCGCCGGGAAACAGAAACGGTACCTGATGGGCGGGCGGCATCGGGTTCCATCTTAATGGACTGATTTCGCCGACGGTGTACTCGGACCGATGGGACAAATAAAATGAACAAATCGCTCCTAAAATGAGTAGGCAGATGGTATGACTGACACGCAGGTTGGGGAACCGGCTGTTCGGAAACCGCTACGGGTGTGGCCGGGAGTGGCGATTGTGGTTGTGCAGTGGGTGATGCGGTTTCTGCTGCCTCCCTTTTTCCCGGAAACGATGGTGTATGGGGCGATAGCAGGATTGGCGGGCGGGCTCGCGATTCTGCTGTGGTGGTTGTTTTTTAGCAGGGCGCCTTGGGTGGAGCGGATAGGCGCGGTGGTGCTGATCGTGGCGGCGATGTTGGTGACCAAGCGCGTCGCGCACGAGTCGATCTCGACGGGGGCGATGGGGATGTTGCTGCCCATGCTGGCGGTGCCGGTATTGAGTCTGGCGCTTGTGGTTTGGGCAGTGGCCACGCGAGGGATGGGCGATGGGGTGCGGCGAGTGACGATGGCGGCGGCGATTGTGGCGGCATGCGGGGTGTGGACGCTGGTGCGCACGGGCGGGTTCACGGGGAACTTCCAGAACGACTTGCATTGGCGGTGGCAGCCGACGGCGGAGGACCGGTTGGTGGCGGTATCGCGAGACGTGCCCGTGGCGCCAGTGCAGCCAGCGGCGAAGGCTGAGGTCGAGGTGGAGCCGGTACGGGAGGCGGCGAAACCAGCGCCGGCAGCCGAATGGCCGAAGTTTCGCGGGCCGGGCGGCGATGGCGTGGTTCGGAATGCGCGGATTCAGACCAATTGGTCCGAAAATCCGCCGGCGGAGTTGTGGCGGCGGGCAGTGGGACCGGCGTGGTCGTCCTTCGCGGTCAGCGGAGACCTCATCTACACGCAGGAGCAGCGAGGGCCGGACGAGGTGGTGTCGTGTTACCGGATGACGACGGGCAAGCCGGTTTGGATGCACAAAGACGCGGCGAGGTTTTGGGAGTCGAATGCAGGCGCGGGCCCGAGGGGGACGCCGACGCTGGACAAAGGGCGCGTATACACGTTTGGAGGGACGGGGATATTGAATGCGCTGGATGCGGCGAGCGGCGCCGTGGCGTGGTCGCGGAACGCGGCCAATGAGGCGGAGACAGAATTGCCGACCTGGGGCTATTCGAGTTCGCCGCTGGTGGTGGGAGACACGGTGATCGTGGCGGCGTCGGGGCGGATGGTGGCCTATGACGCGGCGACGGGCGCGCGGCGTTGGATGGGTCCGAAGGCGGGTGCGAGTTACAGTTCGCCGCGACTGGTGAATCGGGACGGAGCGGCGCAGGTTTTGCTGGTGAGTGCGGTGGGATTGACGAGCGTGGCTCCGGAGGACGGCACGCAGCTTTGGCAACATGCGTGGAAGGGCTATCCAATCGTGCAGCCTGGGCTCACGCCGGAGGGCGATGTTCTGATCAGCGTGGCCGACCAAAGCGGACTGCGGCGATTGACAGCGGTGCGGGGACAGAGTGGATGGGCCGTCGAAGAGCGTTGGACTTCGAAGGGGCTAAAACCATATTTCAACGATTTCGTAGTTCATAAAGGGAATGCTTACGGGTTCGATGGCGCCATTTTGTCGTGCATTGGACTGGACGACGGCCAGCGGAAGTGGAAGGGCGGGCGGTACGGGAACGGGCAGATGGTGTTGTTCGAAGCGCAGGATTTGATGCTGGTGTTATCGGAGGAGGGCGAGGTGGCGCTGGTGGCGGCGACGCCGGACAAGTTCACCGAAGTGGCGCGGTTCAAGGCGATCGAGGGGAAGACGTGGAACCATCCCGTGGTGGCAGGCGATGTGTTGCTGGTGCGGAATAGTGAGGAGATGGCTGCGTTCCGATTGAAGTTGGAGCGCTGATAGACGTTCCCTATCTGCCGCCTTCATACAGCCTGAAGGGCAGCCTTGATCCTGGCCAGATGGTGCCAACTGTGCCGGACTGCATGATCCTCGACCAGAAACTGTGCCGTCAGCGGAGCGTTCGCGTTCAGCGAAACCGGCGCCGCCCTATCGAGTTGTTCGTCAGTAAATGCGCGCACCGCCTCCGCGGCAGCACGGCTATTGAGGCGCAGGAGCTCAATGGACTCTTGCCTGCCCGCGGCATCATGCTCGTGCGCATGCTGCGCGTTCATCGTGGCCACGGCAGCCCAGGTGACCTCCGTTACGGCCTTGCCGGCGGCGACCTCGGTGGCGAGGTGAATTTCGATCGGGTAGACGCTTGCCACGTGATGAACAATCACGCCCACTGGCCGACCGTCGGGCTGCACCACCGTGCGCCACTGGGCTTCGGAGAGCCCCTCCGCAAATGCGGCGAGCGCATCGGCGCCTTGTTCGATCCGTTGTGCAAGCAGTGTTGCTCGCGCGCTCATTGGTTGGAAGCCTCCTTTGCTTTTAGACTGTAACCGTAACTCGCACATTCGGATTCATCGATGTGAATGATTGTATCGGCATTGAGCCGCCCATCTGACGGAAGCGTCGGGCAGGTACGCGATGGATTGCTTATGATCGACGCTGGAGGCATTTGGAAATGAGAGTGGCCGGGGCGGCGTTAGGCGTGCTGATGGGATTGGCGGACGGCGCGCAGGCAAAGATCCTTTTCAAGGCTAATTTTGAGACGGGGAACTTGAGCGAGTGGACGGTGACGGGCACGCGCAGCCAGAACGCGACGTCGAGGAATGTTGAGGTCGTGACCGATGTCGTGCAAGAGGGCAAGTACGCAGGTAAGTTCACGATTCACGCCGACGATGTATTCAACGACCGGCAGTTGCGGGTGCAAGTAGGCGGGCCGAAGGTGACGGTGGAAGAAGGCTCGGATACTTACATGTCGTTCTATCTGTACATGGCCGAGGCGCCGAAGGATCGCGACAATTTCTTTTATTGGGAGGGAACGCCGCCACCGCGCTACAACAACGTGATGACGTGGTGGGTGGAGCCGAAGGAAGGGGGCGGGACGCTGATCAAGTACGGCACGGGAAATCTGGGCCGCAACGGGACGGAGTGGGAAGCGGATTTTACGACAGGCAAATGGCATCAACTGGCGATGCACATTCGTTGGTCGGAGGACAAGGAGAAGGGGCAGGCGCGGCTGTGGTTTGATGGAGTGCTAGTGATGGACAAGAGGCTGAAGACGAAGGGACCGGAGAGCGTGTACTTCTGCCAGCCGGGGATCCATCGAAGCCCGCATAAGGCGTCGGTGGACACGATCTACTTCGACAATTTCATACTGGCCGATACGTTAGAGGAGGTGGTAAAGGAAGTGGGGCGATGAGATCGTTGAGGCGGCGAGAGGTGCTGGCGACATCGGCGGCTGCCGCGGTTAGGGCGGCGCAGGCGGCGATTCCGATTATCGATACACACATTCACTTCTTCGATATGTCACGTCCGCAAGGAGTGCCGTATCCGCAGAAGGGAGGGCTGGGCGGCATCACAAAGGCCGATGCGGCCTTGTTTCGCAGGACGGCGGCACAGTTCGGAGTGGTGGGTGCGGTGGAAGTGGAAGCGAGCCCGTGGATTGAGGACAACCTGTGGGTGCTGATGGAGCTCGAGAAGGATCCGATTATGGTGGGCACGATCGGAAACCTGGAGCCGGACAAGCCGGAGTTCCGCGAGTATCTGGAGCGGTACCACCGGAACGCGCTGTTTCTGGGGATTCGCTACGGGAACATCTGGGGGCGCAGTTTGGCGGGGATGGTGGACAAGCCGGAGTTCATTGCGGGGATGAAGGAACTGGCGGCGGCGAACCTGACTTTCGATACGGCGAATCCGCGCGTGGACCTGCTGCGATCAGTGATTACTCTCACCGACAAAGTACCGGAGCTGCGGGTGGTGCTGGATCATGTGCCAGGGATGACGGCGTTCGACGAGCCCGCGAACCGGGCCGTGCTGGAGGCGACGCTGCGGGAGCTGGCCAAGCGCCACGTGTACGCCAAGCTTTCGGTGGTGGCACGGCGTGAAGGCGATCGCGTGAACAAGGATCTGGCGGCGCACAAGCACCGGTTGGATTTGCTGTGCGATGTCTTTGGCGAGGACCGCGTGGTGTATGGGAGCGATTGGCCGAACAGCACGGGCAATTGGATTTCCTATGCGGACGCGCTAAAGATCGTGCAGGAGTACTTTACAGGGAAAGGGCGCGCGGCGGCGGAGAAATATTTCTGGCGCAATTCGGTAAGTGCGTACAAATGGGTGAAGCGCGATTCGGCGCAGCCGGTGGGTTAGGGGGCGCTTGCGATGAGCGCGAAGAGCACCGAACGAACCAAATTCGAATGCGCGAATCCGATCCTGAGCGTGGCGGATATGGCGCGGAGCTTGCGTTATTACGTCGAGGTGCTCGGGTTTACCAACGCCGGGTGGGGTGGGGACGATTTCACTTGCGTGAGCCGCGATGGCGCGGGAATCTATCTCTCGGAAGGCGACCAGGGGCAACCAGGAACGTGGGTGTGGGTTGGCGTGGGCGACGTCGAGGCGCTGCACGAAGAGTACACGGCCAAAGGCGCCACGATTCTGCATCCTCCGAGGAACTTTCCCTGGGCGCTCGAGATGAAGGTAGGAGATCCGGACGGACACGTTCTCCGGTTTGGATCGGAGCCGAAAGAAGAAGACGAGGAGGCTTTATGACGCTGCGGACGCGGCTATGCGAACTGTTGGAGATTGAGGCGCCCGTGATTGGCGCGCCGATGGGCCCCGAGATCATGAGTCTCGAACTCGCGGCGGCCGTTAGCAATGCGGGCGGCCTTGGCATCATCTCGTTCGGAGGATACCCACCACCGGCGTTACGAGAACGCATCAGAAAGCTGCGTACTTTGACCTCGCGGCCGTTCGGCGTGAACGTGCTCATTGACGGACCGCGGCTGCCCGTACCGGAAGCAGCGTTTGTGGACGTGTGCATTGAGGAGCGCGTGCCCTTGCTCTCATTTTTCTGGGGAGATCCCACGCCGTATGTCGAAAGAGCGCATCAGGCCGGCCTCAAGGTGTGCGATCAAGTGGGGTCGGTGAGCGCGGCAAATCGGGCACGAAGCGCCGGGGTGGATTTCATCATCGCGCAGGGAGTGGAGGCGGGCGGGCACATCGCCGGCACGGTGAGCACGATGGCGCTGGTTCCTCGCGTGGCCGATAGCGTCACGCCAACGCCGGTGGTAGCCGCGGGCGGTATCGCGGACGGAAGAGGACTGGCGGCGGCATTGATGCTCGGCGCGGAGGGGATTGTGCTGGGAACGCGGCTGATCGCGGCAACAGAATGCAACGCCCACGAGCTATACAAAGAGAAGGTCATCGCCGCCAGCGAAGAGGATACGGTTCGCACGACATTGTTCGGCAATGGCTGGCCCAACGCGCCCCTTCGCACACTACGGACGCCATTTGTCGAGCGCTGGCTGGCCGAAGAAAAACGCGGTTCGGAGCAGCGGCCCGACGAACCGATTATTGGAGAAGTAACGCTTGGCGGCATGCGCATGCCGCTGCCTCGCTTCGGCGGCATTCCGCCCGCGCGCGATGCCACCGGCGACATTGAGTCGATGGATTTTCTCGCAGGGCAGAGTGTAGGCATGGTGCGGGAGATCAAACCGGCGGCCGAGATTATCCGCGACATTGTGGAGCAGGCGGCGCGCGTTCTCAAGGAGAGAGCGACGATCGTGCGGTAGCGGATCGCAACCTATCCTGTATCCTCAAGCGGAGGAAGAGTGCGTGGCTCAAATTGTCAATTCCCGGTGCGTATTGGCCGTCCGCGATCTTGAGGTATCGACTCGTTACTACGTGGACGTCCTTGGTTTCCAAAAGGACCCGATTGACGCGGAGGGTTGGAGTTTTCTGACGCGTGACCGTTTCCGTGTGATGCTCGGTGAGTGCGTCGATGAGCGGCCAGCGAGCGAACTGGGAAATCACTCCTACTTTGCGTACTGGAATGTCGAAGGCGTGGATGAGCTTTACCGGGAGTTCGTGGAGAAAGGGGCACTTGTTTCTTCGAAGCCGACGAACAAGCCATGGGGGCTGAGAGAGTTCGGTTTGAGGACGCCGGACGGACACAGAATTGTGTGCGGCGAGATGATTTGAGCATCATCGCGGCGCGGACACCGGTGTGAGCGTCCAGGGATCGCAGCGGGCGGTGTTGGCTTTGTATTGCGGGACGGAGAAGGTAGTGGCCGATGCCGGATAATACTGGATTCGACGTTTGCCTTGTTCGTCCTCAATATCGATGCCCGCAAGATAGCTTGCGTCACCCCACACCACGTCGCGCGGCGTCCACTTCTGGCCATCCCGAACGCCCGCCCGCCACGCATTGCTATCCTGCTTGACGCCGTGGATGATTTTGGACTTTTCCGATTCCTTCACGTCAAATCCCATATCGAACCGAGCGAACTCCTTCCTGGTCTCGGCGGCGCAAGCGCCCCACAAGTTAGGGCGCAATGAGATGGTCCTTCCTTCCACTACAAATTGTTGAACTTCCTCTTCCGCTTTCTCGATTCCAATGGAACGCAGCGCTCTTGTGATGCGAGAGTTGGAAAGAGGCTCGCCATTGTCTTTCATCAGGTTCCTCATCGCGAGGTCCAGGCTTTTCCCGCTCCCGTTCCCGTTCCAATGCGCGGCCAAAAGGAAACCCTGCCGGTAGGGTAATTCGTTGGCCTCGGTATTGGATTGGCGGAGCGCCACCATGCGGTCAGGAGTAAGGTTGCGCATCGGCGACGTGTAGTAGAGCCGGGCTACTTCATTGGAGTATTCGAGCACCTGTTCGAAACTCCAGAGGCCGGAACGCCAGACGGAAGCCACGGCATAGTAGTCGGTGAATCCTTCCGTGAACCAATAGAGGGTTTCATCGTCTGCAGAATGCAGCCGGCGCGGGTTCCATTCGTGGAAGAGTTCATGGGAGAGCAAACGGGCAAAGGCCGCCTGCTCGAAAGTGTCCGGCGATCCTTCTACCACGAGTCCTTTCGTTCGCCCTTCCCCTCCCCAGTTTTTGCTGGAGGGCAACAAAAAAACGCGGTGGCCGCCCACCCCGCGATCGCGCCAAAGGGCGGTGTGCGGCTCCGCGATGCGATCCATGAGGATTAGAAACTCCGCATCGGAGAGCTTCCATGAGCCCCGGGTGACCAGCACCATCCCCCTCTTGCTTCGTGCAATACGGAAGTCGCCAGCAGCGAACACTGCCTTGCGTAACCTTCCAAGAGTCGTCTCAAATCGCTCGACGCGGCGATCGATACCAAAGCTGGTCACCAAGCGCCAGTCCGCCGGCAACCCGATCCAGCGAACCTCACATCGCACTTGCCGGCCGGCGGGTCCGTCGGGTATGGGCCAACGGTTATTGGCGCGGTGAAGGAAGTAAGTGGCCTGCCGTGGAAGTTCCCTTTTTTCCTTGGCGCCGCTGGGAAGGGTCAGCTCCACTTCAAATGGATCGAATCGTACGGTGTAGCGAAGGAGATCCGCAGCCAATGCGCCACCGGCCGAGAGCATCAGCAGGAGCGGCACGGCCAGCACGCCCCAGACTGCAGCGAGTTTTGAGGACATGAGCAGATTCTACAATCACACCGAATCCGCTCCACGCCGCTTCGCCGCTTGACACGGCGGCTGCTTCGCGCCCATCGACGCTCGAGCGCCGACCATCCAGCAGGCGGCGGTAAAGCGGACCTGTTCTCCGTGCACATAAGGATCAAAAGCGGTGCGGACCGTTTCGATGACCCGCATGCGAGCCGGGCCGTCGGCCTCGTGCAGGATTGTGCCGAGTGGACCGAGGTTGGTGAAGTAGTGAACCAACTCCTTCTCGGGCAGGGTGCAGGCAACATCGATTGGCCGGATGTCGACCTCGGTCCAGCCGCTGTCTTCCAGAATGCGGTAGACGCGGCGGTGGTCGGCGAAGGCAAACTGCCCCGGCGCGTCCGGCCGGCGGGCGGGAATGTTTGGCAAGAACGGCGAGGCGGCGCGCTCGGCCGTGGTCATGAACGGATTTTCCGAGGGAGTTCGCCAGGCGATGAAGCGGAGTTCAGCGTTCTCCCTTGCCGCACGCCGCAAGTTCGCAAAGGCCCGGACGGGATGGTCGAAAAACATTACGCCGAAGCGCGAAATGATCATGCCGAAGCTGGCCGGCGCGAAGGCGTGGATTTGCGCGTTGGCACGGATGAAGCTCGCCGGCGAAGTTTCCCGTTCGGCGCGGGCCCGGGCGGTGGCGATCATCGGATCGGAAATGTCGATTCCGGTGCAGCGACCCTTTGCGCCGAGCAGGCGCGCAACGGCGAGCGTTGTACTGCCGGTGCCGCAGCCGACGTCGAGTATGCGGCCGGCGGGTCTCGCAGCCGAAACCGCTTCGACCAGCAGGTCTTCGAACGGTTGGAACGTCTGGTCGAGCAACGCCTGTGCCTCGACCCAGGCGCGTCCGGCGAGGCCGTTCCATAGCGTCATCTGCTCGTCATCGGTCTGGTGGGCGGCATTCATGATCATCTCCTTTGGCCTGTCTTCCCGAAAGGGTTAAGCTGTATGATGCCACTTCAAGTTGACTTGAAGTCAAGAGGGGGAGAGAGATGGACATATCCGAGGTCGCGAAGCGCTCCGGTGTTCCCGCTTCGACGCTGCGATTTTATGAGGAAAAGGGGCTGATCGCCTCTATCGGCAGGCGGGGCCTTCGCAGACTGTTCCATCCCGGCGTGCTGGAACGGCTGGCGCTGATCGCGCTGGGGCGCGCCGCGGGCTTTTCGCTCGATGAAATCGCGCTTATGTTTGCGCCGGACGGACGGCCGCGCATTGACCGGCAGATGCTCGCGGCTAAAGCGGATGAGCTGGACAGGACAATCCGCAAACTCAGCGCGATGCGCGACGGTCTGCGGCATGCCGCGGCCTGTCCCGCGCCGAGCCACATGGAATGCCCCAAGTTTCGCCGTTTCCTACGCGCCGCCGCACTTGGAGCGATCGAAGCGCGAAGCAAAGGGACGCGCGCGATACGGTAGTCCCGCGTCTTCGTCGGTTCCCTAGACGAACTTATCGCGCTGTGTTAGTGTCGGCCTATGTTGCGTAGGGATTTGTGGCGGGCCGCAGCAACGCTGGCCGCGAGCGGCGCCCGGCTTGGCGGAGCGGACGCCAGCTACCAAGCTGCGATTGCCGCGTGGCGAAAAGAGTACGATCACGATCTGCGGTCGGAGAAGGGCCCCCTGCTGCTCATCGGGCGCCAGAACTTGCCGGAGGGCAGGAGCGAGGTTGGCAGCAACGCGTCCAGCCATATCCAGTTGCCGGATCGCGCGCCGAAGCGTGCCGGCGTTGTCGAACGCAGAGGCGATATGGTCACCTTCGAGCCGGCTGCTGAAATCGTTGTGAAGCTGAACGCCAAGCAGATGAGCGGCCCGGCGGTATTGCGGACGGGCCTTGGGTCCCAGCCACGCGACGCGATTGAGTTTGGCGATTTCAAAATCAGCGTGGCAGGCCTCGACGGGAACTTCCAGGTGGCCATTAGCGACACGCAAAGCTCCTACCGGACAATGTTCCAGGGAGCGCTATGGTTTCCCGTGAACGCGAATTACCGGGTGGAGGCGGTGTTTACGCCGTATCCGCAGCCGAAGGAGGTGAGGATTCCCGATACAACCGGGCGGGTGAGAACTTCGAAGGCGCCGGGGTACGTGACATTCCGGCTCAATGGCGAGCCGCGGCGCCTGGAGCCCACGGCGAGCGGAGACAAGCTGTTCTTTATGTTCAAGGACCTCACAGCGGGCCGCGAGACCTACGGGGCCGGGCGATACCTCGACGCGGAAATGCCGAAGGACGGTAAGGTCGTGCTGGACTTCAACAAGGCGTACAACCCTTATTGCGCGATCAACCCTTATTCGTCGTGCCCCATTCCACCGAAGGAGAACAGGCTGGTCACGCGGGTTGAGGCGGGCGAGAAGTACCGCGGCGACCACTAGGGGGAACTCAGCGGACGTTGACGCGAACGGTGTTCGCCGTTATACCGTCTACCGTGAGTACCAAATCCTGCTCGCCATGCCGGTTAAGCCCCGTGGGCATTGCAATGTTCACCTGATCAAGCCCCGGAAACTGTCCCTGTGGGCCCGCAAACAGAACCGGCGCCGTTACGCCGCCGATTTTGACTGACACGTTGGATAGCGCACTGCGGCCGCGAATACCAGTTCCGTACAGCTCCAGAAAGACTTGCGAGTCGCCACCAATGTCGATGGGAGCCGAAGTGCAACCGTTGGCGTCGCAATGAAAGACTGGGATCGGCGAATCGGTCTGAGTCGCGATCGATCTTCGGATTGCGATGGCCGCGGCAACGCCGACGCCGGCGCCGTTGGCCGTAAAAAGACCCGGTGCGATCGTGGCCACTTGTACGTCAACCGACGGAGCAGGGCTATCGCCATTGAGGATCCTGACCGTCGCCATGCCCTTCGCTACGCCCGCCGAAATCACGAAATTGATCTGATTCGGCGCGACGTAGAATAGCGGGTGCATCACGGAAGCTTTCGCGGAATCGGTGCTTTGTACGCTGACACCGCCGAGAGTTGTTGGAAGGGGCTGGGAAAGAGCCGATTTCGTGGGGGCCCCGATACCTCGTCCAAACGCGGAAGCGATGGAATCCGGCGCAACCACAGTGCTCCCGCCGGCGGCATTCAGTACGACCAAAGCCTTGGGGGGCTGCGCTTGCCCCGCTTGGCCAAGCATTGTCAGGGCCAGAATTGCCCGAAAAGATCGCCTCATCGAACTGCCGCCTAGTAGTCCATTGCGCATACCTGGATCCTCCATGATTGTGGATGCCCGCCGAGGGGCAGGTGTTTCAGAGTAGGGCGATTAGAGAGGCGACCTAAGACGAATTCCGCACCCCTGCGGTATCGGCTCGATTTTCGGGTGGCGGGAAAAGTTGCCCTTCTCTTTTTGTAATTTCTGTATATACTGAAATTACAGTATAGAAGGGAATGGCGATGGAACTGACCAAGACGGCGCGCGAGTTCATCCTTCACTGGGGCGAAATGGGCAGCCGGTGGGGCGTGAACCGCACCGTGGCGCACGTGCACGCGCTACTTTACATTTCGGCGGAAGCGCTTACCGCCGAGGAGATCGCGGAAGCGCTGTCGGTGGCGCGCTCGAACGTGAGCACCAGCCTGCGGGAACTACAGAACTGGCACTTGGTGCACGTGACGCATCAGATGGGCGACCGGCGCGACTTCTTCTCTACTTCGCACGATGTGTGGCAGCTCTTTCTGACGGTGGTACAGCAGCGCGTGGAGCGAGAGATTGAGCCCACCATCGCCGCGTTGGGCCGGCTTGCCGCCGAAGCGCGCGCGGAGAAGCAGCCCGAGGTGACGGCCCGCATCGCCAACATGCACTCTTTTCTGCAAGAGATGCACGGTTGGTACCAGCAGATGATCAAGCTGCCGCCCAACACACTACGCAGCCTTATCAATCTGGGTGCAGGTGTAACAAAGTGGCTGCCGAGACAGCGCAAGGCGAAGGGGGAGAAATGATTACCGCGGATGTGAATGCGACCGCACGAGCCGCCGCACAGCCAGCCGCCCATGCGCACGCGGCTCCGCAGATTGGCTTGGAGCAGTACTACAGCGAGGCTGGTCCGGATTACGCGGCGTGGAGCTCCGAGTTCAACATGCACTTCGGCTACTACCGCAGCGGTGCGAATCCACTGCACCGCGAATCCATGCTGGAGCAGATGAATGCGGAGGTGCTCGACCGGCTGCATGTACGCGGTATCGCGGAACCGAGACTGCTCGACCTGGGCTGCGGACTTGGCGCCACGCTGCGCAGCTTTGCGCGCCGCCTGCCGCGGGCACGCCTAGTGGGAGTCACGCGCGTGCCTTGGCAGGTGGAACAGGCACGTGAGCTTAACCGCGCAGCGGGCTGCATGGAGCGGGTGCGCGTCCTTGAGGCCGACTACGAAAACACTCTTCTGCCGGGCCGCAGCTACGACGGAGCATACGCGATCGAGAGCAGTTGTCATGCGCACGGCGCGGACAAGGGCGCACTTCTGGCGGAGGCGCACCGCCTATTGCGGCCTGGCGGACGCCTCGTGGTTGCGGACGGCTTTCTCAGGCACGGCCGGTTTGCGAGCGCAATACAGGAGCGCATACACCGCAAGCTCTGTGAGTGCTGGGTGATCGAGGAGCTTGGCCGGCTTGACCTGTTTACGGCACGGCTGGAGCAGCTTGGCTTTGCGGAAATCGTTGTTGAGGACCTGCAGTTGCGTGTGGCGCCTTCAGTGGCGCACATCCCCTGGGTGACGCTGAAGTTCCTGCTGACGGATGTGGTATTTGGCAAGCGGAAAATGACCCGCGCGCGCTGGAACAACGTATTGGCACCGCTACTGCTACCGCTGGCCAGCGCGCCGCTGGGGTCAATGACTTACTGCATGATCAGGGCGACGAGGCGCTAGATGCGGCCGCTGCCCGTAGGGCGATGTCAGGAGGCCTTACGACGTTTCCTGAGACTGACCAGCAATCCGCCAAGGACAGGGCCGACTAACCAGATGGAAGACGGCTCCGGGATGGCTGTGGAGGCCAGGGTGACATCGAAAACCACAGTAGCGCCGCCAACGGCGTCGTAGTCGCCGGCGGTGCTACCGGTGAAGAGGGCATCGGTGCCATTCCATGCCACGCTCGAGAAATCGCCCTCGAGCAAATTGCCCGAATTGTAAGTCACGTTGGTGATGGCGCCACCACCCAAAAGTGCGAAGTTGCCCAGTGTGATGGCAAACGTTCCGGGGCCCGCTCCTGCCGTACTGCCGAAAAAGATAAAGGTAATCGTTGACGTCGTCGGAGTGATATCGGCGAACGAAAACGAGCCGCTCATACCAGAGCCAACAGCGCAGTCGACGGGTGGACCGACGCAGAAACCGGGATTGGCCGGATCGGTGTAAGTCCCGTCGGTCGCCCCAATGGCGGTGGCTCCAGTCGTCGAGGTGCTGAAATCGTAGGTACTTCCGATGATGGCAGCGACCGAAGTCGTGGCGAAAAGGATGGCCAAACCACCCGAAAGAAATAAAGAGCGAATGTTCATGTGAACCTCCGAATGTTCATGTTATTTATCCTCCACCTGGTTGCGAATTATATAGTATTTTTCGACGCAGCCGCCCTGACAAAACTATCTGTATTCAAACATTTTTGAAAGGAAGGAGAAAGTATGGAGAGAAGGCTCGATTTAAAGTTACTTCGTGGGTTCATTCGCCGACTTTTCATACACGCCAATGCGGCTAATGGACCCAACTTTGAGTGGGAAGCG
>Ga0075430_100003275_pt1 | contig 13576 bp, 6 predicted proteins | sample RhiMetdeltSRZDD4_FD_75294 | JGI IMG/M metagenome (GOLD analysis project Ga0075430, IMG submission 75294) | Populus rhizosphere microbial communities from Tennessee, USA - Rhizosphere MetaG P. deltoides SRZDD4 | ecosystem: Host-associated > Plants > Roots > Rhizosphere > Soil | place: USA... | reverse complement strand
CGCCGTCGAAGACGACACAGCGGAAGAGCCGCCCGTCCTCCAGCCGCAGCGACGCGTGCTCCCGCTCGCATTCCTCGGCGATCCGCGCGGCGTACTCGGTCGGCGCGAGCGAACGAAGGTCCACGATGCGAAACGGTGGCTCAGCGTCAGACGGGACGAACTCCTGTCGCCAGTGGCCCTCTCGGCCGGTGAGCCTCAGGCGCAGGGCATCATGGTGGGTAACCAGCTCGCGGACGATCGCCTGGAGGTGCGCGGCGTCGAGTGCGTGACCGAGCGCGAGGAGATGCGACTGGTTCCACCAGTCGCGGTGCTGCGGGACGGCGTCGAGGAACCAGTGCTGGATCGGCGTGAGCGGCGCATCACCGACCGGATCGACGCGCGGGGGGCGGGGCCCGTCGTGTGTACTGCCACGAACGGTGGCGCCATCGACGCTCGACGCCATGTGCGCGATCGTCGGCTGCTCGAAGAATCGCTCCGGCGCGATGCGGATCCCTTCACGCCCCGCGCGCGCGATCACGCGGATGCTGAGCAGCGAATCGCCCCCTATCTCGAAGAAGTCATCGTCGATGCCAACGGTGTCGAGCTTCAGAACGTCCATCCAGATCGCGGCGAGCTTCCGCTCGACCTCCGTTCCCGGCGCTGTCGGCGCCCGCGCCGCCTCCACGGAAAGCGCCGCGCCTTCGACGTGCGCGAGCGCGCGGCGGTCGAGCTTCCCGGCAGCGGTGCGCGGCAGCCGCTCGAGCGCCACGAACCGCGACGGAATCATGTATTCGGGCACACGATCCGCGAGGAAATCACGGAGCGCATCCTCAGACGGCGCGGCCCCGTGGGGAACGAGGAACCCGATCAGGCGTTCCGGGGCGTGCCCCACTCCCGCGCTCGTGAGCCGCTCGGCGAGAACACGCCGCTGCGCGTCGGAGAGCGCGGCGACGCGCGAGCGAAGGCGCGCGGAGCGATCGCCGCTCACTTCACCGCCTCGACGACGACCATGGAATCGGCCCACCATGCGTCGCGAACGTCCTCGGGCAGCGCCAACGAGACCCGCCGGAGCTGGACGGACCGGAAGTGCTCGAACAGCAGGCGCTGGTGCGCTCGGCCGAGCGAATCGATCTCGTTAGAGAGATACGTGAAAACACCGCCGGGTCGCAGATGAGCCGCTGCCACGGGGAAGAACGGCGCCGCGAACGTCACGTTGCTCTCGAGGAGCTCGACGGCCTCATCCTCGTCGAGCGCGTACGTGTGAAAGAAGACCGCGTCGAACTCACCGAGCGAATCGATGACGTCCTGCCACAGTCCGGGCACCAGCCGGAGATCGCGATCGGTGAGTGTCTCGCGCCAGCGCTCGAAGCGTGCGATCACGTGCGGGTTGCACTCGATGATCGTGTGCGAGCGAACACCGACCTGCTGGATCATGCCCGCGGAGACGCCGCGTCCGAACCCGATTTCGAGCACGTCACCGCCCGCGCGCACCGCGATGGCGGCCATCGCCTCCATCAACGGACGCTGCCAGTCCTCCATGATCTCGTCGTCGGATAGCTCGGCAGCGCGCATATCGGCCGGGAGATCACGCTGCGCGCCGACGACGAAGCGACGCGCCACCGTGTCGAGGGCCTGCAGGTCCTCGGCAGCATCGCGTAGAAATCGATTGAGGAGCCAGTTGCGCTGCGCGTCGCGGGGCGGACGGATGAACCCGTCGTCGCGAACGTCGAGCGAGAGCTCGTACGCCGCCGTGCGTTTGAGCTTTCGCATCAGACCATCGTCTCCACTTCACGGAGGAGTCGTTCCGCTTCGTCGTCCGGCAGGCCGGCGAGCGCGTCGGTCACGGCGGCAACATCGGCGCGGACAGCCGGGCGTACCAACGCGACGGCCGCCTCCCGCACTGCCGCGTGGGTCGCGAGGGCGCGCTCGATCTCGCCCGGCTCGACACGGAAGCCGCGCACCTTGATCTGTTCGTCGATCCGGCCGAGGTACTCGATCCGTCCATCCTCCCGGAATCGCGCTCGGTCGCCGGTTCGGTAGAGACGCTCGCCGGCCACGAACGGATCTGCGACGAAGCGGCGCGCTGTCTCGTCGGGGAGCCCGAGGTAACCGCGCGCCACGCACGCGCCGCCAATGCAGATCTCGCCTGCGCTCCCGGCAGGTACCGGGCGGAGCCTGTCATCGAGAAGGTAGACGCGCGCACCCGGTATGGGCCGGCCAATCGACACCCGCACGTCGTTCGCTCGGGCCGAGCCTCCCGTCAGCTCGGCCGCGGTGGCCCAGACCGTGGCTTCGCTCGGCCCGTATTCGTTATGCAGCGCGACATTGGGCAGACGTGTGGCGTGCAGTCGCACGACGTCCGGCGTACACTCTTCGCCGGCGACGATCACACAGCGCAGCGATGCGAGCCGTCGCGTGTCCGCGTGATCGAGGAGCGTACGGTAGAGCGACGGAACGAGCAGTGTGTGCGTGACCTCTTCGCGCTCGATGAGCGCCACGAGCCGCTCGATGTCCTGCTCCCCGCGCGGAGGTGGAAGCACGAGCGCGCCGCCGGTGGCGAGCGTCCAGTAGATGCCGGCGACCGCGCTGTCCACGGAGATTGGTGAGAGGACGAGGAAGCGCTGCGGCGGCTCGGGATAGTAGACGTCGCGCGCCGCGGTTGATGCCGCGAGGTGGCGGCGCTCGACGATCACGCCCTTCGGCTCGCCCGTGGAGCCCGAGGTGAACACGACGTAGGCCGCGGTTGCCGGCGCTGCGGACCGGGGCGGAGGTTCGTCCGGGAGATCCGCCGCGTCGTCGAGCGGCAGAGTGACGACCGACTGGCCAACGCGTGCGGCGAGCGACGAAGTGACGAGCACGCCGTTCACCGACGCGGCCATGGTGTCGATTCGCGCGCGCGGTGTCCGAGGGTCGAAGGGCGCATATGCGGCGCCGGCCTCGAGCGCCCCGAGCATGCCGGCGATCGCGTCGGCGGACTCCTCGGCGAGAATGCCGACGACCGTGTCCGGACCGAAGCCTGCAGCCCTGAGCCGCCGGGCGAGCCGGTTGGCATGCTGGTCGAGCTCCCCGTACGTCACACGCTCGCGCTCCGTGCGCAGCGCTACGGCATCGGGCCGGGCGGCTGCCTGCTGCTTGAAACGATCGAGCACATCGACGCTCGCGGGCGGTTCGACGCCTGCTCCGCTCCACTCGGAGATGATCGTCGCGCGCTCCGTGGCGCCAAGCGACGAAAGGTCGTCGACCGTGGCACCGGTTTCACTCGCGAAGGCGGCGAGCACGGACGCGAGCTGGGACGGGAGCTGCGCCGCGACGAAGTCGGGAACCGCCGCCGGGTCGTGCACGACGTGGAGCGCCATCCGATCGCCGGGAAGCGCGAGCAGCACCAGCGGGATATCGTTAGGCACGTCCATCGCGGCGGACCGGATCGCGAGCTGGTCGCCGGTTGGACCCGGCGACGCGTCGGCGCCTGTCACGAACGGCCGCATCGCGCTTTCCGGGAAGTTCTCGAAGACGACCAGGCTCTCGAAGAGCGGGATGGTGGCCGACAGGCCGCTCCATCGCTGGATCGCCGCCAGCCCCGGCGTGCCGTGCGCTCGCGCGTCGGTCAGCGCGAGCTGGAGCGCGCCGAGCCACTCGGCGACCATCGTACCGTGCTGCGTCGGCGCCCGCACGGGAACGGTTGCGAGATAAAGGCCCACGGCGCGGTCGACGCCGGGAATCTCGACCGGCCGCTCGGACACGGTCACGCCGAATACCACATCGTCGCGTCCGGCGTGGCGCGCCAGCATCACGGCCCAGGCGCCCATGAGAAGCGTGTTGACGGTCACCCGGCAGCGGGCGGCGGTAGCGCGCAGCGCCTCGGTTTCCTCCGCGGTGAGAAGGCGCGTGGTCCTCACGCGATCGCTGCTTCGGCGGTGCGACGCCCGCCCGCCCGGGAGCTCGCCCGGGCCCGGCAGCGCTGCGAGCGTCTGCCGCCAGAACGCTTCGTCGCCCGACGCGTCCTGCGCTTCGATCCAACCGACGAACCGATCGAACGACGGACCGGGAACAACGTCAGGCGTCACGCCGCCGAGAAGGGTCGAGTAATCCCGCATCACCTCGTCGAGCACGACGAGCGCCGACCACCCGTCCGCGACGGCGTGATGCATCGCCCATAGCAGGCGATGACGGCCGGGCGCGATCTGCGCCACCGTTACGCGCGTGAGCGGCGCGACGGTGATGTCGAACCCGCGCTCGCGATCCCGCCGGAGCAGCTCGGCCCAGCGCAGCTGCTGCGTGGCGTCGTCGAGCGCGCTCCAGTCGAGGCGCTCGATATCGATCGTTACCCGCCTGCGCACTACCTGGAGCGGTCGTTCGCGTCCTTCCCACGTGAAGAACGTCCGCAGCGCGGCGTGACGCGTCGTGGCGAGCTCCCAGGCGCGCGCGAATACCTGCGCGTCGAGCGGTCCGTGCAGCTCGGCGCTGCACTGCACGTGGAACAGACCGGCCGTTGGCTCACGGATCGTGTGGTAGAGCATCCCCTCCTGGAGAGGGGTGAGCGGAAAGGCAGCCTCGATGGTCCGCGTGGTCACGCTGGGAATGGCGTCGGTGCTTCTCAGTGCCCGAACTCGTCGAGCAGCTCCGCGAGCTCGGCATCGCTCGCGGTGGCGGCACGCGGAGCGACCGATGCGTCCGTACGTGACACGATGGCTGCAAGCCCGGCGATGGTCGGATGCACGAACAGGTCGCGCGGCGCGAAGACGACTCCGCGCTCGCGTGCGGCCGCGACGATCTGGATGGACTGCATCGAGTCACCGCCAAGCTCGAAGAAATCGTCGTGTACACCGATGTGGTCGAGGTCGAGCACGTCGCTCCAGAGGTCCGAGAGGAGCTGCTCGACATCCGTACGCGGCGCGACGAACGTGACCGCGAGGGTCGGCCGCTGTGACTCCGTCCGGGGCAGAGCGGCACGATCCACCTTGCCGCTCTCGGCCATCGGCATCCGGTCGAGGCGGATGAAGGCCGTCGGGATGACGTCGCGCGGGAGCGAACGCTCGAGAAAGCGACGGAGCTCGGAGCTCGGGATCTCCTCGCGCGATGTGTAGTATGCAACGAGCCTGACGTCGTCAGGCGCCGCCGGCCGCGCGTGGTACCCGACGCGGTCGAGCATGCCGCGAATCGCGGTCGGCTCGAGCACGTCGTCCAACTCGGCCACGGCCTCGTCGCGACGCTTGTGGCCGAGGCGCACGTCCCAGCTGTACGGCAGCGCGTAGTTGTGAAAGCCGCGCTCCGCCTTGTGCACGTAGATGCCCGCCTGGTTGATGAGGCAATTCGTCGACCGGCCCGTGTCCGATGGCCGTATCCACGGCGTGCGGTGCGCGAGGTGCGCGAGAATCTCCTCGAGCGACGCGTCGCAATACCGGTAGAAATCGACGAACTGGACGCGCTCGAACACCTCATCCGTCTGGAAGATGCGTACGTCCAGCGTTCGCGACACGGCGTCATCCATGCGATGGTAGGCCTTCCGCGCGTCGAGGATGACGCGGTCCACGTCGGCCGGCTCGTGCACGCCACGCCGGTAAAGGTCGGCGAGTCGCGTCTCGAAGATCTGCCCACGTGAGAGTCCGGTGACGATGTGCCGGATGCCGCGCGTCACGGCGAGATTCGTCGCCAGCGTGTAGATCGTCTTGTAACACCCGTTGCAGACATTGCTGAAGCGCGTCAGGCTGTCGGCGAAGATGGCGGGCATCGCCGGCGTCTCGCCGATCACGAGCTCGAGGTCGAATGCGTCCGCGACGCGGCGGGCATTCTCCTTCGCCTGCCCCGAGATGAAGCCGTTGTCGAACAGGAAGACGAGCGGGCGCGCGCCGAGCGCGACGATGCGAGAGAGCGCGTACGTGCTGTCCTTCCCGCCGCTGTACAGCATGAGACAGTCGTGCGGTCCCGTCGCCTCTGCCCGCGCGCGCGCGAGAACCGCGCGCAGGTCATCCATGGTGCCGAAGTAGCGCATGACCGCATCCCGCTCGTCCTCGAACCGGCGGCAGATCGCGCAGACGCTCTCGTCATCGAGCCGCGCCTCGGGGTGAGCGCCTTCGAGGCCGCAGCGCCGGCATCGCGCGTCTCGCTCGGATCGCCCGGCGACCGACAGCTGTGCGACGCAGGCGTCAATGCCCGGATGCGCCGCGAGGGCCGACTCGATCTCGCCGAGCTCCATCCGGACGCCGTGAACCTTCACCTGCGCATCACGCCTCCCGAGAAACTCGAGCGTTTCGTTCGGGAGCCACCGGCCTACGTCCCCCGTCCGGTAGAGGCGGTCGCCGCCTAACGGGCCCGGCACGAACGACCGCTCCGTCAGGTCGGGACGACCCCGGTAACCGCGGGCGACGCGCGGGCCTCCAATGCAGATCTCGCCCGCGACTCCGCGTGGGACCGGGCGCCCATTCGGATCGAGCACGTGCACGCGCGCGTTGTCCGACGGACGGCCGATGGGAACCGACGGCCGAGTGTCGGTGACGGGATCGAACCGGTGGAGCATACACGCGACCGTCGCCTCGGTCGGCCCGTACTCGTTGAGAATCTCGACCCGACCGCCTAACGCGGTGCTGGCGGCGAGCGCCGTGGCGCGGGTGAGATCCTCGCCGCCGACGATGAGCCTGCGGACCCGGCTGCGCGAGAGGTCGAGGTCGCGCACGAGGGCGAGGTGCGACGGCGTCAGCTTCACGACGTCCACCTGGTCATCCTCGAAGACCCGACGCACGAGCAGTGCGCCGGCAGCGGCGTCGGTCCGGTAGATGACAATGGTCCCCGCCGACGCCAGCGGCACGAAGATCGACGTCAGTGTGAGGTCGAACGCGAGCGACGTGAAGAGCGGCCAGGTGAGTCGCTCGCCGCCCGCATACCGCCGCGTGGCCCACGCGACGTAGTCCGCGAGCGATCCGTGCGTCACTTCCACGCCCTTCGGCTGACCAGTCGATCCCGACGTGTACAGCACGTACGCGAGGTCTTCGCTCTCGGCCGACACGCCGTCACGAGCGACGCCCCCATCCAGGCCCGACGCGTGTGCACTCGCCGCGCTCGATACCACCAGCGGCGTCGCGCCCCACGATCTCACGCGCTCGGCGTTTTCCGGCGCGGTCACCACGAGCTTCGCAGCCGCATCGGCGGCCACGAACGCGAGGCGGGAGTCCGGAAAGCCAAGGTCGAGCGGAACGAACACTCCGCCCGCATCGAGCACCGCGAGCACGGCGATGACCATCTCGGCCGACCGGTCGAGCGCGACACCGACGACAGTCTCGCGCCCTACACCCGCGTCCCGGAGCTGGCGCGCGAGCAGTCTCGTGGCGACATCCAACGCCTCGTACGTGATGTGTCGTTCACCGTCACGGATCGCCACGGCGTTCGGAGCGGACCGCACCGACTCCTGAACCAACGACAGCGCGGACGCGGGGCTCGCGGTCACGCGTCCTCGCGGAGCGAACGTCGCCTCCTCCGTCCAGGTCGACAACGGCACGGCCTGGATCGCGGCGTTCGGATTGGCAACGAGCGCGTCGAAGAGCGCGAGAAAGTGACGCACCGCCCATTCGCGTTCGAGCTCTCCGAACGCCGCCTCGTCGAGATCGAAGTCGAGGACCGGATCATCGGCGAGATCGAAGTCGTGCACCTGCAGGCGAACGCGATGGTCCGCATCACCGTGTCCGGAGTGGATCCAGTCGGCGCGAACAGGGGCGCCGGCGAACCGACCAAGGCGGGCGGTGATGTAATTCAGGACCACGCTGAACGTGCGCGCTCCCGGTGACGCGCTCGCCCCGGGCACCACGTGCCGCATGACGTCGATCGTGTGCGCTGCCACCTTCGCACCGAGTGAGGCGAACGTGTCGCCATCGGCAGCGACGACGCGCAGCGGGAAGAGCTCGATGAAGAGCCCGGCCGTGTCGCGAAAGGCGGTGGTCGAGCGGTTGTGCCACGGTGTGCCGACTGCGACGTGCTCGGAGTCGGACACGCGGTGGAGCCACGCGAGCAGTAAGGTCGCAAAGAGCTGAAACCGCGACTGCTCGGGCGTCAGCGCGCGGAACGGAGCGGTGGCGGACGCAGCGCGCAACGCTGCCGTCCGCTCATGACCGAGTCGTACGCGAACGCGCCTCGTGCGTCCGCTCCCCGCTTCCGAATTGCCGTAGAGGGGCAGCTGCCGCGCCCCGGTCTCGGAATCCCAGTGGGCCAGCGCGCGCGTCAGCCGAGGCGAACCGCGGAGCGATCGCTGATGCGCGACGAACGCGTCGAATTGGGGGAACCTCCCGGCCTCCGACCCGACGCCGTTCTCGCTGCTTCCGCCTGGGCGCCCGAGCGCCGCCTCGTACAGCGCCGACATCCGGCGGTGCAGCACCCCGACCGACCAGGCATCGGTGATGAGGTGATGCTGGTTGAGATACCAAACGAAGCGGTCGGCGCGCCGCTCGACGAGGCAACAGTCGAACAGCACGCCGTCGAGCGGGAACGTGCGCTGCGTGCGCGCCTCGAGCATGGCCATGACGGCGGTGTCGTCGAGGTCGGACTCGGCAAGACACAGGACGTCCACGCGCGCCGGGACGCCGCGCGTCACGACGCGCCTCGGCCGTCCTTCGACTTCGACGAATGACGTACGGAGCGCATCGGTCTCGTCGACCAGCCGCTGGAAAGCTCGCAGGAACGCCGGTACGTCGATCGCCGTGGCGATCTCGATTGCGAGCGCCATATTGTACAAGGGCGCTGCCGGATCGAGCCGCTGCCCGGTCCAGATCAGCTGCTCGCTCGCCGTCAACTCGGAGTCGCGATGTTCCCGGGGCCACCCCGCCTCGAACACCGGGACGGCCGTCATTCTCCTCGTGCCTTCGTCGTCACGATGGAGATTGCGCATCGTCGGGTTGGCCAGGACTTGGACAGGGTGCGGCGCCTGGGCCAACTATAGGAACCGTCACCGGGAGCCGAAAGCCCAACAGGTGGTACAGGCGAGGCAAGGCGAGCACTCCCGAAGCGTGCTTGCGGAACCCGACGAGGTGCACTTGTGGGCAATCGACCTCGACCCGCCTCCGTCCGAGGCGGCACGTCGCGTCGCCGCTACCACGGATGGCGAGCGTGAGCGGGCGGCGCGCTTCTGGCGCCGTGAGGACGGAGATCGATACCTGTCCGCTCACGGGGCGCTGCGACTCGTGCTCGCGGAATGCCTGGCGTGTGACCCGCTCGCCATGTGCTTTGCAGACGGCGAACATGGCAAACCGTTTCTCGACGGCGCGCCGGTCGAGTTCAACCTTTCGCACAGCAGTGACTTAGCCTTGATCGCGGTGGCGCGGAGCCGGCGCGTGGGGGTGGATGTGGAACGGGTGCGAAGCGTGGCCGATCTCGATGACCTCGCCGGTCGGGTGTGCACCCCGGCCGAGCTGGCGACGCTGGCCACTCTCGCCGAGACACACCGTGCTCGCGCATTCTTGTCAATGTGGACACGGAAAGAAGCGCTGGCGAAGGCCACGGGAGATGGGATCGGTGGCGTCATGCGGGACGCGCACGCCACCGACGCCGACGCGAGATCATGGACCGTCGTCGAGGTCGATGACCTTCCGGGCTACGTGGCCTGCGTAGTTGGGGAAGGATCGGGTTGGCGAGTTGTGCGACGAACCATGGCCGCGTTGACGGAGAGACGATGAAGACGTTCCGCCTTGCGCTTCTCATGTCGGTGATCGCGCTTGGTGCCGCTGCGGCGCCGGCGCCTGCCGTGGCCTCCGCGCACGCGCCCGAACAGGCGTACCTGTTCTTCAAGGTATACACTGACTCGACCCTGGTCCGGTTGGAGCTCGCCGTCCCCGACCTGATCCGGGCGCTCTCACTGTCGTGGGACCCGAAGGCGCGCCCGACGCGCGAACAGATCGAGACCGGCCTCGCTGCCATCCGTGGCTACGTCGAGCCCCGTTTTGCCGTCGGGGCCGGGGCGGCGCGGATCACGCCCGCGTATCGACGCTTCGACGTTCGCGGAACGGAAGCGGGAGTGTACGTGCTGCTCGAGTATGCTGCCGCTCAGCCGCTCGGGCGCGAGGTGCCGATCACCCTCACGCCGTTCTTCGAGTTCAACGAAGCGACCCGTCGAAACATGGTCGTGATCGAGCACAACTGGCGGACCGGGACGTTCAACAACGAGGGGAACGTTTCGCTGATTCTCTCGCCGCAGGAGCCGACGCAGACACTCGACCTCAGTCGCTCGACGCTCTGGCGCGGCTTTCTCGCGCTCGTGCGGCTCGGCGTCTGGCACATCTGGATCGGGCTCGATCACATCCTGTTCCTGGTCGCCCTCGTGCTGCCGTCGGTCCTGCAGCGCGAGAGCGGACGCTGGGTTCCGGCGCCGAGCTTCCGCCGCGCGTTCGTCAAGATCGTGACGATCGTCACGTGCTTCACCGTCGCCCATTCGATCACGCTCTCGCTTGCGGCGTTAGGCGTGGTCGACCTGCCGTCGCGGTTCGTGGAGTCGGTGATCGCCGGGTCGATCACCGCCGCGGCGCTGCACAACGTCTGGCCGGTCGCCCGAGTGAACGAGGCGGCGATCGCCTTCGTCTTCGGGCTGTTCCACGGGTTCGGCTTCGCCTCGGTGCTCGGAGGACTGGGGCTCGGCGCCGACCACCTCGTGCTGTCGCTCCTCGGCTTCAACGTCGGCGTGGAGATCGGTCAGGTCGCGATCATCGCGGCGATCTTCCCGCTGCTGTTCCTCCTGCGGCGCCAGCGCGTGTACACGCTGGCGCTTCGCGCGGGGTCCGTCGGTCTCATGGCGATCGGCCTGCTCTGGGTGGCGGAGCGCGCGATGGGCTTCAACGTGCCGCTCGTTCCCATGGCGAAGGCGGTCCTGGGAATGAAAGACAGCAGTAACGCCACGTAAGAGCCATGGACTTCGGGTGGAGCGACGAGCAGCTGGCACGACAGGCCGCGGCACGCGACTTCGCGCGCCGCGAGCTCGCCGACGAGGCGCTCGTGGCCCGCGACCACGAGGGGCGGTTCGCGCGCGAGCTCTGGGAGCGATGCGCGCGGTTCGGCATCCTCGGTCTGTCGGTCCCGCCGGAGTTCGGCGGCGATGAGATCGACCTTCCGACGGCCATGCTGGTGATGGAGGGGCTCGGCGAAGGGTGTCCGGACAACGGATTGGCCTTCGCGCTCAATGCGCAGCTCTGGACGGTCCAGCGACCGATAGCGCGCTTCGGGAGCGACGACCAGAAGCGGCGCTACCTCCCGGGTCTGTGCGGCGGAACGTTGCTCGGGGCTCACGCGCTCACGGAGCCGGAAGCCGGCTCCGACGCGTTCAGCCTGACGATGCGCGCGGAGCGACGCGCGGACGGCTACGTGTTGAACGGCGCGAAGACCCTCGTGACGCTCGCCCCGATCGCCGATGTGGTGCTCGCCTTCGCGAGCACGAATCCGGCGGCGGGGAAGTGGGGGGTGTCGGCGTTCGTCATCGACCGCGACACTCCGGGTCTTCGCGCGTCGGGGATGCAGCACAAGATGGGACTTCGCACCGTTCCGATCGGGTCGCTGTCCTTCGAAGACTGCATGGTTCCCGAGAGCGCGCGGCTCGGTCCCGAGGGTGCTGGCGTGAGCATCGCCAACCATTCGCTGGAAGTCGAGCGGTGCTGCATCCTGGCGTCGCAGCTCGGCGCGATGGAGCGGCAGCTCCAGCGTGCGATCACCTACGCGCGTTCGCGGCAGCAGTTCGGGCAGGCAATCGGGAAGTTCCAGTCGGTGTCGAACCGCGTCGCGGACATGAAGCTTCGTCTCGAGACCGCGCGGCTCCTCCTGTACAAGGTCGCGTGGCTCGTGGAACGCGGGCGGCCGGCGATGATGGAGGCGGCGCTGCTCAAGCTCTACCTGAGCGAGGCGTTCGTGGAGTCCGGACTCGACGCAATTCGCATTCACGGTGGCGTCGGCTACCTGAGCGAGACCGGAGTCGAGCGCGACCTCCGCGATGCCGTGGGTGGCGTCCTCTACGCGGGCACGTCCGACATCCAGCGCAACATCATCGCGCGTCTGTTGGGCCTCTGACGGCCATGCTCTACCTTCTCCCCCACGCCATTGACCGCGCGGCGATGCGCTCGCCGGAGCGCGAGGCGATTCGTTACGCGGGGACATCGCTGAGCTACGCCGCGCTGGTGGAGCGCGCGGACCGGCTGGCCGGCCTGCTGCGCGCCGAGGGCGTGCGCCGCGGGGATCGCGTGGGAATCCATGCCGGCAAGGGAATCGCCGCGGCCGTCGCGCTCTACGGCATCATGAAGGCGGGGGCAGCCTACGTTCCGCTCGACCCGTCGGCGCCGCCGGCTCGGCAGGCGTTCATCGTGCGCGACTGCGGCATCCGGCACGTCGTGACCGAGCCGCCGCGCCTGTCGGCGCTGCGGCTCCTCCTCGCTGAAGGGGTGGACGTAGCGAGTGTCGTCGGCGTGGATGCGCCGGCGCCTAACGTGCGCGGCTTCTCCTGGACGGACGTCGACGCGCATCCGGTCGTGGCCCACGATCCCGACCTGGTGGAGATGGACCTCGCGTATGTGCTCTACACGTCGGGGTCGACCGGAACACCGAAGGGCGTCGCGCACTCGCACCGGAGCGCGCTGGCGTTCGCGCGCGTGGCCGCCGACACGTACGGCTTCCGGCCCGACGACCGGTTGAGCAACCATGCGCCGCTCCACTTCGACCTCTCCACGATGGATTATTTCTCGTCGGCCCTCGCGGGCGCGACGACGGTCATCATTCCCGACGCGCACACCCGCGTCCCGGCATCGTACGCGGCGCTCATCGAGACCGAGCGCCTGACGGTGCTCTACGCGGTGCCGCTCGCACTGACCCATCTCCTGCTGCACGGCGCGCTCGACAAACGCGACCTCTCGTCGGTCCGGTGGGTCCTGTTCGGCGGTGAGCCGTTCCCGACGCGATACCTGCGCGCACTCATGGCCGCGCTGCCCGGCGCACGCTTCTCCAATGTCTACGGGCCGACGGAGGTGAACGGCGTGACGTATTGGGTCGTGCCACCGTTGGCGCCCGATGATGACGCCCCGATTCCCATCGGCCAGCCGTACCAGAACGTCGAGGTGCGCATCGCGGGCGATGACGGTGCGGTCGTCGCCGATGGTGAGCCGGGCGAGCTGCTCGTGCGCACGCCGACGATGATGCGCGGGTACTGGGGCCGCCCCGACCTCGACTCGCGGGTGTTCTGGAAGCACCAGGTTGTCGGGCACTTCGAGGACGTCTACCTGCGCACCGGCGACCTGGTGCGACGCCGGGAGGATGGGCTGCTCGAGTTTCATGGCCGGAAGGACCGCCAGATCAAGGCGCGCGGCTACCGGGTCGAGCTCGACGAAGTCGAGGTCGCGCTCGGCTCGCACTCGGCCGTGGAATCGGCGGCGGCTTATGGCGTGCCTGACGAGGATGGGTCGCTCCACATCGAGGCAACGGTGACGCTGCGCGACGGACGGCACGTTACGCCGGACGCGCTGCGGACGCACGTCGCCGGGTCGCTGCCGCGCTACGCGGTGCCGGTTCGCCTCGACGTCATCCCGGCGATGCCACGCACGTCGACCGGCAAGATAGACCGCCGAGCGCTCGCTGCGCGCGCGAGAGAGCGCGC
>Ga0075430_100003265_pt1 | contig 13589 bp, 9 predicted proteins | sample RhiMetdeltSRZDD4_FD_75294 | JGI IMG/M metagenome (GOLD analysis project Ga0075430, IMG submission 75294) | Populus rhizosphere microbial communities from Tennessee, USA - Rhizosphere MetaG P. deltoides SRZDD4 | ecosystem: Host-associated > Plants > Roots > Rhizosphere > Soil | place: USA... | reverse complement strand
ACCGGCGTCATGGTGATCACCTCGATCGCCGCCGGTGGCGGACTGCTCGCTCTCCTGCTCGCGTCCATCGGCCTCTATGGCGTCATCGCGCTCGCCGTTAGGCAGCAGCATCGGGAGATTGGCATCCGCGTCGCCCTCGGCGCGCGCCCGCAGCAGGTGATCACGATGTTCTTCGCCAGTGGGCTCCGATTGAGCATGCTTGGCATCGCATTGGGATTGCCGCTGAGTGTCGTGGCCGTGCACCTCCTGATGTCGAACATCGCGTCCAGTTACCTGGACGTCCGATGGCTCGTGGGCGGCGGCGGCGTGGTCGCGGCATTGGTGGTGGTGGTGGCGTCGCTGGCGACGTGGATTCCCGCGCGCCGCGCCGCAGGCGTCGACCCATTGATGGCGATCCGAGTGGAATGAGCGTCACGTGGGAAGACGCTGCGGGGCGCCGATGGCCGTGGAGGAGATTGCAGCGGTCGGTCGGGGGTGCCAAGTTCTCGCCGGTGAACTGACGGAGCGTACCAATGGTCGTCGTCGCCGGATCGACTGGGGTGCTGGGATTCGAGATCTGTCGTCGTCTACGCGAGCGCGGCCAATCGGTGCGCGCGCTTGTCCGCGTCAGCTCGGAGCACGAGCGAGTGAGCGCCCTCCGAGCGCTCGGGTGCGAGATCGTCACGTGTGACCTCAGGGATCGTGGCTCGCTGGCTCCGGCGTGCGCGGGGGCGGATGTCGTCATCTCGACGGTCACCGCGATCACCACCGCCAAAGAGGGCGACTCGTTCGCGGCGACCGACGCTGCCGGGAACATCGATCTCGTCGATGCTGCCGTCGCCGCAGGGGTGAAGCAGTTCATCTTCATCTCGTTCGACACGAACGGCATGCCGGACGCACCGCTGGTTGCCGCGAAACGTGACGTCGAGCAGCACCTCGAGCGGAGTGGTCTCGGGTACACGATTCTCCACCCACCGCTCTTCATGGAAAGCTGGCTTGGTCCCAGGCTCTTCGCCGACACGGCGGCGGGCACGGCGACCGTCTATGGGAGTCGTGAGGTGAGATTCCGGTACGTCGCAGTCGGCGACGTCGCAGAGGTGGCGGTGCGCTGCGTGGACAATCCCGCGGCGCGAGACGCGGTGATCCCGTTCGGCGGTCCGGACGCGCTGACGCAGCGCGAGGCCCTAACGATTTTCGAGGACGCGTTCGCGAAACGGTTCACCGTGACTGAAGTGTCCGAGGAAGCCCTCGAGGCACGGTGGGCGGCAGCCCCCGATCCATTTTCGCGATCCTTCGCAGCGCTCATGCTCGGCGTGTCGCGCGGCGCAGCAGCAGGATCGGAGCTGCCGGCGGGATTCGCCATGCGAATGACGACGGTCCGTGATTATTCGACGTCGCTCGCCCGTGGGGAAAGCCGCGCGCGGTGACCCAGGCGACTGGGGCACCACCATGGGTGTACTGATCAAAGTCGACTGGGCCCTCTGGGGCGCGCTGGCCATCATGGCGGCGTACATGGTGCTCAGAATGGTCACGGAGAGATCCGGGCCCGAGGGGCGCGGGCTCGGCGGGCTCGCCGTCGTCATGATCCTCGTGCTGCTCGGCGGCGCGGCCATCGGCGTGCGTGCCGCCGCGAGACGGCAGTCGCTCGCGGGCCTCATTCTGATGGCTGTGATCCTCGCGTGGCCGCTCGTCGCGCTCATCGCTGACTCGGCGATCAAGGCGCGCCGGGCCGCAGCCGCTCGAGTCGGGTCGTATCCGCAGGCGTCACCGCCGTCCTCGGAATGAACGAGCTCGGCGGGGCGGCTGGTTCCGCCGAAGCGAACCGGGGCGCCAGCTCGCGCCCCGGTGTCCCTCAGTCAGCGCCCAAGGTGGATCGCGTTCTCCCTCGTTAGGCTCGACTCGGGCGAAGCTACTTGTTCGGAGTCAGCAGACGCACGGTGCCGTAGCTCTTGGTGCCTTGCCCCTTGGTATCACCTTTCGCCGCGTCGGCGCGGGAGAAGAACAGCGGCTTCCCGTTGTAGGTGACCTGCTGCCGCCCGTCGGGAAGGGATCGCGTGCCAAGTTGCGACGCCTCGAGCCCCGTGGTGCCGGTGGCGATGACGGCCTGGCCGATGACCGGGTCGAACTCGGTCGCGCATGCGCCGGTGCACGTGAAGCCGGCGCTGTCGGGCGCATCGATGATGTACACCGCGCGGCCTGTGGCGTCAGTGACGTAGGCGCCGATGCCCGGCGCGTCGGCCACGGCTAGCTGCACCCCTGTCGAGGTCGGTGCCGCCGGCATCGCGGCCGCGGTATCGCGTCTCATCGTAGACGCGGTGTCTCGCCTCGTCGTAGTCGCGGTGTCTCGCCGCATCGTAGACGCGGCGGTGGTGTCTCGCGCGACGTTGCCCGTGCTGGTGACGTTCGTGGTCGACCCGCGCGACGCGCAGCCGGCTGCCGCAACGACGAGAAGTGCCGGGCAACAACGCGCGATGATCCAAGAGCGACGCATACTACCTCCTAGTCTGAGCGCGCAACTCGCGTGTCAGCGACCGGTGCGCACCTTCCGGACGCTCTGCCCGCGATCCCGGACTCGGATCGCGTGCGATCCCACGGCATCAGCAATTGTCGGGCAACCGTGGCTGTCGAACGTCCGACAGACCACCGCCAGTCGCGAATGTGTTTCATCTTCGATGAAGCACTGCGGCTGACGCTGCCCGACATGCCGTCGTGATCGGCCGAGTCTCCTTCTCCGAAGCGGACTCAGAAGGCGCAGCCCGACTCGAGCGTTGTGGGATTGGCTGGGCCTGCTCGACAGGACCGCATGCGGACGCCTTCACTATCCAAGGGGCAGAGCTGGAGCCGCGTCCACGCGCTCCGGTGCTCGACCGGCCAGCGTTCGGCAGTGCGCTGCGCCCGCCACCACCGTTAGGCGTGGAGCCGTCTGCGAGGGACGGCTCCGTCGCCGCGGACGTGCGCTATTCGAGCTTGCCAGCTAACGCGAGCGCCGCCGCCCCCCGACCGATGGCCTGTCCAGCCTCGACGTCGAAGCGGTAGTGGATGCCGCCGTACATCCGGGACAGGCCCGCCGCGGCGATGATCCGCTCTATCTCCGCACGATCGGTCGGGAACGCGTCGGCCACGACCGACATGATGCCGCTCGTGACACACGAGTGACCCGATGGGTACGACGGATGGTTCGGCTGCGGGATGCGCCGTTTGATGGCCGGATCGGCCTGCGATGGCCGCAGGTACCAGTACGTCAGCTTCGAGTCCCAGCACGCGATCTGGGCGTCGAACGTCGCGACGTTGCCGTACGCGAGAATTCGCGCGGCCTCGAGCTCGGTACTCTTGTGGACCCGAATGATCGAGTCCGCCTTGAGATTGACCGCGGAAATCGTGAATGCCCCCATGCCCGTGGCCCAGAGCTGCGCGAGCTTGAGCTGTGCATCGTTCAGCGTATCCGAGATCTGTCGGATCTCGAGGAGCGCGTCGTCAAAGGCCTTCGACCTGAATGCCGGCGGATCCTTGCGCAGCTGGCTTGCCGAGCTCAGAAAGAACGGCTGCACGCCATGAAGCGACGGTACGATCGGCGTACCGTTCGAAACCCAGTAGCCGTCCCCAACGGGCGGCGTGCCCGTCGGCGTCTTGAGGTAGTTGTCACCCGCTGCCCGCTGCAGCACCGCGACCGCAATGGTGCGCCCAATCGCTTCTCCTGCCGAGCGGTCGCGGTGCTTGTCGCCAGGCCAGCCAGGCGCGTCCAGATCCGCGTCCAGCGTCGCCTCGAGGGTCGATGCGTCCGACGGAAAAAAGCTGCTGAGCACCGCGACCGACGCGCCTCCAACCGCAGCCGACGCGGAGGGCCCGTTCGATCCTCGACTTGCGGCCTCGGCGGCCACGGCGGCGCGGTACTGGGCGAGAGAGAGGTAGGTGAGGATGCGGCTCGCTGCCGCCTGTCCGTTGGGAATCGGCGTTGGTGTGTTGTGAGCTTCGAGCAGGCGAACCGCACGCTCGTTCCAGCGGAGCGTGGCCACGTCGTCCCAGAACTTCACGGCCGTGAGCTGCGCGCGCGGTGGCGAGACCGGTCGCGTCGGGGCGTCGGCGCATCCCCATGTCAGCGCGCCGGCGAGAAGCGCAGGGACTGCAGTCCAGTGTCGTGTTCTCGGTCGCATCGGATTCTCCTGATGGATGCACTCGTTAGGTCGCGAACGCGCAGGCCGCGGCTGCGCCGGCGACCGACCATCGATCGGCGCACGCACCGTCACGTCATCGGCTGAGGATCTTCGTTTCAGCGCTTGAGCGTGCGTGCGTTCGGTTGTAGTGTCGGGGCGCGACTGCGGGATGCCGAGTTGCTCTAGTTGCGCAGCGTCTCCCCAATCACATCACACCAGAACCGCGCACAGGGGGCCACGAAGTGACCGAGTCGTCGGCAGCGGCCACGGTTACCGATCTGTTGCGGGCGGTCGAGCACGGTGACCGCGACGCGATCGACGCGCTGTTCCGGCTCGTCTACGATGAGCTCAGTATCCTCGCGCGCCGCCAGCGACGGAGATGGCACGGCGACCTCACCCTCAACACCACGGCGCTGGTCCACGAGGTCTATCTCAAAGTCGCGGACCAGAAGCAATTCCCTGTGGAGAGCCGCGCGCACTTCTTCGGTGTGGCCGCGAAAGCAATGCGACACATCCTGTGCAACCATGCGCGCGACAGAGGCCGGAAGAAGCGCGGAGGTGGCGCGCCTCACGTCACGCTCGAGCCCGCGCACGAGATCGCCGAGCAACCCGCCTTGTCCGACGAACAGTTGGATACCCTTGCAGCACTCGACGACGCGTTGGAGTCGTTGGAGCGGATCGCCGAACGGCCAGCGCGCGTCGTGGAATGTCGGTTCTTCGGTGGAATGGACATCGACGACACGTCGGCTGCCCTCGGGATCTCGCCGCGCACCGTGAAGCGCGACTGGGTATTCGCGCGCGCGTGGCTCCGTCGTGAGATACAGCTCAAGCTCGAATAGCCCGACCATGGAGACGCCGTGCAACATTCTCGTGTCGATCAGCTGATCGTTCTGTTCGAGCGGGCGCTCGAGGCACCGCCGGAACGGCGCGCCGAGCTCGTTTGTGAGATGGCCGGTGGCGATGGAGCGATCGAGCAGGAGTTGAACTCGCTGCTCGCCGCGCACGAATCGGCCGGCGACTACTTCGACAGCCTCGAGCGAGATCTCATCCCGCCGGCATCAGCAGCGGTCTTCGGCGCGGGGCTCGCACCGGGAGGGTCCGCCTCGCTGGCGGAAGTCCAGGAAGCGTTAGGCGACAGCTATCGGATCGTGCGGGAGCTCGGAGGCGGCATGAGCCGTGTGTTCCTCGCGAAAGACATGCGGCTCGGCCGAGACGTCGTCATCAAGGTGCTGCCTGCGGACCTGGCGGCGAGCACGCGGGCCGACCGGTTCCGGCGTGAGATCCAACTCGCAGCGCAGCTGCAGCATCCACATCTCGTCCCGTTACTGGCGAGCGATTCTGTCGGCTCGTTGCTGTACTACACCATGCCGTTCGTGGCGGGCGAATCGTTGCGCGAGCGGATCGCACGCGACGGCGCCCTTCCTGTCCGGGATGCGCGAGACATCTGGCGGGATGTACTCGAAGCGCTCGCGTACGCGCACACCCGCGGCGTCATCCATCGCGACATCAAGCCGGGAAACATTCTCCTGAGTGGCCGGAGCGCGCTGGTCACCGACTTCGGCATCGCGCGCGCGATCGAGGCGGCGGGCGACGACGCCAGTGAGACCGCGCCCGGCCTCACCATCGGCACGCCGGCGTACATGGCGCCCGAGCAGGTGACCGGTGATCCGAACGCCGACCACCGAGTCGACATCTACGCCGCGGGACTCGTGATGTACGAGATGCTCGGGGGCGGACTGCCGTTCTCCGGCGCGTCTTCGCGTGAGTTGATGCTGGCCCGATTGACACAGGACCCGGCTCCCCTGACGCGCGCCGACTGCCCGTCCGGCCTGGCGCAGTTGGTGGGCCGGTGCCTGGCAAGAGGGCCCCACGATCGACCCCAGACTGCCGAGGCGCTGCTGGCCGAGCTGGACGCGATCTCAGACAGTGCCGCGGTGACCGACCCCGAGCGCAGGCAGTCGTCACTGCGCGGTCGCTCCGTCGTGGCACTCGGCCTCGCCGCAACGGTGCTGCTCGGCGTGTCGTTAGGTACGTGGTTGCAACGCAAACCCCGCGAACGCCCCCGCAGCGCAGTTCCCGCAGTGTCCACCCCTGGCCCGTCGATCGCGGTCTTGCCGGTGGTGACGATCAGCAGCGATCCGCGCGATACCGTCCTCGCTGCCGGGCTTACCGAGGAGCTGATCGCCACGCTCTCGAGGGCGGGCAACCTGCGTGTCAGCCCAACAGTATCGGTATCGGTCCTCCGCGGTCGCGGGCTCGATGTGCGCCAGATCGCCGAGAGCCTGGGGGTCGTTCACGTCCTCGAGAGCGTCCTGCAGAAGGTCGGTCCGCGTCTGCGCTTCCAGGTTCGGCTGGTCGACCCGCGCGATGGCTCGGCACGGTGGACCGAGACGTACAACCGCGAGATGGACGACATCTTTGCCATGCAGGATGACATCGCGCGCGCCGTCGGACGCGAGGTTGGCGCGCGACTGATGACGGGACCCGACGGTCGCCTCGACACGCGTCGCTACACCCCCAGTATTGTGGCGTACCGCGCGTACCTGGACGGCATGGAACCCCGGCTCCTCGATACGCCGGCCGGCCGTGCGCAGGCGATCGCGCATTTCACCCGCGCGATCGAGGCCGACTCGAACTTCGCGGCGGCGTACGCCGGAATGTCGAACGTGTACCTCGAAGAGGCCGGTACGGTCCCGGGCAAGCAGCGCGAGGCGTTCGCTCTCGCCAGAACGTGGGCACTGAAGGCGGTAGCCCTCGACGACTCGCTCGGCGGGGCGTACGCCGCGTTAGGCTGGGCGGAGAACGCGCTCCGAAACTGGGCCGCGGCCGAGAGAGCGCTGAAACGCGCGGTGGAGCTCGACCCGCGCGCGCCGCGCGGGTTCGAGGGTCTGGCCCGACTCTACATGCTCGTCGGGCGCCCGTCCGAGCAGCTGGCCGCCGCGCGCGCGGGCGAGGACGTCGCCCCGTACTCGGTGGCCGCGGCTCGTGAGCTCGCGCTCGCGCTGTCCGTCAACGGCCGATGCGGCGAAGCGATCGAGGTGCTCGCTCCATTCAAGGAGCTGACTCCGGCCGAGGGCGTGGCGGGTGTCGTTCGCGGCCAGTGCTACGCGGCGATGGCCATGTGGCCCGAAGCGATCGCCGAGTTCCGATGGGCGGTGGAGAACAGCGGTGCGAGGACAGCCCTCGCGTTCCTTGGCTACGCGCTGGCGCGTGGGGGTCAGCGCGTCGAAGCCGAGCGGATCCTCGACGATCTGCTGACGGGACGAAAGTACAGCCACGGCGCGTTCGGCATCGCCTCGGTGTACATGGGGCTCGGGAACTACGATGCGGCGTTCGTCTGGCTGGCGAAGGCGGTGGACGAGTACTCCGTCCGCATCTACCTCATGGGACCGATGTTCGCCGAGCTCCGACGAGACCCACGGTTCGCGGACATCAGGAGACGAATGCGACTGCCGTGATCTTCTCGTACTGGTTGCCCGGCGTGGGCCGCCACGCCGGCTGCCCCCAGGCACGGGCCGCGGCGTCGGCTAGAACCGGTATCGCAACGCGAGCTGCAGCTGGAACGCGGACTCGGTCGGGAGCGTCATCCAGTCGGGCCGCTGGCTGAAGCGGAAGATCGGCTGCGACGCCTCCACCGACCCCGCGGACTGTCCGACGTGCTCGAGGACGCGAGGAGACGCGACACGATAGTGTCCCCAACCGGAGTTGATCAGGTTGAGGACGTTGAACACGTCGAGCTCGGCCTCGAGCGCTCGAGGCCCGAATGAAACTGTCTGCCGCAACGACGCGATCGTCGTGTGGGAGAACGGCTCGCGGCAGCTATTGCGCTCCAGAATCCGGCCACGTTGCCGCCGGAGGCAGGGTGTGCGCCTAACGAAGTCCTCGAACGCATCCTGCTGCTCAGCCGACGCGCCATCGAACAGGATCTCGGCCGGGTCGGTCGCATCTCGCGGTACGTAGATCGGGTCATTGATGTTCGAGCCGTCGGCGTTGAGATCACCGCGTCTGCCTGCGCCGCCGGCGCGGTACGTGAACGGACTGCCCGATTCGCCAACGTAGTACAGTGACAAGGCGGTGGACCAGCGAGGCCAGGGCGCAGTGTAGGCGATGGCACCGACCACGCGATGCGGGATGTCGTTCAGGGAGATACCGAGCGGGACGTCGTCGTGACGACCCGAGACCGCCCGCGCATCGGCCCAGAGGTTGAGCCCCGGAGAATTCACTCGGCTCGGCGATTCGACATCGCGCGTGCGCGAGAACGTATACGACGCCGTGGCCGCGATGCCCTGGGAGAAGGTCTTCTCGACACGTCCCGACGCATGATACGAATAGTTCTTCGACGTGCGCCGGAGGTCGATCACTTCGGAGAAGGCTGAGCGAGTGGCTGGCTGGGGGATGCCGTTCGAGCCGATTGCCGCGTACATGACGCGCCCGAAACGGTCCACGCCCTTCGGCGCCGCGAGGTTCAGGTTCACGAACATGAAATCCGAGAGGTAGCGCGTCGCCACGAGCTCCGTCGTGGCGGTGACCCCCCAGGGTAACCGACGGTCGTACGCGACCGAGCCTCGCAGTGCCTGTGCCAGTCCCACGTTCCGGTCGAGCAGGTCCACGTCGCCCGTTGCAGCCGTCGTTAGGCCGGGGCCGGTCGCGCACGCCGTCGGCTGTTGGCGATAGTCGGGCTCGAACGCTGGTGGCGCGCCAGCATCGGTCGGGGACGCACCGCAGCTGAGCGTTCCAATTCCGACGCCGTACTTCACCCAGGCGGGGTGCAGCCATGCCAGCGGAGGTCGGCCGGCGAAGATCCCCACGCCGCCGCGGAGCCGCTGGTGGCTTGCCCGGTCGACATCCCACGTGAATCCGATGCGCGGCGAAATGACGATCCGCCAGAGTGGCTTCTCGTCCGTCCGTCGTCCGAAGACCGAGTCGACGTCGGGGTTGTACGGCGCGTACCCCTTCGGGTCGAGCAGGTCGGCTCTCGCGCCGAACGTCACGGACAGACGGTCCGCCGCGCGCCAATCGTCGCCGACGTAGCCGGCGTACTGTCCGCCGCGGAGGGGTGTCAGGGCGCCGCCCAGGTCCTTCCGCAGCTCGAACCGATCCGCGACACCCTGGGCGAACGCGTCGAGGCTCGAGAAGGTCCAAACGCCGTACGACCCGCTCACACCGCCGGGGCGGATCTGAAACCACTCGGCCTGGCCACCGAGGGCGATGATGTGATTCGCTCCCCACGGAAGCGTCAGCTCGTTCTTCACCTTCACTGCGCGTCCGCGTCGAGCTCCGGCCTGCGCGAACTCGACCGGGCCTGCATGGAGCGTCACGGTTTCGCCTGTGGTACCACGGACCGGCACGCTCACGAGCGGTTGCCTGACGTCCGACCGAGACCCGGCCCAGTCCGAGCTGAGCGAGACCAGAAGCTCGTTATGTCCGCCACTTCGTGGGAAGTCCGTGTGCATCTGCAACGACGTGAGCTGCAATCGAGTCGTCGTCGTCACCGTGCCGCTCGATAGGGAAAAGTCACGCTCCGAGCGGCTGAGCGACGTCTGGCCGACGCCCGAGTAGCTCGTCAGGCCTACCACCCGGCTGTTCCAGCGCGGCAGTGCCACGTCGAGGCGCGCGAACAGATTGCGGAGTGGGTTCTCGACTCGAGTCGCGCCGCCGGATCCGGGAACGAGGCCGTGCGCGCGCAGGATCGACGCGAAGCGATCGACGTCCGCCTCGCTGACGAGCAGCGGCGGCGTTAGGTCCGATGGCTGCCCGACGTACGGCCCCGCGCCGGGCGAGGTGAGTCGCTGCAGCTCGGGCGCGATGAAGAAATGAACCTTGTCGCGGACCAGTGGTCCGCCGAGCGAGAACCCGTACTGCAGCCGCTCATAGTGCAGCGTGTCCGCGATCCCGCTGCCTCCTCGCGCGAGCCGGTTGGTGCGCCAGTAGGCGAATGTGGTCCCACGCAGCTCGTTGGTACCCGACTTGGTGACGGTATTCACGAGGGCACCAGCGAAATCACCGTACCGAACGTCGTACGGCGACACCAACACCTGATACTCCTTCACGGCATCGATCGGGATCGATCGGCCGGCGTTGGCGGGCGAGACGTTGCTGTTGACGAAACGTTCGTCCACCCCGTTGATGAGGTAGTTGTTGAAGCGGAGATTCGCGCCTGCCGCGGACATGCCGCTCCGCTGAAACCCGATCTTCGTCGAGACCTGCGGTGTGAGCGCGACGAAATCGAGAAAGTTCCGGTTCAGCGTCGGCAGCCGCGACACGAGCGAGTCCCGGATGATCGTCGCCGCCCCTCCGCGTCCGGGTGCACGGTCCAACACCGCGATGGTAACCTGATCGAGCTGCACCGCTGCTTGCTGCAGCACGAACTGCAAATCGAGCGGCTCGCCGAGCGTCAGCGACAGTTGCTGGCTGCGCTGCGGCATGAACCCGATGTGGCGAACCTCCACGACGTACTGCCCGCCGACATCGAGGCCATGAACGAGAAAGCGGCCGCGCGAGACCTGCGTCGTGGCGGTGAAGCCAGTCGCGGTGTTCGTGACACGGATGCGTGCGCCGTCCGCGCTCGCGCCATTGGTAGTCCGGACCGCGCCGCGGATGGCGCCCGTCGAGACGCCTTGCGCCACCGAACGGTGCGGTAAGCCGATGAGCGAGCCGGCGCATAACGCCGCGCTCAGCACGACTGCGCGCCACGCAGGCGACTTCACGACGATCAGGTGTTCGACGCAGGTACCTGGCATCCGGCACGTCCAGTTCCGATTCGGACCGGCGCGACGGAGCTTCGAAGAGCCGCGTCGCTCTGTGATCATACAATAGAAGGACGCGTTCCCGACATTCAAGCGCGAGCCGGGTGGCCCGTTCTCGCGGGATTCGGTGTGCATTGGGTGAGAGGACCCGCTCACCCGAGGACACATCCATGCGACCGCTTTCTCCTGCTCGTGCCGTGTACATCGGTGCCATCGTTGCCGCATCCATGATGGCGTGCACCGATGGCACCGATGCCAGCCGCATTACGGAACCCACCGGCCCGATCCCCATGGTGGGCTCCATGCACGCGTCCGCGAGCCTTGGGGATGTGGTGAGCGTTGCCGACGTCGAGCAGCTCTACGCCGCCATCAATGATCCGGCCAACGCCGGCGCCATGCTTCTTCTGGCTCCCGGCACCTACGTTCTCTCGGCAAAGAATGCATCAGGCGCAACCAGGCCTAACGCCGGACGGCTCGAGCTGCAGCGGGACATGTCGGTCTCCGGGGTCGCCGGTAATCGGACCGCGGTCGTGATCGACGCGGCGCGGCTGCCTCAGTCGTCGTTCACCATGCCCTTCGGCCGCACCGGCGTGTTTCGAACTGGCCACGGAAGCAATGCCATCGAATGGCTGACCATCGCGGGGAATCCGCTCGCCGCTGCCGCCATCGAGACCGAGCTTGTCAGCACACCGGAGGCGCAGGTCCGAGTCGCACATGTCGTGGCGGGCAACAGCGCGCGCGGCGTCGACGTGAGAAACGTCGGCGCGGCCATGGCTGGCCGCAGACTCCGCGCGGAGATCATCGACAGCGAATTCTTCCGCGGTGTCGAGGGCATTCGCGTAGCGAACTTCGTCGGCGCAGACCGTGGCGACATCAGCGTGATCATGAGTGGCAACCGCTCCTATCAGAACGTCCTCGGATGCATCGTCGAGAGTAACCGCTCCAGCTTCGCCACGATCTACGTCCGATCGAGCGGTGATCGCTTCGAAGACAATGGGCTGGGATGTCAGATCGGTGCCGGTCTTGCCAGCAGCGGTGTGGCGAGCTCCAACTCCACCGTTTTCGACTGTCACGGGAGTCACTTCACCGACAACACGCGCACCGAGTTCTTCAACAACACCGGACCCGACTTCCAGGACTTTGGCGGCGTCCTTGTTGCCGCCGGCGACGTGATCGCCACCGGAGGGGCCGCCGTCGCGTCGAGCAACACCGTTGCCATGCGGCTCTGGGGCTGCAAGGCCCAAGGGAATCAACACTTCGATTTCGAGGTCTACGGCGCGCGATCCCGTGATCCTGGAATCATTGCCGGCGTCGACAATCACACCACCATCGAGCTGCACGGGGTTAGCAAACGGATCGACATACTGAGCGTGGACAGCTCGCCTGTGGATCCGTCGGGCACCAACACGTCTACCGTCATTCGCTGACAAGGAGGGTCTGACCCGCGCCACGGCTCCGGCGTCGCGCGATGGGAGCTCCCGTGAACTCGTTGCGGTCGGAATGGGCGCCGTACCAGGAGGTGCTCCACTCCGACCGCACCGCGTTCCGTCCCTTTTGAGTACCCCCGGAAATGCTGGAACCGGTGAGCCGGTCCGAGCGCGAAGTGCGCATCCAGGGATAGGAGAACGCCCGACCACGCCAGTCCGCGTAGCAGGGCTTCTGCCGCCACTCACACTGGAGGTGCTCCATGATGCGCGCCGGATTCCGCCCCACCGCGTCCGCTTCTCGTAACAAGGCGTCAAACACTGCTCGAGCGTTCACACGGCTCGTGACACTGCTCGTGCCGATCGCTGCCGCCTGCAGCGACAGCTCCCCGCCGACAGCGTCCGCCCACGCCGATGCGCTCGCGAACCTCACAACGGCCCAGGCAGCGCTCCAAGGCGCGACGCTCGAGAGCCTGCAAAACGCGAACTGGGACTGCCAACAGCGAATGCCCGGCCGCATCGCGTGCGCCCCGCCGGGCATGGGCTTGCCGCCCATTCCGCCGCTGGGACAGAACGGCCGTCCGGTGCACAGGGTCTTCGTCTTCGCGGTCGACGGGACCCCCATCGGGTCAGCGACCTTCCTCCGCCCCGACCTGTATCATGGGCAGACGTGCGTGTTCACAGGGCAGCCGTTCGTATTCCGCCCGATCATCGGCTACTACGAGTGTTTTAGAGCGTACTGATTTCGCCCCTGACGCGGATCGCCGACATGCCGCGCTCCGACCACGCTTCCGGACACAGCTTCGGAACCGGTGCGGAGTGGCGGCTGGTGGGCGGTGCGGACTTACCGTTCCCAGGGCGCCGACGTGTGCGATGATCACTGGCGCCCGACGACGCCATCGCGGAGCTCGCCGCGCGCCGGTGACACTGCGCGTGGGCGACAGCGCGAGTTACGGGCGTCGCTACGTCGCCCGGGAGCCGATCTGGTAGCGGCACTGCCGGTCGGACACGGCGCGACGGCTACCGGCGCGACGGGGTGAAGCGCGCCAGAGTGTTCCAGGCGACGCGCTGTATCCGGTGATCGGCGCGGTCAGCGCGCTGAGCGCACCGTGCTGAATCGGCGCACTCGGCCGGGATATCCTTGTGAGTGGCCCGGCGGCACCTGATACTCAGGCTGGCAATCCCTGCCCTGACTCGCGCCGGTCGTCCATGCAGGAGTCTTCCGACATCACGCGTCTGCTCCAGCGTTGGGGCGCAGGCGATACCGCGGCGTTCGATCAGCTCATCCC
>Ga0075430_100003259_pt1 | contig 13598 bp, 11 predicted proteins | sample RhiMetdeltSRZDD4_FD_75294 | JGI IMG/M metagenome (GOLD analysis project Ga0075430, IMG submission 75294) | Populus rhizosphere microbial communities from Tennessee, USA - Rhizosphere MetaG P. deltoides SRZDD4 | ecosystem: Host-associated > Plants > Roots > Rhizosphere > Soil | place: USA... | reverse complement strand
CGACCCGCGATCGCGGCCTGGTACGCGTCGAGCGCCCCGGCGCGATCGCCGCGCGCGAAAAGCGCGTCGCCGAGCGGCACTTGCAGCTCCGCCGAGCGCGGGTTCGAAGCGCTCCAGGCGCGAGCCGTCTGCGCGGCCTCGGCGTACTGCCCCACTTCGGCGAGCGCGTTCGTCAGCGCGCGATGGATCGCCGCATCCTGCGGACGCGAGGTGCTGAGGCGCCGCAGACCCGCGATGGCGGCGTCGTACTGGCCCTTGCGCAGGGCCAGCAGCGAGTCGTCCGGCTCGGCGGCTTGCGCGCTCGCGACCAGGCCGAGCAGCAGCGCGGCGGCGAAAGCTCTCACTTGCCGCCCTTGGCCGCGCGGATCGCCTCGCCCTTCAAGGCCAGCTCGAGCAGCAAGCGCTCCAGCTCCTTTTCGTAGACGTCAGCTTGGAGCGCGTCCTTTTGCGCCTTCAGCGTCTCCACGCGATCCTCGAGCGCGCGCCGCTCCTTCTCGAGCTGGGCGACCCGGGGGTCGCCGCTCGGCGCTTCGGCCGTGCGCGCGGCGCCGCCCAGGAAGGTCCCGCGGGCGAGCGCGCCGGACTGGCCGTCCTCGAGCACCGCGTGCTCGGTGAGCAGGCGGTTGTCCTTCTCGTAGCTCCCGGCGACCTGCTGCTTCGCGTAGTCGAACGCCTCGGCCATCGAGACGCGGCCGTCCTTGTCCACGTCGGCCACGTCGCCGGCGATGGCTTCACTCCAGAACTTCCCGAAGACCGATTCGTTCTTCTCGATGCCGCTCTTGGTCGCGGCGACGATCACCCGGTTCTTGCCGGCGAGCGGCTTCAAGAAATCGCCGCTGGAGCTGAAAGCGTTCACGAGCACGAGCTTCTGGGTGGCGAGCGGCTCCAGGAGCTTCGCGAGCTCGCTGCCCGAAAGGTCGGGACCGGGCAGGTTGAAGCGCGCTTCGCCGGCGGCCGCGCTGCCGTGGCCGATCAGCACAAGCGCCACCGTGTCGCCGGGCCGCGCGCGCGCCGCGATCTTCTGGATCTCCACGCCGATGCTCTCGCGCGTGGAGCGGCCGTCGATCTGCGCCGCGTCGCGCTCCGTCTTCTCTCCCAGATACGCGATCTGCGCGCGCGGGATCCCGAGCTTCTTTTCCGCGGCGGTGCGCACCGAGATCGCCCATTGGTGAAACGCATCCGCGCTCGCGGCTTCGCCGCCGAGGCCCACGACGACGAGCAGGTGCGTGGTTTCCTGGGCGTGCGCTGAGGAGCCTGCGAGCGCGGCGCAGAGAAACAGCAAGCTCACGACTCTCACGCGAGACCTCGGGCCTTTCGATACAGCCACTCGCCGGAGAGCAGGCCGAGCACGGCCAGGAAGATCGCCGGCATGTCCCAGAGGTCCTTCGGCTCGACGACGGTGGCGCCGCTCTCGGTGTAGGTCAGGTCCTCGGGCAGCCGCGCCGCGGTCTCGGGCGTGTAGAAGCGGCCGCCGGTTTCGGAGGCGACGCGCTGCAGGAGCGCCTGCTTCATCTCGGCGCCGTAGAACTCGATCGGCCGCTCCTCGGCCCGCAAGTGGAGCACGTCGGTTCCCAGCGTCTTTCCGCCGCGGCGCGCTTCGACGCGCACCTCGTAGGACCCTTTCTCGGCCGCCACGAAGCTCGCGCGATACTCTCCGTCCTTCTCGACCGTCCATTCGAGCGGCAGCTCGCGCACGTTGCCGGCGGGGTCCTTCACCGTCGCGGCCACGCGCGCGTCGTTCACGCGCAGGTAGGTGTCGTCGCCGATCTCCGCGCTCACCAGCACCGAGGTGCCGGGCGCCACGATGTCCTGCGGAACGCGGGCGACCACCGGCCCCGGCACGTCGTTCACCAGGAAGCGCAGCAGCTGCCGCCACAGGTTCTCGTGGGTCTGGTCCTCGACCGGGATATCGGCGTGCATCTGCCACTGCCACGAGTCCTGCACCGCAAAGGCGAGCGCCTTGCCGCGCCCGTAGCGCTGGAAGGCGAGCACCACCTGCGCGTCGCCCTTCGCGGGCGCGCCGGTGAGCAGGGTCAGCGCGCCGGGCTTGGTGCGGCGCACGTCGTTCACCGTCGAGAGCTCGGGCAATTTTCGCCAGCGGGCGGCGCTCTCCTCCTCGCTGGCGGCGAGCTGCGTGATCGCATGGCCTTGGCCGTAGGCGGTCGGCTCGATCTTCAACGACGCGAAGCGCGCCTGAGCGTCCTTTGTCGCCGGTTCCACGACGACCGGCAGCGCGTCGCCGAGCGGCGTGCCGGCGTAGCCGCCTTCGCCGAAGGAACGGGCGCTGCCGAGCATCATCAAGCCGCCGCCGCGCTGGCTCACGAAGTCGGCCATCATGCGCAGCTGGTCGGCGCTGAAGAAGCTGGCCTCGACGCCTCCCAGGATCAGGCCGCGATAGCGGTACAGCTCCTCGCGCGTCTTCGGAAAACCGCCGGCCAGCTCCTCGGCGTCGTCCACGTCGAGGCGCAGGAACTTGTTCTTCGAGGTGCGCTCGAGCGTGACGATCTGGAGGTTCTTGTCCTTCTCCACGGCGCGACGCAGGAACTTGGGCTCGAAGCGCGCCTCGCCCTCGAAGTAGAGCAGCTTCTCGCGCCGGTCGGCCACGTCGATCAGCACGTCCTGCTGGTTGTTCTGCGCCACCTGCTCGCCTTCGAGCGGTGCTATCCGAAACCGGAATCGCCGCGCGCCGGCTTCGCCAGCCGTGACGTGGACGCGCACGCTGGCGGCCTCGCCCTCGGCCGGCAGCGTGACGTCCTGGGTGTGCACGACCCGGCCTTCGTCCTCGACCAGGAGCTTCGCCGGCTTGCCGCCGTAGCCGCGCTCGGAGAGCGTCACCGTCGCGACCAGCGAAGCTCCGAGCAGGACCGCGCGCGGCGTTTCGACGCGCACCACCTCGACGTCCTTGGCGAAGCGCGCTCGGCCGAGGCCGACGGTGTAGACCGGGACGCCGCGCGCCCGGAGCGCCAGCAGCGCTTCGGAGAGCGGCTGTCCCGCGTTGTCGGCGCCGTCCGTGACCAGCACGATGCCGGCCAGCGGCACGCTCTGCAGCTCGTCGCGCACCCGCCGCAGCGCGCCGACGAGGTCGGTCGACGCGCCGCCGAAGCGCAGCTCCTCGAACCCCGGCACGCGCTCGGCTCCGTCCGAGAAGCGGAACGAGCGCAGCTTGAAACGCGCTTCGAGGGCCCGACGAAGCGGCCCCTCCCGCGTCAGCTCCTTGGCCACGAACGCCGAGCGCGGTCCGCCCGTGTCCTCGATCGACAGGCTCTTCGAGTCGTCGACCACCACCGCCACGAAGCTCTGCTGCGGCACGACCGTGGAGAGCAGCAGCGTCGGCCGCATCAGGCAGAACGCGAGGAGCGCCAGCGCCGTCGCTCGCATCGCGAAGAGCAAGCCGCGGTCGAACGCGCGGGCCTTGCCGCGCGCGCCGCGATAGCTCCAGAGCGCGGCCGCCGCCAGCAGGACGGCGATCAGCAGCAGCGCGGGCGAGGGAGTGAGAAAGGCGAAGCGACCCTTCTCGAAGACGAGCGGCCGGTATTTGAAGAGGAGCTCGAAGACCGTTTCGAAAGACGGCATCTCGCTGGAACCGGAATCAGGCTAACAGATGAAGATGGGAGGCCTGACCTGGCCCCGGCGCTTCACAAGAATTTACCGGGGTGTCAGCCGATCAACGCCTTGACCTCGCGGCTCAGCTCTTTGCCGCGAGCGAATCCGCGCTCGACGATCAGGCCCGCGAGTCGCAGGGCCCGCGAGCGATCGTCCACGGTGAGAACGTAGAGCAAGGCCTGGATGTCGGCGGCGTCCTGCGGTCGCTTTTCGGCGCGCGACAGGACCTTCAACACGAGCAGGTCTCCGGCGCGGGCCACGGGAACCCGCAAGCCGGGAACGATCTCCAAGCTTTCCGCTGCCTCGATGATCTCCTCCTCGACGCCCGACGATGCGAACAGCAGGTCCAGGATCACCCCGGCCAAGTCGCCCGTCTCCGGCGCGACGAGCCGTGCGGTCGCGAGGCGACCTCTGGCTTCCTGCTCCACCAACGCGAACAAGAGATAGCCGACGGAGCGAAACAGGCTGACGACGCGATCGGCGTCAGCGTCGTCAGCGACTGCCACGGCGACGTCAACGTCTCGGGTGAAGCGTGGCTCGGTTCGAGCCGAAACGGCAAGCGCCCCAACGAGCGCCCAGCGCCGTTCACTCTTCCCCAAGACCCGCGCGACGGTCTCGAGCGAGGCGGCTAGCCGACTCACCGCTGCTACTCGGGTACCTCGCGGCGACGACCCGGGGCATCTCCATCAACTGCGCCGGGCCGCTCCATCAACCACGCGGCCAGCGCGGCGTCGATCTCCGCCGCCGAGGCCGACGGTCGCTCGCGTCGGAGCGTCTGCCGCTTCATCGCGACGCCGGTGTCGTGGAGGTCGAGCGCCAACCGCAAGCGCGAAGCGGGCGTCTCACCTTCTCGAGGGTCGATCACAATCTTATTTTACGCCTCGTGGTCCCCAGGATCAGGCCATCGTCGTCCAGAAGCCGATCCTCGAGAAGGCGCTGAAGAAGACGACCTAGCCGCCTCTCGTTGCGCCGTCCGGACGAACGGCATATCGTCGAATCGCGATGGCCGTGCGCGCTTTCCGAACCGCGACTTACGCCGACCTGCTCGAGGTCCCCGACCATCAGGTTGCGGAAATCGTCGACGGCGATCTGCACACGAGCCCGCGACCCGCTCTCCGTCACGCGGTATCCGCGTCCGAGCTCGGGGCCGAGCTTCTGTCGGCGTTCAGCCGCGGCCGTGGCGGCCCCGGGGGTTGGTGGATCCTCGACGAACCCGAGCTCCATCTGGGTCCCGACATTCTGGTTCCGGACCTGGCCGGCTGGCGCCGCGAGCGGCTGCCGACCATCCCCGACGCCCTCTTCCTGAGCCTGGCGCCAGACTGGATCTGCGAGGTCCTCTCTCCCAGCACGCAGCGCCTCGACCGCGTCCAGAAGCTGCGCGCCTACGCTCGTGAGGGTGTCGCCCACGCCTGGCTGCTTCAGCCGATCGAGCGAACCCTCGAAGTGCTGCGCCTGGAGCGAGGCCGCTGGGTCCTCATCGCAAGCCACGCCGGCGACGAAATCGTCCGCGCCGAACCCTTCGACGCCGTCGCGATCGACTTGCTACCCCTCTGGGGCGAGACCCGGCCGCCGACCAAGCCGCGGGCACGGAAACGGCCGAAGCGGCGCTGAGAGCCTTCACCGGTGGCATCGTCTCGACGTCCGCGGCGACGAAGCGGCGGCTACCACCCGGCCCCGACAGGATCCCAAAAAGGCGCTCAAGACGCTGGACTGAAGCTCTAGAGCGCCTCAGAAGTCTTCCAGCCTTGGCGGTCAACGACTCGCCCATCGCCCTGCCTCGTCCCGGATCATTCGCTCGAACAACTCACTATCTTCCGGCCGGTCTTCGAGTTCGCTTGCCGCATAGATGAAAGGATCTAAGCCCGGGAAGTCAGAGAGCCCGACGGACAGCTGAGCGTGCCAAATCGCTCTCGCACCTTCGAGGGGCGAGACTTCGGCATTCAGGATCCGACGCGAGACTGTCTTCGCGTAGTGCTTCAACGCGTCCAGCTTCGATATCTTGCCTCGACCGAGTTCCTCAAGGGCCTGTTGAAACAAGGACCCTGACTCTACGACTCTCGTAGCGTCTCCCACGGCGAGCTGGAGGAGCGACTCGGAGTCGAATCCATGTGTCATTAGTTCAACTGCTACGGTCGGCAGTTCGTGTGTGTGGATCATTCCTAAGATCCACTTGACCTCAAGGGCTTCGATATCGAACGCCTCTTCCATCAGTTCACGGTCTCAAACTTGAAGCCTGGGCCGGCAGCGCCGTGCCCGCCCGTGATCGCCGGCAACCGCCACCGGGTAGAGCGGCGGATGCGTGCCGAGCGGGTCGCGCGCGGGCAGGTCGGCGCGTAGAAAGTTTCCGCCATAGCCGATGGTGTCTTGGGTGAGCCCGCGGCCGCGAAGCAGGTTCCGAGCCGCGTTCACATAGTTCATCGAATCCGGCGAGAAGCGCCGGTAGCGCAGCAACGACCAGGACAGAAACACGAGCCCGAAGACGAGGAACGAAACGACGAGAAGGCGCGCCGGCAGTTGCGGCTTTTCCACGAACCGCCTCTAGCTCGCGGCGACCTTGTGGATCGGGACCGGCCAGCCGTAGAGGTAGCCCTGCGCGAGATCGAAGCCGACCTCGATGCAGGTCTTCGACTCGCCGTGCGTCTCGACGCCTTCGGCGACCGTCTTCACGCCCAGGTCCTTGGCCGCGCGCACCAGCGAGCCCAGGAGCCGTACGCGCGACGCGGGCGCCTCGTCGATGCCGCGGATCAGCTTCATGTCGAACTTCAGGTAGTCGGGCGGCACCTCGCCCAGCTCGAGCAGGCGCGCCTGGCCGGCGCCGAAGTCGTCGTACGCCATCCCGATCGACATCCCACGCAGCGTCTCGCGAAGGCCGCCGATGCTCTTCGGATCGGTGACCGCTGTCTCGTGGACCTCGACGTTGAAGCTCAGATGCGGGGCGCGCTGCTGGAGCTCGGCGAGCGACTCGACCAGGCTCGGCGCGTGCAGCTCGACCGGGTGGATGTTCAGGAACAGCGGCGGGAACGTCGCGCGCGACGCGAGCGCGCTGACCGCCTTCTTGCGGAACAGCTGGCTGAGCGCGACCTCGGCGCCCATCGTGGCCGCGATCGCGAAGAGCTCGAGCGGCGATTCCGGCAGGTCGCGATGGCGACCGCGGCCGAGCGCCTCGTAGGCCGCCACCTGTCCGTCGCCGAGGCGCAGGATCGGCTGGAAAAACGCTTCCGCGGCGCCCACCTTCAGCAGCTCGTCGAGCTCGCGCGAGCCCTCCTTGAAGCGATTCGGCAGCACGATGTCCTCGTTGTCGACGGTGGACGAGTCCTCGCGGGGCTCCTCGGGAGTGGCGCAGCCGACGCGGAACTCGAAGTGCGCGAAATGCACGATGTCGCCCGCGCGCAGCGTCGCCTCGCCGACGCGCTCGCGGTTCACGAAGGTCCCGTTGGTGCTGCCGAGATCGCGGACGCGGAGCTGGGCGCCATCCACCACCAGCTCGGCGTGCTCCTTCGAGACGAGATCCGACGGCAAGGACAGCTCCAGACCCGAGCGCCGGCCGACGCGAAACGGCCGCGCCTCGACCATCACGCGCCGCATCGTCTTGCCGACTTCTTCGAAGCTCTCCAGGAACCATGCGCCGCCCGGCGCCGGCGGAGGCGGCGGGTTCTGCCACTGCGGCGTCGCACCTTCCGGATCGTCCGGCAACAACTCGCTCATGCTTCGAGCAGCGCTCGCACGCGGTCCGCCGCCTGCCGGGCAGTGCCGGGCCGCTCGTCGCGGTCCTTCTTGAGCAGTGATGCCACGAGCGCGTCGACGGCCGGCGTCACTTCGCGGTTCTTGCGCGACGGCGGCTCGGCCTCGACGTTGATCTGCATGTTCACGATCGCGCGGCGCGTGTCGCCGTGGAAGGGGATGTTACCCGTCAAGAGCTCGTACAAGAGCACGCCGACCGAGTAGAGGTCGGTGCGCGCGTCGACACGGTCGCCGACCAGCTGTTCCGGGCTCATGTATTCGGGCGTGCCCACGATCGAGCGCGTGCCGCCGTCCTTGGAATCGGGCTCGAGCGCCTGGGCGATCCCGAAGTCGAGGACCTTGATGTGGCCGCTCGCCAGCAGCAGCACGTTGTGCGGCTTGATGTCGCGGTGCACGACGCCGAGACCGTGCGCGGCCTCGAGCGCTTCCAGGACCTCGAGCGTGACGCGCAGCGCTCGCGCGACCGGGAACGGCCCGCGTCGCTTCAGCTCCTGGCGTAAGTTGCGGCCCTCGAGATACTCCATCGTGACGAAGTGCAGCGGGCCGGCTTCGAAGAAGTCGTAGCTGCGCACGATCCCGGGATGCGCGATCCGGCGCGCGATGCGGATCTCGCGCTTGAAATTGTCGACGCGGCTCGAGTCCGACACGAGCGCGTCCTTCAGCACCTTGATCACGATCGTCTCTTCGAGCTTGTGATCGACGGCCTTGAAAACCTTGCCCATGCCGCCCTCGCCCAGCTCGTCCTGGACCTCGAAGCGGTTCAGGATGCGCAGCCCCGGCCGCAGGTCGGAATAGCGAACCGTCGGGTACTGGAGCTCGGCGAGCGAGCCCGTGCCCAGGTCCGCCAGGCTGAGCCGGGCGCGCGCCGTGACCATCGCGACGTCCTGCGACAAGACCCGCTCGATCTTGGTGATCAGCACTTCCAGGTTGACCGGCTTGCCCAGGTAGTCGGCGGCGCCCATCAAGAGGCCCTTGTTGACCGAGGCGGCATCGGCGCGGCTCGACAGGATCAGCACCGGCACGTCGGCCAGGCCGTCGCGCTTGAGCGCGTCGAGCAGGGCGAACCCGTCGAGGCCGGGAAGCACGGATTCGCTCAGCACCAGGTCCGGCCGCTCCGACTTGATCTCCTCGAGCGCGGCGCGGCCGTCGCCCACCGAGCGCACCACGTAGCCCTCGTTCTCGAGGCGCAAGGCGAGCAGGCTGCGCACCGGCGCGTCGCCGTCGGCGAGCAGGATCTTGCCGGCGCTTCGCGACACCGCACCGCCCGAGCACGCGATCGCCGCTTCCACGGCAGCCGGGTGCAGCGACGACCGGAGCTGCGCGGCCCGGCGCATCGCAGTCGGCGGGTCCGCTTCGCCGGCTTCCAGGAGCTGGGCCAGGAGCGAAGCGGCCTCCACGACTTCCACCGGCGCGGGCGGCCGGCCCGAGGCGGCCTCCTCGGCCGGCACGTCGCCGAGCGGAAACGGCGAGCGCGTCGCCTCGGCGAAGCCGACGAGCGTCGCGCGCATCGAGACGATGTCGTCGGAGGCGCCCATCACGGCGGTCGAGCCCGCTTCGCCGCCCTGGCCGTGGAGCGCCGGTAACGCAGGCAAGAGAGCCGCCACCAGGCGCACCGCGGCTCGCTCGCGCGCACCGAGGTTGAGCCGCGCGGCGACGTCCTCGGCGAGGCGCTGCGTTCGCGCCAGCACCGCGGCGGGTGCTGTGCCGGCTCGCGGCAGAAGCCGGGCCAGGCTGGAGAGCGACCGCGCGGTGAACTCGATCAGCTCCGCGGACGACGCGACGCGCTCCTCGAGCAGCGGCAAGAGGCCCGGCAGCACGCGGATCTCCGCCTCCGGCTGCAGGACGCGCCAGGCGGCCAGCAGGCTCTCGCCGACGAGCGGCGCCACCGCGACGATCAGCCGCACCGGCGACGCGCGCAGCAGCGCCTCGGCGCTCTGCGGATCGCCCGCCACCAGGACGTCGTAGCCCTCGGCCTGCAGGATGTCGCGATACGCGTTGGCGGGCGCCGGCGAAGGCGCGAAGACGAGCGCGCGTTGCCTCGCTCCGCGTCCGTCGCGGGTCACGTCCGCGCCGGGCCGCGCGAGGCGGCGCGTCATCTGGCCCAGCCGGTCGCTCAAGCGGCGCCTTGCGCCAGGAGGCTCGCGACGCTCAGCCCGTACTTGGCCGGGTCCTCCGAGGCGACGATCTCGCGGCGGTGGCGGCCGGCAGCGTCGCGCTCGAGCAGGTCGATGCTCCGGGTGGGCCGCCCGTCCGGAGCCAGCAGCGCGACCACCGGGTGCGCCGCGCGATCGCCGTCGCCGGCGCCGCCGTAGAGCACGACGGCCAGCTCGCCGCTGGAAAGGCGCACTAGCGTGCCCGCCGGATACAGGCCCAGGGCGTTCACCAGCACCTTGACCAACACCGGGTCGAACTCGCGCTTCTCGTCGCGCAGCAGGTGCCCGAGCGCCTCGTCCGGCAGGAACGCGCGGCGCCACGGGCGGTCGGTGGTCAGCGCGTCGTAGCACGAAGCCAGCGCGACGACGCGCGAGAACAGGTGCGACGCGCGCGGCGAGTTGGCGTGGCTCGGGCCGCGCCGCGAGTGCTCGAAGGTGACCACGATCTGCGACAACAGCGTGCGTGTGAAGGTCTGGTCGGTGAGCAGGAACTCGACGCCGCGGATCGGGTGCTGCGCGACCACCGCGCGCTCGCGCTCGTCGAGGGCGGCTTTCTTGTCGAGCAGCGAGCTCGGCACGCGCCGCAGCCCCACGTCGTGGAAGACCGCGGCCATCCCCAGGTCGGCGAGGTCGAGCTTGGACAGCCCGAGCGCGTGGCCGAGCGCGATCGAGAGCACCGCGGTGTTCGCGGCGTGGTGCGGCGCGTACGACTCGCCCGACTTCACCGCCGCCACGCCGAGGAAGGTATGGTCGTCTTCCATGCACACGTCGACCAGCGCCTGGATCGTGCGGCCGATCTTCTTGGCGAGATAGCGGAAGCGGCCCGGGCTGAGCTTGTCCTGGGCGATCAACGTCCGGTACAGCACGACGAGCTTCGAATAGGTGAAGAACGTGTAGGTCCGGCGCTCCAGGGCCGCACCCGTCCCCACGCCATCGCCGCCCACGCCCAGCGTCCGGTTGACCTGGAACGGCAAGCCTTCGCCCTGAAGCGCCGTCTCGATGGCGGTGATCTGGTCGGGACCGGGCTTGGCCCCGACCAGGATCGCGACCAGCTTGCGCACCGCCGGCTCGTCGAGCGGCGCCGTCACCACGAAGCCGGCGATCCCGCGCTCGTCCAGGAACTCCTCGGTCTTCTGCGCGATCTCGTATTCCTCGCTCGACAGCTTGACGCGCGCACCGTTCACGAACAGCCCGCCGTCCTTCATCTGGAAGGAGATCCGGCCCTCGCGCTCGAGCGCGCCCTTCACCGTCTCGGAGAAGTTGCGGATCGGCCGCTGCAGCGCCTGGTTGTCCAGGTTGTGCATGCGCGCGTTCTGGAACAACTGGAACCACGCGTGCAGGATTCCCACCGGCGACGACGCGCGCTGTTCGGGGGCTGGGCCGGTGACCTTGGCCAGTTCCTCCACCGTGAAGCGGAGCGTGCTGTCGCGCGGATCGGGGCCCTTCGTCTGACTCACGGTCTAGCCTCGCGAGCTCGATCGCGGCTCGGCCGCGCTGTCGGCGGCGAGCGCCTTGGCGGCGATGGCGCCGAGCTTGCCGCCGGCATTGCGCAGCGCGACGACCAGCGCTCGGCCCTCCGCCCCGACGAGCACCAGTCCCTTGGTGGCGAGCTCGCCCCATTCCCGGTCATCGGGCCGCCACAGCCAGCGCTTTTTCGGAAGCCACGACTCGAAGAGCGGCCGGGCCTTCTGCGGGCTCTGGGTCGCGAGCAGCCAGACCAGCTTTTCCTTCTCCCACTGCGGCCGCGCGGCGAAATCCGGCCGCGACGCCAGCGCCAGGACGCGCTCGCCGAGCCACGGCAGATCGGCGCCTTCGAGCAGCCGGAACGCGAGCAGGCGCACCGGCCGCGACGGGTCGTTCTCGAGCGCGTTCCAGAGCGACTCGAGCGCGGGGCGCGTGCCGATGCGGCGGGCCGCGCCGAGCGCTTTCTGGCGCACCGCCTCGTCGGCGTGCCGCGTGAGCGCGATCAGCTCGGCGGCGTAGAACGGTTCGTCCGCCTCCGTGACGAACGACAGGGCGGCGCGCACCTGCGGCGAGGCGCTGCCGAGCGCGCCGCGCAGCAACGCGGCGTCGGCGCGGATCCGCGCGCGAACCTCCTCGCCGAGCTCGCTCTTGAGCGGCCCGTCCCTTAGGCCGGCTTGCAAGTCCAGGAGCGGAGCAAACGCCGCCGGTCCGGCCGCGTCGAGGAGCGGGCGCGCGTACGCCAGCTCCAGGCTGCCGGCGCCCAGCTTCTCGGTGATCTGGTTCAGGCGCTCGCCGGTGAAGAACCGGCCGAGCACCGCCTCCGCGGTGCGCCGTCCCTCGGGAGTGGCCCCGCCCTCGTGCGCGCCGCGCAGCCATCCGACGTAGGCGGTCAGGCTTTCCACGTCGCCGGCCAACCAGAATCCTTCGAGCAGGCGCGCCATAACCGGCGCGACGTCCAGGTCGCCCAGGGCCGGGTCTTCGATGATCGTCAGCAGGATCTCGGCAAACCGGCCCAGCAGATCCGCCTCGCGCTCGGTGCTCGCCTCGCCGCGCAGCGAGTCGGCCTCGCGGGCCGTCAGGTCGAGCACGCGCGGGTTGTCCTCGAAGGCGCGGCGCACCGTGCCCGCCTCGTAGTGGAAGTCGGTCTGCGCCACGCGCACGTCGGCATCCAGGACAAAGGCGTAGCCCTGGCCGGTCTCGGGCGCCGCCGGAGTCTTGATCTGCGCCATCAGCTCGGCGACCAGCGCCTGGTAGTCGTCGGCTCGCCCGTCGCCGCCGCCCGAACCGCCGGTCGACTCCTGGTCGCCGATGCCGTCGACGGCGTTGTAGGTGATGCCGCGCATCTCGGAGCGCCACAGGAACATCACGGTGTCCTCGACCGCGGAGAGCTGTTTCTTCTCCTCGGCCTCGAACACGGAGAGCAGCGCCTCGACGTCCTCGAGCGTGAGCTCGGGAGTGAAGGTCAGATCGCGCAGGCCGTCGCGATACAGCGGAAAGAAAAAGGCGTCCTCGCGCTTCGGGCGATGGATCAGCGAGACGCGCTCCACGAACAGGTCGGTCATGCTCAGCGTCAGCGTCAGGTCATTGGTCCCGATCGCCAGGCGCGCCTTTTCGAAGACGGCCTTGGCGGCGTCCGCGTGCAGGCTCGAATGCGCAGGATAAAGCCGGCGCGCACGCAGCGCCTTCTCGGTCTGCAGCACGAATTCGCGAGCTTCGTTCTCTGCCATGAGGCCAGGGTTTCGGCTTTACGATGACGACGCGTGGCCGAGCGGGGAGGGAACGGGCAGCTTACCAGAGCGCCCGAGCAACTCGGCGAGCGCGAGCCGGAACCACACGCTCCAATCGGCGGGGTCCGCTATCGCCGCGGCCAGCGCCGTCCGGGGCTCACGCCAGGCGAAATCGGCCACCTCGTCCGGGTCGGGGCGCGGGTCGTCGTCGCTCGTGCCGACGAACACGTGGTCGTACTCGTGCTCGATCAAGCCCTCGCCCACATGGGCTCGATACAGGAACGCGAAGGCTCGCGAAAGGCCGCAGCGGATGCCCATCTCCTCGAACAGCCGCCGCTCCGCCGCCGCCGCCGCGGTCTCGCCCGGCGCGGGGTGCGAGCAGCAGGTGTTCGTCCACAGGCCGCCGCCGTGGTATTTGCCGGCGGCGCGGCGCTGGACCAGCAGGCGTCCCTGCGAGTCGAACACGAAGACCGAGACGGCGCGGTGGAGCACGCCGCGCCGGTGCGCCTCCAGCTTCTCCAGCGTGCCGGTCGGTTCGTCCCGTGGATCGACCAGGACGACCGCGCTCATTCGAGCGCGAGCTTGATCGCCGCCTCGAGACCGGCCTTCTCGTGGAAATTGACCAGGTGCCTCACGATCGTGCCCTTCTTGTCCACGAAGAACAGCGTCGGGAACACGCTGACCTGCCCGTAGGCTTCCTGCATCTCCGGCGTCATGTGCGCGAGCGTGAATTTGAGCTTGTTCTTCGCGGCATACGCGGCCCGGTCTTCGTCGCTGGCGCTCACCTCGAGCACGCGGTCGGCGTTGACGCCGACGATCTTGAACCGCTTGCCGCGATACCGCTGGTCCAGCTCGACCAGCAGCGGGGCGATCTTCACGCACGGCGGGCAGTTGCTGAACCAGAAGTACA
>Ga0075430_100003255_pt1 | contig 13602 bp, 9 predicted proteins | sample RhiMetdeltSRZDD4_FD_75294 | JGI IMG/M metagenome (GOLD analysis project Ga0075430, IMG submission 75294) | Populus rhizosphere microbial communities from Tennessee, USA - Rhizosphere MetaG P. deltoides SRZDD4 | ecosystem: Host-associated > Plants > Roots > Rhizosphere > Soil | place: USA... | reverse complement strand
TCTCCTTTTCTCTTTTTCCTCTTTTATTCTCTTAGCACCTATTTAAATATCCTCCATACATCAAGCCCGAGTGCATAAGCCATTAATGCTATCAGCAACACCATTCCCACCATTTGGGCATACTCTAAAAACTTATCACTTGGCTTGCGACCAGAGATCATTTCGGCTAAAGTAAATAATGCATGACCGCCATCTAAACCCGGTATTGGAAGAATATTCATAAATGCAAGTATGATACTAAACACTGCAGTTAATGTCCAGAAGATCTGCCAATCCCAGAAGGGAGGATATATACCACCGATACTTAATACACTTCCCAACGATTCACTGGCTTTGGCTTTCCCTGTAAATAACTGGCGCAATCCTGTCATATATCTTCCCAGGGTTACCCAGCATTCTCTAAATCCTGCGGGGATAGCTTCAAAAAAACTATACTTTTCTTTTTCGTAATGAATACCAAGATCCTTTTCCGAATTTAAGCTGATGCCAAATTTTGCGTTCTTATCTAATTGTATCGATTTAGTAAGCGTATCATTACCGCGAAGAATTTTTACACGAACTGTTTGTTCTTTCCGATCCCTGATTGCCCGTTGTATTTCATGAAAGAAAAGTGTTGCAGTGTCATTAATGCCGATCACCCTGTCACCAGGCAGTAACCCTGCTTTTTCTGCATTCGAACCCTTCTCAAATTTCTTTATAATAAAAGGAACCCTCACCGCGGTAAACGGCCCGGCGCTCCTGGTATTTAATTTTCTTATTAATCCTTCGTCAAGCTTCAGCACAATGATGCTGTCTCCGCGTTTTACTGTTAAGCTGCTTGCTTCATTTAAAATGATCCGGGCTTTTATTGAATTAATATCCTTTAACGTAGTCGTGTCCACTTTTAACACGATATCACCGTCTCTTAAGCCGACAGTTTTTGCAAGACTGTCCGTTGCAATCCCATATTTAGCATTTGCAGGCGGTAAATATTCCTTACCCCAAACCCAAAGAATGAAAATGAAAATTATTATAGCGAGAATAACATTAACAATGATACCGCCAAGCATTATGATAAGTCGTTGCCATGCCGGCTTGCTTCTGAATTCAAAAGGTTGCGGTGGTTGTTTCATTTGTTCCTTGTCCATACTCTCATCGATCATACCGGATATTTTTACGTATCCACCCAATGGTATCCAGCCGATACCATATTCGGTTTCGCCTTTTCTCTTTTTAAATAGCGAGAACCAGGGATTAAAAAACAAGTAGAATTTCTCAACCCTGCAGCCAAACCATTTTGCGGTAATGAAATGCCCGAACTCATGAAGCAGGATCAAAATAGAAAATGAAAGAATGAATTGTGCAGCCTGTACAGGTACTGAACTCCAATCAATAGCTAATAATGTCATAATAATATTTAATCCCAAATCCGCCTGTCGCGGACTTTTAATCTTTAAATGTTGGCAAATATCTCTTAAAAAAAGTTAGGGAATGCAAAATTTTTATTCCCTTTTCAGGAGCTGGGGCGACTTTATAGCTTAATTACATCAGCGGCAAAACCTCTTGCTTCTCCGTCACTCTCAATGTATTCATCCAGAGTAGGTTTTTCGATAAAGGAAACATGCTCCATCGTTTTTTCGATCAGGTCGGTCATTTCAAGAAACCCAATCCGGTTTTTTAGAAATGCGTAAACTGCGATCTCATTTGCGGCATTCATCACACAAGGAAGATTTCCGCCTTTATTCAATGCTTCCATCGACAATGCAAGATTGCGGAATGTTCTTATATCAGGTTCTTCGAAGGTCAATGTATTCATTCTTTTAAAGTCAAACCTTGGGAAGTTATTATGAAGGCGCTGCGGAAATGCAAGCGCATATTGAATTGGAAGTTTCATATCCGGCATTCCCATTTGTGCTTTTATGCTACCATCTTCAAACTGCACCAGGCTATGAATCACACTTTGTGGATGAATGATCACCTGGATCTGGTCAGGACGAAGGTTAAAAAGATATTTCGCTTCGATCATCTCAAGTCCTTTATTCATCAACGTAGCGGAATCGATGCTGATCTTGGCCCCCATGCTCCAATTTGGATGCTGTAGCGCATGCTCTCTTTTTACATTAACAAGAAAGTTTGGCTTTCGTCCCAGGAAGGGACCGCCAGATGCAGTAAGAATGATTTTTTCAATCCTATTCCTTGTTTCGCCAACAAGGCATTGAAAAATTGCTGAGTGTTCCGAATCGACCGGAATCACCGGAGCCCTTTTTTCCATGGCACGCTGCATAATGATGTCACCCGCAACTACCAGCGTTTCCTTATTGGCAAGCGCAATTGTTTTGCCGTTCTCAATTGCTTTCAATGTTGGTTTTAAGCCGGCAAATCCAACAATAGCTGCAAGCATCAGGTCATATACATCCATTGCAGCTACTTCTTCCAAAGCTTTTTCGCCACAAAAAACTTTTATATCGGTGGAGGCTAACGCTTCCTTTACATTCTGGAATTTACTCTCATCGCCAATCACCACAATATGAGGATTGAATTGAAGTGCCTGCTGCACCAACAACTCATCATTGGTCTGAGCAGTCAATACCTCGGCAGAAAATTTATCAGGATTATTGCCGATCACATTCAACGCCTGGGTTCCTATCGATCCCGTTGAACCAAATAAGGCAATTCTTTTTACACCACCGGTTTTCTCCTGTGAAGTCTTGGCCTGGGATTCGGACGGAGTATTTTCGAATAAGACTTTCATTAGTTTTTAAACAATTAGTTGTGTTCGCTCCACTTTACCAGTTCATCTGCGATCTTTCTATCGTTACTGAGGCGAGGCACTTTATTTTGACCTCCCAATTTACCGATAGATTTCATGTAATCAATAAATCCATTTTTCCTGACAGCAGTTATTTTTAGAGGAGAAAGGATATTGCCGCTGATCAGGTCATCATAATAAACATTTTTCTTCCTGAGATTTTCTTCCACTTTATTGGCAAATACCCGAATGTCTCCCGGTTTGTTCTCAAACTCAATGAACCATTCGTGGTACGACTTGCCATCACTTTTACTTACAAAAGGCGCCACTGTGAATTCTGTAATGTGAACATGTTCTTCTTCTGCAGCTTTTAATATGCTGTATTCGACTTCCTCACCTATCACATGCTCGCCAAATGCTGAGATGAAATGTTTTGTCCGGCCGGTGACAATCAGTCTGTAAGGGTCCGCAGAAATAAATTTTATTGTATCACCCAAATTATATCCCCAAAGACCTGCATTGCTGTTGATGACCATTGCATAATTCTCTCCCACTTTTACATCTTTTAATGAAAGCCTTGTTGGTTTATCATTGAAAATCTCTCCTGCCGGAACAAATTCAAAAAAGATCCCGCTATTGGTGTTCAGTAAAAGACCTTCAGCGTTCTGAGAATCCTGGAAAGCAAAAAACCCTTCACTTGCCGGGAACAATTCAATGCAATCAACTTTTCTTCCGATACTTTCAAACAACTTTGCCTTATAAGGTTCAAAATTCACGCCACCCTGTACCATCACACTGAAATTCGGGAACAGCTCACCCACTCTCTTACCACTTCGTTTTATCAGTTCATCAAAATACATTTGCATCCATGGTGGAATTCCGCTGATAAGCGTCATGTCTTGTTTGATGGTCTCATCAACAATCTTCTTTAGCTTGGTCTCCCAATCTTCAATACAATTGGTTTCATAAGAAGGCATTTGATTTGACCGCAGGTATTTTGGTACGTGATGATTTACTATGCCGCTCAATCTTCCTGTGGGAATGCCGCCCACTCTTTCCAACTCAGGTGTTCCGGATAAGAAGATCAACTTGCCGTCAGCGAACCGTGTATTACCCGTTTCTGCCATATAACAGAGCAATGCATTACGCGCCGTGTTGATATGATTGGGAATTGAATCTTTTGTTATCGGGATGTATTTCGTACCGCTTGTGGTGCCTGATGTTTTAGCGAGATAGATGGGTCTGCCTTTCCAGAGAATATTATGCCTGCCCTCTTTTATTTTATCGATCCACGGTCTCATTTGCTCATAATCCTGGATCGGCACCACCTGTTTAAACTCCTCATAATTACCCACCTTATCAAGCCCTATTGACTTACCATATTCCGTGATCTTACCGACTTTGATCAGGTGTTGAAGTATATTATCCTGGTCGGAAACGGCGGTCGCCATACTTTTCCGGATACCTTTATATACATATGAAGCGAACGGTTTTGCTAAAAACGACTTGATTTTCATACCCTAAGTAAAACGCAAGCTAAGATGAATTGCAAATATAAAAGAAGGCATTTCAATTAGCCCGGCTGTGAAGATAAAACTTTGATAATCTGTTTGCCGGATAGCCGTTTCCCCTTACCTTTGCCCGCCCGTGCCGAAAATTTATAAAACAAAAAGAAACAAATTATAAACGGCCCGTTCGGGCGGGTCATCCTTAATTTTTAAGCTATGATAGCAGTTGTAAAAGTAGGCGGACAACAATATAAAGTTGAAAAAGACCAAACGCTTTATGTTCCCCATATTGAAGGAAAAGCCGGCGACAAAGTAGATCTTGAAGTGTTGCTGGTGGATGCAGATGGCAAGCTTTCTTTGGGTAATGATGTAAAAACTAAAGTGAAAGCTGAGATACTTGATCATGTAAAAGGTGATAAAGTGATTGCGTACAAACAAAAAAGAAGAAAAGGTTTCCGTAAAAAAATTGGTCACCGCACGTTGTACACACAAATCAAGATCAGTAGCATTACGAAAAAGAAGGCGGAAGAATGATGAAGCCATGAAGTCAGAAGTATGAAGTATGAAGTCGGATGTCTGACTTCAGACCTCGGAGCTCCGACTTCAAACAACAAAAAAGAATCTTACAAACTAAAAACACATTTCTCATGGCACATAAAAAAGGTGAAGGCAGTGTAAAGAATGGTCGTGACTCGCACAGCAAACGACTTGGTGTAAAAATTTTCGGCGGACAACCTGCTATTGCCGGCAACATCATCGTTCGGCAACGTGGTACTGTTTATCATCCCGGCAAGAATGTTGGTGTTGGTAAAGATTATTCTTTGTTTGCATTAGCTGATGGCGTTGTTGAATTCAAAAAAGGAAGAAACAACAGAACTTTTGTTTCAGTAACTCCTGTTGAAGCATAAATTTTTTCACTGCATCGGTGATTGATCATCACTGAAAAATTTTCAAATACTTCTTTGTTGTGATGACGTTGAGACAAAGTAATCAACATCGTCATCCACATTTTGTGGAAAAAATTTTTGAAAGTATCAATTTTAATTCTATTTTTACTATCGTTAATTTATTTCTAACCGTTAAATTCTAAAAACATGGCAACAAAGAAAAAAGCTGCAAAGAAAAAAACAGCTCCTAAAAAGAAAGCAGCTAAGAAGAAAAAGTAACTTAACATCTCAAATAAAAATCCCTCGCAATTGCGGGGGATTTTTTTTGCCCCTATGTGAAGCCCCCAGATGACCAATTTTCACTTACTTTGAGTTGATTAATCATTTGGGTGTTCACTATGGACAATTATGCAATCGCTGAACATTTTTCCCTGCTTTCAAAGCTGATGGACATTCATGGAGACAATTCTTTTAAAGCAAGAATTTACGGCGCTGCTGCATTCAATATTGAAAAACTTCCTGAACAGCTCGCGGATACGCCACCGGCAAAAATTGCCTCAATCAAAGGGATCGGCGAAAGCACGGCAAAGAAAATTGCTGAAATGCTTGAAACCGGTAAGCTTGGAATTCTGCAGGAATATATTGAGAAAACCCCGCCGGGAGTCATTGAAATGCTCAACATAAAAGGGATTGGACCAAAAAAAATCCAGGCCATCTGGAAAGAAATGGGAATTGAATCAATTGGTGAATTATTATATGCCTGTAATGAAAACCGCTTAACACTTTATAAAGGTTTTGGCGAAAAGACACAAACCAACGTACAGGAAGCCATACAATTTTATCAAAGCCAGCAGGGCCATTTCTTATACGCTGAAGCCGAGGCAATATTTCCACAGATCGATGGCTATTTGAAAAAATTATTCTCTCCTGCAACCGTACATATAACCGGTGCTTACAGAAGACAAGCATTGACAATTGAAGAAATGGAATTTGTTGTGCTTGAAAACAATGACACCATCAAACCAAAATTTCAAACCGCCCAGCCACCGGAACTCCTGGAAGAAAAAGAAAATACCCTTTTATACAAATTAAAAAATGGTTTAAAACTCCGGTTGCATACCGGCAAAGGAAAAATGGATGAAAGGCTGTTTTGCACTACCTGCTCCGAAGAATTTTTAACCGCTTTCAATAAAACATTCTCCACGATAAAATATTCGGGTAAAGAAATTGGTGACGACTCAGTATTTAGGCAGGCAAACATTCCGGTGATACCTGCCTTTATGAGGGAAACAGCTTCCATCATTGAAAAAGCAAGAACTAAAAAACTCGGAACATTGATCCGGCCGGAAGATGTCAAAGCCATCATTCATAGTCACAGCAAATGGAGTGATGGCGACAATACATTGGAGCAAATGGCGGAAGAATGTATAAAAAGGGGATTTGAATACCTTGTTATTTCTGATCATTCAAAAGCGGCCGCTTATGCGAATGGATTGACCGAAGAAAGGATCAGAGAACAACATAGACAGATCGATATTCTAAACGAGCAATACAAGCCGTTCAAAATCTTTAAAAGCATCGAGTGTGATATCCTTGGCGATGGTTCGATGGATTACTCCAACAACATTCTTTCCACGTTTGACCTTGTAATAGCATCCGTTCACAGTAATTTGAAGATGACTGAAGAAAAAGCAATGATGCGACTGATGAAAGCGATCGAAAATCCTTATACCACTATACTTGGCCATATGACGGGGAGGTTGTTGCTAAGCCGCAATGGCTATCCCGTTGATCATAAGAAAATAATTGATGCCTGTGCAGCTAATCATGTGGTGATCGAATTGAATGCTCACCCTCGTCGCTTAGATATTGACTGGCGATATATCGATTATGCCATCGATAAAGGAGTTTTGATCTCTATTGACCCCGATGCTCACTCGCTTAGTGGATACAATGATATAAAATATGGAGTGCTGGCAGCACAAAAAGCCGGCGTGAGCAAGGAGCAAAATCTCAGCAGCTTTTCACTAAATGAGTTTGAAAATTTCCTGGCAAACAGGAAGAAGAAGAAAAAGATATAACCTATCATGAAGAATATTAAGATCGCTACGGCTCAGTTTGAAAACAGGAGTAATGATAAAGAGTACAATCTTTCCGCAATCGATAAGTTATCGAAACAAGCAGCGGAACAAGGTGCACGAATGATCGCCTTTCATGAATGCTCTGTTACAGGTTACACATTTGCGAGACACCTTTCAAAAGACCAAATGCTGCAATTGGCTGAATTGATCCCCGGTGGTGAAAGCATCGAAGCATTAACACAAATTGCGCGGAGAAATAATATCGCAATACTTGCGGGCCTGTTTGAAAAAGATGAAAAGGATAACCTGTCTAAAGCATATGTATGCATAGATAAAAGCGGTTTGATCGCAAAGCATCGAAAATTGCACCCATTTATAAATCCTTATTTAACACCCGGCGATCAGTACACAGTTTTTGATTATGAAGGCTGGAAGCTTGGAATACTTATTTGTTATGATAACAATGTAATAGAAAATGTAAGAGCAACCGCGTTGCTTGGTGCGCAGGTAATTTTTATGCCGCATGTAACGATGTGCACGCCATCAACAAGACCAGGTGCAGGATTCGTCGATGCAGCGTTATGGAAGGACAAGGAAAAAAATGCCGCAATACTCCGAAAAGAGTTTGATAGCCTGAAAGGAAGAGAATGGCTGATGAAATGGTTACCCGCAAGAGCATATGATAATGGAATATATGCCGTCTTCTCGAATCCAATTGGCATGGATGATGACCAATTAAAGAATGGCTGTTCGATGATCATCGATCCCTTTGGCGACATCATCGCGGAATGCAGAAGCCTGGATGATGAGTTTGTTACCGCAAATATTACAGCTGAAAAGTTGACAAAGGCCGGCGGCTACAGGTATACGCAGGCAAGAAGACCAGAACTATATAAAGACATCATCGGAGCAGACCATGAAGCCGAACTAAAAATAAGTTGGATGAATCAACAGGAGGCTAATTAATAACCGGCAGCTCAACATAAAAAGTACTACCCTCTCCTTTTTGTGTTTCGAACCAAATTCTTCCGCCGGCCTGTTCGGCAATTCCTTTACACATGGCAAGACCCAGACCGGTTCCGGATGATTTAGTCGTAAAGTTGGGAACAAAGATCTTCGATTGCATTTCTTTTGGGATACCCGTACCATTATCTTTTACACTGATCTGAACAACACCATTTACCTGCACTTCATTTAATTCTATTCTGCAACCAGTTTTTCCATCACAGGCCTCGATGGCATTTTGAATGAGATTCGTAAACAACCTGTTCATTTGTGTTTTGTCTGCTCTTACCATCACTTTGCCCGGCACAGTGTTTAATTTCAGATCCCCCTCATGACTGGTTTTATAAAGATTATCCAGTGAGCGGATCACCTCGTTAATGTCAAATGTTTCAATATTTGTGTTGCCTATATTGGCAAACTGCGAAAAATCAAAAGCGATCTTGGATAAATGATCGATTTGTTCAACAAGTGTTTTTGCAACCTTTGCAGTGAGTTCTTTTACATTCGTCGAATTATTATCAATTGATTTTTGCAAGAATTGGATGCTTAGCTTCATGGGGGTCAACGGGTTTTTAATCTCATGGGCCACCTGTCTCGCCATTTCTCTCCAGGCACCTTCTCTTTCGCTCCTGGCCAACGCTTCCGCACTTACTTCAAGTTTGTTAACCATCTTATTGTATTCTCTTACCAGTCCCCCGATCTCGTCATTACGTTTCCATACGATCTCTTCATTTGTTTTTCCAAGATTCACCTCTTTCATTTTTTCACTTATGAGCAAGAATGAACGGGTAACCCTGTTGGTAATGAATAGCGCAATAACTCCTGCAATAAGAAAGATGAATGCATTCAGGTTAATAATGGTGACGAGGAAATTCGATATCTCCTGCTTCAATCCTTTTTGTGATAAGAAATACGGAATGTTGATATAGGCATAAGCGATACCATCATCCAGGCCACGCAACGGCGCATAAATACTCATATAATTTATTGTTGCCAATTGCTCCTTTTGCACATATTGCACCTGTCGCAGCCGTTTGATATGATAAAAAGCGTACGGATGCATTTTCTGGCTTAAAAGGCCATCGCGATAAACAAGGGGATGCGAAGTGACATGTAATGAACCTGTAGTATCATAAACATTCACATCAACATTATGGATCTTTGAAACTTCGTCCACTAATTCCTGTACTTCTTCATTTGAAACTGAATCATAGATCGCCACCTGGTCATCCAAGGCACGTCTCGTATCGAGTTTCTTCTCCATTTCCCTTATCATGATCTCCATGGTACGGGCAAGCCTTTCTTTATTGTTTTGATCATAACGTATAATGAAAAATGAAATCGTTGCCACACCAATGATGACAAAAGAAAGGACGCTTATCAATATGATAGTGCCATGGATCTGGGTACGAATATTCCATTCCAATATCCTGCGAAACTCTCTGAAATCGCCGCCAATCCTCAACAACAGTATGAATACATTGAAGAACCCGACAAGAAATAGGAAAATGCAAAAAATATAAGAGAACAGCGTAATGGCTTCCAGGGCCGTTTCTTTGTTTCTTGCTATAACAATTATCTTTTGGATTGATGCTTTATACCATAACTCAGTAGCGCCACCAACGGTTTTCTTTGATACCATTTCATCCGGAATGTCAGATGAGTCCAGGGTGGTTGGAAAAGGATATTCATTATTAGGGCTGGTAGAAAGAACTCCCAATTTGTATGTACCATAATAATAGTTCGATTCATCGGGGTCCGAAGGATCCGTTTGCGTAAATAGTTTTGAATGCAAAGCATCGGTATCATACTGCGAGGGGTCGGACAAAATAAATACATACCCGATTACCTTTCCCGCCGGGTCCGTTACTATTTGCTTATAGATATAGGTGTACTTATCATATGTGGTTTCATAATAAAACAGGTTGGGTGTCGACGTTCCCTTGGCCCTTATTTTGAGCAGGGCATCCAAAGAAAAAAATGACTCTGCTTCATCATTGAAAAGTGGTTTTCTTTCTGCATCAAATACATAGAGCCGTGAATCGAAGTTTTGCAAATAAAATTGTTTACGCACTATACTATCCCTCAGGAACATGGCTTTAGTAGAGTCTTTGAACCTGTAAAAATTTGGCGCGAGAAAATCATTATCGAGATAAACAAACGTAATATTAAGTTCATCTTCATTATAAGGATCGGTCTTACGATCTATCTTTTCAGCGCGATTGATCCTCGTTTGCCATTCTTTCTCCCTGTTACCATTTATGATAACTGCCGTGATGGACACCGAAAAAAAGAATATCCAGAATAATGCGCCGGCCATTGTCTGCCGATGATTATTGATCCCAAATTTTCTAAGCCTTGATAACCAAATATAGAATACCAGCCAACCAAGTACTACAATATAAAATATGAGTAACGGGTGTTCGATCTCGATGGTAAGAAAAGAAAGACCTGTAACAGCTACTACAATGTAAACCGGATAAAAGTTATTCTTAAATGAAACGGAAAGCAGCGGTACCATTATCCTCATAAAATAATAGTAGCCGACGGCCAGGATGGCAAGTGCAATAAAGCCAAAGACCGTTGTATAAGTAAGACTGAAAAAATTTATAACATCAAAGGATATTTGGGAATCGGAAGTAAGGCTACGGATGGTGTTGGCCATTATAAACGTAAAGGTTACAACCAAAAAGCTACCCACAATTCCAAGCATAAACGATTTTGATCCTCGTCGTACATTTTCGAATCCGAGCTCATCAAGCTTTTGCCAGGAGAATAAGACCAGCCAGCAAAATAATATTGCATTGATCAGCAAATCACCTAATGACTTATGAATAGAACTTGACGCGTAGATATGGGGATCGAATAACCCAAATTGCCTGAGATTTATCGGGAAGGACGTGTAGTAGCCAAGAAACCGAAGTGCGAACAATGCGATAAATAAAAAAATAAACCCATTCCAAAAACCATATCGCTTCGAGATCTTCTCCCCGATAAAATGGATATAGATCAGGAAAAGCACGGTAGCGATCAGCTTCAATACTACGTCAAGCCCTTCCGACGCAGAAATTACCTGGACCCTTGGTTTTATATAAAACAGCGTTTGCCCCGAAGTAGCTTTTACAGGGAATTCGGTTGCTACTCCTGCGATCTCAATTTTAGAAGTAGCCGATTTGCTGTATCCAAATTTGTCAGGAAGAATATTGGCATAATGGTCCATAACAGGGACCATCCCGATAAGTATTAAAGAATCATTCGCATTTTTCCAGGGAATAGTTTTTTTAATAGAAACATAATACCCGTTTTCCTGCCGTTCAAAATAAGCCGTATCAGTCAGCGCAAATATTTCGTCGGCCGGATATGATTTCTGGTTGCTCCAGAACTTGATTTCAAGACCCGCAAAAGTTTTTTTGAAAATAAAGGTGCCGGGTGTTTTTTCCGCAACCTTTTTCAGTTGCTCCTGTGTTTCGGTTTTATCAATAAGCCGTTTAAGCAATGAAGTGTCACTTGTGAACTCGGCAAATTCTTTTTCACTATTATAAATATAGTTTTGAAGTTTATTGAGTTCCTGGTTGGTGGCCCGGTTTGGCGAGAAGGATGGGGTAAAAAGAAATGACAGCGAGTATAAAATAACCGCTGCTACCAGCCATGCATGAGGGCTGGGAATAATATGGAATAACTTTTTCAACCGATCAGGGACGCTTTTTAATACTATTCCAGATGGAATCCATTTCGTGCAAGTTCATGTCCGCAAGATTCTTTCCGCTTTTTATAACCTCTTCTTCCATTTGGGTAAAGCGCCGGGTGAATTTCTTATTGGTCACCTCCAGCGCATTTTCGGCGTCAATACGCAAAAATCGTGCATAATTGATCAGTGAAAAAATCACATCCCCGAATTCTTCCTCTACTTTCCGATGCTGGGTTGTTAAATCTTCCTCATTTGCTGATTGCCAATTGTCTATTGCCGTCTTTAACTCGGTGATTTCCTCCTCCACTTTGTCCCATACCTGTTCTTTGTTCTCCCATTCAAAACCCACCTGTTTAGCCTTTTCCTGCAATCTCATTGCCTTCACCGTCGAGGGCAGCGATTTTGGTACCCCGCCAAGTATTGATTGCTTGCCCTCTTTTAATTTCAGTTTTTCCCAATTCTTTTTCACATCTTCTTCATCTTTCACTTTTACATCACCGTAAATATGCGGATGGCGTGTAATAAGTTTTTCACTTATTCCATGGATCACTTCTTCAAGTGTGAATTTGTTTTGTTCCGTGCCAATCTTAGCATAAAACACAATATGCAATAAAAGATCGCCAAGCTCTTCCTTTATTCCTTTCCAATCATCATCGGTTATGGCATCGGCTAATTCATAAGTTTCTTCGATTGTCATGTGTCGCAACGTTTGCACCGTTTGCTTTCTGTCCCATGGGCATTTTTCCCGCAGCTCATCCATTATGGAAACAAGTCGTAAAAATGATTCAGCCAAATTTGACATATATAAATTTTATATCTGGTAAAACGAAAAGAATAAAAATATAGTAAACAAAAGAATTAAGGAGGCCAGGCAAAGAATATTAAGAATAATAAACTTTATGATCGTTTTGCCCCAGCCTTGGCCGTAAAAATTTTTAAGCGCTTTTAGCGTATAAAAAACTCCCGCTAAAATAAGTATCAGCTGGAGCCAACTGAACAAGTCCTCCCAATGGGTTTTGTCTTCCAGCGCATCCAAACCAAAAAACAAAAGCATAAAAAGAAAGGTGAAAATGTATAGGTGGATCAGGAATACGCCATGATCAGCAAAATAGAATTCTTTTCGTTTTCGGAGGTAAAGCAGCTTCAGGAATAATGCGTATAACGGAAGTGATACAAATAGCAAGTACGGAAACGTGTGAAGGAATTTGTTGATCAATTCAGTGGCGATCTTTGTTTGGTTGCCTTCATATTTCTCATTCAGGGCAACCGACTTGCGTGTAATTACTTTTGTTAGCCCCGCATCCTTTTTTTCTTTTGGCAATGATGCCTGCACCGAATCATATTCATTCACGGACTTATAGGTGCTAACATCCCTGCCAAGACTGAAGCTGATACCACCGCTTTTCCCGGGCGCTTGTGGGGCACTTGTCTTCTTTATTACAGAATCATATCCCAGCATGGCAAGCCCTTTTAACACATCTGCCGAATCTTCGCTTGTCTTTGCTTCTTTCAGGGCTTCAGCCTTTACCGCTTCATAATCTCTTCGTAGCTGTTCTCTTTGCTTTTCGGCGGTAATACTGCTTTCATTTACATGAAACATGGAAAAAAATACAAGAAAGAAAACTGCCGAAGTAAATACATACATCCTGATCGGGTGCAAATATTTTTTTCGCCTGCCAAGCATATATTCTTTTGACAGAAAACC
>Ga0075430_100003254_pt1 | contig 13604 bp, 8 predicted proteins | sample RhiMetdeltSRZDD4_FD_75294 | JGI IMG/M metagenome (GOLD analysis project Ga0075430, IMG submission 75294) | Populus rhizosphere microbial communities from Tennessee, USA - Rhizosphere MetaG P. deltoides SRZDD4 | ecosystem: Host-associated > Plants > Roots > Rhizosphere > Soil | place: USA... | reverse complement strand
AAAGGCAGGCGTGAAATATTACCCGCTTACAGATTATTCAACTCTTATCCAGCTTGCAGCCGAAAAGCAAATCGTATCGTCTGATCAATTGGAGATTTTGTTAAAATGGCAAAATGACCCGGCCGGTTGGACGGGACTTTAGTAATTTGCCTTAAATCGATTTTAATGAAGAAATTGTTCCTTGGCTTACTTGCAGTAGGTGGTGCACTGGTGTCTTCAGCCCAGGTAAAAGCATCCCTGACCGCGAAAATAAAAACGCCTACAGTCGGGTGTGAGGATTGCAAAAACCGGATCGAGACCTATCTGAAACGATACGATGGCGTTACCTATGTTTTGGTAAACTGGCGCTCGAAAAATGTGACCGTCAAATATCTTACAGATCGTATCAATATCGAAGAAATTAAAACAGCTATTTCCAATTGTGGCTACGATGCGGATGATATTCCAGCATTTGAAGAGTCCTATAACAGGCTTCCAAAAACTTGTAAAAAGCCGCAGGATGGAGGACCAAATAAAGCTCCAAACATTCACGCTCCGCCGGAAGTAAAACAACAATAAATTTTAACCCCTTGCAAATAAGCAGGGGGTATTTTTTTGTCCGTCCATTTTTGATCCGCGAACCATTCCAACGGAAATTTTCGTCTCCGGCGCCTATCTGAATATTCAATCGATTTCTCGCTGTTTTGACTCAAAACTCTCTCAGGTTGGGGGAAGGCTTCTACCACTCAAATAACTCGCATCAACGAACAAACGAGGGCATATTGCCACGGAAATACATATTTTTTTGATTGCTAAGATTAATGGCATTTCAGATTCTCAGACCATTTTCCCGTTAGCCAATAATTACGGCTCGCATATGAAGACGTAATGATATTGTATTCAAATATTAATATTGCTTATTTACTATTTATAAATCAAATATTTATAACCAATAAATCACTTTTTTTGCTGCTTCGGTGGCCCGAGCGAAAATATAGAATTCGGTATATTACCATTTGAAAATCAGTAATTAATATTGTATGTCTTAAAAAGCATTTAAGTTGAACTGTTTCGTTATGTTTTTTATTAATATATGATTCGATGTATAATTTTCTTAAGGGAAACATGGACCCTTCCCTTCCCTCGGTTTTGGATCGTGGGGAAAGAATTTAGCCGCCGCGCCAGATTGCATTCAATCGTAACAACCCGAATGATGTCGAGCATTATTAAAGCCTGAAAGTGTTTCCACCAACACAGGCTTTCGGCGAACAACGCTTTGGTTTAATAGCTCTCTTGAGAATAACAAATCGGAATTGCCCTTAAACCTTTTCCTGTTAGGACCTTTTTATTAACTTGTAAATCTTTTCTGGACCTTTAGGACTATTGGATAAATGAAACTATTTAAGAAACTGCTTACAGGCTTTCTATGTATTGCCGTACCTGCCTACTTATTCAGCCAGGATTTTTCAAACAAGGGAAAGGATTTTTGGATCGGGTATGGACATCATGTCCGAATGTTTAATAATGCCCCCTGGCCACAAGCCAATTGTATAAGCGGGGTATGCCCCGAGAAAATGCAACTGTACATCACGTCTGATGTAAACACTACCGGTAATGTTGACATTCCGGGGGTGGGATTCTCACAATCTTTTTCAGTTACTGCCAACCAGATCACCACGATCGATATTCCGCGAAGCGCTGCTTTGAATGATGAAGGTTTATATAACAGGGGTATTCATGTAACAGCATTAAAGCCAATCGTTGTTTACAGTTTCATTTATGTAAATGCCATATCCGGCGCAACCGTATGTCTGCCTACAAATACATTGGGAAGAGAATATTATTCCGTGAACTTTAAGCAACTTTCAAACGAGCCAAATTCACATTCTTATTTTTTTGTAGTAGCTGCTGATACAGGTACGACCACGGTGGAGATCACTCCAAGTGCAACAACTAAAAATGGGTCAGCAGCAAATATCCCATTTACGGTGAATCTCACCCAGGGCCAGGCCTACCAGGTCTTAGGGCAAACCGGATCAAGCCAGGGAGTTGATCTGACGGGTTCAAGAATCAGGTCATTAAATACAGGAAGTGGGTGTAAACGAATTGCTGTTTTTTGTGGAAGCAGTAAAATCTCGATTGGTTGTAATGATCCAAGCGTCGGCTCTTCTGATAATTTGTATCAGCAAATATATCCGACAGGTGTTTGGGGTAAAACCTATGTTACCGTTCCGCCAACTACCAATGGAGGGAACGCATTGACGACCTATTATCGGATTATAAGACCCGATCCAATGGCAATCGTGACACTAAACGGTGCGATCCTACCTGGCGCAAGTTTCACAAATGGCTTTTACTACCAATTTACCAGCAATACTACCAATGTAATTTCTTCAAGCTTGCCAATCCTGGTTGCTCAATATTTTACCACTTCAGGAGGTAATAATGCGACGAACTGCAGCAACCCGGCGAATATCAATGACCCGGAAATGATCTATTTGAATCCCGTTGAACAAACTGTAACTGATGTTACACTTCACTCAATGCAGCCGGCAATAAATACCAATATCACTACGCATTTCTTAAATGTAGTATTGAGAAATGTTCCAGGTGCGATCAATTCATTCCAGGTTGATGGTGTGACTTATCCTGCAAGTTTTACACCAGTGCCACAGGATCCGAATTATGCCTATGCAAGGATCAGTGTCCCGTCGCAGGGACATAGAGTAAGGTGCGATTCGGCATTTAATATTATTGCCTATGGAATGGGCAGCGCTGAATCTTATGGCTATTCCGGCGGAACAAATCTTAAAGACCTTTACCAGTTTGTAAGCATAGCCAATCAGTTTGCCACTGTGAATTTTCCTGCTACATGTAAAAATGCACCTTTCAATTTCCGGATTGTGTTTCCTTACGAGCCTACACAAATACAATGGGTATTTGGGGCCGCATTAAATGCAATGGGTATAACTGATGTCACCATCACCAATCCTGTTTATGATTCCACCTGGATCGTAAATGGTCGTCAGGTTTATAGATACAGTCTTCCTTTACAATACACGATCACAACGATCGGCACCTATCCAATAAAAGTAATTGCCAATAACCCAACTCCTGATGGGTGCAGTGGGGTACAGGAAATCGATTATGATCTGCAGGTCTTTAATCCGCCATCGGCAGACTTTAATTTTACTACTAATGGTTGTGTCACGTCCCCCGTTAATTTTCTTGATATTTCCAATACAGGAGGACGCCCGGTAATTCAATGGAACTGGAACTTTGGTGATGCGGGAACTTCCAATATTCAAAATCCATCACACACTTACCCGGCACCCGGTTCATACCTTGCAACACTTTCAGTGATAACCGATGTTGGGTGTATTTCAGATACGATGACCAAACCGATCAATCTTACACAGTCACCACAGGCAAAATTTGGTGCCAGCCTGCCACGTTGTACCGGAAAGCCAATTACATTCACCGATTCTTCTACAGTAAGCGGTGGTAATGTACTTGCAAAATGGTATTGGAACTTTGGCGACGGTTCGCCCCAGGTGATCGCGACAAACAATGCTCCGCAAATTCATACATACACTTCGGCAGGAACATATAATGCAACTCTTAAAGTCGAAACTACTTCGGGTTGTATGAGCATTGTATTTACAAAGCAAATCATTGTCAATGCTAATCCGGTTGCTTCATTTAGCCTGAATGGAAACGTGTGTCTTCCGCAAGGCACTGCAAATTTTGTCAACGGTTCCTCTATCAGTGATGGTACTGGACCTTTAATGACATACCTCTGGAACTTTGGAAATGGCAATACTTCAACTGTGGCAAATCCTGTTTATAATTATACGACGGGAGGGCCCTTTACTGTAACATTAACAGCTACATCAAACAATGGATGTGTTGATGATACTGTAACAACGCTTTCTGCGATCTATGCGCAGCCTCAAGCGGCATTTAATGCACCGGCAGAAGTTTGTCTTGGTGCGCCCGTCAATTTTACCGATCAAAGTACTGCGGCAAATAGTACCGTAACGCAATGGAACTGGAACTTTGGTGATGCGGGAACTTCCAATATTCAAAATCCATCACATACATACCCGGCACCGGGTACTTACACTGTAACGCTGACCATAACATCTGGCGCAGGCTGCATTTCAACCACGGCCACAAGAACAGTAGTGGTAAACCCATTGCCAACTGCAAACTTTACTTCATCAACTCCCGCCTGTGTGGGAAGAAATATAACATTCACTGATGCTTCAACCGCAAATGCAGGTAATCTTGTAAAGTGGACATGGAATTTTGGCGATGGTAATACCGCCGTGATGTCGAGTCCGAATCCATTTGTACATAGTTATGCAAATGCCGGAACCTATAATGTAACGCTGCAGGTGGAAACAAATAAAGGTTGCATCAGCACGATTCTCACAAAACCAGTTACAGTTAATATTTTACCTGACGCCGGGTTTATTTCACCCGAAATTTGCCTGACCGATCCGGCTGCACCGTTTGTCGATACCAGCAAGATCGCAACCGGGAACATAGCAACATGGTTATGGAATTTTGGCGATCCAAACGCAAACGCAGGCAACCCAAATACATCAACGGTTCAGAATCCGACTCACCTATATTCTGTTGTCGGTAACTATACCGCCACATTGATCGTTGCATCGAATAACGGATGTACAGATACAATTTCACAAACATTCACCGTTAACGGTTCAATACCACTTGCCAATTTTACCGTTCAAAACGCCAATGCACTTTGCAGTAACAAAGATGTCGTGATCTCGGACGCATCAACTGTAGACTTCGGGAGCCTTGTAAAGACAGAGATCTATTGGGATTGGACAAACGATCCTACCATTAAAACAACTGACAATTCTCCTTTATCGGGTAAGCTATATTCTCATACATATCCTGAATTTGGAACACCCGGCACAAAAACTTATACAATAAGAATGGTGACTTATTCGGGCATCACTTGTATGAATGTGATGACAAAAACCGTAACAGTTCTGGCAACGCCAGCTTTGCAGTTTGATCCTGTAAATGAAATATGTTCAAATGCGTCATCATTCCAGATAACACAAGCAAGTATCACGAATGGTTTGACAGGATCAGGAGTGTTTTCCGGTCCGGGTGTTAATAGTACGGGGTTATTCAATCCAGCAACAGCAGGAGCGGGTACACATACGATACGATATACTTTTACCGCTGCGAATGGATGCAGCAATTTTATAGAACAAACGATAAGAGTAAATCCAACTCCGAATGCAAATGCCGGCCCTGATAAAGTAGTGTTGGAAGGAGGCCAGGTGCAATTAACACCTGCAATGAATGCGGGTTTCCCAGTCACGTATTCATGGACGCCGCCAACAGGGTTAAGTAATCCAAATGCACCTGATCCCATGGCATCGCCGGTCGATGATATTACTTATACCTTGAGGGTAACATCGGATAAAGGATGTGCTACCAGCGACCAGGTATTTGTAAAGGTGTTGAAGAAACCTGCAATACCAAATATCTTTAGTCCTAACGGTGATGGTATACATGATAAATGGGTGATCGGCGCTTTGGATACATATCCCGGATGCACGGTGGAGATATTCAACAGGTACGGACAACGGATATATTATTCAGTCGGGTATTCAACTCCATGGGATGGCACGATCAATGGAAAACCTGTTCCAATTGGAACATACTATTATATTGTTGATCCTAAAAACGGCCGTCAGAAAATGACAGGCTATGTGGATATTGTAAGATAAAATGAAACGATTAGTAAATATAATGCTGGTAAATGTTGTTGTCATAGTCGCATCAGCGCAGCAAAAACCGCACTATACCCAATACATATTGAATCAATACATCGTCAATCCGGCGATCTCGGGTATTGAGAATTATGTGGACGTGAAACTTAGTGCCCGGGATCAGTGGGTAGGTTTATCCGGGGCTCCCAAAACAGCTTATTTAACTATTCATGCTCCGCTTGGAAAAAAAGATTATCGAACATCAGCCACTTCCTATTCTATTCCCGGCGAGAATCCACGGGGTAAATATTATTGGGAGAATTATACGGCTGCTGAACCACATCACGGAATTGGTTTATCTGTGATCAATGATAAAACTGGAAGCTTTAATCGCTTTACTTCTACGGTATCGTATGCCTACCATATCGGGCTGAATCCAACGACAAATCTGTCGGCTGGTTTTGCTGCAGGGATTTCTAAGATAAGCATCGACAGAACAAAACATGATTTTGACGGCAATGGGGATCCGATTGATCCGGTTACTGGTTCTGCAATTAGTGGTGAATTATTTAAGATAAGACCCGATCTTTCGGCGGGATTATATCTTTATTCCAGGGATTATTTTATCGGTCTTGCAGCACAGCAGGTGATACCACAGAAACTCCAGTTTGCAGATGATGCAGGTTTTGAAACAAAAGGAAAACTAATTCCGCATATTTTTCTGAATGCCGGCTACCGGTTCCTTCTTACTGATGATATCAATGCCATTCCGTCGTTGATGGTAAAATATATTAATGGGTCATCAAAAAATAGTGTGCAACCTGAAGTCAATATAAAACTGCAATACCGCGATCTTTTTTGGGTAGGAGGAAGTTATCGTTACGAGGATGGATATGCAGCCATGCTTGGATTAAATGTCAGCAATACATTTAATGTTGGATATGCTTACGACTTTACTACGACAAACTTAAACACTGTTAGTCGGGGCACACATGAGCTGATGATTGGTTTCTTACTGGGGAATAAATATAGCGAAGCATGTCCAAGGTGTTGGTAATTATAACCTGACGATCTTCTTAACCTTTGCAGCTTTTACTTTCTGGAGTTGATCCCTTGCCTTCTGTTGATTGCACTGAACAAGCTGCAATGTGATATCGCTATCAGGAATTGAAGTAACCTTATTTTCCTTCATTGTCTTTTCAACATGAATCAGGGTCTTGAGGCTTAGATTAAGTTGAAATTGAATACTGTCAAGTTTGATCTGAGCAAGAGAAGTATTTAATTTCTCATTTACAAGATCCCAGTTGATCTGCTCATAGGAGAGGCGAAGTTGATCTTCAAGTTTGTTCCAGTCGATCTTACTGCCTTCCTTTTCTATGTACTCAGATTTTAATTGCGATTTTTCAAAACTGGTAAAGGCATCTGCATAAGTTTTCTCAACGGCCTTCCATTCTGATTCCTGTATGATTTTCTTTGTCGCATTAACCGCCTCTTTTACTTTGTTTTCTTCTTCAGGGGCAAGTTCAGGGATTACATGAGTCGTATAATTTATGAATGACGGAACCATGGAGGGTTCAGCAGCATAACTCTCTTCAAAGAAAGGCTGATCTTCCTTTTTAGTATCTGAAACTTTTTTGCTGGTTGGTTTAACCATTCTTGCTTTAGCGATGAGGTTATTGGCAGAAACCTCTTTGCCATTCAAAAAATAATATGGACTCAGCTCGCTGGTCAGAGAATAAAAGCCTTGCTTTTTACCTGGCTCGTTTACCGCAATAAAGAAATGAAGTAACGTGATACCAAGAATCGTTAACGTAGCAAATGCAAGCTGTCTTAAAGGATTCCATCCTTTTTTCCTCATGCCAAGTATGGATTCGATACGATTCAGCAGATCATGATTCTTACCTGCCGCAGCCATCACCATTTGCCTGTATTTATTTTGTTCTAATCTCAATAGGGCAGAAGCATATTCCCCCGGTTTGTATTGAAATTGCAAAACCATTTCATCACAACTAAGTTCTCTTTCCTTTTCAATGCTCTTCACTAATAGTTTTACGAATGGATTGAAGTATAAAATGGTCCTGATAAAACTAATAATCAGGTTAAGGAAATAATCGTATCGGTGAATATGGCTTAGCTCATGCAGGATCACAGCTTCCAGTTGATGCGGCGTAAGATTATTTATTGCTGCAACCGGGATAAGTATGATCGGTTTTAAATAGCCGATGGTTACCGGGGAGTTAACCCATTCAGACAACCATATTTTTACGTCCCTTGTTATGCCCATTGCTGCTGCAGTGTTTCTTACATATAACCTCCAGGCTACATCAATCTTTTTGAGTCCATTGTTACGGATTAATTGCACAAACCTGTAATTACGGATGAACTGCCATACCGGCGCAGTCAATATTATAAGGTAGGCAACTGAAGCGTATGGTAAAATCTTTCCTGCAAAATATTTCCAGCTGCTGTCGCTGATCAATCCCGCATTATAAAACGAAGAGATCGTATGGGTGTTTGAGAGGAGAGAACTTATCAATGTATAAATGAACCAGGCAAAACCGGAAAACGTCAGCAATATCGCCAATGATGTTTTGCCTGAAGGTCTTAGCCTGGGAAAAGAAAGAATGATGAACTGGTAGATCGCCCACAGCAAAGCCAGTTGCCAGAGGCTATTGATCAAAGACCATCCAAGAGATTGCAGAAAGTTCAGCTGGCTCATGTACCTAACGCTATTTGTTTTTCATGTTATCGATCATTTCCTGGATCTTTTCCAGTTCTTCCGGCGTTGCTTTGTGCTCTCCCAACGCCTGGATCACAAGTTGAGTAGGAGAGCCGCCGAAAAGAGAATCAATCATTTTACCTAATAAATGTTTTTGCGTTTTCTCTTTACTCACGGCTGCCTGGTACACATGGGTACGCATACTGTCGTCTCTTTTTACTAAACCTTTTTCATGCATGATCTGCATCAGCTTCAACGTGGTTGTATAACCAGCATCTTTCAGTGCGGCCAATTCTTCATGTACTTCACGAACGGTAGCAAGACCTCTTTTCCAAAGAACCTGAAGAATTTCTAATTCGCTTTCAGTGGGTTTAATATAACGGGTAGTAGACATAACGTTTATAATTTACAACCCGAATATACGACTTATTTCGTACGATGCTTAATTCTTAGCCCAATTTAATTTTTTTTAACATGGATTAACTTTAAGACTGATAAGCGGTTAAAAGATTATGATGAACGAGCGGTAGGCATTGAAAAACTAAGTCCCACTGTAGAAACAGCAGGACTTAAGTAATGGTTCTGATTAGATTCTTTAGTTATTTGTACTGAACAGTAGTTGCAGAATTAGTTTTTGTTGCGACTGCTACAGGTTTAGTTTTTTTGTTGATCGTAGCCTCATCACTCTTGTTACTGTTTATTTGCGCAAGAGTAGGGGCGATGACCAAAGATACAATCGACATCAATTTAATCAAAATATTCATTGAAGGACCAGAAGTATCTTTAAAAGGATCACCCACTGTATCTCCCGTTACGGATGCTTTGTGAGGTTCAGATTTTTTATAGTAAGTTTCCCCATTGATCTCAACGCCTTTTTCAAAACTCTTCTTTGCATTATCCCAGGCACCACCGGCATTGTTCTGGAACATTCCCATCAATACCCCGCTTACGGTTGCACCTGCAAGAAAACCACCGAGGGCTTCAGCGCCAAGCCCGGGTAAGAAACCAATGATCAACGGAGAAATAATTGCTATCGCACCTGGCAACATCATCTTTTTAATAGAAGCATCTGTTGAGATGGCGACACATTTATCATATTCAGGTTTGCCGGTGCCTTCCATAATACCCGGAATAGTTTTGAATTGCCGTCTTACTTCTTCTACCATTGCCATGGCCGCCTGACCAACCGCACGAATGGCAAGAGATGAAAATATAAACGGTATCATTCCACCCACGAACAACGAGGCAAGTACATTTGCCTTATAAATATCAATACCGGTGATGCCAGATACGCCGACAAATGCAGCAAACAATGCAAGCGCAGTTAAAGCAGCTGATGCGATGGCAAATCCTTTACCTGTCGCTGCGGTTGTATTACCCACGGCATCCAATACATCGGTTTTTTCACGAACATCTTTTGGCAATTCGCTCATTTCAGCAATACCTCCGGCATTATCTGCAATCGGGCCAAATGCATCGATCGCCAATTGCATTGCAGTGGTAGCCATCATACCGGCAGCAGCAATGGACACTCCATATAAACCCGCACATTCGTAAGAACCCCATATACCGGCGGCAAGAACAAGAATGGGAAGAAATGTAGATTCCATACCTACAGCAAGGCCACCAATAACATTTGTTGCATGACCAGTACCTGATTGCCGAACGATTGACAACACGGGTCTTTTGCCCATGGCGGTATAATATTCAGTGATAATGCTCATTAGTGTGCCTACGGCGAGACCGACGCCAATTGCACCCATCACTCCAAGATTTGTGAATTCGTGACCACGCAATGCCATTCTTTCGGGAAGGATCCACAATACAAGCCCCGCGGCGGCAATAGCGGTAAGAACAATAGAACCCCAGTTACCCATGTTCAAAGCTTTTTGAACATTATCGGTATTGATACCTGCGGAATCACTTACACGAACAAACCATGTACCTACTATTGAAAATATAATTCCCACACCTGCGATCACCATGGGAAGAAGGATCGGGGATAAGCCACCAATCCCATCATCACCAAATACAATGGTTTGCTGTCCTAATACAATTGTGGCAAGTACTGTAGCAACATAAGAACCGAAAAGATCGGCACCCATGCCCGCCACATCACCAACATTGTCGCCAACGTTATCTGCAATTGTTGCAGGGTTACGCGGATCATCTTCAGGAATACCTGCTTCCACTTTACCAACAAGATCTGCTCCTACATCTGCAGCCTTTGTATAAATACCACCGCCTACACGGGCGAAGAGTGCGATTGATTCAGCACCAAGAGAAAAACCTGTAAGCACTTCGACCGCCTTCAACATTTCATCTCCATTTATGGCAGCACCGTCAGGCACGAAATACATTTTTAATAAGATGAACAAACCACCCAATCCTAAAACGGCAAGACCAGCAACACCAAGACCCATTACTGAGCCACCCGTAAATGAAACAGACAATGCTTTGCTTAAACTTGTACGTGCAGCGTTTGCGGTACGTACATTGGCTTTTGTTGCCACTTTCATCCCAATATAGCCGGCAGTTGCACTGAATACTGCGCCTACGACAAATGCACCAGCGATCAACCAATGGCTATGTGGATTGGCACTTGCCATTACAGCAAGCAGAATTGCAACGATCACCACAAAATATCCAAGAATTTTCCATTCGGCTCTTAAGAAGGCCATTGCACCTTCAGCGATATACGTACTGATCTCTTTCATCCGGTCGTTGCCGGCATCTTGCTTTGCTACCCAATTGAACTTGATAAATGTGTAAAGTAAACCTATCAATCCCATGACGGGGACCAGGTAGATCAAATTGTCCATAAGTGTTGATTCTTAAACAGTTTATAAACCCTCTTGATTTCTGTGAGGTCGGCAAAGATAGGGGAGAAAGCGGAAAATCGTGTTTCAGATTTAAGGTGCTGGCTTTTGGATTTCCATTGATGAATTTTTCGATTCATCCTGTTTTTATTTGTTTAATACGGTTTGCGTGCTACTTATCAAACCGACTTTTTTCAGCAGTTGTACGAACCTGGGGTCATCGCGAATCGCATCAAATTTATGATCAACCGCAAGGCTACACAACGACTCTTCATGTTTTTCATAGCTTTTTTCAAGCCATTCAAACGCCAGGTCTTTTTCGCCAAGCGCAGTGTACACTAACGCAACTCCACGATAGTCGTTAGAGCTTAACATTTTTTCTATTCCTGCCTCTTCTATGACTCTCGTTGCTTCATCTTCTCTTCCTGCCACTGCATAAATATGTGCCAGCGCAACATCTGTTTTTATTTTGTTACCGGTAAGCGTGCCCCATTTTAAAGTTTCATTTATCGCTTCATCATACATTCCCTTACCCGTATATACGAGTGAGATCAGCCGGTGAACAGGCACGAAACCAGGGTCAAGATCCAGCGTTGTCAACGCAGTTTGCATTGCTTCATCATACTGACGCATGTAGTATTGAAAAATACCTTTGTCTTTTAATATCCCCTGCGAGATAGGATCAAGTTCAACGGCAATATCAATTTCGCGAAAGGCTTCTTCTGGTCTTCCCATAAACAATAAGAGTTCGGCATACCAATGATGACCGGTGGAATTTTTGGGATCAAGTTGAAGCCCCAGTTTGAATTCTCTTTCTGCACCTTTCCAGTCCCATTCATTCAGCATTAACGAAATGGCAAGTGACATGTGGGCTTCGGCAAGTTGGGGATCGATGGCTAGTGCTTTGTGCACGGCATCCATTTGTTTTTGATACAAGTCTCTTCTTGAAATATTCGTGTATTCACCCATCAGGCTGAGCGTATCTGCAATACCCGCCCAGGCCAGGGCATAATCAGGATCTTTTTCCAATGCTCTTTCAAAGTATTTGATCGCTAACGAAAGTCCCTGTTCATTTCTTTTCTTCCAAAAAAACAATCCTTGCAAATACAATTGGTAAGCTTCTGTATTATCAGTATAGCGTTTTTGTAAGGTTACTTTTTCGTCGCTACTCAATTGCAAACGTAATGCTTCCACGATCTTTACAGAAACGTCTTCCTGTATGTCAAATATATCATCGAGTGTGCCGCGAAAACTTTGCGCCCAAAGATGAACATCGCGACATGCATCAATGAACTGTGCCGTGATGCGTAAATTATTTCCTGCTTTTCTTACACTTCCCTCGAGAATGAAATCGGCACCCGTTTCTTTGCCGATGGTTTTGGTGTCCAGCGTTGTGTTCTTGTATTTCATAGACGTGGTACGTGAGATCACTTTTGTGTCTTTTAGCTTTGATAGACTGGAAATGATCTCTTCAGTCAAACCATCACTGAAGTATTCCTGCTCCGGATCATTGCTCATGTTTACAAATGGCAATACGAGTATGTTTTTCCGACGAACGGCCTCACCTTTACCTTCCAGTATTTCTGCATCAGGAATCACAAGCCCGGGATTACTGATCGCAAAGATCTCCATCTGGTCTTTTACGTTCTTAAGTAAGTACCTGCCCATGGAAACTGCAGATATTTCTTTCTGATTCTTTACATCGTCATAAGCCTTGCTTGAAATAAAAACACTCCCGGCAACTGCAAATGATTCCATTCTTGATGCAATATTCACGCCGTCACCATATATATTATTATCCTCTACCAGTACATCACCGGTGTGTATGCCTATGCGTAACGGGATGGTGGGAGCCATTTGCATTTCCAATTGCAATTTCGTAGCGGCCTTAATGCTTTCTAAGGTGCTTGTAAAACTGCACAATGCCCCATCCCCATGAAATTCTAACAAACGACCTCCGTGTTCAGCAACCACTTTTTCAAGCTGGTTCTTTAATCGTTCGCGATGATCCATAGCCAATGATTCATCCTTTTCCATTAAGGCTGTATAGCCGACAATATCGGCAAACATGATAGCAGCTAACTGACGTGAAAATGCCATAAAATATAGGCGGTGAAGTTAACAAAAATGAAGATGTGCTGATGTGAAGGGATTGTGTATTGTGATAAGCTTTTGGTTGATCGATTGTTTACCATAGATTGCTTCGGCCTTATATTATAAAAATTCTACTTTACCTAAACCCGTCGGCCTCGCAATGACGAGCTTGAGCCAATTCTGAAGTGTCACCGTCCCGTTCCGCGGATCGTCATTGTGAGGCTTGCGGTC
>Ga0075430_100003249_pt1 | contig 13618 bp, 10 predicted proteins | sample RhiMetdeltSRZDD4_FD_75294 | JGI IMG/M metagenome (GOLD analysis project Ga0075430, IMG submission 75294) | Populus rhizosphere microbial communities from Tennessee, USA - Rhizosphere MetaG P. deltoides SRZDD4 | ecosystem: Host-associated > Plants > Roots > Rhizosphere > Soil | place: USA... | reverse complement strand
CCTCTTCACTCCGCGGCCCTCGCCGTTTTGCTTGCCGTGACCTGTTCGATGAACCGCAGCGCGTGTTGCGCGCACAGCGCGGGCTCGACCGCCGCAATGTGGTAGCTGTCGCCGGGCAGCACGATCACGCGCGCGTCGGGAATGTGCCGCGCGTAGCGTTCCACCGCCGCGACCGACTGCAGGCCGCTCTCCTGGGTGGTCACGATCAGGGTCGGCGCCGCGATGCGCGCGAGCCTGTCCTCGAGCTCCATGTCGATGCGGGCCGCCGACGCGCCGAAGGCGGCGCGCGGATTGGTCTTCCCCATCAGCTCGTCGGCCCACCATCTCACCTGCTCGTCGGACGCCGTGCTGCCGAGTCGCGCCCGCATGGTGTCGGCTGCCCACTGGCGGACGCCCTTGGCGCGGATGGCGTCGGCGTTGCCGCTGCCGCTGCCACGCACCGGCGATCCGAACAGGCAGAGCGACCGGAAGCGGCGCGGCTGGTCGCTGGCGAGCTGCATGCAGGCCGAGCCGCCGTATTTGGCGCCGATCAGGTGGCAGCTCTCGATCGCCAGCGCGTCGAGGAAGCGTCCGATATCGGCGGCGAGTTCGCCCGCGCTCCAGCCGTAGCCGGGCGGCTCGCTCGAGGCGCCGAAGCCCGGCAGGTCAAGTCGGATCACGCGGTACTTCCCCGCCAGCTGCGGGACCCAGCAGGTCCAGGCGCGCGAGGATTCGGAGTTGCCGTGCACCATCACCACGGTCTCGGGCACCGTCCACGGCGCACCGAACCAGTCGTCCTCGTAGGCCATCCACACGCCGGGCCGGATCTCGACCTTGTGCATCGCGCGCTCCCTGGCGGAGGCATTGTGGCGGCTCTGTTATGGATCGCCAAGCGGCTATGCTGGCGCGCGAGTGCGACCGTAGCTACAAAATGCCGATGCCCGGCACTAGGCCGGGCACGAGCGGTCCTTGATGAAACCGAAATTCTGCCTCACACGTCCACGCTGGCGGTGAGCGCGTTCTGCTCGATGAATATCCGGCGCGGCTCGACCTTATCGCCCATCAACTCGTCGAACAGGGTGTTTGCCTCGTCGATCTCTTTCACGTTCACCTGCAGCAGCGAGCGCGCGTTGGTGTCGAGCGTGGTCTCCCACAGCTGCTCGGGGTTCATCTCGCCCAGTCCCTTGTAGCGCTGAAGCGAGAGTCCCTTGCGGCCGGCATTGGTCACGGCCTCGAACAGCGCGACCGGCCCATGAACCGGTGTCTCCTCGTCCTTGCGTCGGAATGAGCCCGGCCGCTGGTAGGCGTCCTGCAGGGACGGCGCATATTCGTCGAGTTTGCGCGCATCGGCCGAGCCGAGCAGGGCTGGGTCGATGATCGCAACCTCCTTCACGCCGCGGACGGTGCGTTCGAACCGGAATCCGGTGTCCTGGGCGAATTGGCCCTGCCAGCCGCGGTCGGTTTCCTCCGTAAGCGCGTCGAGCCGCCTGGCGATATACGGCGCTGCCGCCTTGGCCTTCTCGGGGTCGCCGAAGATGTTGGAATTGAGCACGCCGAGAATCGCCGCCTGCTCGATAACGCGACGATTGTAGCGGCTATGCAGCCCGTTGAGGACGTTGCGGATGATGCGCGCATCCTCGACCAGCTTGCGCAGGTCCTCGCCGGCGCGGTGCTCCCCTGAATAGAGCCGGAGCACGGCCTCCTCGATCCCGGTATCGATCAGGTAGTTTTCGAGCGCGCGCTCGTCCTTGAGATACTGCTCGGACTTGCCGCGCGTCACCTTGTAGAGCGGCGGTTGCGCAATGAAGAGGTGGCCGCGATCGATGAGGTCGGGCATCTGGCGGTAGAAGAAGGTGAGCAGCAGGGTGCGGATGTGCGCGCCGTCGACGTCCGCGTCCGTCATGATGATGATCTTGTGGTAGCGCAGCTTGTCGACGGTAAACTCGTCGCGTCCGATGCCGGTGCCGAGCGCGGTGATCAACGTGCCGATCTGCTCGGACGACAGCATCTTGTCGAAACGCACCCGCTCGACATTGAGGATCTTGCCGCGCAACGGCAGCACCGCCTGGAACTCGCGATTGCGGCCCTGCTTGGCGGAGCCGCCGGCGCTGTCGCCCTCGACGATGAACAGCTCGGATTTCGCCGGGTCGCGCTCCTGGCAATCGGCGAGCTTCCCCGGCAACGAGGTGACGCCCAACGCGCTCTTGCGGGTCATCTCGCGCGCCTTGCGCGCGGCCTCGCGCGCCGCCGCCGCCTGGATCACCTTGCCGACGATGACCTTGGCCTCGGACGGATGCTCCTCCAGCCAGTATTGCAGCGCCTCGTTGATGACGTTCTCGACCACCGGACGGACCTCGGAGGAGACCAGCTTGTCCTTGGTCTGCGACGAGAATTTGGGATCCGGCACCTTGCAGGAGAGAACCGCGGTCAGCCCCTCGCGGCAATCGTCGCCGGTGAGCGCCACCTTCTCCTTCTGGGCGGTGCCGCCCTTATCGGCATAGCCGGTGACCTGCCGCGTGAGCGCGCCGCGGAAGCCGGCCAGATGGGTGCCGCCGTCGCGTTGCGGGATGGTGTTGGTGAAGCAGAGCACGCTCTCGTGATAGCCGTCGTTCCACCACAGCGCGCATTCGACCGTGATGCCTTCGCGGATGGCCTTGATCATGATCGGTGCGTCAATGAGCGGCGTCTTGTTGCGATCGAGATATTTGACGAAGGCCTCGACGCCGCCCTCGTAGAGCAGTTCCTCGCGCTTCTCGACCGCATGCCGCATGTCGGAAAGCACGATCCGCACGCCCGAATTGAGGAAGGCGAGCTCGCGCAGCCGGTGCTCCAAGGTCGCGAAGTCGAACTCGGTCATCGTGAACGTCTGCGGGCTGGCCAGGAAGGTCACCTCGGTGCCGTGCTTGCCTTGGGCCGCGCCGGCGACTGACAACGGGGCGAGCGCCTCGCCGTCGCGGAACTCGATGAAGTGCTCCTTGTCGTCGCGCCAGATCGTGAGCTTGAGCCACGTCGACAACGCGTTCACCACCGAGACGCCCACGCCGTGCAGACCGCCGGAGACCTTGTAGGCGTTCTGGTCGAATTTCCCGCCGGCATGCAGCTGGGTCATGATGACCTCGGCTGCCGAGACCCCCTCGCCCTTGTGGATGTCGGTGGGGATGCCGCGGCCGTCGTCGCGCACCGTCACCGAGCCGTCGGGATTGAGCGTGACCACGACTTCCTTGGCGTAGCCGGCGAGCGCCTCGTCGATGGCGTTGTCGACCACCTCGTAGACCATGTGGTGCAGGCCGGAGCCGTCGTCGGTGTCGCCGATATACATGCCCGGCCGCTTGCGCACGGCGTCGAGGCCCTTGAGGACCTTGATCGATTCGGCGTCGTAGTCGGAGGAAACGGGCGGCACTTGGCGGGCGGGTTCGGCCATCGCGGGACTTTCGGATCGCTTGCAAAAAAATGGGGAATCGACAGCCCTGGTGTGACACGAAAAGGGGGTGTCGTACAGGGCAAACTGATCATGGCTAATATATTGATTCGCCGATAAATTTAAAGGTCGGAGGGGGCGAAAAAAGTGGTCTGAAAATAGCCTCGCAAAAGGCCGGATTCCTAACGCGCCGCAGGTCCCGAATCGGGCTGCGCCAGGCACGCTCGTCACGTCTCGAACCATCGTTTGTCAGTGCGCAATCTGCGAAGCGCATGGGCGCGGCGGCCCCATCTCGCGGCTTCTCGCGCGGCCGCAGGAGACGCTGGACATCGACGCCGGCCCGGCGATGATCCGGATGAGACGACTTGAGGAGGCGCCGCGATGCCGCTCGACTTCTGCCATCCGAACACGCCGCACAAGAAGCTGAGAATCCCCGAATGGTACGTCTCGACCCTGATGATGGACCGTGCGCTCGACGCCGTCGTGCGGCGGGTCAAGAAGCTCGATCGCAAGCACGACATCCCCTATCTCGCCGGCTACAGCCGCGACGGCAAGATCATCTATATCGACCGCCACATGCCGCCGACGTTCCGCTATCGCGGCCGCGACATCAACACTGACCGTTACCTGATCCTGCACGAGGAGGTGGAGAAGACCCTGATCGATCAGCTCGGCCTGCACTACCTGCATGCCCACCAGATCGCCACGCGCGCCGAGCAGGCGGCGGTGCGCGCGGCCGGCATCCACTGGCGCGACTACGACGGCTTCATGCAGAAATACGTCAAGACCATCGGCGACGAGCGGTTGACCAAGGTGCCGGCCGATCTCGACCTCAAGCCCTATCGCGATGAGCACGACGACGACCTGGTCAAGCGCATGCTGGCCTGCATTGCGCGCGGCGAGGGTCCGCCGGGCATCACCGCCGAGCACGTCAGGCGCGCGGTCGAGCGCCACATGCCGCAGCTGGCGCGATTCAAGCCGAAAACGAGGGGGAGGTAGGCGCTATTCGCCCCTTACGCAATCCGCACCACGACATTGCCGATCGCCTTGCCGCTTTCGACCGCCTCGTGGGCGGCGACAATGTCGGCAAGGTCGAAGGTCTGCGCCACGTTGTGGATCAGCTCGCCGCGCTCGAGCATGCGGGTGATGTCGGCGACGGCCCGCGCGCGCTGCTCGCGCGGCATCTGGTAGACCAGGAGGAATTTGAGCGCGATGCTGTTCTGCAGCAGGAATTGGAACGGGATGGTCGCTTCGGGCGCGCCGCTGCCATAGACGGCGACCACGCCGTTGGGGGCGAGCACGCCGGGCAGCAGCCGGGCATTGGCCGCCAAGTCCATCTCGATCACCGCGTCGACGCCGCGATTGCCGGTGACCGCCATCACCCGCTCGCCGACGTTCTCGCGCTTGTAGTCGATGGTGTGGTCGGCGCCGGCCTGGCGGGCGATCTCGGCCTTGGCGGGCGAGCTGACGGTGGTGATGACGGTCGCCTTGCGCTTCTTGGCGAGCTGGATGGCGTAATGGCCGACCGCGCCGGCGCCGGCGGCGACCAGGACGGTCGCGCCCTCCTTGGCGTCCGCAAGCTCGACCGCCTGGTAGGCGGTGAAGGCGGGAATGCCGAGGCAGGCGCCGGCCTCCGCGCTGATATTGGCGGGCAGCGGTACCGCCTGCTCCGCCGGCAGCACGATCTCCGTGGCGGCGGTGCCGAACGGGCGCCGCCACTGGCCGTTCCAGACCCAGACCCGCTCGCCGACCCGCGAGGCCGGCACGCCTTCGCCGACGCGCTCGATCTCGCCGGCGCCGTCGCTGTGCGGAATGACGCGCGGGAAGGCGATCTTGCGGGTGGTCCCGGCACGCCCTTTGACGTCGGACGGGTTGACCCCGGAGGTGATGAGCTTGACGCGCACCTCGCCGCGGCCCGGCTGCGGCGTCTCCACGTCGGCCACGCGCAGCACCTGGCGGGCGGGACCGTTCTTCTCGTAATAGGCCGCGCGCATGGTGCCCTCCGCTGTCATGCCCGCACAGGCTGGCATCCAGTAAACTCAGCCATCTCGAGTGAAATCGCAAGCGACGGACATTGCTGGATCATCCGCTTGCGGATGATGACACTGCTTGGCTGCGCGACGTTCAAGTCCGCCGCTTCACGTCTCCAGGCGACACCTCGAACACCTGCGCCCGCGCCTCGATCTCGGCGAATTGGGCGGCGTCGGCGCCGGTCATCCAGACCTGGGCGCCGAGCCTGTCGAGCTCGGCATAGAGTGCCGCCCGCCGCAGCGGGTCGAGGTGCGCAACCACCTCGTCGAGCAGGAGCAGCGGCGCGAAACCCGACATCTCGGTGATCAGCCCGGCCTGGGCGAGAACGAGGCCGATCAGCAGCGCCTTCTGCTCGCCGGTCGACGCATCGGCGGCGGCGATGCCTTTGGCCGCATAGGCGACCATGAGATCGGTCAGGTGCGGCCCGTCGAGGGTGCGGCCGGCGGCGGCGTCGCGGGCGCGGTTGTCCTTGAGCACCGCGCGATAGCGATCCTCGATCTCGACCGCCGGATGGTGTGCGACGAGCTTCTCCATCCAGCCGTCGAGCGCGATCTCGGCCGCCGGGAACGGCGAGGCCGGGTCGTTGCGGGCGGCGAGGCTCGCCTGCAGCCGGCCGACCGTCTCCGCCCGTAGCGCGGTGACCGCCACTGCCAGCTCGGCGGTCTCGTGCTCGACCGCGTCGAGCCAGTGCGGATCGGGACGCGGGTCTTCGAGCAGCCGGTTGCGCGAGCGCAGCGACCGCTCGAGTGCGTTCACCCGGGTCATGTGCTCGGCGTCGACGGCGAGTCCCAGCCGATCGAGGAACCGGCGGCGCTCGGAGGCCGGGCCGTTGAACAGGCCGTCCATCGCCGGGATCAGCCAGACGACGCGCAGATGATCGGCGAAGGCGGCAGCCGATGCGACCGGTTCGCGGTCGACGCGGCATTGGCGCGAGTGCGGGGTGTCTTCGCCCACGGGCGGCTGGATGCCGGTGCCGAGGCTCGCCAGGCCGAGTGCGCCCTCGACGTCCGCCGACACCGCCCACGAGCCGTCGCCTTCCGCGAAGGCGACGTCCTCGAGCGTGGCGCGCCGCAGGCCGCGTCCGGGCGCCAGGAACGAGAGCGCTTCGATCAGGTTGGTCTTGCCGGCGCCGTTAGGCCCGACCAGCACCACCGGTCCTGCGCCGACGTCGATCGCCGCCGCGTGGTAGCTGCGGAAATTGCTCAGGAGCAGGCGGCGGATGCGGGCGGCGGGCATGGTCGATCGGTTAGTGCGGCGGGTCGCTTGCGTCGGAACCCAAAGATCGATGAAACCCGCCCTTTTCACGGGTGAATCACGGGGAACCAAGGGCCAGCGCTACGGCTTAACCCAACATAGGCGTGGAAGCGAACATAAGGATGCTCGGTGGCGACGCCGTGCAGCAGTCATGGAAAATCGCCGGAACGAGAAGCGACAAGACGCTCGCGATGCGATGACAAGCCACCTGATCGAGGCGATCGAGCAGGTGCGGCTGGACATGGCCAAGGTCGAGCTATGGGCCTACGCGGTCAGCGGCTTCGCGCGGCCGGTGCCGGCCTACGAGCCCGGAAGCACGATGTGGGTTCCGCCCGAGCAGGCGAAGAAGCTCGGCGGCGACAAACGGTAATCCGAGACCAGGATCAGACGTCGATCGCCGCCTGATGGCGGATCATCGCGACCCCGTCACACCCGCATCGGCATCAGCACGTAGAGCGCGCCCTTGGCGTCGCGGTCCTGGATCAGCGTCGGCGAACCGGGATCGGCGAGCTTGAGCACCGCCGCCTCGCCCTCGATCTGCGCCGCGATGTCGAGCAGGTAACGGGAGTTGAATCCGATATCGAGCGGCTCGGAGCCGTATTCGACCTCGATCTCCTCGGTCGCGCTGCCCGAATCCGGGTTGGTAACCGACAACATCAGCTTGCCATTGGAGAGCGACAGCTTGACGGCGCGGCCGCGCTCGCTCGAGACCGTGGACACGCGGTCGACCGCCTGCTCGAACTCCTTCTTGTCGACCGTCAGTTCCTTGTCGTTGCCGAGTGGAATGACGCGCGCATAGTCGGGGAAGGTGCCGTCGATGAGCTTGGAGGTGAGCACCACGTCGCCGATGGTGAAGCGGACCTTGCCTTGCGACAGCTCGACCGTGACCTCGGCGTCGCTGTCCTCGATCAGGCGCTGCACCTCGCCGACGGTCTTGCGCGGCACGATCACGCCCGGCATGCCGTTGGCGCCGGACGGCAGCGCCAGCTCGACCTGCGCCAGGCGGTGCCCGTCGGTTGCGACCGCGCGCAAGGTCGCCGCCTTGGCGGTGCCGGCGGTGTGCAGATAGATGCCGTTGAGGTAGTAGCGCGTCTCCTCGGTCGAGATCGCAAACTGGGTCTTGTCGATCAGGCGCTTGAGATCCCCGGCGGCGAGCTTGAAGGTGTTGACCATGTCGCCGGCGGCAAGGTCGGGAAAATCGCTCTCCGGCAGCGTCTGCAAGGTAAAGCGCGATCGCCCGGCGCGGATCGCCAGCACGGCGCGGTCGCCGGAGGCCTCGAGCACGATCTGCGCCCCGTCGGGGAGCTTGCGCACGATCTCGTAGAACATGTGCGCCGGCACCGTGGTCGAGCCGCCCGGCCCGACCTCGGCCGCGATCGAGTCGGTGATTTCGAGGTCGAGATCGGTCGCCTTGAAGCTGAGCTTGGAGCGCTCGGCCTTGATCAGCACGTTGGCGAGAATCGGGATCGTGTTGCGCCGTTCGACCACGCGGTGGACGTGGCCCAGCGACTTCAGGAGTTCGGCGCGCTCGACGGTGACTTTCATGTGCGGACCCGCCCGATCGCGTGGAATGAGTTGGGGGGACAAGAAGGTGGCGCGTGGCAGCGCTTTACGCAAGTGTCGGCGCGCGTCCAGCGCTGTTTATCCAAAGCCAATCAATCACATCGCCAGCTGGCATGGTGGCGCGCATGCAGGCCGAACGGCGTCCCACGGCCCGCATGGAGGCTGGCGGCTCGTGGAACTCGCGGTCAGTCCTGCAATTGGCGCTTGAGCAGCTCGATCTCCTCGGCGAGCGCGGTATCGGTGCTGACCAGGTTCTCGATCTTCCGTACCGCGTGCAGCACGGTGGTATGGTCGCGGCCGCCGAAGCGCCGCCCGATCTCCGGCAGCGAGCGCAGGGTCAGCGTCTTGGCCAGGTACATCGCCACCTGCCGCGGCCGCACCACGTTGGCGGTGCGCCGCGACGACAACAGGTCGGCGCGGCTCACGTTGTATTGCCGGGCCACCACCCGTTGAATGTCCTCGATCTTGACGCGCTTGGGCTCCTGCGGACGGATCAGGTCGCGCACCTCGCGCTCGGCCATTTCCAGCGTGATCGGCTGGCCGGTCAGCTTGCTGTGGGCGAGCAGGCGGTTGAGCGCGCCTTCGAGGTCGCGCCCGTTGTGGGTCACGGTCTTGGCGATGAACACGAGCACCGGCGGCGGCACATCGAAACCGGGATGATGCTGCCGCGCCGCGGCGGCGCGATATTTGAGGATTTCCAGCCGCAGCTCTTCGCCCAGCGATCCCATCTCGACCACCAGCCCGCCGGCGAGCCGCGAGCGCACGCGCTCATCGAGACTTTCGAGGTCCCCCGGCGGCCGGTCGGCCGCGATGACGACCTGCCGGCCAGCATCGATGAGGGCGTTGAGCGTGTGGCAGAACTCGGCCTGGGTCGATTTGCCCTGCAGGAATTGCAGGTCGTCGATCACCAGGACGTCGATGGTGCGCAGCGCCTCCTTGAACGCGATCGCATTCTGGGTGCGCAGCGCGGCCACGAAGCCGTACATGAATTTCTCGGCGGTGAGATAGAGCACCTTGCGCTCGGCGCTGAGGTTGCCGGCCCAGGCCACCGACTGCAGCAGGTGCGTCTTGCCTAAACCGACGCCGGCATGAATGTAGAGCGGGTTGAACATGACCGCATCGCCGCGCCGGCCTTGCGCCACCTGCTTGGCGGCGGCGTGCGCCAGCGTGTTGGAGCGGCCGACCACGAAGGCCTCGAACGTGAGGCGCGGATCGAGCGGAGAACCGCCGAGTGCCTCGTGCACGGCCGAGATCGGCGCCGACAGGCTGCGCAGCTCGCTGCCGTTGCCCTTGTGCTCGCGCACCTCGCGCGGCGCCGCCGGCGCTTCCGCCGGCTTGCTCTTCGGCGGCAAGGTCTTGATGACCGCGGAGCGCACCGTGAGCTCGATGCGTAGGATGCTCGGCTGCTCGGCCTGCCAGCAGGCCAGCACCTTTTCGGCATAGTGCGACTGCACCCAGCTCTTGAGGAAGCGCGTCGGCACCGAGAGCTTGACGGTGTCCTCCTCGATGGCCTCGAGCTCCATGCGGGCGAACCAGCTCGAATAGACGTCGTCTCCCACTTCGACGCGCAGGCGATCCCTCACCCGCGCCCAGCGCTCCTGATCCGTGCTCGTCATTTGGGCTGTTCTCTTTTTTCGACAGGCTTGGTGGGAACGCAGCACAAACGCGGCTACTGGCAGGACGCCCGACGGGGCAGAGTGACTTGCACGCGGGGAACGAAACCGGGCGGGAAACTGGGCTGCCGCTCGCGGGAGGGGCGGAAGGGGCGTGCAGGTAGCGGTGGGCACGGACCTCCGGGACTCGCCGTTATCCGTCTTCGCTTGCGCGTCGGCAGGTCGGCTCGCCCGCCCGCCGCAGCGGCGGGCAGCTTGGAGGTGGTGCGGGTCCTTGCGTTGGGATGACGAAAAGGGTCGGGACCAAGCGGGCCATCGGCTCGCGGATTGGCTTAGCTTTCGTCATAGTGCCCCCTGTCCATCGCCGCCGCTCGGTCACGAGGGCCATGCACACATTCCGACTTTTCGAAGTATTCGTGAGTTGGCTTCGCGTCGCCGATTACTAAAACGCCGGCGCCAGGAAGCTTAGAGTTATGTCAGGACGCAGCGAACCTTAAGGCCATCGAAGACGAAGCCGGGATAACCAGGCATGAATCTCCCTTCCCCACCTTCGATGAGGCTCGAATACGACCATTTACTGAAAACCGCTGGTGTCCCCGCGGCCCGTTGAAAATAGCACGGCGGAGCACTCAGGCAACGTCTCGCAATCGCAAACAGCGCGTGATTGGCCGCGTCATGCGCTGCCCCAGGCTTTCGTCGGATGCCTAACCGATCGCGATAAAGGTTTGAGCGCGCTTATTTATTCCCATACGTGCAACGGTAATTCCGAGTCCGAGTCGCGGGCGCAATTTGATGAGGCGCGCAACGGCGCCGATCCAGACGAAACTGCTCGAATTCTGAGCCCTCGCCCACGCATGGGGATTAAACTGTTCTGCAAGCAGTCATATTTCTGTGAGGAAACGCAGGGTAACCCCTGTGCAAAACCGTGCTTTCAGCACCCTCTGTGTGACTTTCGGCATGCAGCGTGAGAATTATAGAGGCCGTCCGTGACACTTTCGCAACAGCGGACCGAAAACCAACGCATTGAGGAATACGTCCCGATCGGCATGCCTAAGTTTTTTTGTCGGCATGCAAACGCGCGGCCTGGGTGGCCGGGCGCGACCGAAACGCCGTTGAATGGTTGGAGGCGGGGGTTAGGCGCCGAGCTTGGCGATCTGGTGGGAGAGCCGGGACACCTTGCGGCTCGCCGCGTTGCGGTGGACGACGCCCCTTTGCGCCGAGCGCATGATCACCGGCTCGGCTTCCTTCAGCGCCGCCAGCGCCTTGCTGCGGTCGCCGGCGACGATCGCCTCCTCGACCTTGCGCACCGAGCTGCGGAGCTGGGAGCGCCGCGCCTTGTTGACCTCGGTGCGTCGCGCGATCTTGCGCGCGGCCTTCTGGGCGGACGTCGTGTTGGCCATGCCTGCTCTCGTGTGGCGGGCCGCCGTCGGCCCGCGGGTCTGGTGCGGCTCGATATCGCAAAAGCTCGATATCGTAAAAAGCGAGCGGCGGCGAGAGCCTCGCCGCCAACTCGGCGCCGCTTATAGTCGGGCGCTCCGGGAGCGTCAACCGGCCGGAAGCCCGGCCCTCGGGCTGCGTCAGGCCGCGTGCTTGGCGCGCACGCCGTCGTAGCCGGCCACCGCCGACGCCCGGTCGGCCGCCGGGAAGGCGCTCAGCGGCGGCGCCACCCGCGCCCAGGCGGCATCGCCGTGGATGTGCGCGAGCAGCGCCTTGACGCCGCTGACCAGCTGCTTGCCGTCGAACAGCTTGCGGATCGTCACGGCGGCGTCGAGGGCGCCCGCGTCGCCGCTCCGCCAAGCGCGCGCGCAGAGATCGGCATTGAGGTTGGCGGTCGCCGAGATGCAGCCGGCGAACGCACCAGCCCGCGCCTCCATCAGCACCGCCTCGGTCGACGGAAACACCTTGAACCGCGGCGAGATCGCCGCCGCCTCGCGCGCATAGGCCATGTCGCCGGAGGAATCCTTCAAGCCCACGATCCGCTCGCCATGGGCGTCGAGGAGGCGCCGGACCAGCTTGACGTGCCACGGCAGGCCCGACTGCGCCGGGAAATGGTAGAGGTAGATCGCGATCGGCTTGGCGGCGGTCGCCTGCACGATCGTGTCGACATAGGCGGCGAGCCCGTCGTCCGGCACGCCCTTGTAGTAGAACGGCGGCAGCACCAGCGCGCCGGCAAATCCGAGCTCGGCGGCGTGCCGGGTCAAGGCGACGGCGTCGGCGACCGACGCCGCGCCGGTGCCGACCATCAGCCGATCGAGCGGTAGCCCTGAATCGCGATAGTTCGTCATCACCCGCTTGCGCTGCTCGAGCGAGAACGAGGTCGCCTCGCCGGTGGTGCCGAGCACATTGAGCCCATCGCAGCCATTGGCCAGCAAGAAGCGGGCGAGGGCGGTCGAGCGCGCGCTGTCGGGCTCGCCCTTGTCGTCGACCGCGGTGGCGATCGCGGCGATGACGCCTTGCAGCTTGTTGCTCATGTCGTCTCCTGCTTCAGCGGGCGAATAGCGAGCAGCGAATAGCGAATGGAGTCCCCTCAATTTACTCGCTATTCGCCATTCGCTATTCGCCCCTTTTCATCCACTCACATTGAACGCCGCCAACGCCGCCATGTTGACGAGCTGGGCATCGTTGGCCGACAGCGGCACGATCTGCACCGGCCGGTCGAGCCCGACCAGGATCGGTCCGATCACGGTGGCGCCGCCCAGCTCCTGCAACAGCCTGGTCGAGATCGACGCCGAATGGAACGCCGGCATGATCAGCACATTGGCGGGTCCCGACAGCCGGCAGAACGGATAGGCCTCGCGCAGCTCCATGTTGAGCGCGACGTCCGCCGCCATGTCACCGTCGTACTCGAAATCGACCCGCCGCTGGTCGAGGATGCGCACCGCCTCCTGCACGTGCGCCGAGCGCTCGCCGGGCGGATGGCCGAAGGTGGAAAAGGCCAGCATCGCGAGCCGCGGCTCGTAGCCGAGCCGGCGCGCCACGCCGGAGGCCTCCACCGCGATGTCGGCGAGGATCTCGGCATTCGGCATTTCGGTCACCGCGGTGTCGGCGACCAGCACGGTGCGCCCGCGCGCCAGCACCAGCGACACCCCCATCACCCGGTGGCCGGGCTTGGGATCGACGCAGCGCAGGATGTCGGCGAGCGCGACCGAGAAGTTGCGGGTGACGCCGGTCACCATGGCGTCGGCGTCGCCGAGCGCGACCATGCAGGAGGCGAAATGGTTGCGGTCCTGGTTGACCAGCCGCTGGCAGTCGCGTTGCAGGAAGCCGTGGCGCTGCAGCCGCTCGTAGAGGTAGGCTGAGTAGGCGGCGTTGCGATGCGACAGCCGCGCATTGATGATCTCGATGCCACCACCGAGCTCGATGCCGAGCGTGCGCGCGCTCTCGCGTACCTGGTCCTCGCGGCCGACCAGGAGCGCGGTGCCGAGCCCCTGGTTGACGAAGCTCGCGGCGGCGCGGATCACCTGCTCCTCCTCGCCCTCGGCGAAGACGACGCGCTGCGGGCGGCGGCGCAGCCGCTCGTAGACCCGCTGCAGGATGCCGGCGACCGGGTCGCGGCGCGAGCGCAGCGCCGCCCGGTAGGCCTCCATGTCGACGATCGGGCGGCGCGCCACGCCGGTCTCCATCGCCGCCTTGGCGACCGCCGGCGGGATGTAGGAGATCAGGCGCGGGTCGAACGGCACCGGGATGATGTAGTCGGGCCCGTATTTCGGCCGCATGCCGTAGGCCGCCGCCACCTCGTCGGGCACGTCCTCGCGCGCCA
>Ga0075430_100003246_pt1 | contig 13624 bp, 12 predicted proteins | sample RhiMetdeltSRZDD4_FD_75294 | JGI IMG/M metagenome (GOLD analysis project Ga0075430, IMG submission 75294) | Populus rhizosphere microbial communities from Tennessee, USA - Rhizosphere MetaG P. deltoides SRZDD4 | ecosystem: Host-associated > Plants > Roots > Rhizosphere > Soil | place: USA... | reverse complement strand
GAACCATCGCCTGCTTATCCGCCTCGGACGCAACCCAGAAGACGATCACATCCGGATAGCGCTCCCCGGTCCCGGGATCGACCGCATCCGGCCGCGGATTGCGGAAGAAGATGAACGACTGCCCGCCCACCTGGTAGACCGGATTGTCGCCCGTCCCGTACTCGACGGTCACGTGCGGCATGGCCAGAGCCAGCTCGTGCACATCCTCGACCCGGGAAGGCCGGCTGGCGTCGTCGGACACAGCCCCAGCGTAGAAGGCGCCCGATCGAACGTCCGGTCATGCCGCGTCCGCGCGTTCAAGTAGCCGATGTCAGTGCGTTCTGAATTGGTTGTCGTACTCGGATCGTGCGCCTACTTCGCCTCATGGCCGAGTACGACTGCTACCCACTGTGGGCTTCGCGTGGTCTGTCGGCGGGCAGGTGAGCGGTAGCTCGGGGGGCTAGCCCGTCAGAGATCGGGCGAGCCGGCCCGTCGTCACGACGTCTCTTCGATGGGCTGGTCGGGCGTGCGTACCAGGTGGATGAAATCGTCGCCGTCCTGCAGCTCCACCACGACGTCCGCGGACCCCCCTGGCCCCCACCTGGGGCCGTGCCGAGCCATGACCTGGAACCTTCTGCTGGTTCGAATCCGTAGTGACTCCTCGACCAGCGGCGCCACCCAGACCTGGTCATCGTGCAGCACAGCGATCCTGTTGGCCCGCAACACCGGCGGCAGCACGCCGGCGCCGTCCGCGCTGACCACAACGCTGACCGTCAACGGGCTTCCTTCTATGTGCTCAGGAGGTTGGAAGTCGCGCCAGGCGTCGATAGCGACGGCGACACCGTGTCCGTCAATGGTCAGCGTCTGCGGCTCCTCGCGCAGTGCTCGGACGGGTATGTAGTCGGTGGGGCCGTAGACCCGGCCCGGCTCTGCCTGGTTCAACCATGCGGCGCTGTCCCGCTCCCACCACGGCGGGGACTCGTCCCGCGGCTGCGCACTTGACGTCTGCGGACGCTGCAGTGGTGCCATGCCCGATATCACCATGTCGAGAAGCGCCTCGGCGAAATCCCGGTCAAGCGGGCCGCCGCTGACCAGCCGGCGGTAGGCGCTCGCGCCCTCCCACACGTCCTGCACAAGGTCGGTGTCGACGTCGGTAGGCAGGTCGCCGCGGGCGGCAGCTTAGTTTTCAAGATCGCCCGGGTCGCCACGTGACAAAGTGATTGCCACACTTTGGCGGCGTCGCGATCGAGTGCCGCGGCGACACTTGGCGCCCTGCTTTGCCGCGCGCGACGGTCACGTACGCCGCCGGTTGCGGCACCGCATACGATGCCGCAGCGTGGCTTCCTGCCACGATCGTGGCGGTAACCTCAACCGCCGACATTGTCTGGCCTGCAAACTAACGGTGTGTCGACGAGCCGCCCAGCTCGGCTGAGAACCGGGGCCATCTCCGGGTCGGTGCGCCCTCCGGCCACCCGCGACATTGTGGCGGCTGAACCACGGCGACGGCCACTTGCCCACGCTGGCTCGGTCGTGAAGCACGAGCGCGGGGTCGCCACCCGCTATGACAACTCGCCGTCCGCTACAGGTCCTAGGCGCTTTCGCCGGCCGCGACCCGCTCCTCGGCAGAGGCCTGTTCCGGCCGAGTCAGCGGGCCGGGCCTTAGCAGCGCGCCGCACACGACGGCACCGGCGGCGAAGATGCCGGCAGCCGACCAGAACACCGTTGTGTAGCTATGGATCGCGGCAAGCTGCACCGTCCGCGGTCCCGGCGTGTGGCTGGACAGGTAGCTGGTGGTGGCGCTGGCCGCGATGGTGTTGAGCAGCGCGGTCCCGGTCGCACCGCCGAGCTGCTGCCCGACGTTGAGGCACGCGGACGCCACCCCGGCGTCCTGGGGCGCCACACCCGAGGTGCCGGTGTCGGCCGCGCCGCCGTAGATCAGGCCCATGCCGACACCGGCCACGATGGTCGGCACGAGCAGCGCCGCGGCGTAGCTGGAGTCCAGGCCGATCCTGGTCAGCAAGACCATGCTGACCGCGGCGAGCAGCAGGCCAGCCGCGATCAGCGGCTTCGGTCCGAACCGCGGCATCAGCGCGACGTTGCCGACGTTCGCCCCGACGGCGGTGGCCGCCACCATCGGCAACAGGGCGACACCAGAGACGATCGCCGAGTACCCCAGCGTGGTCTGCATGAAGTAGATCAGGAACAGGAAGATGCCGAAGATGCCCGCGCCCAGGACCAGCATGGTCAGGTAGGCGCCGCCGCGGTTGCGGTCGAGCACGACCCGGGGCGGCAGCAGCGGCTGCGCGGCGCGCGTCTGCCAGAACGCGAACACGACCAGCAGGACGCCGCCGGCGGCGAGGAACACCCGCGTCAACGGCGTACCCCAGCCGTGCGTCGCGGCGTTGGAGAAGCCGTACACCAGGCAGAACATCCCGCCCGCCGCGGTCAGCACCCCCGGCACGTCCAGCCGCGCTCCCGGCGTCTTGCCCTGCCTGCCCAGCAGCGCGACGGCGCCGGCGATCGCGATCCCGGCGAACACCAGGTTGACGTACATGCACCACCGCCAGGACAGCGTCGAAGTCAGCGCGCCACCGACGATCAGGCCCAACCCGGCGCCGCTGGCCGCGACCGCGCCGAACGCGCCGAACGCCTTGCCCCGGTCCTTCGGGTCGCTGAACGTCGTGGCCAGCAAGGACAGCGCGGCCGGCGCCAGCAGCGCGGCGAAGCCTCCCTGGCAAGCGCGCGCCGAGACCAGCATCCCGAACCCGGTGGCGGCACCGCCGACGGCGGATGCGGCCGCGAAACCCACCAGCCCCGTGAGGAAGATGACCTTCCGGCCGATGAGGTCGGCCAGCCGCCCGCCGAACAGCAGCAGGCTCCCGAACGACAGCAGGTACGAGGTCACGATCCACTGCCGGTCGGCGTTCGTGAACCCGAGGTCCTGCTGTGCCGACGGCAGCGCGAGGTTCATCACCGACGCGTCGAGTGTGATCATCAGATACGCGACACAGATCACGGCCAGGATCAGCCAGTGTCGCCTCGTTGCCGCCATCATCGTCTCCCTGTATTGCCGAACCGTGTCGGGATTACGACGACACAGCCGCCCGGAATGTGAACCGTGACCTCACATTCCGGCGCGCTGTCTCGTCAGACCGGTGACAGCGGACGCGACCGAAGGAGTTGGGTGATGAGTGCCGATCCGGGTCTGAGCACGATCGCCGGTGACCGGGGGCTGCTGATCAACCTCGCCTACCGCATGCTCGGCTCGTTGTCGGATGCCGAGGACGTGGTCCAGGAGACCTACGCCCGCTGGTATGCGATGACCCCGGCCGAGCAGGACACCATCGAGGTCCCCGCCGCCTGGCTGACCAGGGTCGCGAGCCGGATCTGCCTCGACGTGCTGGGCTCGGCCCGGGTCCGGCGGGAGACCTACGTCGGCGAGTGGATCCCCGAGCCAGTGCCGGATCGTACCGATGGCGACCCCGCGGACCGGATCACCCTCGACGAGTCAATCAGCATGGCCTTCCTGGTGGTGCTGGAGTCGATGACCCCGGCCGAGCGCGTCGCGTTCGTTCTGCACGACGTGTTCCGCTACTCCTACGCCGAGGTCGCGGAGATCGTCGGCCGTACGCCGGCGGCGTGTCGCAAGCTGGCCTCGTTGGCCCGGCGCCGGATCGGGACCTCCCACCCGGTCCCGGCGTCGACGGCGGCCGAGCACGCCCGGGTCGTGAGACAGTTCAAGCAAGCTTGGGAGACCAAGGACATCAAGGCGCTGCTCGGCCTGCTCGACCCCGACGCCACGGCCGTCGCCGACGGCGGCGGTCATGTCCTGGCCCGGCTGCGCCCGATCGAGGGCGCGGAACGGATCGCGCGCTTCTACGTCGAGATCGCCCGGCGCGCCACGGGCCTCCGCATCCTCGAACAGACCGTCAACGGACGGCCCGGTCTGGTGGTCGAGCACGCCGGCGCCACCATCGCCGTACTGGCCCTCGACGTCGCCGGCTGCCGGATCCGGCGCATCTGGTCGGTCCGGAATCCCGAGAAACTGCGGCCCTGGACCGGCTAGGAGACTGCTGAAGAAGGTGGCCTCGGGGCGTGCGCCGTGACGACGGCCACCGTCGACTACCTGCCGGGGCTGTCGGCCCGCGCGCCACGCCCGGGCCGGACCTCGGCCACCCAGCATCGTGGGTGGCCCCGACCGGGAAGGCGGCCCGGCCGGGGATCCCGTCGCCGGGCGGCCCGCGTTTCCTGGGGAGGGATCAAACCCTCGACCGGCCGGCAACAATCCCCCGCTACCCGATCAACCGTCCTGGACGGCCGTCGCGTTACGCGTCCGAGCTGGCAGGTTGATGCCGACCGCCGCACCGACATCGAACGCATCGCAGCGCATAGCGCTCCGTAATCTCGCGCGTGCGTGCAGTGCTCTTCACCGATCCCCCGATGGCACGCGGTCCGCCCGAAGCGGCGGCGCACCCGACACCGGCCCGCAGATCAGCGGACCGACATCGGACCCACACCGTTGACGATGAAGGAGCAGACGCCGTCTGACCTCAGCGCCGATCACGGACGGCACCGCGTCACGCTCGATCGCCCAGTCGCTCCGAACCCTCGTGCCATCGACCAGCAGCTTGGCTGGCTTCCCAGGCTCCGCCATTCGCTACCGCCAACCCGCACGCCCACCGCGTACAAATCGCCCCAGCCGCCGGGCCGCCCGTTGCTCCCCGGCCACCAAGGAGTCCTCAATTCGCCGCCTCAGCTTGAAATGAAGCCGATGTGAAAGTCCGGTGATCTACTCTGCGACAGTGCTCAGGTCAAGGAGGCCAGAGTCGTCAGGGCTCGGGTGATCTGCCGGCGACGGCCGCCACCCGCCTGACGCGGTGTCGGTGGTCAAGACACTTGGGGTGGCGCCCTGCCGAGAACACATCGTTGAGACGCTGAGAGGCTCCCTATGCGCAAACTGATTGTCTGCAACATCATGTCGGTGGACGGCTTCTATGAAGGTCCCGGCAACAACGTGATGGCGCTACCGATGGACGGTGCGTTCGACGCGTACAACCTCGAACGCATCCAGTGCGCCGACACCGTGCTGCTCGGCCGCGCCTCGTACGAGCTGTTCAGTGGATTCTGGCCCATGATGGCCGACAACCCCGAGGCGACCGACGTCCACCGCGAGTTCAGCCGGTACTACAACAACGTCGACAAGGCCGTCATCACCGATACGTACAGCCCCGCGCCGGACTCGCCGTGGCACAACACGACCACGGTTGTCCCGCGCAGCGACGCCGAGCAATGGGTCGCCGACCACAAAGCGGGTCCCGGTCGCGACATTCTCATGTTCGCCAGCCACACGACCTGGAACAGCCTGTTGGCCGCCGGCCTGGTCGACGAACTGCACTTGATCGTGGGAGCCACCGCACTCGGCGCAGGCACGCCGACGTTCACCGCACCGGTGTCTGGATTGAGGCTGCTCGATGCCGTTCGGCTCGACACATCGGACAACTCCGTCCTTCGCTACGCGATCACCGATCGCTGAACATCTGATCTGGCAGCTGGTGGAGTCGGTATGAAGGTCCTCGTCACGGGTGGTACTGGTTTTGTTGGTTCGCACGCCGTGGCCGCGATCGTGGGTGCCGGGCACGACGTGCGATTGCTGGCGCGCCGACCGGAGCAGGTGAGGGCGTCGCTGGGCCCATTGCGGGTGGACGTCGCCGACGTCATGGCGGGCGACGTGCTCGACGAACGAGCGATCTCGCGCGCGGTGGAGGGTTGCGAGGCGGCGGTGCACGCGGCGGCGATCTTCTCGCTGGATCCGCGGCGTGCCGAGGACATGCGGCGCACCAACCTCCGGGCCACGGAGCTGGTGCTGAACAGCGCGGCGGAGCGCGGCCTGAACCCGGTCGTGCATGTGTCGACGACAGTGGCCCTTACCCGCTACGGCGGGAGCGGCCCGGACCTGCCCCTGGGCGACATCGACCTGCCGTATACCCAGTCGAAGATTGCTTCGGAACAGGTCGCTCGCCGGCTGCAAGACGCTGGCGCGCCGGTCGTGACGATCTATCCCGGCGCTGCTTATGGGCCCGACGACCCGTACCGAGGAGCCCAGAACGAGCAGTTGCGCTGGATGCTGCTCGGACGCTTCCCGACCTATCCGCGAGGGGCCCAGCATGTCGTCGACGTGCGTGAGGTCGCCAAGCTGATAGCAGCCGTGGTCCAGCTTGGCGGACCGCACCGCTACGTCGTGCCGGGGCATCACGTCGGCGGCGCCGAACTCTACGCCGCGATCACGGAGGCCGCCGCGCGGCGTCTTCCGCACGTGGTCCTGCCCGGTCCGGTGATCGGCCCATCGGTCCACCTGATCGAATCCGTCCAGCGGCGGCTGCCGCAGCGGTGGCACTATCCGGCCGACCGCGAAGGCGTCGAGATCATCCGTCGCGACACCCGGTTCGACGACTCCGCCGCGCGGACCGACCTCGGCATCCAACCACGACCGTTCCCGCAGACCATCGCCGACACCCTCCGCTGGCTGGTCGAATCAGGCAGAGTCCCGGCCCGCCGCGCGCCAGGCCTCGACGCAGCCTGACGCCACCCGCGACAGTCGGACCGAGAAGCCATCGACCTCACCGGCGCGTGCGCCAGCAGTCGACACCACCGCTAACCACCGGCCGTACGTGGTGAGCAACCGGGCGGCGGCGGAGTCTGACTGGCAGCGGACGTCGTACGAGGCGAGCCGACAGGAGATCTGATGCGCGCACTGGTCATGACCGAACCGTCGCCGGGTCCGATCGTGGCCCGGCTAGTGGCCAGGGCGATCCTCCGCAACCTGGGCAGCCTGATCGCGGCGCGCGAAGGATATGACCCAACGCGACAGGAGAAGACCATGCCGAGGAGATACCGGCCCGCAGCGAGGAGGATCACCGCTGAACTGGCGACCGCAAGGTCTGAGAGCGCACGGCCGTGACCGTTGTCTTCGCACTCGCCGCATCGATCGCGTACGGAATCTCCGACTTCGTCGGCGGTTTGGTGTCGCGGCGAGCCAGCGCCTGGTCGGTCGCGGTCGTCGCCCAGACCGCGGCGGCGATCGGAGTCGCCGTCGTGGCCATCCCGGTCGGCGGCGCACCGACGATCGGCGACCTCGCGTGGGGTGCGTTGGCCGGCGTAGGGAGTGGCACCGGCACCGGCATGCTTTACCGCGGCCTCAGCGCCGGTCGGATGAGCGTGGTCGCACCAGTGTCCGCGGTCGGAGCCGCGCTGCTGCCGGTCGCCGTGGGCGTCATCACCGGCGAGCGGCCGACGACGGCCACTTGGGTCGGCGTGATCATCGCGTTCCCCGCGATCTGGCTGGTGGCTCGCGGCAGCGAGCACGACGAGGTCCTCGGCGAGGCGAAGCCGGATTGCCGGCCGCGATCCCAGGACGTCCTCGATGGTCTGGCGGCGGGCACTGGATTCGGGCTGCTGTTCGTCGCGCTCGGCCAGGTCCCGGACGAAGCCGGCCTCGCGCCACTGACGCTGATGCAGGTCAGCGCTGTGGCCGTGCTCGTGATCGCGGCACTCGTATTGCGTCAGCCGCTCCGTCCGCCTCGCCGGATCGCCGCCCAGGCCATGGTGGCCGGACTCCTCGGTGCGGCGGCGACCGGGCTGTTCCAGCTTGCCACCCAAGCCGGCCTCTTGACTGTCGCAAGCGTCCTGACGTCGCTCTATCCGGCGACCACGGTCTTCCTGGCGGCGTTGGTGCTCCACGAACAAATCACCCGCAGGCAGGGCATCGGCCTCGGGTTCGCGGGAATCGCCGTCGGCCTGGTCGCCGCCGGCTAGCCATCAAGCGGTCGCCGTCCTCGGCGGTGGTGCCAGGCGGAAAGAGTACTGGTTGTTCGTGCTTTCGACGCGATCCTTTCCATCGTCATTGCCATCGCGGACTCGGTCCTCGACACCGATGACAGCCTCGGCAGCGGCTTGCTCCTCGGTCTGTACGGAGTAGCGGTCCTGCTGCCCACCATGCCCGTCTCCGTGCGTCGACTGCACGGCATGGGCAGGAGCGGCTGGTGGGCTCTCATCGGGCTCGTTCCCTTGATCGGCTTCGTTGTCCTGTTGGTCCTCCACGCCACCGAGGGCGACAACGGAGACAACGAGTACAGCCCTGATCCGAGGAACGCCGAGCGGTCCGGGGCTGCTACGAAGACCGCCCCGCATCGAACCGCTGAGTGGTCCTGCCGGCGATGGATGAAAGCGACCATCCGATTCGACCACCTCAACGCGACGAGCCACGGTCGAATCGCCCCGGGTCTGACGGAGGCTCTGGTCTGCCTCGGCTTCGGTGGAGTTGCGTTGCTGGATTCTCATGCCACGGTGATGAATCGTTCGTGCTCGAACTGTATCGGGTGAGCATGCCGAGCTGGCTGTGTCGGCGTTTTCGGTTGTGCCAGATTCGGGGTAGTCGAGCCTTCGTTAGCCCATCGTGTGCCGAGCGCCGGGAGAGCGCGCTGGATCAGGCGAACCGTTCACCGTCTACGACGAGAACCGGAGGTACGCATGGTTGGCCCTTTTCACAGGTCGACTGATTACCATCGGTTGAGCGTGAGGCGTCGGATAGCGGACAATGATATCCAGCCCCAGCCGCAGACTATGGCAACTCTTTGGGTGAGCCCGACCGGAGCGTTCGATATCGAACCGCTCGTCTCCATCGAGGCCAGGACGATAGAAATCACGAAGAAGGCAAAAACCAGCAGACCGGTAAGCCTTGAGTAGAGCGGCCACGCCGTCCATCCAGGACTGGCGGCTAGCGTGTTCGCCATCAGAAAGGCGGCTACGGCCAGCGACGAGAACATGATTAGGCCGGCCATGTTGTGTATGTTCCCATGAGCGCTGCTATGTGTAGGGGTGCTACTGGGTGGATAGCCCAGCGCTGGATCCGTTACGAAAACGCCGGCAAGAATTAGAGATAGACCGAAGACGCCGAAGGTGATCGGAATGCTGGCGCCGCCTTTGCCACCACGCAGGGTCCACCGCATGCCCAGCGCAAGACACAATACGGATACTCCGCATACGAGAAAGTTGGCGATCTGCCGCCAGCCACCGGCGCCCAGTGCAAGCTCACTGGTGAAATGATGCCATGCACTGTACCCGGGCCGGAAGGCGCCGTCCAACAACGAAGCGACGACGAATAGCGCAGGTCCCGCTGCACCACACACCAGCATGGAGTTGGTCAGTCGAGGATGAGATGTCGAGATGTCGTTCATGAGGAGCTCCATTGTTTGACGTGAGCGTTTTCGTTGAATCTTCGCGCTCATTCCGAAACCGGCTCGCGACGTCGTGATCGCCTCCGCTCCGACGCGAAGTCCGTCGAAGTAGTCGCTGATCGCACGGCCTGCCTTGCCGTCGTCTGCTCGTCGTACACGCTCGGCATGGACGCCGCTTTCGAACGAGGGCGTGTGCACCGACGCGGGATGGCTTCAATGTCTTTCGCTCTGGCTAGAGTTTGTCGCGGATCTTGTCAGCTTCGGGATGGTGAAGTTGCTCAAGGATTTCGAGAGCTTGCTGCCAAGCGTCATCGGCCGCGTTAGCGGCCCCGCTGGCCTGGTAGAGCGCGCCGAGATGGTTGAGTACGCGGGCTTGGGAGTAGCGGTGGCCGAGGTCTCGGAACAGGTTGAGCGCGTGCTGGTAGTACTCGATCGCCAGCTGATGGTCGCCGAGGTGGTGGTGGGCGTGGCCGAGACTGTCCAAAGTGGCCGCTTCGCTCTCGTGGTCTCCGATCTCTCGAAGCAGAGACAGCGCCTGTTGGCACAGGGTGAGTGCGCGGTGATGGTCACCGAGGAGGGTGTGGTTCCATCCGATGTTGTTGAGGGCTTTGGCCTGGCAGGGCCGGAGGCCGGTGGCCTGGTACAGGTCGTGGGCGCGTTGGTCGTGGCGCAGCGCCTGCCTGGGGTTGCCCGCCGCGCGCATCATCCAGCCGAATTCATGATGGGTGTGCGCCTGACCGGTGCGATCGCCGAGCGCAGTGAACAAGGAGAGTGCCTGCCGCAGATGAGTGCGGGCTTCGTTGAGGCGACCAAGCCGGGTGTAGGCGCGGCCAAGCCCGCGGTGGGCGAGGCCTTGGCCCGCCGGGATCGCAAGCCGGTGGCTGGCATCCAACGCGGTCTGCTGGACGGTGACCCAGTCGTGCCAATGGCCTCGTTGGTCAAGGAACGGCCACATTGCGGCCGCGAGATGGAAAGCGTGGCTGTCGAAGCCGTTGCTGAATGCCCGAGCCAGGGCGGCTAGCAGTGTCGCGTGCTCTGCGGTGAACCAGGCCAGTGCCTGGTCAGGGTCAGCGAGGTCTTCTGGGATGACCCCTGGCTGCGGTGTATTCAGGAGCATCGGGTCTTGGCGGGGGTTGAGCCATCGACTGGCGGCATCTGCGGTGTGCAGGTAGTGATCCAGCGCGCGCTGCAACGCCGCGCGCCGTTCGGATCGGGGGTCGTGGGCTTGTGTGAGTTCGCTGGCGTAGGCACGGAGCAGGTCGTGTGCGCGATAGCGGCCGGGTGCGTGCTCGGCGACGACGTGGGCGCAAGCGAGTTCTGTGAGTAGCTGTCGTGCCTGCCTGGTGGGGATGCCGGTGAGGCTGGCGGCGGCCGGGGCGGTGATGTCTGGGCCGGGGTGGTCGGCCAGTTGCCGGAACAGTCGCGCGGCGTTCGGGCTCAGTGCGTGGTAGGACCATGAGAAGACCGCGCGGATGTCGGTGGCCGGGTCACCGCCGGCGAAGGCGGCCAGGGTGGCCTTCGACTCGTGCAGCTGGGCAGCCAGCGCCGCCAGCGGATGGGTGGGATGGGTGGCCGCGCGAGCGGCTACGATCGCCACCGCGAGCGGCAGCCCGGCGCACCGCTCGACGATCTCGCGCACCGCCGATGGGTCCGCGGCGAGGCGGTGCTCGCCCAGACGGGCGGCCAACAGCCGGCGCGAGTCGTCGACGGTGAGCAGGCCGACACCGATCGGATGGGCCCCATCGGCCGTCACGAGACCCGGCAGCTGGTCGCGGCTGGTCACGACCGTGACGCAGCCCCCGGATCCGGGCAGCAGTGGGCGTACCTGTTCGGCACTATGGGCGTTGTCGAGGATGATCAGCATGCGTTTGTCGGCCAGCAGGCTGCGGTACAGGCCGCGTTGCGCCTGCGGCTCGTCGGGGATCTGGTGCTGCGCGATGCCCAACGCGTCCAGCAGCACCCGCAGCGCCTGCCCGCCATCCAACGCCGGGCCGGTCGCGTCGAATCCGCGCAGGTTCACGAACAGCTGCCCGTCGACGAACCGCTCCCCCACCGTGTGAGCCCAGTGCACAACCACAGCGGTCTTGCCAACACCCGGGGCGCCATGCACCACAGCGATCGGAGGCGCAACGCGGCGACCATCGCCACCCAGCACGCCGGCTAGCAAGCCATCCAGCACCGTGACGCTGTCCTCCCGACCGATGAACGAGTCGATATCGCCCGGCAACTGCCGCGGCACCACCCGCACCCTCGGCACCCTCGGCCCTGCTGGCGCCTTCGACACCGCCGCATCCGGCCCGTCCCCCGGAGCTCGTGGACCGCGCGGTGCGACAGGTCCCTCGGACAGAAGATCGGCGTGCACCTGTTGCAGTTCCGGACCGGGATCCACCCCGAGCTCCTCGGCGATACGCACCCGGATCGTCTCGTAGCGGGCCAGTGCCTCGGCCTGCCGCCCGCACCGGTCCAACGCGACCAGCAGCCGCACCCACAGCGGCTCACGCAACCGAAACCGCGCCGTCAAGTGGCTCAGCTCGGCCACCACCTCCTCGTGCCGACCCGCGGCCAGATCCAAATCGACACGCCGCTCCACCGCGGTCAGATACCGCTCCGCCAGCCGCGGCGCCTCCGACTCCTCCAACCACGCCGACGGAACATCCTCGAACGGATCGCCCCGCCACAACGACAACGCATCACCCAGCAGCCTCCGCTGGGCGGCGCGATCGGGCTGCTCGAACGCCGCATCCAACAACCGCAGGAACCGCAACGCATCCACCTGGTCGGGATCGACCCGCAGCACATACCCGGCCGGCCGCGTCCCGATCAACCCCGGCCCCAACACACCCCGCAACCGTGTCACGTACGTCTGCACGCTGCGCTGCGGACTGACCGGAAACACCTCACCCCACATCGCGCCAGCCACACGATCCACCGACACCGTTTCACCCGCCGACATCGCCAACACCGCCAGCAACGTCCGCAACCGCCCCGTCGTCAACTCCAGCGGCACCCGGTCCAGCGACACCCTCAACGGACCCAACAACCCAACCGCCACCACACCACCCGCACCCCCACCACCAGCCGTCCCCGATACCGCCACAGAAGCCTCACAGTCCCTCATCGATCAGATGTCCTCCCACTCGGAGGGCGACCACCACAACACGTGACAACACCCGGTCCCAGCCACGGGAACCACCTGCTCGTTCTGGACACAACGTCCGGCAACAGAACGCGTCCTGAGTGCCTTGCTCATTTCAGCTCCTCGAGACACAGACTTTTCGGACGAAGCTCGTCATCCGGCATCACGACCGGCGGCACGCGACCAGCTAGTGCGTCGATCTGGCGCTGTAACGCACTGGTCCGCTGTCCGATCAGTTCGCGGTCGAGCAGCCCGCTCTCGCCGTGCCGGTCGAAGTCACGAGCGCTCTCGGCGACTAGCCTCCGTCTTTCATGCGAGGGGGTGCGACACGGGTCCTGGAAACGCGAAAGTGCCTTGTCTGTAAGGGAAGATCGGGCTGTCTGAAGGTCCGCGGTTCCTGGCAGAAAGGCACTTCGCGGGTGAACAGTGCGTCCTTCCGCCGCCAGCGACTTGAGCAGATTGCGGATCCACAAGATGCCCTCAGGGTCCAGGCCGTTCACAGGCTCATCCAGCATCACGACGCGCGGGTCGCCGAGGAGCGCCGAGGCAATGCCGAGGCGCTGACCCATCCCGAGCGAGAACCCGCCGCTTCGACGGCCCGCCACGTCGCTCAGACCGACCAGGTCGAGTACCTCCTCGACGCGGGCGTTGGAGATCCCGATCGTCGCGGCAAGCGCTCGCAGGTGATCCCGAGCCGACCTGCCCGGGTGCACACCCTTCGCCTCGAGCAGCGCGCCGACCTCGTGCAGCGGTGCGCGCTGCTCGACGAACGGCTTGCCGTTGACCCTGGCGTGGCCGGCCGTCGGCCGATCCAAGCCCAGGATCATGCGTATGGTCGTCGACTTCCCGGCTCCGTTGGGGCCAAGGAAGCCCGTGACGATCCCGGGCTTCACGGAGAAGCTGAGTCCCTCCACAGCCGTCTGGTCGCCGTAGCGTTTGGTCAGGTCGGTGACTTCGATCACGTCCCAGCTCTCCTTGGCGTCAACAGTTTCGGACGCCACCAACTCTGCGAGATCACGACCGTCGATTCGTCGTCCGTCAGCAGGCAACTGGGGTACTGCAACCGCAGAAGTCAACAGGCCAGCGATGCCACAGCCCGACCGCCCGCGGTGACGTCCCCGCTGAGCTAGAGATCGAAACTTGCCTGACGGCACGCCTGTCGCGCATGAGTCGACGACCTAGCCTCCGTGTTTCACAACGGGTCGGGCGACACGGTGTGTAGAGAAGCCGAAGTGCCTTGCCTGTAAGGAAATGTTGGTCTTGCGACAGATCAGCA
>Ga0075430_100003244_pt1 | contig 13627 bp, 11 predicted proteins | sample RhiMetdeltSRZDD4_FD_75294 | JGI IMG/M metagenome (GOLD analysis project Ga0075430, IMG submission 75294) | Populus rhizosphere microbial communities from Tennessee, USA - Rhizosphere MetaG P. deltoides SRZDD4 | ecosystem: Host-associated > Plants > Roots > Rhizosphere > Soil | place: USA... | reverse complement strand
CTCCGGCCGCGCGCCGAACGCCGGCATCAACTTCGTCACCACGCACGACGGCTTCACGCTGCAGGACCTGGTGAGCTACGAGCGCAAGCACAACGAGGCCAATCACGAGGGCAACCGCGACGGCTCCGACAACAACCGCAGCTGGAACTGCGGCGAGGAAGGGCCCAGCGAAAACCGGGAAGTCGTTGACCTCAGAAAGAAGCAGAAGCGGAACCTGCTCGCGACGCTACTTTTCTCGCAAGGCGTGCCGCTCCTCACCGCCGGCGACGAGCTCGGCCGCACGCAGCACGGGAACAACAACGCCTACTGCCACGACAGCGAACTGTCGTGGATCGACTGGGAGCATGCGGACCAGCAATTGCTGTCCTTCGCGCACACGGTGCTCGGGCTGAGGAAAAAGCATCCGCTTTTCCGCCGGCGTACCTACCCCAAGCCCGAGGACACGACCTGGCTCGCGCCCGAGGGCCGCGAGATGGCGGAAAGCGACTGGAAGCTGCCGTTCGCGCGCTGCTTCGGCATGCTGATGGTGGGGCGGCGCCTCGCCGAGCGCGACGAGCGCGGCGCGCCGATCGACGACGACGATCTGCTGCTACTGCTGAACGCGCATCACGATGCGATCGCTTTCAGCCTGCCGGAGGCGGCCTGGACGGTGCTGCTCGACACGGCCCGGCCGGGCGCGAGCGTAGAGGGGACGACCTATTCGCTGCAGGCGCGGTCGCTGGCGCTACTGGCTACACCCAGGCGCAGAGACCCAGCTCGAATGGGTGCGTGAGCAGCTCGTTCCGCGGGTAGACGCGGATGCGGTAGTCGAGCCGTCCGGCGAGGCCGGGCTTGAGCTCGACCCTGAAGCGCTGTTCCCCGTCGGCCGCGGGCCCTGCGTCTGCGAGTTCATGGGTATGCTGCACCGGCGTGCCCTCGCGCGCGCCACGGGCGAGCAACAGCTCGACGCAGACGTCGGTCGGCGCGAGGCCGTTCAGCTTGACGCCGACCTCCACCGGGATCGACTCGCCGAACTGGATGCGCGTCTTCGGCATGTCGAGCCGGCGCGCCGACACGCCGGGCCACGACCGCTGGACCTTGGCTTTCCACGCGGCGAGCGCCTTCGCCGGCTCGTAGCCGTTCTGCGCGTACCGATGGCCCTGGCGCGAGGCCGGGATGTAGTACTTGGAGACGTACTCGCCGAGCATGCGCGAGGCGTCGTAGCGCGGCAGGAGCGAAGCCATCGAGCGCTTCGCCATGCGGATCCAGCCCGGCGAGTAGCCGCCCTCGGTCCGATCGTAGTAGAGCGGAATCACGCGGTCCTGCAGGATCTCGTAGAGCGTGCGCGCCTCTTCGCGATCGCGCCGGTGCGGATCGAGATCGGGCGAGGCGGGCTTGATCGCCCAGCCGTTTTCGCCGTCGTAGCCCTCGTCCCACCAGCCGTCGAGGATGGAAAGATTCACCACGCCATTCATGCCTGCCTTCATGCCCGAAGTCCCCGAGGCTTCGAGCGGATGGACCGGGTTGTTGAGCCAGACGTCCACGCCCGAGACCAGGCGACGCGCGATGTGCAGATCGTATCCCTCGAGGAACAGGATGCGCCCGGCGAATTCCTCCTGGCGCGACATGTGCGCGAGCGTGCGGATCAACTCCTGGCCGGGCTCGTCGGCCGGGTGCGCTTTGCCGGCGAAGAGGAACAGCACCTGGCGGGTTTTCTCCGCCAGCAGGCGCCGCAGGTTGTCGAGGTCGTTGAACAGCAGCGTCGCGCGCTTGTAGGTGGCGAAGCGCCGGCCGAAGCCGACGGTGAGCACGTTCGGGTTTGCCGGATCGGCGAACTTGACCAGTCGCTCGAGGTGCGACTCGCTGCCGTGGTTGCGCGTATGCTGCAACGCCATGCGGTAGCGGATCATGTGGAACAGGCGCGCCTTAATGTCCTGGCGCACGCTCCAGAAGATGTGGTCGGGGATGCCGCGGATCTTTTCCCAGATCCCGGGATGGCCGAGGCGGTGCATCCAGCCTACGCCGAGGAAGCGGTCGAGCACCTCGCCCCACTCGGGCGCGAGGAAGGTGGCGACGTGCACGCCGTTCGTCACGTAGCCGACCGGGTTCTCGTCCGGCGCGACGTGCGGCCAGTAATCCTTCAGCAGCCGCGCCGAGACGCCGCCGTGGATGCGCGACACGCCGTTCTGGTAGCGCGAGCCGCGGATCGCGAGCGCCGTCATATTGAAGTCGCCGCCCGCCGGCGGCCGGCCGAGCGCGGCGAGGTTGGTCTCGCCGAAGCTCGCTTTCAGGTAGGGCAGCACCGAGGCTTCCGGGAAGTGATCGTGCCCCGCGGGCACGGGGGTGTGCGTGGTGAACACGGTGTTCGCCGCGACGGCTTCGACCGCAGAGTCGGCGTCGAGCCCTTCCTGCATCAGGCCGCGCACGCGCTCGAGCACGAGGAACGCCGCGTGACCCTCGTTGATGTGCCACACGGTGGGCTTGTGCCCGATCGCGGCGAGCGCGCGCGCGCCGGCCACGCCGAGGATGAACTCCTGCTCCAGGCGAGTGACCCGGTCGCCGCCGTAGAGGCGGTGCGCGATGTTCTGGTCGCGCTCGGTGTTCTCCGGCAGATCGGTGTCGAGCAGGTAGAGCGTGACGTGGCCGACCCTCGCCTGCCAGACCTTCACCAGCACCTTCCGGCCCGGGAGCTCGACCTCGATGCGCAGCTCCGGGCCCGCCTTTCCACCTTCCTCGCGGCGCACCGGTTGGATCGGCAGATCGTCGAAGTCGGAGTCGTGGTACTCGGCGCGCTGGCGCCCCTCGCCGTCGATCGTCTGCACGAAGTAGCCCTGGCGATAGAGCAGGCCGACCGCGACGAACGGCAGCTGGAAGTCGCTTGCCGCCTTGCAGTGGTCGCCGGCGAGGATGCCGAGGCCGCCGGAGTACATGGGCAGGCTCTCGTGCACGCCGAACTCGGCGCAGAAGTACGCCACCAGGTCCTCGGGACGGAAGCCCCCGGAATTCTGCTTGAACGGCGGTTCCGCGTGATAGGCATCGAATGCGGCCAGCACCCGGGTGAGGCTGTCCAGGAACGCCGGATCGGCCGCGGCATCGATCAGGCGCTGCTCGTCGATGCGCTTGAGGAGCGCCTTCGGGCTGTGCCCGACCGCGTCCCACAGCGCGGGGTTCAGCTTCGCGAACAGCGCGCGCGTCGGCCGGTCCCAGCTGTACCAGAGATTACTGGCAAGCTCTTCGAGGCGCGCGAGGCGCTTCGGGACTCGAGGATTGACCTCGAGCGAATAGTGCGTCGGCTGGTTCAGCGGATGCGGCGGCCCGGGCTGCACGAAGCGGCGGATTCTACCGAATCAGGGTTTCGCCCGGTGCGAGACGCACGATATCGTGCAGCGGAAGCGGCGTGTAGCCGGAACGCGACACTTGCGCCACCGAAAGGCGCAGCACGACGGGCGTCTTGCCGCTGTTCGCCGCGATGGCATCGGCCTCGAAGCGCGTCGCGGCGGCATCGACATTGCTCGCGTCGAGCTGGAGCCGGCCGGCGAGTGCGCCGCCGGTCAGCTCGAGGCGCGAGCCGCGCGCTTGCACCGCGTCTCGCACGTGAGAGTTGACGATGCGCACGGTCGAGCGCGTCACCTCCAGCCGGCCGATGCGCGCGTTGGTGATGCGCGCCTGCTGGCAGTTTGCCAGCACCAGCGACTCGAAGTCGCCGGTGAATTCCTGGTCGCGACCGCCGTCGCAGCGCGCGGCGCGGTTGCCGCTCACCGGCGCGGCGGCGAGCGCGTAGGGCGGCGCGGCGAGCTGCCGGCCGTCGAGCTCGTCGAGCACGATCGGATTGAAGCGCTCGGGCGCCTCCAGCATCGGCGCGTGCCCGATGCCCTCCAGCACCACGAGCCGGGCCTGCGGAATCGCCGAGGCGAGTGCCTGTCCGGTGCGCAGCGGCGCGATCCGGTCGTCGGCGCCCCAGATGACCAGCGTGGGCACGGTCATGGCGCGCAGCGACTGGCTGAAATCGTGCTCGACCATGGCGACGGCCGAGATCGCGCTCGGGTCGCCACGCAGGATGCGGTGGCGCACGTCCGCGTTCTCCAGCACGAGGGCCGCGCGCACCGGAAAGTTTTCCATGCGGTTCTGGATTGCGCGCACCACCGGTTCGAACCACGGCGAATCGGCGCCGATGGCGCGCTGCGCCCCGACGCGGGCGAGGAATTCGGTGTACACGGAAAGGTGGAGCACGCCCGCCGCGTCGACCAGCACGAGCCGGCTGACACGCTGCGGGTACGCCGCGGCATAGGCGAGCGCCACCGCGGCGCCCATGGAGTGTCCCACCAGCGCGAAGGGCTGCGGCGCGAGCCCCTGCAGCACCGCATCCAGCACGCGCGCGAAGTTGTCCGGCGAGTAGTGGTGGTTTCCCTTGTCGGAGGTACCGAAGCCCGGCAGGTCGATCGCGACCACGCGATAGCGCTCGGCGAGGGCGGGGATGACTCTTGCCCAGTCGCGCGCGGCCGCCTTGCCCAGGCCGTGCACCAGCACGGCCGTTTCCTTGGCATTGGCGGGTCCCGCCTGGTAGACGGCCACTCGGCCGCCGAAGACCGGGTCTTCGACGTAGCGGGCCACGCCGTTCGGCGCCACGAGCCATTCCGCCGGCGGGGCCGCGTGCGCCGCGCTGGCGAGGACGAGGAGGAAAAAGGCTGCGCGCGTCATATTCCTAAGGCTCATTCTTCTTAGGTAGCGAAGACCACCAGAGTTCCGCCTCGCGCTGGGTCCAGCGGTGCTCGACCGCCAGTGCGTCGAAGGCCTCCACCAGGTCGGCGACGCGCTGCGGGCGGTCCTCGCGGCGCTTCTCCAGGCACGACATCACGACCAGGTCGAGCTCCACCGGCACCTGCGGCGCGAGCGCGCGCACGCGCGGCGGCTCGTCGTTCAGGATCCGGCTGGTGAGCTCGAGGTCGTTGCCGCCTTCGAACAGCCGGCGCCCCGTGAGCATCAGGAAAGCGACCGCGCCGAGCGCGTAGATGTCGACGCGCGCGTCGACGTCCGCCGGGTTGCGCAGGCGCTCGGGCGCCATGTAGAGCGGGGTGCCGAGGATGCGCAGGCTGCGCGTGAGGTCGCGGCTCGGCTTTTCCGCCACCTGCTTGACCAGCCCGAAGTCGAGGATCTTCACGTGGTCGTAGACGCCGCCGTAGCGGCAGACCATGATGTTCTCCGGCTTGATATCGCGATGCACGACGCCCTTGGCGTGCGCCTCGACCAGCGCGGCGCAGACCTGGCGCAGGACGTGAATCACCCGGGGGACCGGCAGCGCGCCGCGCTGGGCGACGATGTCACCCACCGTCAGCCCGTCCAAGTACTCCATCGCATAGTAGAAAAGCCCGTCGCGCGTGCGGCCGAAGTCGAAGATCTCCACCGTGTTCGGGTGCGCGAGGCTCGAAGCCATCTGTACCTCGCGCTGGAAGCGCGCAATCATTTCGTCGGTGGCATGCGCGCGCTTCAGCACTTTCACCGCCGTTGGCCGCTTGAGCAGGTCGTGGCGCGCGAGGTGCACGTCCGCCATGCCGCCTTCCCCGATGCGCTCGATCAGCCGATAGGCGCCCAGCCGGCCGCCGCCGCCGAGCTCGCGCCGCAGCCGGATCACCGAGAACGCCGTGCCGAGCGCGGCGAGCACTGCGATGACCAGCGCGCCGAACACCACGCCGAAGGCGATGCGCAGGTACCGCAGCGGCGCGTACGCCTCCTGCGCCTCGATCTCGAGCGCGACGCCCATGCCGTATTCGGGCAGCCAGCGCGCGGCGCCAAGCACCTCGGCGCCGCGATGGTTGGCGTAGGGCTCGAACGCCACCGCGTGCGGTTCCTTGCCGAAACGACTCTTTTGTCCGTAGCGCTCGGCGCTGAGGACCCTGCCGTTACCGTCGAAGGCGTAGGTCTCGCCGCTCTCGCCCGGGCGCGCGGCCTGGAGGATGGAGGCGAACACCGCGTTCGCGGGTTGCGCGATGGCGAGCGCCGCGATCACGCGGCCGCTCGCGTCGCGCACCGGCGCCGCGACCCACGCGAGCGGCGGCCCCTCGCGCACCCGCGTCGCGCCCGCGACGCGCGCTTCGTCCCGGAACGGGGGCACGAAGCGCGCCTCGCCCTCGAACACCGGTGCGAGCAGCGCGTGAAATTCCGCCCCCGCGGCGAGGCCGCAGTAGGGCGCGAAGCGATTCGCGGCGAAGCGGCCCTCGCGGTCCACGACGTTGAACGTGGCGTCGCCGACGTCGCGCAGGAGCGGCCGGATCGCCGCCTCGAGCCGCACGCGCGGCTCGGGCGCGCAGCGCGGCGCTGCGAGCAGGCGTGCGATTTCCTCGCGCACGCGCGCATCGCGTGCGATGCGCTCGGCGTCCGCGCGCTCTTCCGCGATCCAGACGCGCAACGCGTTGACCTCGGAGTCGAGCAGGCTCTTCATGGTGGCGGCGCGCAGATCGCGCAGCGAGGCTTCGACCTGGCGGTAGGTCCAGGCGCCCAGCAGGACGAGGACCACCGAAAGCGCCAGCACGGCGACGGCCCACGCGGGGACCGAGGTCCGTTGCTGGGGGTGAAGGGTATCTACGGAATCGGGACTGCGGCGAGGAGCTGCGCGCCGACGTCGACGCGGCGCGCGCTGTCGTGCGCGGGACGCAGCCGATGAGTCGCCACCCCGGGCACGATCGCCTGCACGTCCTCCGGAATGACCTTGTCCCGCCCTTCGAGCAGCGCCCAGGCGCGCGCCGAATGCACCAGCGCGAGCGCGGCGCGCGGCGAAAGACCGGTGACGTACTCGGGCGAGCGCCGCGTGTGCTCGACGATCGCCTGCACGTAGTCGATCAGCGCGGGCGCGACGTGGATGCGCTGCACGCCGGCCTGCAGCTCCATCAGCTCGGCCGGCGTCATGCACGGATCGAGCGTCGCGAGCAGGTCGCGCCGGTCGGTGCCCGAAAGCAGCGCCCGCTCGGCGTCGCGGTCGGGATACCCGAGCTCGATGCGCATCATGAAGCGGTCGAGCTGCGATTCGGGCAGCGGGAAGGTGCCGACCTGCTCGGACGGGTTCTGCGTGGCGATCACGAAGAAGGGCGCCGGCAGCTTGCGCGTCTCGCCTTCGGCGGTGACCTGGTGCTCCTCCATCGCCTCGAGCAGCGCCGACTGGGTCTTGGGCGTAGCGCGGTTCACCTCGTCGGCGAGGATCACCTGCGCGAAGATCGGGCCGGGGTGGAACTTGAAGCCGCCCGATTCGCGCTCGTAGATCGACACGCCGAGGATGTCGGCGGGCAGCATGTCGCTCGTGAACTGGATGCGCTGGAACTGCAGGCCGAGCGTGCGCGCGAGCACGTGCGCGAGCGTGGTCTTGCCGACGCCCGGCAGGTCCTCGATCAGCAGGTGGCCGCGCGCGAGCAGGCACGCGAGCGCCAGGCGCACCTGCGTCTCCTTGCCGAGGATGATGCCGCTCGCCGCGCTCACCACGCGATCGATCGGCGAGGACGCGACCTTCGGCTGCTGGAACTCGGCCTTCAGGAGCATGCGGCGATTGTACTCGATGCGTTAAGATGGAATTCGCATGTCCGTTGCATATGTCACCCATGCCGACTGTCTAAAGCACGAGATGGGTGCGCACCATCCCGAGCGACCGGCACGGCTCACGGCGATCGGCGACCAGCTCGCCGCCTCCGGCGTCGGGCAGCATCTGACGAGGTTCGAAGCGCCGCTCGCCACCGACGAGCAGCTCGCCCGCGTGCATCCGCCCGAATACGTGCGCGCGATCCGCGAGGTCGCACCGCGCTCGGGCACCATCCACCTCGACGCGGATACCGCGATGAACTCCTTCACCCTCCAGGCGGCGCTGCGCGCCGCGGGAGCCGCGGTTCTGGCAACGGACCTGGTGTTGTCGAAGAAGCACGATTCGGCGTTCTGCGCGGTGCGCCCGCCCGGCCACCACGCCTGCCGCGCGCGGCCGATGGGCTTCTGCATCTTCAACAACGTGGCGGTCGCCGCGCGCCACGCGATCGCGCAGCATGGTCTCGAGCGCGTCGCGATCATCGACTTCGACGTGCACCACGGCAACGGCACCGAGGACATCTTCGAGGCCGACGAGCAGGTGCTGATGGCCTCGATCTTCCAGCACCCGTTCTACCCGTACAGCGGCACCGACAATCCCGCCGCCAACATGGTCAACGTGCCGCTCGCCGCCGGCTCGGGCACGAAAGAGTTTCAGCAGGCGGTGCGCGAGGAGTGGCTGCCTGCGCTGAACGAGTTCAGGCCCGAGCTCGTGGTTTTCTCCGCCGGCTTTGACGCGCATGCCGAGGACGACATGGCGATGCTGCGCTTCTCCGATGCGGACTACCGCTGGGTCACCGAGCAGGTGAAAGCGGTGGCCGACCGCCACGCGAAGGGAAGGATCGTCTCGATGCTGGAAGGCGGCTATGCGCTGCCGGCGCTCGGCCGCAGCGCGGTCCAGCACATCAAGGTACTCGCTGGCCTGAGCTGAGCGAGGCTCAGGGCAATCGATAGAGGAACACGCATCGGCTCGGCTCGTAATAGATCCTGCCCTTCGGGTCGGTCGCCGCATGGCCGCGCGCGAGATACAGGGCGTTAGGGACCTTCGCGAGCACCGCGAGCTGCTGCGCGGTATCGCCTTCGAGGAACATCACCATCGCGAGGAGCGTCGCGCCCTGCGCGCCGCGCAGGAAAAACCCGTCTCCGTTCGTGAGATCGTCGACCAGCTGGCCGCGGACCACCAGCGGTCGCGCGCTCGGCTTCGGCGGCGCAGCGACGCTGTCGCGCGCCGCGGGGATGATCCACACGAGTGCCGGCACCTTCGGCAGCGTGACGTTCTTCAGCGCGGTCGCTCCCGGCTGCAGCGCGTCGAGCTCGCTCAGCCGCTCGAGATAGACCTTCTTCAGGCAGCCCGAATCCTTGCAGGTGTTGCGCGTCCCGCTTAGCCACTGCCGCTGGTCGGCGGCCAGGCATTGGGCCGAGACCTGCAGCGCCGAGCGCGCCGCCTGGTCGTACCGCGCAAGGTGCTCATCCAGCGTGGAGACCTCCGCGTCCGCGCAAATCGCCTTCTCGATGCGGCTTTGCGCCTTGCCGCAATCGAATGACGCAGCCGCCGCGGGCGCGCTGCACGCCAGCGCAAGCAGACTAGCGATTGCGCGAGACCGCATAGACAAGCACGAGGGAAGCCGCAGTCGCAGCCGCCATGATGCCCACCAGCCCCGCGCAGCTCTGCGGCGGCGGCGGGCAGGTCATGTGGGCGCTTTCGGTCGCGCGCACCGGAATGCCGTTGAAAGAAACATCCAGCTTGCCGGAATCCCGAAGACGAATCCCGAGCTCCATCTTCATCAGGGGCGGCTGGGCCAGATCGCTTGCCTGGACAGATGCTGTAGCCAGCGCTATGGCAAGGAGTACCGCAACGCGGCGGCCGATCACGCTGCGACTGCTGCTCGGCGGAGGAGCAGCCGCGCCGCGCGGGCGAACGCGGCATCGTCGGCCGCGGCGATATCGACTTTCGGGGCGACCGGCAACTGCGCGAAGTTCCGCTGCGAGGAGCGCTGGTACGCCGGGTCGTAGTGCTCGACCAGCAGCCGGCGCACGAGCTCGCGCCAGTCGGGGAGCGCCTTCCACTCGGCGATGCGCTCGCGGCCGTGCAGCGCGACGAGGCAGTCGAGCTGCGCGTCGAGCGCCTTCTTGTCTTGCAGGAAATGGCGGTATTCGTCGAGCAGCAGGTTCACGCGCGTGTCGAGCTCGGTTTCGAGCACCACGCAGGGCGACGCGCGCATGCGCTCCATGAGTGCGTCGGGAACCTGGAGCTCGCCGATTTTCTTCGATTCGCCTTCCACAAATACCGCAGACGAAGGCCGCAGCGAGTGCAGGTTGTTCAACAGCACGCTCTCGAACATCTTCTGGGAAGGCTGCGGCCGGTCGGGCAGGTTGCCGAGCACGGAGCCCCGGTGCGCGGCGAGGTCTTCCAGGTCGAGGACCTGCGCGCCGGCACGCTTGAGCGCGCCAAGCAGGCGGCTCTTGCCGCTGCCGGTGGGCCCGTGAACGACGCGAAATTCGAGCGCTTCGGGGATGCTCTGAAGTTCCTGCACGACCCAGCGCCGATACGCCTTGTAGCCGCCGTCGAGCGTTTCGGCGTTCCAGCCGATCTCGCGCAGGATGTGCGCCATTGCGCCCGAGCGCTTGCCGCCGCGCCAGCAGTACACCAGGGGGTGCCACGACATCGGCTTGTCCTTGAAGCGTTCCACGTGGCGGGCGATGTTTTTCGCGATCAGCGCCGCGCCCACCTTCTTCGCTTCGAAGGGCGACTCCCACTTATAGCGCGTGCCGACCTCGGCGCGCTCGGCGTCGTCGAGCACCGGCGCCGACATTGCGCCGGGGACATGGTCCTCGGCGAATTCGGCCGGTGAGCGGACGTCGATAATCGCGTCGAAACGCTTGAAATCCATGGGTAAAATTCTACGCTTATGAATGCCCCCGAACGGATTCGCCTAACCGAGTTCAGCCACGGCGGCGGCTGCGGCTGCAAGATCGCGCCCGCCATTCTTTCCGAGATGCTCGCCACCATGCCGCTGCGCGGTCTTCCGCAGGAGCTGCTGGTCGGCACCGAGACCGCGGACGACGCCGCGGTCTACCGCCTGAACGATACGCAGGCGCTCGTCGCCACCACCGACTTCTTCAGCCCGGTGGTCGACGATCCGTACGACTTCGGGCGCATCGCCGCGACCAACGCGATCTCGGACGTGTACGCGATGGGCGCGCGGCCGATCATGGCGCTCGCGCTGGTCGGCATGCCGCTCGACAAGCTGCCAGTGAGCGTGATCCGCAAGGTGCTCGAAGGCGGCGAGTCGATTTGCGCGCAGGCCGGCATCCCGGTGGCCGGCGGGCATTCGATCGACACGCTCGAGCCGATCTACGGCCTGGTCGCGCTCGGCCTCGTGCATCCGGACAAAGTGAAGCGCAACAGTTCCGCGCGCCCTGGCGATGTGCTGATCCTCGGCAAGCCGCTCGGCATCGGCATCCTTTCCGCCGCGCTCAAGAAGGGCAAGCTCTCCGAGTCGGGCTACCGGCAGATGATCGAGTGGACGACCAAGCTCAATACGCCAGGCGAGGCGCTCGCCGCGCTACCCGCGGTGCACGCCTTGACCGACGTCACCGGCTTCGGCCTCGCCGGGCACCTGCTCGAGATCTGCCGCGGCTCGAAGCTTGCCGCGGAAGTGAAGTTTTCTTCCATACCCTTGATCGATGAAGCGCTCGCGTGGGCCCAGCAAGGGCTCGCGACCGGCGCCTCGACGCGCAACTGGGCGGGCTACGGCCACGAGGTGGAGTTCGGCGGCGAGGAATGGCAGCGCAAAGTGCTGACCGATCCGCAGACCAGCGGCGGGCTGCTCGTCGCGTGCGCCGCGGATTCGCAGGAAGAGGTGCTCGACTTGTTCAGAAAACAAGGCTTCGCCGAGGCGCGCGTGATCGGCCGCCTGAGCGCCGGTCCGGCGCGAATCCAGGTTACTTGAGCAGGGGACGCAGCACCGCCCAGATCCGCTCGAGCATGAGCGGCTGCGCGGCTTCGGTCGGGTGAATGCGGTCGGGAAGAAAGAACTCGGGCTTGTCGGCGAAATCCTCGAGCAGGAACGGCACCAGGGCGGTGCGGTGAGTCCTGGCGAGCTCGCGGAACAGGGCCTCGAAGCTCTGCGCATAGACCTCGCCGTAATTGGGCGGCATCCTCATGCCCACGAGCAGCACGCGCGCGCCGCTCGCGTGGGCGGCCTGGATCATGGCGCCGAGGTTCGACCGGATCTGCGCCACCGGCATGCCGCGCAGGCCGTCGTTGCCGCCGAGCTCGAGGACCACGAGCGCCGGGCGGTGGCGCTCGAGCAGCGGCGCGAAGCGCGCGCGCCCGCCGCCGCTGGTGTCGCCCGAGATGCTCGCGTTCGCGACGCTATAATCGATGCGCTCGCGCTTCAGGCGCTCCTCGAGCAGCGCCACCCAGCCGCGGTCGCGCGGAATGCCGTACGCCGCCGACAGGCTGTCGCCCACCACCAAAATGGATTTTTCCGCCGCGGCTGCCGGTAGCGCCAGGACCATGAAGAGCAACAGCAGCGTGCTGAGCGCGCGTGGCATCGGCAAGACCGTGAAGAGCGGGGTGAACGACCTCGTTATTCTGCGCGAGATCGACCTCGCGGTCACGCACGGGGAGGCGATCGCGGTGGTCGGCGCCTCGGGCTCGGGCAAGTCGACGCTGCTTGCGATCCTCGCCGGCCTCGACACGCCGACGAGCGGCGCGGTCGAGCTCGACGGGCGCGATCTTTTCTCGATGGACGAGGACGCGCGCGCGGAGCTGCGCGGCCGCAATGTCGGCTTCGTGTTCCAGTCGTTCCAGCTGCTGCCGTCGCTTACCGCGCTGGAGAACGTGATGCTGCCGCTCGAGCTTTCCGGGCAGGACCCGGCGGAAGAGCTGGCGCGGCAAATGCTCGTTCGCGTCGGCCTCGGCGAGCGCCTGCACCATTATCCGAAGCACCTTTCCGGCGGCGAGCAGCAGCGCGTCGCGCTCGCGCGCGCCTTCGTGGTGCGGCCGAAGCTGCTGCTCGCGGACGAGCCCACCGGCAGCCTCGACGCGGATTCGGGCGCCGAGGTGATCCGGCTGCTGTTCGAGATGAACCGCGAGTACGGCACCACGCTCGTGATGGTGACGCACGACGAGAGCCTCGCCGCGCGCTGCGGCCGGGTGGTGCGCCTCGCGGCCGGGCGCATCGTGGCCTGATGGCGACATGACGCAGTCGCTGAAGATGCTCGCGCGCGACTGGCGCGCCGGCGAGCTGCGCGTCCTCGCTCTCGCGCTCACGGTCGCGGTCGCCGCGATCACCAGCGTGGCGTTCTTCGCCGACCGCGTCGGGCAGGGCCTTGCGCGCGACGCGCACCAGCTGCTCGGCGCCGACCTGGTGATGGTGGCGGATCAGCCGTGGCCGCGCGCGGTCGCCGACGACATCCCGCGCGCCGGCCTGCAGCGCGCCGAGGCGATCAACTTCGTCAGCATGGCTTCCGCAGCCGAAAGCCATCTCTCGGGCGTAAAGGCCGTGAGCGACAACTACCCGCTGCGCGGACGCCTGCGCATCGCGACCGCGCCCGGCCAACCGGACGCGCCCGCCGAGCGCGGCCCGGTCCCCGGCACGGTGTGGCTCGAGGAGCGCCTGGTGACGGCGCTCAACGCCCCGGTCGGCTCGCGCATCAAGCTCGGCCGCGCCGAGTTTCAGGTCGCGGCGATCATCACGCTCGAGCCCGAGCGCACCACCGGCTTCTTCAACATCGCGCCGCGGCTCATGATGAACATCGCCGACGTGCCGGCGACCGCGCTGATCCGGACCGGCAGCCGGGTCTGGTACTACCTATACGCCGCGGGACCGGCCGAGCGCGTCAAGGCGTTCGAAGAATCGCTCAAGCCGCGCCTTGCCCGCGGCCAGCGCGTCGAGAACCTGGAGACCGGCCGCCCGGAGATCCGCTCGGCGGTCGACCGCGCCCAGCGCTTCCTCGGGCTGACCGCGCTGCTCGCGGCGATCCTGGCGGGCGTGGCCGTCGCGCTCGGCACGCGCCGGTTCGTCGAGCGCCACCTGGACGGCTGCGCGGTGATGCGCTGCGTCGGCGCCACGCAGGGACA
>Ga0075430_100003242_pt1 | contig 13628 bp, 11 predicted proteins | sample RhiMetdeltSRZDD4_FD_75294 | JGI IMG/M metagenome (GOLD analysis project Ga0075430, IMG submission 75294) | Populus rhizosphere microbial communities from Tennessee, USA - Rhizosphere MetaG P. deltoides SRZDD4 | ecosystem: Host-associated > Plants > Roots > Rhizosphere > Soil | place: USA... | reverse complement strand
ATGCTGTCGATTCACGGCGGCCCGCACGCGATGTACAACGGCGCGTTCAACTTCGGGTGGCAGGAACACGCCGCGAACGGATACGTCGTCGTGTACACGAACCCGCGTGGCTCCACCGGCTACGGGAGCGCGTTCGGCAACGCGATCAAGAACGCCTATCCCGGCAAGGACTACGACGACCTGATGGCCGGCGTCGACACGGTCATCGGGCGCGGTTACATCGACACGCGAAACATGTTCGTCTACGGCTGCTCGGGCGGCGGCGTGCTCACCTCGTGGATCGTCGGCAAGACCGATCGCTTCGCGGCGGCGTCCGCCAACTGTCCGGTGACGAACTGGATGAGCTTCGTCGGTACCACCGACGGCGCCAGCTGGTACAACAACTTCGAGAAATATCCCTGGGAAGATCCGACCGAGCATCTCAAGCGCTCGCCAATCATGCTCGTCGGCAATGTCAAGACGCCGACGATGCTGATGACGGGCGTCAACGACCTTCGCACGCCGATGGGGCAGACGGAGGAGTACTACCAGGCGCTCAAGGTTCGGAAAGTCCCAACGGCCATGATCCGCTTCAACGACGAATGGCACGGCACGTCGTCGCGGCCGTCGAACTACCTGCGCACGCAGCTCTACCTGCGGAGCTGGTTCGAGAAGTACACGAAGAAGGGCGACAACGTCGCGATTCAGTAGGAGCGATTCACGTTGGGGTCAGAGTCCAAGGGGATCATTCCATTGCCTCGGCAATGGAATGATCCCCTTGGACTCTGACCCCAACGTGCCCCGGCGTTAGGCCGGCGTTCTCGTCTTCGGGGCAGTCGAAGGCGGCGTCACCGGCTTCTTCGCCGAGCTGTCCGGCTTCGGCGTCGCGGCGGGTTTGCGGGCCGGCCGCCGCGGTGCCGGTTTCGCCTTCACCGCCGAATCGCCCACCGGCTTCGCGCTGTCGGCCCGCTCGAGCAGTTTCGCGGACAGAGCGACCGCTCTCCGAACCTGTGCGACGAACACGTCGGCCTCCGACTTTTCGATCGGAATCGTGAAGCCGCCGAGCGGATCGTCGGAGAAGAAGAGCGCGTACTCCGATTCGCCCGCCGTCACCTTGCGCGTGACCGCCATCGTGCCGCTCGTCCCCGGCTCATCGATGTCCGAACGAAACGTCCTCGGCGTATTGGACCGGCGCGGGCGCGCCCGAAGCATGCGCGCGGTCGAATCCACCCACGCACGCGCCGCGAGGGCGCGCAGCTGAAGGAGAATCGTCTTGCTCGGTCCGGCTGCGGCGACCTCGATGAACCCGTCGTCGCGGGCGTTCACGATCATCCCGGCATCACCAAAGACGGATTTGGCGATCGGCACGCGCTTCACCCCGGGCTTCGCAGCCGGCGGCGCCTGCGACGACGCCGGCACTGCCGTGGCGCCGGACTGCGCTGAAGCCGACGCGCCGGCGGCCGACCCGATCATCGCGGCCGCAACGATCAGTGGTCGCATCAGTACACGGGAGATCATGTCAGTATCCCACTTCGACAGTAAGCGCTGCGCGCGACCAGGCGGGGGACTGTCCCGCGCCGGCCAACTTTGTAGTAGAATTCCCCGGACCCGGGCTGCGCAACCCCGGCGGCCTGCTTGAATGATACCCGCATTTCCGCCCGGGGCTCCGAGCACCCCAGGAGATTGGTGTGAGCGCGAAGACCAGCGATACGATCCACGAGCGATCGGCCGTAGCTGTACCGCTGCGCGTGGGCGTGCGCCCCGTCAGGCGGGCGGCGCTGCTGATCTGTGGCACCTTGTCGCTCGCGCTCGGCGTCATCGGCATCTTCGTGCCTCTGCTCCCGACGACCTGCTTCCTGCTCGTCGCCGCATGGTGCTACGCGCGGAGCTCGCAACGGCTCTACGACCGTCTCATGCGGGCTCGGTGGATCGGGAACTACCTGCGACGCTACCGCGACGAGCGCGCGATCCCGATTCACGTCAAGGTCGCGTCGCTGGTGATGATGTGGATTACCATCGGTTACTCGGTCGTGGTGTTCCCCAACATCGCGGTGCGGGTCGCCCTGCTCGTCACGGCCATCGCCGTGACCTGGCACCTGTACCGGTTGCCGGCCGCGAAATAACGGCAATGACCGCGTGATGGACACGAAGCGCCAGGGCTACGTACATGCTCTGGCGCTTCTACGTCATCATTACGATGTTTGGTGCGTCGAGGTGCTATCGATCCTTCCTACACGCCGTTCGAGCGTTCAAACCGCACCCGGCGCCTGCTAGTCCGTTCCAACATCGGACCTTCGAGCGCGACCACGCCTGACCAGCGGCCCTACGGTTTCACACTCCCATCGACCCGAGGTCAGAATGACGCCACGAGCGATCAATCGGTTCCTGTGTTTGCTCGCAGTCATGACCGCGCCGGCTGCGGCGCTCGCCCAGACCGGCAGTATCGCTGGCCGGGTCACCGATAGCACCAGCGCCGCTCCCCTCCCCGGCGCGACCGTTCGAGTCCTGTCGGGGACGAACACCGTCGGCCAGGCAACCACGGGAGATGATGGGTCATATCGGGTGGCGTCCCTGGCCGCAGGCACCTACGAAGTCTCGGTGACTCGGCTCGGCTTTCTCGCCAGGCGCATAACGGGAGTGCAGGTCGCCGACGGCCAGGCGGCGCAGCTCGATGTCCGGATGGTCGAGATCGTGACGCAGCTGAACCCTGCCGTCGTCACGGCGTCGCGTCGAGAGGAGAAGATCCTCGACGCACCCGCTGCCATCTCCGTCGTCGAAACGCGAGAGATCGCGGAGCGGCCGAACGTGACGGCCGCGGACCATCTCAAGGGTGTTCCCGGCGTCGACGTCAATGCCGGTGGGATCGCCCAGGCCAACATCGTCGCGCGCGGGTTCAACAACGCCTTCTCGGGCTCGCTCTTGATGCTGCAGGACTATCGATTCGCCGGCGTCCCGTCTCTGCGCGTGAACGTGCCGTTCCTGTTCACCGGGACGAACGAGGACATCGAACGCATGGAAGTCCTGCTCGGACCGGCGTCGGCGCTGTACGGGCCGAACTCCGCGAACGGCGTGCTGCACATCATCACGAAGTCGCCGTTCACATCGCAGGGCACATCCCTAACGTTGGACGGCGGCGAGCGCTCTCTGCTTCGCGGAGCGCTGCGTCACGCCGGACTGGTCGGCACGAAAGTCGGCTACAAGCTTTCGGGCGAGTATTTCACCGGTACCGACTGGAAGTATTTCGACCCCGGCGAGCCGGGCCGGTACCCGGCACAAGCGCCGCCAGGACGTCGTAATCAGGACGTCGTTCGCGATTTCGACACGGAGCGCTTTACAGGGGAGGCGCGGCTCGATCTTCGGCCCACGGAGAGCATCGAAGCCATTACAACCTTCGGATTCACGAAGGCTGTTGGTGGCCTCGAGCTCACGGCCGCGAACGGCACCGGCCAGATGAAGAACTGGACGTACAACAGTATCCAGCAGCGCTTCCGCTGGAACCGACTCTTCGCGCAGGTCTTCCTGAACTTCAGCGACGCGGGGAACGACGACAGCCTCTCTACCGACGGCACGTACCTGTTCCGCAGCGGACAGGCGATCGTCGATCAGTCACGCGTCTTCGCCGGTCAGCTGCAGCACGCGACCGACATTGGTGCGCGCCACACGTTCGTGTACGGGCTCGACTACATCTTCACGAACCCGCGTACGGGCAACACGATCAACGGCCGCAACGAGGAGAACGACGACATCACCGAGTACGGCGGATACGTGCAGTACACGGGTCGTCTGACCGACAAGTTCGAGGTCGTCGGCGCACTGCGCGGTGACAAGAACGATCAGATCGAGGGCACGCAGGTCTCACCGCGCGCGGCTCTCATCTTCAAGCCGTCGGAGACGCAGAACTTACGCGTCACGTACAACCGCGCGTTCAGCACGCCGCAGAACTTCTCGTTCTTCCTCGACCTCATCAACACGCGCAACATTGGCGGCAGCGGCTTCGACGTTCGCGCGCAGGGCAACCCGCCGAAGGAGGGGTGGCAGTTCTCACGTGGGTGCTCGCAGGCGGCGTTCGGCGGCATATGCATGAAGTCGCGTCTGGCGGGGGGCGGCAGCTTTGTCGACGCGACGGCATCGTCGACGTTCCGCGGCTTCTTCACGGCGCAGCGCGCCGCGATTCAAGCTGGACTGCAGCAGGCGTTAGGCGCCGTACTGCCGGCCGCCCAAGCGGCGGCGATTGCAGCTGACCTTGCGAATTACCTGCCCACCCTGACTCCGACGTCGCTAAACGTCGGCACCGCGGTGCGGTATCTTGACCGGCAAACGGTCGACCTTCAGCCAGCTGATGTCCGCGATATTCAGGAGCTGAAAGCGTCCTTCAACAACACGTACGAGATCGGGTACAAGGGGATTCTCGGAAACCGAGCCCGGCTCGCCATCGACCTTTGGTACCAACAGCGTGGAGATGTTGGGGCTCCGGCATCCGTCGCGACCCCGAACATCTTCTTCGACACGACCTCGCTGAAGAGCTACCTGACCACGAGCATCGCACAACGACTCACGCAACAGTTCGGGTTGCCGGCGGCGACTGCGACCCTCATCGCGGGTGGGGCAGCTCCGACGTTGGCCCGCAACGCGGGCCGTGCACCACTCGGCGTGATTACGTTCGACAGCCCGCTCGCCGGGGCTGGCGACGTGATCGCCACCTATCAGACGATCGACGAGAAGGTCAACATCCAGGGCGTCGACCTCGGCTTCGACTACATCTTCTCGCCGCGGTGGAGCGCCGCGGCCACCTACAGCTGGGTCAGCGACAAGATCTTCGAGGATGTCCGCGACGCACAGGGGAACGCCCTCGCGCTGAACGCGCCCGATCACAAGGCGTCGCTGACGGCGCGGTGGCGAGACGAGATTCGTGGACTCAGCGCCGAGGCGCGCGGGCGTTATGCAAATACGTACCCGGTCAACTCGGGCGTCTACGCGTCGAACCGCACCTTCCCGGCGCCGGCCGTCCTCAACCCGAACGTTCCCGACGGGACCTATTTCTCCGCGGTTCAAGGCACACCGTGTAACCCGTCGGTACCGTCGACGTGCGCGTACACCTATCCGCAGGTCCCTGTGAACGCGTTCCTCGACCTCGGCTTCTCCTGGCGCCTCCCGGTGCGCGGGTCGCAGCAGATCATGTGGTCGATCAACGGAACGAATGTTCTGGACAACAAGCGTGCGACGTTCGCCGGCGTGCCGGAGATCGGGCGCATGCTGATGACGCGAATTCAGTATTCGTTCTAGAAAAGCAGCTATCAGCCATCAGCCATCGGCCATCAGCTTGAAACCCTCGGGACGCTTCTTGCGAGAAGGCGTTCCGAGGGTTTTCAGTTTCCGGTGTCTCTGATGGCCGATTGGCCGATGGCTGGTGGCTGAGGGCTGATAGCTGGTCCGGAGCGCCCACGGCTGATAGCTGACTCTGATGCATCCGCTGCTCGACTCCTCCTACAGGCCTGTCATCGGGCACCGCGGCAACGCGGCGCACGCGCCCGAGAACACGCTGGAGTCATTCCGGCAGGCGATCGCGGCTGGCGCGGACTGCATCGAGCTCGATGTTCATCTGTCGGCCGATGGCGTCGCCGTCGTCACTCACGACGCCACGCTGGATCGAACGACCGACGCCACGGGCGCCGTTCAGTCCCTGCCGCTCGAGCGCATCCGGGCCGCGGATGCCGGCGCGCGATTCACTCGCGACGGCGTCACGTTCCCCTACCGGGGGCAGGGGCTCCGCGTGCCGACGTTCGAGGAAGTGCTCCGCGAGCTTGGGGATGTCCCACTGCTCATCGAGATCAAGACGCCGGTTGCGTCGGCGGAGGCGCGGCGACTCATCGAGCGGTACGGCGCGCAGCGTCGGTGCGTCGTCGAGTCGTTCGACGCGCGCGCCCTCGACCCCTTCCGCGATTCCGCGATCCCGATCGGCGCGTCGAGCAGCGACGTGAAACGACTGCTGCACCGGGCGATCACGCGGTGGCCGGTGCGGTCGCTGCCCTATTCGGTGATGTGCATTCCCCGACGGATGCGCGGCGTCCGCGTGCCGGTCGCGTCGCTCGTGAGCATCACGCGACCGGCCGGATGCCTCGTGCACGTATGGACCATCAACGATCCGGCGGTCGCGCGCAGCCTGTGGAAGGTCGGCGTGCGCGGGATCGTGTCCGACGATCCCGCCGCGATGCTCGCGGTCCGGAACGGCGCCTAACGCGCCGGCGCCTCGACCCGGAACGAGAACGTCCCGCGAATGACGTGGCCGTCCTTCGCCATCGTCCGCCACGCGACGGAGTAGCTCCCCGGCGCCATCGCGGTCTTCACCGGCGCGATCACGAGCGCGGAGTCGCCGCTGGCGAGCCGTGCGAGAGCGACCGCGGCGGAGCCCGGACCTGTCACCTTGACCGTGGTCACGGCGAGCTCGGGCCTCTGCGAGAACCACAGACGGATCGAACCGGGGCTGGTCGCGACAGTCGCGTTCGCCGCGGGCGCTGACTTCACGAGATGCAGATGAAACGCCGGGCGCGCGCCGGAGAGCACGGGCACGGCGGTCGTCGCGGCGACGACGAGAGCTGTCCGTCGGAAATTCAAGCGAAGTGCGGGCATTGGCTTGGTGGTCGACCCGTGAAAGCTAACGACCAGCCGCGTCCCCGTCATACGCGTCGACGAGCTCGATCACCGAGGCTTCAGCGACGGATCTCCAGGACGGGCCAGCACGATACTGCCCTGGAACGACTCGGCCTCGATTCTCGCGCTGCCGTTGCCGAGCGCGAACGTTGCGCGGCGCTGTACCCCTGCGCCGGTCGTTGCCGCCACCGGCACGGCGAATCGGCTCGAGAAGCTCCCCTCGTAGGTCACGGCGGCGATCGTCGCGTTCGCCTGCTCCGGGACCGATACGATGATCGTGCCGTTGTGCGTGGCGAAGCGGTACCGGCCGCGGTCGTGAATGACGCCTTCGTACGTCACACGCCCGTTCACCGTCACCGCTTCGACGTTCGACGACTCGATGCCGTCGAGCGCGATCGAGCCGTTCACCGTCTCCGCGACGATGTCGCCGGTCACGTTGCTCACCACGATCCCCCGGTTCACGCCGTTCGCCTCGATGCGTCCGCGAGCGTCGCGCACGGATACGACCCCTTCGACCGACTTGAGCGAGATGACGCCGTCACCGCCGCGCAGCGTCACGCCGCCCTGCACCGTCGCGGCGCTGACCGGACCGCGCACGCCTTCGATCGTGATCTCGGTATACGTCCCGCCGATGTCCAGGGATGCCCCGGCCGGCACCGTGATCTCGTAGTTCACCGGCGCCGGCGCGCCGGTACGCGCAACCGTGGCGATCGACAAAGCCGACTCTCGCCCGGTGATCCGCACCTCGTCGCGCTCCATGCGATTCGTCACGACGCGCACGGCGCTCCGGTCCCACGCGCGCACGGCGATCGTCCCCGCGAAGTTCTGGATCTGAATCCGCGCGTTAGGCGTCACGGTGACCGTCGTGTCGGTCGATTGCGCGCAGGCAGCGGAAGGCAGAAGGAGCACCGCGCTGAGAACGCGAAGGCTCACGACGCGACTACGCACGACGCGACGACGAATGACCGGGGGCATCACGTCCGCGGGCTCGTGATCGCGACGGCGTGGCGAAGCAGCTTGAGCTTCCTCTGCATCGTGGCGACGAGATACTGGTTGAGGTACTCGCTCCCCGGGTCCTGACGCAGCGCGCTGTCGGCCTGCGCGATCGCGACGTCGATGGCACGAAGATTCGCTTCGATCACCTGCATCGTCTCCGGACGAAGCGTGCCCCGTCCGGCGGCGAGCGCTCGCTCCAGGTCGGAGGCTGCCTCACGGTATGATGCGACCGCGAGCGCCGCGGGACCAAGGGCGGCCGACGGTGCACCAGCGGGGCGAGTCGCGGGTGCGGTCGTCGCGATACCGGCCGGGCGCGACACCGACTGGCGCGTCGCGATGGTCCACGCGAGCCCGCCCGCGATCACGGCGATGATGCCGGCAGCCAACGCGAGACGGCCGACCGTGAACGAGAGAACGCGAGGGCGGCGTGTCCGCTGCGTCGGTGTCAGCGACGCCTCGAGCTTCGGCCACAGATCGTGGCGGGGCTCGCGGTACGTCGTCGCGCGAGCTCGCGTTACGACGCGAACCAGCTCGTCTCGCGTCGCCTGACACGTCGCGCACGACACGAGGTGTGCCTCGAGCGCGCGTCGCGTGTCGCCGTCGAGGTCCCCGTCCACGTACTCCGACAGGCGGTCGAGCCAGGGATCGGTCGTCGTGGTCATAGAGCAGGCTCCGCGAACAGATGGCGGTTGACGTTAGGCATCGAGGTACCGCCGGAGAATCATGCGAACACGATGCAGCTGCGACTTGGACGTCCCCTGGGCAATGCCGAGCATGGCCGCGATCTCGTCGTGCTTGTAGCCCTCGATGTCGTGGAGCACGAAGATCTGCCGCATGCCGGGCGGCAGCCGCTCGATCGCGGCCTCGAAGTCCACCGCGAGCTCCGGCGAGCTGCTCCGCGACGAGAGGGTGTCCACCAGATCGGCGTCGTCCACATGGCGCCGGGCCCGCGTCGCGACCACCTCGCGCCGCGAGAGGATGACGTTGATCGCGAGGCGGAACAGCCAGGTTCCGAAGGCCGAGTCGCCGCGGAACTGGCCAAGGCGCTCCCACGCACGCACGAACACGTCCTGTGTCGCGTCGTCCGCCTCCTCCGCCCCGAGCATTCGCGCCGCGGTGGTATGGATGCGCGCGACGTGCCGTCGATACACGCGTTCGAAGGCACGCACGTCCCCTGACGCCGCGGCGGCCACATCCGACGCGTCTTCACCCGCCGCCTCGCTTTCGGACCTGTCAGAGCGTTCGACCGATCCCGCGTCCGAGACCGTCCCCCGCGGTCGACCCATGTGTCTCGTAGGATAGCCGACAGGGACAGAAGGTTGCACGGGCCATGGGATCAGACCCACCCCGTCGGTGGTCCGCCGCTTACGGCCCGGTTCGGAGGAGCCAACGGGCAACGGCTTCCTGCATGCACCGGTCGCCAGACCACGCGCAGACGATCGGTGCGCTGCCGCGGATCTGTCGCCCGATCACCGGCGGCGCGAACAGCAGAACGGCCGCCTCGCGGCGATGCAGCGTCGCCGTCTCACACGCCTTGGCCACCGCATCGAGCGTCTCGGACCGATAGGCCACTTCGTCCCGGTCGTCGCGGAGCTCGCCGAACAGCGCTACGTGGACGGGGGCCTGGTTGTCCTGGGTCGGCGCGTCGGAGAGCGTCACCGCAACGCCCGCCGCTTCCAGCGCCTGCGCAAGCGCCGTCCTGGGGTGCAGTGAGGCTCCGGGGCCATCGTCATCGACCACCACGAGCTCGACTGATTTTGCGAGCCTGGGCGGCGAGCCGCGCACCATCGTCAGCACGCGCTCCGCCATCTGCAACGCCCACGCGACGTCGGAACCGCTCACACGGCGAAAATCCGTCTGGGGCGCCGCCCACTGAGCCCACTTGAGGCGGCGGCGGCGCGACTGCTCGATGCGATCCTCGTACAACGGCCCATCGCGGACACACCGCTCGAGGGTCTCGACGAGCGACTCCAGGTGAGATGGTCCCAGGAGCACATCACACCCGGCATCCAGCGCCCGCATCGCCACCTCCGCCTCATCCTGCGCGGTCAACGGCCCGCGAGCTTGAAGTACGTCGCTCGCGACCAGCCCCTCGAACCCGTACTTCTCGCGGAGGAGGTAGCGCAGGATCACACTCGAGAACGTCGCCGGCGCTTCGCTCGCGTCGAGCGACGGGTAGCTCACGTCGGCGACGAGCATCGAGGCGACGCGTGAGCTGATCGCGGCGCGAAACGGCTTGAACTCGTTGTCAAAGAGTACGCTGCGCGGAACGTTCACGGTCGAGGCACCATTCGACCGTGCATGCCTGACGCGCCCCAGCCCGGGAAAGTGCTTCGCGCAGGCGAGCATGCCCTCGTGCTGACACGCCTCGATCCAGTGCGCGGCGATGGCGCCGAGGTCGTTGGGATCGCCACTGATACCGTCGACGGTCGTGCGGACGTTCGACGGAGTCATCTGCAGGTCGCACATCGGGGCAAAGCCCCAGTTCACGCCCAGCGGCCGCGCCTCTCGGGCAGTGAGCTTCGCGGCGCGCTGCACGAGATTGGGGTCGCCGAGCGCGGCGATTGCGGCAAGCGGAGGAAGTCCGGTGGTGCCGACGAATTGCTGGCCGACGCCGCGCTCGAGCTCCGCACCGATCAGCAGCGGGATCTTCGATGCCTGCCTGAGATCCTTCGTGAGCGACCGGATCTCGGACTCCGGCCCACCGTGGAGGACGAACCCTCCAACACCGAGCTCCAGTGCCCGCGCGATCCGTCTCCGCTCGCCGTCGAATCCGGTCGTCGCGTCCCAGCGAATCGCCGGGACGAGCAGCTCCGCGACGTTACCCATGAGCGGGTAATCTGACTCACCCGCGCCCGCGCGGCTACGGTGGAACTGCGCGATTGCGGGAGGTCGCTGGCCGGCGAGGCAGCGTATATGGACGTCGCCAGGGGCGTCGCCACGGAATCGTCCGGCGTAGTTTTCCATCATTGATCCGTGGTCACCCGAGCGTCCTACCATTCGGTGCATCGCGATGCCTACCTCCCTGGCAGCCTTTCATCCGCAGGTCGTCCACTTCGTGGTGGGCATCCTCATCGTGGGCGTGCTGTTCCGCGTCGTTGCCCTGACGGGCCGTCTGAAATGGGCCGGCCCAGCCGCCACGGCTCTGCTTGTGATTGGCGGGGCAGCAGCGTGGGTGGCGGCCAAGTCGGGCGACGCCGCTCACGGTCCGGTCGAGCGCATCCCCGGCGTTCGCGATGCGGTCGTCGAGCACGAGGAGTGGGGTGAGCGCACACGCAACGTGTTCGTCGGGGTGGCGGCGCTCGAGCTGCTCGCCCTCGCATTGAGTGGAGGCGGCGCACGAACGGTTCGCGCGGTCTCGGCGCTCGCCGGGCTTGCCGGGGTCTATGTGCTGTACGAAGCCGCGGAGCACGGCGGCGACCTCGTTTACTCCTACGCCGGTGGCGTTGGCATTCGCACCGGCAACCCGGAGGATGTGTCTCGCCTCCTCGTCGCGGGACTCTATAACGAGTCCCAGGTCGCTCGGCGAACCGGGAAAGCGGGTGACGCGAACCGCCTCGTCCAAATGCTGGTCGAGCGCAACCCGAGCGATCCAACAACGCGACTCCTGTGGGTGGAGTCGCTGCTGCTCGACCGGAAGGATCCGTCGGCTGCCCTCGCGGCCGTCGACAGCATGAACGTGCGTCCCGACGATGCGCGGCTGCGACCACGCCGCGACATGCTCACCGCCGACGCCCTGCGGGCCGCGGGGAGAGCCGACAGCGCCCGAGCGCTGCTGACGGCGTCGGTCGCGCAGTTCCCGACCAATGTCAGACTGAAGGCGAAGCTGGACTCGTTAGGCTCGAAGTAGGGACTAGGGACTAGGGACTAGGGACTAGGGACTGGGGACTCCGGGAACGGAGAACCCCCGGGCGGCTTCGCTCGTCAAAACGAGCGGCCGCCCGGGGGCTCCGATTCCAGATTCCCGATTACTGAACGATCTCCGCGTACCCTCGCTGCTTCGCACGCGTGATCACCGACGAGCCCTTCGCCGCACGCTCGATCGCGCAGCGCGAGAACTGAATCTCGGAGTCACCGGACACGCTCGTGTTGTCGGTCGTGTACGTGTTACCCGCGAACGCCGAGCCGCTGATCTTGTTACCGTTACCGGTGGAGCGAATGTCGTCGCGTACGATGAGGATGCCATTGAACTCGAATCCGCCTTGCATCTCCATGTCGCCGTTGATCAGCAGCACGCCCTGTCCGCGCGAATTCGACTGAATCTTCAGGCTGCCGTCGATGAAGATGATCGGGAAGTAGTCCCGACACTCCGTCGTGCGTTCAGGGTCACCCCAGTTCATGGTATCACCGAAGTTGCAGCGTCCCGAGCCGGTCAGCGACGGTAGCGTCTTGTAGACACCGCCCGGCAGCTTGATGTCCGCGTTCGCGGTCAACGTCTTCCAGTTCTGGTCGCCGTACTTGTAATACGTGTTCGTGTCGGCCGCCGCGGGGTTCGGTGATTCCGGCGGGTTGCCGAAGATTCGCTGCGCCTCGGTCGCACTCTCGGGGCAGTTTCCGCTACAGACGAGCGAGGTGTCGGGCGCCGAGACGCCGGGCATCGGCGCTCCGGCGAGCGGGCAGATGCCTGATGTCGTCCACTGCGACGGGATCTTGTCGGCGCCATCGACCTTCGAGCTGCCCTGCACCTCCACCTTCCCGCGGACCGTGAGCGCGCCGAGAATGTTGAAGTTGGGATAGGCGAGCCGGTAGATCGAGCTGACCTTGTGGTGCGAGGCGATCGAGCCCGACGTTCCACCGGCGTGCCCGTCGGACGTCACCCAGAACGTGTAGTCATCGAGCCGAGTCACTCGTCGGACCGCATACCCACCGCCATTCATCTTCAGCGTGTCCGGACCGAACGTGGTCCCGTTGAGCACACTCAGGTTGAGCGTCTTGAGCCAGCCCTGAATCGGCTGCGTCACGCCCGCTTCGGCGGCCGAGTACGCACGCTGGTCCATGAGCGAGTTGCGCCCGAGGCGATACTCCTGCGTGGACGTGAAGAACGCGCCGGCAATGAGCGCGCCGATCACGACGATGGCCACCATCGCCACCGCGAGGGCGAACCCTTCCCGTCGTTTCGACGTGGACGACATGTCAGACTCCGTGCTGGAGAAGGTGCGTGGGTCGTTCATGGGTGTGCATCACTGGCGGTTGCGGAGCATCACGCTGACCGCGAGCGAATCGCGGTACTGCTGGCTGACACCGGCCTGAATTCCGTCGGCCCGCACGTTGGCGTCCGTCCGGGCACGCGCGATGAGGTCGATGCGTGCAATCCGTGCGCGATCGCTCGCCCCGGCGCCCGACGCGATCTCGAGACCATCGACGTCGTAGTAACGGAACCCAACGCCCGCGGCGGTGCCGTACGGGTCGTACGGCCCACTGACCGGTGCGAGAGCTTCGAACGTCGACGACGCGGCATCCCACGTCGCGAAGCCGAGGTACCACTTGCCGTCTGTATCCTGATAGAGCGCGTATCGCACTTTGCGTAGCACGCGCACCGGCGCGCCGACCTGGATGTACTGGCTCAGCGAACCACCGAGAACCGGGTCGGAATGCCCCAGGGGATCGCTGAGACGGAAAATGAACCGCTTCTGTCCCGCATCCATGATGTCCGCGAACGACGCCAGGCACCTGCCCGCGTCGGCGGTGACATCCGACGCGAGCGCGTATTCCTTCCAGTAGTCTTCTTCGTTGCCGACCGTGTTGCTGTCGTTATAGACGTACACCTCGTATCCGCCGGCCGCAGACAGCAGACTGTCGTTACCGAAGAACGAGGTCAGCGTTTGCCCGCTCGCCAGCTTGGTCGGTGGCAGCGCTATCGTATTCGCATCGACGATCTCGCAGATGATCCCGGTCGCCACGTTCATCCGGAAGTCGATCGACGAGTCGGTGGCGGCGATGATGTCATTACCGACCGAGGAGAGACTCCGGAGATCCACCGGCAACACCGAGGTTGCCTGACGGAG
>Ga0075430_100003240_pt1 | contig 13639 bp, 9 predicted proteins | sample RhiMetdeltSRZDD4_FD_75294 | JGI IMG/M metagenome (GOLD analysis project Ga0075430, IMG submission 75294) | Populus rhizosphere microbial communities from Tennessee, USA - Rhizosphere MetaG P. deltoides SRZDD4 | ecosystem: Host-associated > Plants > Roots > Rhizosphere > Soil | place: USA... | reverse complement strand
AGCTCGGCCCTCAGCCTTCTGGCCGCTAAGCACAGCAGTGCATGAGGCAGCCGCTCCCAGCCGCATCCCGTCTCCGTTGCGGTCAGCTTGGCAACTGTCGCGTTCAGTACGCCGACCAAGGTCGCGCTGCCGACCGCAATAATCATGAGTCGAGTACCGTTCATGCCAGGCCAACCTCGGGATGTGTCCGCCGAGCCGTACCTACGGCCGGAGTCATCTGCTGGCGCAGCACGGCAAGCCCGTAACGGGCAGAGGCGATGCCGTGCTCAGTGAGCCTGTACCAGTACCGTGGTGGACGCGCCGCGGTCGACGCATTGATGATCTTGCGCTCCCGGCGCAGCCAACCAGCGGCCTCCAGGCGGGCCAGAATCGGATACAGCTTCCCGCTGGGGAACCCAGTGACCTGCATGAGCTCGTAGCCGTAGCGCGGCTGAGCGACATCGTCAAGGAACATTCGCAGCACCGTGGCAACTGCCAAGGTGATCCATGCTCGGTCGGGCTGCATAGCTAAGGACTTTACATAGGTAACCTACCGACCAACAGTCGGGCAGCAGACACATCTACATGCCTTACCAGCTTTCCGCCGCCTTACTGGCCGTGCCATCCGGCTCAGGTCTGCGCCGGCTTGGAGTGCCCGGGCCGCCTGCGCGGCACGCAGCGAGGCGGTGGAGCGTACCTCCCCCTCCCGCACCAGCACCGCGACCAGCGCAATGGCGCCGGCCAGAAGGGTCACCCCGACGACGGCGGCCCCGACGCACGCGGTGCGCAGCCGCATCGACCCCCGTAGTGAGGCTCTGGCGCGGCGTAGGTGGTCAGCCGTTATCGGCGGCCAGCCGGTAGCCGGTCCCTCGCAGGGGCTCGATCGCCGCCTGCGAGAACGGCAGGTCCAGCTTGTCCACGGACGCCGCGCGTAGGCATCGACGATATTCGGGTTGTCGTCGAAGCTGAAGTCCCACACGTGGGCGAGGATCTCTCGCTTGCTGAGCACCTCCTCGCGACGGCGCAGCAGCAGCTCCAGCGCGTAGCCGGGCCACGAGCACGGCGTGCGAAAACGGCTTGGTCGGGTAGTCGCCGGCACCGGCGTCGAGCCCGGCTACCTCGTCCCACGGCGCGTCCTTTGCGGTGAGCATCAGGATCGGGGGTCCAGATGCCCCTTCCGCGGTGCTGGCAGAGGTGGTCAGCGTCGATGCCCGGCAGCATGAGGTCGAGCACGGTCGCGTCGAACGGCTCCTCGCGCGCCAGCCACAGCCCGTCCGTACCGATGGCCGTGAGGTCCACGGCGAAGCCATCCGCGACCACCCCGGCCCGCAGGCGCTCAGCCAGCCGCGGCTCGTCCTCGACCACCAGCACCCGCATGACCAGCCCATCCTCCGTGACCGCAGCTGGACCCAGGCTGACGGGCCGGCGTCACGCGCCCGCCCGTCACCAGAGACGGTGGGTGCTGCGCTGGCTGGCTGCGCGGAGACGGTGACTGTCAGCACGGCAGCGAATGCGGCGAGAACCGCGCTCGCTACTGTCCTTGAAAGCCGACAACGAAATGACATGATAACTTTTCAGACGAGACTCTACGCACGATTTTGTGGATGATATATGCGCGCTGTAGAAGTACGGCGGCCCCCGGATCGAAGCGAGGATGAGGATCACGACCACCGCCGGTTGCGTGGGGTCCGGGTCCATCGTGGGGCGCATATAGCAGCTCACGATGACGGCCGCTTTTCGCCAGTCCGGTTCGTGTCCTGTGCCCGGACCGGATGCCCCCGAGGGCGGACAGAAAACCGTGATCCTGCGTGCAGGTGGTGATAAGAGTTCCTGTTGTGCGGTCGGGCGGACGCTGTCTGTACCGGGTGACCATGCGGTCGGGCCCGGCCAGCTCAGTCCATGTGCACCTTGGCTGACCATCGCTCTCCTCCACTCTGCATCGAACATGCTTCGGGTGGACGCTGACTGTGCCAATGATTCCGCTATCGCGTCGTCATGGGCGTCGACGACGAGTCGCCGGCTGGACGGCAGAACCGATGGTGGGTCTCGGGTCCTGGCTGGTTCGCCTCGGCTGCCTCGCTGTTTCCATGTTGGCCATTGGGGCTTGCGGACTCCAGGCAGTTCACCGGCGGTTCGGCGGCAGTTGAGGTATCGTCCGCGGGACAAAGACGCCAAGTTGGTCGTTACGTCACGTTCTGTTGGTCATTACTATGTGGCTCGCAACGTCCGTGCTATTGCGTCAGGGCGCCATTTTGGCCGGCGGGATGACCTCCTGCCAGAAGTTGATGGCGCGCTGGATCTTCGTCCTCTCCCACGACGCGAAGTGATCATTTTTACAGTGATTTCTGTGGATGTTCTTGGCGGCTCAGCCGGTGTGCCTGCTGTCGCTCGGTACGGATTCCAGCAGCGCGGCCGTGTAGAACCGCTCGCGTTTGTCGCCGCATAGTTCGAAGGCATCGGCGAGTATCCGGACGGTGCCTTGCCGGGGCCGAGCAATGCGGCCTGCTTCCAGGTCTCTGATGGTGCGGACACTCAGTCCCGATGCGTGGGCCAACTCTTCCTGGGTGATTGCTCTGCGCAGGCGGTGAGCACGTATCATGCTTCCAAACATGTCGTCTCCTCGACCCGGTGCCAACTGGTTGCTGCTGTGTGAGCTGACTGGCCGCCAGGCGTGAGAGACGGCACCTCCTGTAGCTCTCGTTGGCTGGCCCGTGGCCGGCCAAGAGGCATCAGGGATGTCTACGAGCGCGGCAAGGCGACGGCAGTGCGTATGCTCCCCCGAACCACGGCGGGAGCTGAACGAGATTGAACATGAACCTGTCCGGTACTCGTTCTTCCCTGTGCCAACAGCCACGGAGGGACGCTGGGAGAAGGGAACCTTCCGGGCTTCGGGTCACCTGATCGGGCCTTGTGCCCGCTCGTGCGATGGAGGGAGCTACCCGCAGCAGCCCGAGCGCGTAGTGGATGCTGTGGACGAGCCGGGTCACCGGCCGAGTGTGAGGATGGCTGAGGAGTTCGTGAAGCTCACCGGCCCACTCCGCGAGCCGGTCCTCGCGCAGATCGGCTCTCAGCCTTCTGGCCGCTAAGCACAGCAGGGCATGAGGCAGCCGCTCCCAGCCGCGTCGGACCTCCGTTGCGGTCAGCTTGGCAACTGTCGCGTTCAGGATGCCGATCAAGGTCACGTTCAGGATGTTGACCAAGGCTGCGCTTCCGAGTGCGATGATCATGAGGCGGCTACTATTCATGCCAGTCCAACCTCCGGGTGCGTCCGTCCGGCCGTACCAGTGGCCGGAGTCATCTGCTGGCGCAACGCGGCCAGCTCGTGACGCGCTGGGGCGATGCTGTGCTCGGTGAGCTTGTACCAGTACCGTGGCGGACGACCCACGAGCGACGCGTCGATGATCTCCCGCTCTCGATGCAGCCAGCCGGCGGCCTCCAGGCGAGCCAGGATCGGGTACAGCTTCCCGCTGGGAAACCCAGTGACCTGCATAAGCTCGTAGCCGTAACGCGGCTGGGCGACATCGTCGAGGAACATCCGCAGCACAGTGGCCACAGCCACGGTGATCCGTATCGGATGGGGCTGCATAGCTAAGGATTTTACATAGGTGGCCGACCGGCCAACAGTCTGGCAACAGACACAGTCGCGCATCATGTCCGTTCGCCGCCGGCTTGCCCTAGCGATGTCCTTGCACCGTCGGTTGTCGGTCGCCAGCGGCGGCCTTCGGTAGGCGATGCCGAGCCTGGCGCCGAGCCGGTCACGACGGGTGCGGGCACGATGTGGTCGGGCAGGAGCCCGATCGATCCAGGGGCCTGACCATTAGGAGCCAACGGGGAGCCGGCACCACACGAACAGCCAGCCTCGTCACCCATTTAGGGTGCGTGAGACGAGATAGGCCGGCCGGACCGCCGCGCGGCAGAACGCTTTCCAGCCTTCTCGGTAGGGTCGGGCCATGGCCGTGATGACGCTGGTCGAGGATCTTCCGCGCCCTGGGCCAGAGCCCGCCGGTGCTCCCGTACCCGGGCAGCTCGTCACGGTCCGGGGGCGGCGGTGGGTGGTCGTCGACGCGGTCCCCAGCACGATCACGGCCGACCGGGCCACGGCCGGACCGCAGCCACCCGAGCACCTGCTGACGCTCACCTCGGTCGAGGACGACAGCTACGACGACACGCTGCGGGTGGTGTGGGAGGTCGAGGCGGGTGCCCGGGTGCACGAGACGGCGGCCCTGCCCAGCCTCGACGGCGGGCGCGGCCTGGACGACCCGCAGACGCTGGACGCCTTCCTCGACGCGGTGCGCTGGGGCGCGCTGACCAGCGCCGACCGGAGCCTGCTCCAGGCGCCGTTCCGCAGCGGCATCGACATCGAGACGTACCAGCTTGACCCGCTGGTACGCGCCCTGGCCATGCCGCGGGCCAACCTGCTCATCGCCGACGACGTGGGCCTGGGCAAGACGATCGAGGCGGGGCTGGTCATCCAGGAGCTGATCCTGCGCTACCGGGCCCGCACCGTGCTGGTGGTCTGCCCGGCCAGCCTGTGCATCCAGTGGCGCGAGCAGATGCAGGACAAGTTCGGCCTGGAGTTCCGCATCCTCGACACCGAGCTGGTCCGCACCCTGCGCCGGGAACGCGGCGTGCGGGTGAACCCGTTCACCCACTTCCCGCGCCTGGTCATGAGCATCGACTGGCTGAAGCGGGACCGTCCAATGCGGATGCTGCGCGACGTGCTGCCCCCCGAGCTCACCTTGCCGCGGGCGTTCGACCTGCTGGTCGTCGACGAGGTGCACTCGTGCGCGCCGACCGGCCGCGGCCGGTACGCCACCGACTCGTTACGCACCAAGGCGGTCCGGGAGCTGGCGCCGCACTGCGAGCACCGGCTGTTCCTGTCCGCCACCCCGCACAACGGCTACCAGGAGTCGTTCACCGCGCTGCTGGAGCTGCTCGACGACCAGCGGTTCGCCCGCGGGGTGCCGCCCGACCCGCGACAGCTCAGGCAGGTCATGGTCCGGCGGCTGAAGACCGAGCTGCGCAGCGACTTCGACGGCCGGCCGCTCTTCCCACCCCGCAGGGTCGTGGCGCTGCCGGTCGAGTACGCCGCCGCCGAGCGCCGGGTCCACCAGGACCTGCAGGAGTACGCGCAGTCGCGGGTCGCCCGGGCCGCGGCCGAGGGTGACGCGGCCCGCCTGGCGGTGGAGTTCTCGCTGGTGCTGCTGAAGAAGCGGCTGTTCTCGTCGCCGGCCGCGTTCGCCCGTACCCTCGCCGTGCATGTCGAGTCGCAGCGCGGGCGGGCACCGGCCGCCGCACCGCGGACCAGCCCCCGGGTCCTGCGCGACGCCTTCGACGCGGTTGACGACGCGCTCGACACCGACCAGGACGACGACAGCTCCTACGAGAGCCTGTCCCGGCGCGCCCTGGCCGCGGCCGGGGGCTCCGCACCGGCGATGACCGCGGCCGAGCGGGGCCTCGTCGACCGCATGGCCGCCTGGGCGGAGCGGGCCCGGCACCAGGCGGACAGCAAGTTCGAGGTCTTCCTGCGCTGGCTGGAGGAGATCATGGGGCCGGCCGCCGGCGGTGCCGGCCCGGACGCAGACCAGGCCGACGAGCGGGTCATCGTCTTTACCGAGTACCGCGACACCCTGCGCTGGCTGCACGAGCAGCTCGCCGCCCGGGGCTATGACGCCGGCGGGCGGATCGCGGTCCTGCACGGCGGCCTGGACGCCGAGGAGCGCGACCAGACCAAGAAGATGTTCCTCGCCTCGCCGGCCGAGTCGCCGACCCGGATCCTGCTCGCCACCGACGCCGCCAGCGAAGGCATCGACCTGCAGGAGCAGTGCCACCGGCTGCTGCACTGGGAGATCCCGTGGAACCCCAACCGGCTGGAGCAGCGCAACGGGCGGGTCGACCGGCACGGCCAGCGCGCCCACGAGGTGCTGGTCTACCACTTCGTCGGGGCCGGGTTCGCCGACACCGAAGTCGCCGGTGCCGAGGTGGACGGCGCCGCGCCGGGCTCGCTGGAGGGTGATCTCCAGTTCCTCGCCCAGGCGGTCCGCAAGGTGGAGCAGATCCGCACCGACCTTGGCAGCGTCGGGCCGGTGATCGCCGAGCAGGTGACCGAGGCGATGCTCGGCCGGCGTACCGAGCGGCTCGACACCTCCGCCGCCGAGGCCGGCGCCGCGCAGCGGGCCGTCCTGAAGATCCAGCGGCAGCTCGCCACCGAGCTGGACGCGCTGGTCGCGAAGCTGCACGAGAGCCGTACCGGCCTTGGCCTGACCCCGCAGGCCGTGCAGCGGGTGGTCGAGGTCGGCCTGCGGCTCGGGCGCCAGCAGCCGCTGGCCCCGACCCGGCTGGACGGGTTCACCGGGGAGCTGTTCACCGTGCCGCCGCTCGGCGACGAGTGGGGCCGGGCGGTCGCCGGGCTGGCCCATCCCCGCACCGGCAAACCGCGACCGGCGACGTTCGACGCCGACGCGGCCCGCCCGCTCGACCGGCGGCGCGGCCGCCAGGACGTGGTGCACCTGCACCTCGGGCACCCACTCGTGCAGCAGTGCCTGCGGCTGCTGCGCGCCGAGGTGTGGTCTGGCGGGCGGCAGGCGAAGCTGTCCCGGGTCACCGCCCGGGTGGTGCCCGACAGCGCGCTCGCCGAGCCGGCCGTGCTGGCACACGGCCGGCTGGTGGTCACCGGCGCGGCCGGGTGGCGCCTGCACGAGCAGGTGATCACCGCGGGCGGTTGGCTGCGCGAGGGCCGCTTCGCCTCGTTCGGCACGGTCCGCGAGACGGACGTGGCGGTCGCCGCCGCCCGGGGCAGCACCCGGGCAGTCCCCGCGGAGATGGCGGAACGGCTGGCAGCCTTCCTGCCGAAGGTCAGTGAGGGGCTGGTGCGAGCCCTGGAGCGCCGGCGCGACGACCGCCAGGCCGGCGTCCGCCGGATGCTGCGGGACAACGCCGCCCGCGAGGCGGACGCCGCCGGGCAGACCCTGACCGAGCTGGCGGCGGCGATCCGCTCCGCGCTCGACGCCGACCCGCATGAGCAGCTCAGCCTCTTCGAGCTCTCCCAGGAGGAGCGCCAGCAGCTGGACCGGGACGTGGACGCGTTGCAGCGCCGGCTGGAGCGCATCCCGGCCGACATCGAGGCCGCCCGCGTCGCGGTCACCCGCCGGTACGCCGACCCGGTGGCCCGGTTCTTCCCGGTGGCGGTGGAGTTCCTGATCCCGGCGAGGGCGGCCCGATGACCGGCCGGCCCCGGTCACCGGGGCGCCGGCCCGCGCCGCGCCTGTCGAAGATCAGCCCACACGCCGAGTGGCTGGCCCTGGTCGAGACCGTCGAGCCGTTCCTCGACATCGAGGTGCTCGACACCGCGCTGCCACAGGGCTGCGCCCCGGTGCCCGGGCAGGTGCGCGACCGGCTGGCCCTGGCCGTGGAGGAGCTGCGCAGCGAGCCGGCAAAGGCTGAGCTGTTCGTCGAGCTCGTCCTCCGCGAGGTGCTGGAGTGGCCGCTCGACGCGGCCCCCGGCCGGGACGGGGTGCTGCGCGGCCCGGCCGTGCCGGAGGCGCTCACCCACCGGCCGCCGTCCACAGGGGACGAGCTGCGCCCGGACCTCGTGCTCCAGACCGGCGGCGCGGCGCGGCTGCTGCTGGCGTCCTGGCCGGCCGCCACCAACCTAGACCGGGTGGTGCCCGGCCGGGCGTGGGCCGCCAGCCCGGTGGACCACATGGTCGAGCTGTGCCGCGCCACCGGGGTGAGCGTCGGGCTGGTCACCAACGGCTGGCGCTGGGCCCTGGTGCACGCGACAAAGGACCTGCCCATCGGGGTGGCGACCTTCGACGCCGAGATCTGGGTGGACGAGCCGGGCACCCTGGCCGCCTTCGCCGACCTGCTCGGCGGCCACCGGTGGCTCACCCGGCCGGACGGCGAGCACGTCCCCGCACTGCTGCGCGAGAGCGGCACCCGGGAGGAGGCGGTCACCGGGCAGCTCGGCGCGCAGGTGCGGGCCGCGGTCGAGCACCTGGTCGACGCGTTCTCCCGGGCCGACCGCGAGGCAGGGGGCGCACCGCTGGCCGGCGTGGCGCCGCGCGAGGTCTACCGGGGCGCGGTCACCGCCACCATGCGCATGGTCTTCCTGCTCTACGCCGAGGACCGCGGCCTGCTGCCGGTCAACGACCGGCTCTACGCCGAGTCGTACGCCATGCACTCGCTCTTCCAGAGCCTGCGGGCCGACGCCGACCGGCTCACCGAGGACATCCTCGACCGCCGCACGACAGCGTGGGGGCGGCTGCTCGCCACGTCCCGCGCGGTGCATTCCGGGGTACGCCACGACGCGCTGCGCCTGCCGGCCTACGGCGGGGCGCTGTTCCACGCCGGCCGCTTCCCGTGGTTCGAGGCCGTCCGGGTGGACGACCGCACCATGCTGCGGGTGCTCACCCAGCTGCTGGTGCTGCACCGCCGCGGGCGGGCCAGCATCGAGGCGCAGGCGCTGTCCTACCGCTCGCTCGACGTGGAGCAGATCGGGTACGTCTACGAGGGGCTGCTCGACCACTCCGCCGTGCGGGCCACCGGGACCGTGCTGCCGCTAATCGGCCCGGCCCAGCCGGAGCTGCCGCTGTCCACACTGGAGGCCCACACCGGCGACGGGCTGGTCGACCTGCTGGTGGAGCGGATGTCGCTGGGCAGCCGGCGCAAGGTGACCGCTGGCCAGGTGCGGCGATGGCTAGCCGAGCAGCCCGACGGGCCCTCGCTGGCCGGGCTGCGCGCGGCGTGCGGCGGGGACGATGCGCTGGTCGCGCGGGTACGTCCGTACTGGGGGGTGCTGCGGCCCGACCTGCGCGGAGGCCCGCTCGTCTACGCGGCTGGCGCGGTCTACGTCACCCAGGTGGGTGACCGCCGTGCGGCCGGCGCGCACTACACGCCCAAGCACCTCGCCGAGGAGATCGTCACCCACACCCTGGACCCGCTCTGCTTCTCGCCCGGCCCGGCCGACGGCGTGGACGACGGCTGGCGCGTCAGGCCGGCCGACGAGCTGCTGGCGCTGCGGGTGGTGGACATCGCGATGGGGTCCGGCGCGTTCCTGGTGTCGGCCTGCCGCTACCTGGCCAACCGCGTGGCCGAGGCGTGGGATCGGGACGGCGTGCCGGACGGGCTGCCGGCCGGCGGCGGCAGCGAGGCCGAGGAGGAGCGCCTGGTGGCGGCCCGGCGCCTGGTCGCCGACCGCTGTCTCTACGGCGTGGACCGCGACGACATGGCCGTGGAGATGGCCAAGCTGTCGTTGTGGCTGGTCACCCTGGCCCGCGGCCGGCCGTTCGAGTTCCTCGACCATGCGCTGCGGCGGGGCGACTCGCTGCTCGGCATCACCTCGCCCGACCAGCTCCGCTACCTGCACCTCGACCCGGCGGAAGGGCGCAGGCTCACCGGCCATGTCTCGTTCTTCGACGACGCGGCCGAGGCCATCGCGGCGGCGCTGGGCGAGGCGTCGCGGTCCCGCCGCGAGCTGGAGTCCATTGTGGTACGCGACGTGCGTGACGCCGAGGACAAGGCGGAGCTGCTCACCGCCGCGGAGCTGCGCACGGGCGCCCTGCGGCTGGTCGCCGACGGGGTGGTCGCGGCGGCCCTGCTCCGCGCCGGCCGCTCGGCGGCTGAGTACGAGGCGGCGCTGGAGGGGGTGCGGCGGTACGCCGAGGCGGCGCTCACCGGTGACCCGGTGGCGACCGGGGAGCTGGCCGCGCAGAACCGGGCCTGGCTGGGCACCGGCCGGCCGGAGCCGGCGCCCGAGCGGGAGTGCTTCCACTGGCCGCTGGAGTTTCCGGAGGTCATGGAGGTCGGTGGCTTTCACGCGGTGGTGGGTAACCCGCCCTTCCAGGGCGGGCAGCGGATCACCGGCGCCGCCGGCACGGACTACCGGGACCACCTCGTGCGGTGGCTTGCTTCCGGGAAGCGCGGCAGTGCGGATCTGGTGGCGTACTTCTTCCTTCGCGCGGCTGAGATCGCGCCGCACGGGCGGGTCGGCCTGCTCGCTACGAACACGATCGCTCAGGGTGACACCCGGGAGGTCGGCCTCGACGGTCTCGTCGAGCGGGGTTGGGCCATCGTGCGGGCGACGAAGAGCATGCGCTGGCCGGGTGAGGCCACGCTGGAGGTGTCGAAGGTGTGGCTCGGCCGCCCTGGGGAGGGTGAGCGGGTCGTGCTGGATGACGCGGCGGTCAACGAGATCACGCCGTCGTTGGACGCGGCCAGCCGGGTCACTGGGGCACCGCATCGGCTCGCCGCCAACGCCGGCATCGCGTTCCAGGGCTCGAACATCCTCGGCCTTGGTTTCACCATGACGCCGGGGGAGGCGCGGGAGCTGATCGAGCGCGACCCGCGCAACGCCGAGGTGCTGTTTCCCTACCTCAACGGCGAGGATCTCAACTCCCGGCCGGACTGCTCCGCCAGGCGCTGGGTCATCAACTTCCGTGACTGGCCGATCGAGCGGGCACAGCAGTACCCCGACTGCTTCGAACGGGTGGTCCGGCTCGTCAAGCCTGAGCGGGATCGCAACCGGGATCGTAGCCGACGTGAGATCTGGTGGCGCTTCACGCGGCCAGCACTCGACCTGCACCGGGCAATCCAGGGCCTCGACCGCGTACTCGTCATCGCGCTGGTCAGCAAGGTTGCCTTGCCAGTTTTCTCGCGAAGCGGCCAGGTCTTCTCGCATATGCTCGGTGTGTTCGCGACGGATGACTCGGCTGACTTGGCGTTTCTGTCGAGTGCCCCGCACTACTGGTGGGCTATCTCGCGAGCTTCCTCTCTCAAGGGGGACCTCCGCTACACACCGTCGGATGTGTTCGAGACGCTGGCCCGGCCGGAGCCCACGCAACGGATGCGGGAGTTGGGGGAGCGGCTGGACGCGTACCGGCGGGATCTGATGCTTGACCGCGGCGAAGGTCTCACCAAGACCTACAACCGGGTCCACGACGAGCGCGAGCCTGCGGCCGACATCGCCGGCCTGCGCGCGATCCACGTGGAGATCGACCACGCGGTCGCCGAGGCGTACGGCTGGCACGACCTCGTGCTGGACCACGGCTTTCACGAGACCCGGCAAGGCGTGCGCTACACCATCGGCCCGGCCGTACGCCAGGAGATCCTGGACCGCCTGCTGGAGCTCAACTTCGCCCGCCACGCCGAGGAGGCGCGGCGCGGGATCTCCCGCAAGCGCGGCGCGGGTCGCCGGCCCGACACCCCGACCGCGACGCTCTTCTGACCACAAAGGACTGACACATGGCGGAGACGCTCTACAAGGACACGACATACACCGTCTCGCTGCTGGTGCAGTCGATCGAGCACGGCAAGATAGCACTGCCGGACATCCAGCGGCCGTTCGTGTGGCCAGCGGGCAAGGTGCGCGCACTGTTCGACTCGATGTACAAGGGCTTCCCAGTGGGCTACCTGCTGTTCTGGGAGACCGGTGCCGACCCGGGCGCCCGCCAGATCGGGGTGGGCACGCCGAAGGCGGTGCCCAACCTGCTCATCGTCGACGGCCAGCAGCGGCTGACCTCGCTCTTCGCGGTGATGACCGGCGCGGCCGTGGTCCACGACGACTACTCCGAGTCCCGTATCCGCATCGCCTTCCGGCCCGCCGACGCGACGTTCGCGGTCACCGATGCGGCGATCGAGAAGGACCCCGAGTTCATCCCGGACATCAGTGTGCTGTGGCAGCCGGGCGGGAAGCGGGCGGCGACCAAGGCACACCTCGCCGCGGTCGCGGCGCGCCGTCCGGTGGACGACGCGGAGGAGGAGCGGTTGGCGGAGGCGATCGACCGCCTCTACGACCTTCAGTTCTACCCGTTCAAGGCGGTCGAGCTGTCCGAGCGCGTGGACGAGGAGCAGGTCGCCGAGGTCTTCGTGCGGATCAACAGCGAGGGCGTCACGCTCGTGCAGGCCGACTTCATCCTGACGCTGATGTCGGTCTTCTGGGAGAAGGGCCGCCGGGACCTGGAGGACTTCAGCCGGGCCAGCCGGGTGCCGGCGCTCACCGGAGCGTCGCCGTTCAACTGGTACCTCCAGCCGCAGCCGCCGCAGCTGCTGCGGGCCGCGGTGGCAGTGGCGTTCCGCCGGGCCGTGCTCAAGAATGTCTACACGCTGCTGCGCGGTAAGGACCTGGAGAGCGGCCGGCCGTTGCCGGAGCGGCGCGACGCGCAGTTCGCCCAGCTCGCGACCGCGCAGGAGCACGTGCTGAACCTGACCCACTGGCACGAGTTCCTGCTCTGCCTGGAGCGGGCCGGGTTCCGGGGTCGGAAGATGATCTCCAGCGAGAACGCGATCATCTTCTCGTATGCGATGTGGCTGATCGGCCGGGTCGACTACGGCGTGCCGGTGGCGCGGCTGCGGGAGGCGGTGGCCCGCTGGTTCTTCATGGCCCACACCACGTCGCGCTACTCCGGGTCGTTCGAGACGCAGGTCGAGCGCGACCTGGCGCAGCTTGAAGAGGTTGCGCGGGGCGACGCGGACGGGTTCGTCGCCGTGCTGTCCCGGATCGTCGACGACACGCTCACCACGGACTACTGGGAGATCACCCTGCCGAACGAGCTGGCCAGCTCCGCCTCCAAGTCACCGGCGCTGCTGGCCTACATCGCGGCGCTGAACATCGTCGACGCCGAGGCGCTGCTGTCGACGGTCCGGGTGCGCGCCCGGCTCGACCCGGCCGTCACGGCGAAGAAGGGCATCGAGCGGCATCACCTGTTCCCCCGGGCATACCTGCGCAAGCAAGGCGTGAAGGGTTCGCGGCAGATCAACCAGATCGCCAACATGGCACTGGTGGAGTGGCACGACAACATCGACATCTCCGATGCGCCGCCGGCCACCTACTGGCCGGACCAGCTGGCCAAGAAGGGCCTTCCCGAGCAGGCGCTGGCTGCCCAGGCGCGGTGGCACGCGCTGCCCGACGGCTGGACCAGCCTGCCGTACGACACCTTCCTCGCCAAACGTCGCAAGCTGATGGCGGCGGTGGTCCGGGACGCCTTCGCCCGACTCGCGGAGCCGCGCTACACCCCGGTCTACCCGCCGCCCGGCGCGCCCGCGGCAGCCGCCCCGCCGACGCGGGTCTCGTACGCCGTGCGGGTCACTGACCTGCTCGACGCCGGCTTGGTGGGCCACGGCGCAGTGCTGGTCAACCCGACCGACGGCGTCGAGGCCACGGTGCTGCCGGACGGCCGGATCGAGTTCGATGGCACCGCCTACGACTCGCCCTCGGGCGCCAGCGACGCCGCGCACGGCGGGGCCACGAACGGCTGGACCTACTGGTACGCGGACACCGCCGAAGGACTGCGCACGCTGGCCTCGATGCGGCAGGAGCTACTGGCGGGCGGGGATGGCCCGCCGGAGTAGCCGCGTCGGTAGCCGTGCGCAGAGCCTCGGAGCCCGAAGCTAGGCCGCCTCGCTGGTGCGCCGTTGCAGGAACTCGTCGACCGCACGTCGGATCAGCCCGGAGCGTCCGCCCTTGTCGTTGCCGGCCAGCTCGTCGAGCCGCTGCACGGTAGCTGAGGGAAGCCGGACACGGTCAGAGGCGGTGCTGCGGGTCAGCATGGGCGGGGCCGCCGTCGAGCAGGTAGATGGTGGTGCCTTTGGCTCGGGCGGCGAGCGCGGCCTCGATGCGCGGTGCGACGCGCGGCGGGAGTAGATCTCGGCACCGCTCGGGACT
>Ga0075430_100003234_pt1 | contig 13649 bp, 13 predicted proteins | sample RhiMetdeltSRZDD4_FD_75294 | JGI IMG/M metagenome (GOLD analysis project Ga0075430, IMG submission 75294) | Populus rhizosphere microbial communities from Tennessee, USA - Rhizosphere MetaG P. deltoides SRZDD4 | ecosystem: Host-associated > Plants > Roots > Rhizosphere > Soil | place: USA... | reverse complement strand
AATCGCGTCGCCGCCGAGCAGCCAGTGGAGGCGACGCTGAACGCTTATCCCGACTGGAAGATCCCGGGCTCGGTCATCGCCATCATCCCGACCGCCGATCGCAGCAAGGCCACCGTGAAGGTGCGGGTGGCCATCAAGTCGAAGGATCCGCGCATCGTGCCGGACATGGGCGTCCGGGTGGCCTTCCTGGAGCGGGCGCCGGCGGCGTCGCGCGCGCCGGCGACGTCGCTGGTGCTCGTGCCGGCGGAGGCGGTGCGCGCGGACGGCGGCGGCAGCGCGGTGCTCGTCGTCGCCGACGGGCGGGTGTCGCGCCGGAGCGTGAGCGCGGGCAAGACCGTCGGCACCGACCGTGAGATCTTGACCGGGCTCAAGGCCGGCGAGCGCGTCGTGGTGTCGCCGCCGCCGTCGCTCGGCGACGGCGACGCGGTGAGGGTGGCGCAATAAGCGCGCTCATCGAGATCCGCGGCGTCACCAAGACGTACCGGCGCGGCAGCGAGAGCATCGAGGTCCTGCACGGCATCGACCTCGACATCCCCCGCGCGGATTTCGTGGCGCTCATGGGCCCCTCGGGCTCCGGCAAGACGACGCTGCTGAACCTGATCGGCGGCCTCGACACGCCGACGGGCGGCACCATCACCGTGGATGGCCGCCGCATCGACCAGCTCTCCGGCGGCGAGCTGGCGCGCTGGCGCGCCGCCAACGTCGGCTTCGTGTTCCAGTTCTACAATCTGCTGCCGGTGCTCTCCGCGCAGCGCAACGTCGAGCTGCCCCTGCTGCTGACCTCGCTCGGCGCCGCGGAGCGCCGGCGTCACGCCGCCATCGCGCTGGCGCTGGTGGGACTCGGCGACCGCGCCCGCCACAAGCCGAAAGAGCTGTCGGGCGGTCAGGAGCAGCGCGTGGCCATCGCCCGCGCCATCGTCTCCGACCCGACCCTGCTCGTCTGCGACGAGCCGACGGGCGATCTCGATCGCGCCACCGCGCACGAGATCATGCTGCTGCTGCAGATGCTGAACCGGCAGCACGGCAAGACCATCGTCATGGTCACCCACGATCCAAAGGCGGCCGAGTACGCGCAGCGCAGCCTTCACCTCGACAAGGGCACGCTGGCGCCGGTCGACGAGGCGAGACGGTGAGCCATCTCGTGTGGGCGCAGCTCTTCCGCAAGAAGACGCGTACCGTGCTGACGCTGCTCTCGGTCATCGTCGCCTTCCTGCTGTTCGGCCTCCTGCAGGCCGTGCAGGTCGCCTTCGAGTCCGGCGCCGACGCCGCCGACGCCCGACGGCTGCTCACCATCGCGCGCTATTCGATCATCGAGCCGCTGCCCATGGCGCACGGGCGGGCGATCGAGCGCGTCCCCGGCGTGGTGGCCGTCGCCTCCGCCGACTGGTTCGGCGCGAAGTACCAGAACGAGAGCAACGCGTTCCCCGTCTTCGCGGTCGATCCGATGCGCTATCTCGACATGTACCCGGAGTTCACGGTGGCGCCGGCGCACCGCGAGGCGTTCGCCAAGACGCGCACGGGAGCGATCGCCGGCCAGCGCCTCGTCGATCGCTACGGCTGGAAGATCGGCCAGAAGCTGCCCATTGCCTCCGAGATCCACGCGAAGACGGACGGCACCCTGAACTGGGAGTTCGATCTCGTCGGGACGGTCGATGCGGACGACCCGGCCGTGCGCGCCAACACCGACATGGTGCTGATCAACGTCGCCTACTTCGACGAGGCACGCCAGCTCGGGCGCGGCAAGACCGGCTGGTACATCATCCGCATCGACGATCCCGGCCAGGCGCGCACGATCAGTGCCGAGATCGACCGCCTGTTCGCCAACTCGCCGGACGAGACGAAGACGCAGCCCGAGAAGGAGTTCGCCATCGGCTTCGCCAAGCAGATCGGCGACATCGGCGCCCTCGTCACCCGCATCCTCATCGCCGTGTTCTTCACCATCCTCATCCTCACCGGCAACACGATGGCCCAGGCGATCCGCGAGCGCATCCCCGAGCTGGCCGTGCTGAAGACGCTCGGCTTCTCGGACCGCACGGTCACCGCGCTCGTCCTCGGCGAAGCGCTGCTGCTGCTCGGCCTGGGTGCGGCGGTCGGAATGCTCGGCGCGGTGAGCGTGCTGCCCGCCTTGAACGGCCGCACGGGCGGGCGCTTCCCGCCGCTCTTCGTCGACGGCTCGACGTGGCTGCTGGCGGCCGCGGTCGCCGTGGGCCTCGCGCTCGCCATCGGCCTCCCGCCGGCGGTACGCGTGGGCCGGCTGCGCATCGTGGACGCGCTGGCGGGACACCGATGATCGAGGAGCGCCACGGCTCCGCCGGGGCGCGACGAAGGATGGGGTGGCCGCGGTGAATCAGATCGTGCAGATCACGCTGCTGAACTTGCGGACAATCCCGAGCCGGCTCGGGACGTCGCTCGTGGTCGTGGTCGGCATCGCCGGCGTGGTCGGCGTGCTGGTGTCGGTGCTGGCCATGTCCGAGGGCTTCCGGCACACGCTGGCGAGCACCGGCCGCCCCGCGCGCGTCATCATGCTGCGCGCCGGCTCCGACTCGGAGCTCTCGAGCGGGGTGGCGCGCGACCAGGCCACGCTGCTGGCCAGCTTGCCCGGCATCGCGCGCGACGGCGCCGGTCGTCCGCTGGCCTCGGCCGAGCTCAACGTCATGGTCGACCTCCCGAAGAAGGGCCAGCGCGACCCGAACAACGTGCCGTTCCGTGGCGTGCAGCCAGCCGCCTTCGCCATTCGCGAGGAGCTCACCCTGGTCGAGGGCCGGCCCTTCGCCCGCGGCGTGCGGGAAGTGATCGTCGGCCGCAAGGCCTCGCGCCAGTTCGAGGGCCTCGAGGTCGGCTCGCGCATCGACTTCCGTGACAGTGAATGGGTGGTGGTGGGCATCTTCACCACCGGCGGCGACGTGCACGAGTCGGAGATCTGGGCCGACGCCGAGGTCGCGATGTCGGCCTTCCGCCGCACCGGCTTCCAGTCGGTCACGGCGACGCTGGCCGACGCCTCGGAGCCGGGCCTCGCCGCGCTGAAGCAGGCCATCGCGCGCGATCGCCGGCTGTCGATCAACGTCCTGCGGCAGCCGGAGTACTACGCGCGGCAGGCCAACGTGCTGGCCACGCTGATCGACGTGCTCGGTTACAGCGTGGCCATCTTCATGGCCATCGGCGCGATGTTCGGGGCGCTCAACTGCATGTACTCGGCGATCGCCAGCCGGCAGGTGGAGATCGCCACCCTGCGCGCCATCGGCTTCGGCGGGACGCCGGTGGTGGTCTCGGTGCTCCTCGAAGCGATGTTGCTGGCGCTGGTCGGCGGCGCCGTCGGCGGCGGGCTCGCCTGGCTCTACTGCGACGGTGCGTCACTCTCCACGCTGAACTTCAGCACGTTCTCGCAGGTCGCCTTCGACTTCCGCGTGACGGGAGGTCTGCTCGCGCGCGGCCTCATGTGGGCGCTGGCGATCGGCGTGGCCGGTGGACTGCTGCCGGCCATCCGCGCCGCGCGGCTGCCGGTGACGGTCGCGCTGCGCACGGGATAGCTCACGCGCGCAGGCGCAGCCCGAGCCGGTACGGCGGCCACATGAGGGCCCACCAGACGAGCACATAGACGACCGCGTAGGCGAGCGACGCGTTCATGGGCGCGGCCCAGGGGGCAAACGCGCGCTGGTAGACGAGCTGCTGCACGCTGACGCCGCCGACGCGGACCAGCGTCATCGCCTGGGCCGCCAGCGTCGACAGGAAGAAGACGGCCAGCGCGTTCACGCCGAAGACGGCGAGCGGTGTCGTCCAGCGCCGCCAGTCGCACACCTCGACCGCCCAGTAGCACACCGCGAATACGAGGAGCGCGATCCCCGCCGTGAGCACGGCGTAGGAGCTCGTCCACAGCGCCTTGTTCACGGGAAACCAGTTTCCCCACTCGACGCCCAGCGTGATGCCCAGACCGCCCGCGAGCAGCAGACCGATGGTGATCGTGCGCGGCGGTCGGTGGCTCAGGATCCACTGGCCGGCCAGGACACCGAACAGCACCGTGGCCAGCGCGGGGACGGTGCTCAGGATACCTTCCGGGTCGTAGACGCGGGAGACCCGCCAGATGTGCGGGCCGAGGACGGCGCGATCCACCCACGCGGCGACATTGCCTTCGGGCGAGAGGTCACCGGCGCCGTGGCCGGGCACCGCGATCAGCGTCAGCGCGCCCCAGTATGAGAGCAGCAGCACCGCGGCCACCACGCTCTGCGCGCGCCAGCTCGCGACCAGGTAGAGCGCGGCCGCGAGCAGATAGCAGACGGCGATGCGTTGCAGCACGCCGGGGATCCGCAGCGTCGACCAGTCGAACGCGGGAACGGCATTCAGCGCGAGGCCGAGCGCGAAGATCACCACGGCGCGACGGACCACGCGCAGGAACGCGCCGACCGGCGACCGGCCGGCGAGCGACGCGGGGATGGCGAGGCCGACGATGAAGAGAAAGAAGGGGAAGACGACGTCGGTCGGCGTCAGGCCATGCCAGGCCGCGTGGCGCAGCGGCGCATGGACGGCGTCCCACGTCCCCGGATTGTTGACGAGCACCATGGCGGCGATCGTGAGCCCGCGGAAGGCGTCGAGCGGCACGAGGCGTACCCTCGGCACGTTGACCAGCGTAGAGCGGCCAGCCGATAATCCGCACCACATTTCTCGGCACGCGGAGGCAACCCGATGCGCTTCGGCATCTGCGTCATGGCGAATATCGACGAGATCGGCTTCTTCAACCACGCGGAGACGCTCGGGTACGACTCGGTGTGGGTCACCGACAGCCAGATGCTGTTCTCGGACTGCTACGCGGTCCTCGCGCTGGCGGCGCGGCAGACGACCCGGCTGCGACTCGGCCCTGGGGCGGCCATCTGCGGCACGCGGATCCCGCCCGTCCACGTGGCGGCGATGGCGACGCTGAACCGTCTGGCGCCGGGACGCGTGCATCTCGCCATCGGCACCGGCAACACCGCCATGCGCACCATGGGCCAGCGCCCCATGCGCATCGCGGACTACGACGAGTACCTGCGCGTGCTCAGCGCGCTCCTGCGCGGGGAAGTGGTCGACTACACGTTCGCGGGCACCACGCGGCCCATCACGATGCTGATGCACGAGCGCGAGTACATGAATCTGGAGCCGCGCATCCCACTCTATGTCTCCGGCTTCGGCCCGCGGGCGATGGAGCTGGCCGGCAAGTACGGCGACGGGCTCGTGTTCGCCATCCCTCCGCGCGGCGTGCCGGTGGCCGAGGCGCTCGGACACGCGCGCCGCGGAGCGGAAAAGGCCGGTCGCTTGCGGCATGACTTCCTCAACTGCGCGCTCACCAACATCGTCCTTCTCGAGCCCGGCGAGGCGGTCGACTCGGAGCGCGTCGTCCGCACGGTGGGCCCGAACGTCATGGCCAGCGTCTATTACTTCTACGACGAGGTCCACGAGCGCGGCGTGGAGCCGCCACCCTTTCTCCGGCCGATGTGGAAGCGCTACTGCGCGCTCGTGGAGGAGACGGCCCCGGAGCACCGCCACTTCCGCACCCATCAGTTTCACTACACCCGCCTGCATCCGGGCGAGGCCGAGCTGATCGACGCCGGTCTCATTCGCGCGACGTGTCTGGTGGGAACGGCCGAGCAGCTGGTCGAACAGATCCGCGAGCTCGCGCGGCAGGGCCTGCAGGAGCTGATGTTCGCCACAGGCGTCCCGGAGAAATGGGCCGTGGCCGAGAGCTTCGCGCGTCAGGTGATCGCGCGCGTCTAGGACGCGCGGCCCCTCGCCAGCGGCCTAAGGCAGGCCGCGCGTCCAGGCCGGAAGCGGCGGATGTCGGCTCACCAGGACACCGCGCCGGTAGACGGCCACGATCCGGTACGGAGTCTCGAACGAGCTGTTGTCGAAGAGGAACGCCTCGTCGACGAGCGGGACGGCCGCACGGAGATTGGCCAGCGTCCGCGGGAAGCGCGCGCGGAGGGTCGGGTCGGGGATGTCGTGACCGCCGTGGCGCGCCCGCTGGTGCACGCGCGCGATCGACAGGGCGGCGCTCTCCAGGCAGATGAAGACCAGGAAGGTGGCGAAGCCGCGCCGGCGCGCCGACTTCAAGAACTGCAGCTTGGCGCCGACCGGATCCGAGAAGACCGTCTCGGTGGCGAACGAGACGCGCGCCTCGAGCAAGGCGGCGCGGAGACGCTCGGCCTCGCGAAAGGCGCCGCGATCGATCTCGACGGCGGGCGCCTCGGGATCGGCGCTTCGCAGGCGGCGCGCGATCTCGTCGGCATTCACGTACGGCAGCCCGAGCGGCGCCAGGTACTCGGCGAAGAACGTGCTCTTGCCCGCGCCGTTGGGCCCGGCCACGAAGAGCAGCGACGGACCGTCGCCGAGGCTGCCGCTCAGGCCGGCGAGCGGATCGTCGGTCACGGCCGGCGGCGGCCCGGCTTCCTCCGCGCCGGCACGAACCGCCGGTGGACCAGGCGCCCCGGGGTGCGGCGCCCCGCCGCCGTGATTTCCGCCACCGGCTCCGTCCCGCGCCGATCGCTGGTGTAGAGCGGCCCGCCGGCCGCGCGGATCCGTGCCCTGACGCGCTCCCGGTCGGGATCGCTCACGAGGCCGCCGAGGACATCACGGATCGTCTGGCGTGGCACCGAGGCCGGCATGGGGAGCGCATTGCCGACGCGCTTGAGGGCGAGCACGTCGGCATAGGCGGCCAGGACCTCGATGGCCCGTCCGAGCGTCGCCCAGTGCTCGATCTGCGCGGTGGCGGAGCGATGCGTCGCCTCCGCTTCCTTCTTCGCGAGCGCGAGCAGCCTGTCGGACACCTTGACCGGCACCGCCATGGACGTCCTCCTCGGTAGCATTCTACTACCGGGACCGTATGCGCTGGCGACACGTGCCGCGAGGCGCTAGACTCGGCCCGGTGCCGCGCGTCTTCTACGGCTGGTGGATGGTGGCGGCCGGCTTCGGCCTCGAGCTCCTGATCGGCGCCCTGATGTTTCACGCCTACGGCGCCTACGCCGTGCTGCTCCGCGAGGAGTTCGGCTGGAGCAAGACCATGCTGTCGGCCGCCTTCTCGATGGCGCGCGCGGAGAGCGGCATTCTCGGCCCGATCCAGGGCTGGCTCACCGATCGGTTCGGTCCGCGGGCGCTCATCCGGGTGGGGATGGTCATCTTCGCGGCGGGCTTCCTGCTCTTCAGCCGGATCGACGGCGCCGTGGGCTTCTTCCTCACCTTCTTCATGATGGCCGTCGGCACCAGCCTCGGCGGGTACCTGCCGATCAGCGTCGCCATCGTCACCTGGTTCCGCCGCCGCCGCTCGCTCGCCCTCAGCATCAGCGGCATGGGCATGGCGCTCGGCGGGCTGCTCACGCCGCTGGTGGTGACTGCGCTCACGCGGTTCGGCTGGCGCTGGACGGCCTTCGCGTCGGGCTTCGTGGTGCTGGCGCTCGGGCTGCCGCTGGCGCAGCTGATGCGCCATCCGCCGGAGACATACGGTCTCACGCCCGACGGCGAGCCCCGTGTCGTCGATCGCGCGCGGCCGGCCGCGTCGAGCGACACGCGCAGCTACACGGCGCGCGAGGCCATGGCCACGCGCGCCTTCTGGTACATCTCGCTCGGCCATGCCGCCGCCCTCCTCGTCGTCTCCGCGGTCATGGTCCACATGGTGATTCATGTCACCGAGCGACTGGGCTACTCCCTCCAGCAGGCCGGCGCGGTGGTGGCGCTCCTCACCGTGATGCAGCTCACCGGTCAGCTCACCGGCGGCTGGCTCGGCGATCGCTTCAGCAAGCGCTGGATCTGCGCCGCCTGCATGCTCGGCCACGCCGCGGCCCTCATGGTGCTGGGCCTGGCCAGCGTCTTCTGGATGGTGCTCGCCTTCGCCGTGCTCCACGGACTGTCGTGGGGCATGCGCGGACCGCTCATGGCGGCCATCCGCGCCGATTACTTCGGCAGCGGCTCGTTCGGCATGATCAGCGGCGTCTCCTCCATGGTCATCATGTTCGGCATGATGCTGGGTCCGCTGGTGGCGGGAATTCTCGCCGACCGGACGGGCAGTTATGTTCCCGGCTTCAGCGTGCTCGCCGCCTTCGCGGCGCTCGGCTCCCTCGCCTTCGTGCTCGCCCGCCGTCCAGCCCCGTGAACAATTCCGGCATCCCGGCCGGGAATGATGTATAACGCCAGCCACGGAGGGCGCCAACGATGAAGACGCTGTCGCGCAGACAATTCCTTCGCACGTCGGGAACCGTGGCCGGAGTCGTCGTGATCCCGTCGGTCGTCATTCCTGGCCGCGCCCGGGCCGCGGGGCCGGAGCTCGTCCCGAGAAAGATGCCGTATCCACCGAACGACGAGTTTGGCAGCTACGAGCCGACGATCACGCCGGACGGCAACACGATTTACTTCGCGCGATTCGCGGGCAGCGGCGACAAGCGGGTGCTCGGCACCACCACCGACATCTTCGTCACGAACCGGATTCGCCAGAGCGGCGAGTGGCCCGGCACGAAGGGTGACTGGTCGGTGCCGGAGCGGCTGCCGGACACGGACAACGGCGACTCCATCGACCAGGAGCCGCGGATCACGCCGGACGGCAAGACGCTCTACTTCATGAGCCGCCGCGCGGGCGGCCGCGGCGGCGCCGATATCTACGTCGCGCAGAAGCAGGCGAACGGCGAGTGGGGCAAGGCCCAGAACCTCGGGCCGAACATCAACACGGAGTATGCCGACCACTGCTTCATGCCGTTCGACGTGCCCGGTCACCAGGACGTCTCGGTGTTCGTCTCGGTGAGACCGCGCGAGGCGGGCGGCACGCCGTCGGCGGACATCTACATGACCCGGCTCGAGCGGGGCGTCTGGCAGCCGGCCCAGCGGTACGAGAGCAAGCTGCTCGACTCCATCGGATTCAAGTGCCGGATGAACGCCGTCACCCGCGACAACCTGGTGCTCGGGGTCGTCTCCGTCCATGACTTCGGCAAGTTCCACACGATGCTCTTCGTCCACTACGATCCCGCCAGCAAGCAGTGGAAGGGGCCGATCGTGGAGGCGCCGTTCAACAACCCCGCGATCGACGGCGCCTGCCCGATGTTCACAGCGGGTGGCGACCGGATGATCTGGTCGGCGGGCTACGACCGCGGGCCCGGTCCCGTGTCGACGGCGGGCGGCACGGGGGGGACCTACGACCTCTACTGGCTGAACACGAGCGACATCGTCGCCTACTACAAGGCGAAAGCAGGACTCAGCTAAGCTGCGTCTCACGCTGGCGCTCGCGCTCGCCGGCTGGGCGCTGTCGGCAGGCGTTGCCGCCGGCCACGCCATGCTGCAGCGGGCGGAGCCGCGCGTCGAGAGCAAGCTGCGGCGGGCTCCGGACGAGGTGAAGCTCTACTTCACCGAGCGTCTGGAGCCCGCCTACAGCACGCTCCGCGTGCTGGACACGCGCGGCCTACAGGTGGATCGACGTGACAGCCGCGTCGACCGCGCCAACCCCATGCTCCTGCGGGCGACGCTGCCGGCGCTGCCGCCGGGGACCTACAAGGTCCACTGGCGAGTACTGTCGATCGACGCCGACGTCACCGAGGGGACCTTCACCTTCCGCATCGAATGAGCCTGCTGCTCCTCGGCGCCCTCTGGGTCCATCTGGCGGCCTCCGTGGCGCTGGTGGGGGCGTTCTTCATGCTCCTTCTCGCGGGTTTCGGTCGCGCCGCCAGCGCCCGCCGCTGGGACGCGCACATCGTCCGGTTCGCGCGCGGGCTCGTGCTGGTCGCGCTCGCCTCGGGCCTCGTCTGGCTGCTGGTGCGCACGGCGCTCTTCGAGAATCGCGGGGGCGCCGCGTTCGAGCCGCGCGCCATCGCCCACGCCGTCCTCGACACGTGGCCCGGCCTCGTCTGGCTGGCACGTCACGCCCTGCTCGTCCTGCTCGGCGCCTTTCTCGCGATACCGATCGACGTCGCCACGAGGTCGAGCTGGATCACCGCGCGGACCCAGGCGCTCATCCTGGCGACGCTCGCGCTGGTACTGGCCAGCGCGTCCAGTCACGCGGCGGCCGTCACGCCTGGCACCGCATGGGCGGTGGCCGTTGATGTCACGCACCTGCTGGCGACCGGCCTCTGGGCCGGCGGCCTCGTGGCCCTCGGTCTCCTGCTGCGTCTGGCCGGTCGCGAGACCGGCGCGGACGCGCTGCCCTACGCCGTCCTGGCCACGCGCCGCTTTTCGCGCGTGGCGCTGCTGGCGATGCTGGCGCTGATCGTCTCGGGCATCGCGAGCGCGATGGCGCAGGTCGAGACCATCGGAGCCCTCGCGGGGACCACGCACGGCCGCCTGCTCCTGGCCAAGGTCGGCGTCCTCGTCCCGATTCTCGGAATCGCCATCGTCAACCGCACTCGAATTCTTCCGTGCCTCTCCACACCGCCCGTCATGCGACGTCTCGCCGTCTTCGTCGCGCTCGAAGCAGGCCTCGCGCTCCTGCTGCTGGCGCTCGCCGCGGCGATGACGCTCACGACGCCGGCACGCCACGGCGAGGCCGTGTGGCCGTTGCCGTTCCGCCTGTCCATGGAAACGCTCCTCGATGTGCCGGCGGCACGGCGCCGCGCCCTCGTCGGCAGCCAGCTCGTCGTGCTCGGACTGGTGGTATCGATGACAGCCCTGGTGGCGGCTCGGCGGCGGGCGCCGATGCTGGCCGGTGCGCTCGCGCTTGTCCTCATCGGGACGGGCGTGGGTGTGCCACCACTCGTCGTCGACGCCTATCCCACGACGTACCGGCGTCCGCTCGTCACATATCACGCCGCCTCCATTGCCGCGGGGATGGCGGTCTACCACGCGCACTGCGCTGCGTGTCACGGCGCCACGGGTGCGGGCGGCCCGAGCGTCGGCGACCTGCGAGGCCCGGCCACGGCGCGCCGTCACGCAGGCGAGCTGTTCTGGCTCGTCACTCACGGCGTCGCGCCCCGCATGCCGGCCTTTGCGGCCCGGCTCACGGAAGCGCAGCGCTGGGACGTCATCAATTTCATCCGGGCGCTCGCCTCCGCCGAAAACGCCCGGCGCCTCGGTCCCGAGGTGGAGCCCGACAACGCCTGGCTGATCCCGCCGGATTTCACCGTTTCCGTGGGCCCGCTGGCGCCGGGAGCCCTGCGAGATCACCGGGGCCGGCGGATGGTCCTCGTCGTGCTCTACTCGCTGCCGGAATCGCGCGCGCGTCTGAACGAGCTGGCGCGCAGCTACGGTCTGATGTCGGTGCTCGGTGTCGAGGTCATCGCGGTGCCGCTGCATGATCCGACCGACGCGCTCGGCGAGCTCGGCGTCGCTCCCCCCGTACTGTTTCCCGTGGTAACTGACGGCGCCGCCGACATCGTGGCCACATACCGGTTGTTCGCGCCCGGCCCCCACGCCGAGCTCCTCGTCGATCGCCAGGGCTACATCCGCGCCATCTGGCGGGACGCTCCCCGGGGTCTGCAGGCACAGGTGGAGAAGCTGAACGCGGAGAAGGACGTCCCGCCCTTCCCCGACGACCACGTTCACTGATCGACACGGGAGGACGCTGCCCATGCGCGTGTGGCACGCCGCATTCCTGATGAACCTCGCCCTTGCTCTCGGTCTCGGCCTCGGCTACGCGGCCTGGGGTCGCCGCGCGGAGGCGCTCGGTCGGGACGTCGAGGCCGTCCACGCACAGGTCGAGCGCCTGGAGCGCGAGCGCCAGGCCTGCGCGTCGGGCGGGCGCGCCGGCGAGCAGCAGTGGGAGGGGCGCGGCGTCGTGCGCGCCATCTATCCGCAGATGGTGGTGATCACTCACGAGGAGATCCGCGGCCTCCTACCGGCGCGGACCACGAGCTTTCCCGCCAGCACGCCGCGCCTGACCGCGCCGCTGCGCATCGGCGAGCCGATCCGGTTCTCGCTGCGCGGGACCGTGGCCGACGACGCGGCCGTCGTCGCCATCGAGCACTGGTGACTCAGCGGTCCTTCAGGAAGTCGCCGAGCGTCATCCCGAAGCCGCCCTTCCGGGTGGCATCCTTGATATAGGCCTGGGTCTCCGCCTGCTCCTCGTGAGCCAGGGCCTTCTCGCGCGAAAGGCGGATGCGCCGGCCGCCCTCCTCGATGGCGAGGACGAGCACCTTCAGCTCGCTGCCCACGGGAAACATGCGCCGGAGATCGGTGCCGCGCCCGGTGCCGAGCTCCGCATTCGGCACGAGCCCTGTCTGACCGGGACCGAGGCGGACGAAGACGCCGAACGGCTCCACTCGCTCGACGGTGCCGGTCAGGACGGCGCCGACGCTGACGGCTGATTCCATCTGGTCGCCCACCGACGCGCCGTCCGGCGCCAGCGCAAGCGCGATGCGCCGCTTGCTCGGGTCGATGGCCACGATCATCACGGCGAGCTCCGCGGCGGCGGCGACCATGTCGCGGATCGCGCCCTGCCGGTGGCGCGGGATCTCGCTCGTGTGCAGGAGCCCGTCGACGCCGGGGAGCAGCTCGACGAACACGCCGAACTCGGTGGCCCGCACCGCGCGGCCACGCGCGACCTGCCGCTCGCGCAGCTGCCCGGGGACGGCCGCCCACGGGTCGCCCTCGAGCGCCTTCAAGCTAAGCGTGATGCGTCCCTTCTCCGCATCCAGTCGCACCACCTTGACCGTCACCGTCTCGCCCACGCGGAGGCGGTCGCCGGCGCGCTCCACCCGCGCATGCGACAGCTCGGACATCGGCACCAGCCCCTGCACGCCGCCGAGATCGACGAAGGCGCCGAAGTCGGCGAGCGAGACGACGGTGCCGGACAGCACGGCGTCGGGCACGATCTTCTTGCGCGTCTCCACCGCGGCCAGCGCCGCCTGCTCCTCCAGGAGGGCCCGCCGCGAGACCACCAGGTTGCGACCGCCCTCCGCATAGCGGGTGACACGAAATTCAAGCACCCGTCCGACGTACTCCTGCTCGGAATCGGCGCGGCGCAGGTCCATCTGCGAGAACGGACAGAAGGCGCGCAGGCCGCCGACGGTCACCTCGTAGCCGCCCTTGATGACGCCGGCGACCTTGCCCTCGACGGGCACGCCCGTCTGCGCGGCCATCGCGAGCGCCTCCCGCGCCTGCGCACCCTGCCGCAGCTTGTGCGACAGCCGGATCTCATCGCCCGTCGAGACCACGGTGGCCTCGACCTCGTCGCCCACCTTGACGCGCAGCTGTCCGTCCGCGTCGGCCAGCTCGGCGCGATCGATCCACGCCTCGCCCTTGCCGCCGACGTCGACGAAGACGTGCTCGGCCGTGATCTGGATGATGCGCCCCTTCACGACCTGCCCTCGCTGGAGCGCGCGACGCGCTTCGTGCTGGGCGAACAACGTGGCAAAGTCCTCGGACTCACTCATGACTCACGGCCTCTCTGCGGGGATGAGCGATTATAGCGGCACGCGCGAGCCGGCAGGGTCGTGCTAGCGTGACGCCCCGAGGGGGACCGCATGGATCAGGACAAGGCCGAGAACTTCGCCGCGCGGATCCTGCGCGCGCTGAACGATGGCGCGCTCTGCCTGATGCTTTCCGTCGGTCATCGCACCGGCCTTCTCGACACCCTGCGCACGCTGCCGCCGTCGACCTCGGTGGAGATTGCCAAGCACGCCGGCCTCGACGAGCGCTACGTGCGCGAATGGCTGGGCGCGATGGTCACCGCGGGCGTGGTCGAGATCGACCCCGGCACGACGCGCTTCGCGCTTCCG
>Ga0075430_100003232_pt1 | contig 13654 bp, 11 predicted proteins | sample RhiMetdeltSRZDD4_FD_75294 | JGI IMG/M metagenome (GOLD analysis project Ga0075430, IMG submission 75294) | Populus rhizosphere microbial communities from Tennessee, USA - Rhizosphere MetaG P. deltoides SRZDD4 | ecosystem: Host-associated > Plants > Roots > Rhizosphere > Soil | place: USA... | reverse complement strand
TCATGAATCCGTCGATCACGCGGTGGAAGATCACGCCGTCGTAGTACGGCTTCGTTACGGTCTGGTTGGTCCGGGGATCCTTCCACGGCTTGGTGCCTTTCGCCAGGCCGACGAAGTTCGCAACGGTCTGGGGAGCCTCTTGATCGAACAGGCGGACAGTAAAGCTACCTTCGCTCGTGTCGAACTGTGCAAACAAACCCACCGACGGTGTCTCCTTCCGCGTTCGATCCCTGATCCCCGATCCCCGATCCCCGATCCCCTCTCAACCAAGCGCCACAGGATATCATGCAGCCAATGAGCGTCAGCGTGCGCACGCCGGCGGATGACGCGCTCGATGCAGTCGTATCGGGCACCGGCGACAACCCATTCGCCGTTCTCGGACCGCACCGTGTGATCGTCGACGGTCGGCCTGCGCTGGTCGTGCGCACCATGCAGCCGTCGGCGTCGGATGTCCAGCTCGTGACGCCGGCCCGGGTCTTCGGCATGCAACGACGAAGACCCGAAGGGGTCTTCGAAGCGACTGTGCCGCTCGACGGCCCATCCGAGGAATTCGTGTACTGGTTCCGCGTGCGCGAAGGGGGCGAAGTGCGGGACATCGGCGACCCATATCGATTCGGGCCGGTACTGACCGATTACGACCTGCACCTGTTCGCTGAGGGGACGCACTATCGCGCGTGGCAGCGGTTCGGTGCGCATCGCATGACCATTGGACACGAGACCGGCGTGCATTTCGCCGTCTGGGCGCCGAACGCTCAGCGCGTCAGTGTCATCGGCGACTTCAACCGGTGGGACGGCCGCACGCACGCCATGCGCCGGCTGATTCCGTCGGGCGTCTGGGAGATCTTCATTCCGGATCTCGCCGACGGCACGCCATACAAGTACGAGGTTCGGACGAACGCCGGACACCTGTTGCAGAAAGCCGACCCGTACGCGCGGCAGTTCGAAGTGCCGCCCAACTCGGCATCGGTCATCTGGTCGGATGGCGCCTACCGGTGGGGTGACAGCGACTGGATCCAGGATCGCGAATCGTTCGGCGGCTGGCACGATCGGCCGATGTCGATTTACGAGGTGCACCTCGGCTCATGGAGGCGGGTCCCCGAGGAAAGCTACCGGCCGCTCACGTATCGCGAGCTGGCGACGACGATGGTTCCATACGTCCGGGAGATGGGCTACACGCACATCGAGCTGATGCCCGTGCTCGAGCATCCATTCACCGGGTCGTGGGGATACCAGGTAATCGGATTCTTCGCGCCTACAAGTCGCTTCGGCACGCCGGATGACTTCCGCTACTTTGTCGACGAATGTCATCGTCACGGGCTCGGGGTCATCCTCGATTGGGTACCCGGCCACTTTCCCAAGGACGAGCACGGCCTCGCGCATTTCGACGGGACGGCGCTTTACGAGCACGCCGATCCCCGGCAGGGCGAGCATCGCGAGTGGGGTACGCTCGTGTTCAACTACGGGCGCAACGAGGTTCGTAGCTTTCTGTTCAGCAGCGCGCTGTTCTGGCTCGAGGAATTTCATCTGGACGGCCTGCGCGTGGATGCCGTGGCATCGATGCTCTACCTCGATTACTCGCGGAATGAAGGCGAGTGGATCCCGAATCAGTTCGGCGGCCGGGAAAACCTCGAGGCCGTGTCGTTCCTACAGCAGCTGAATACCATCACCCACGGCACCGTGCCTGGGACGATCACCGTTGCGGAGGAATCGACCGCGTGGCCAGCAGTGAGCCGCCCGGTGTACGTCGGGGGACTCGGCTTCAGCTACAAGTGGAACATGGGCTGGATGCACGACATGCTGCAATACATGAAGGAAGATCCCGTGCATCGCCGCTGGCATCACAACAAGATTACGTTCTCGATGCTGTATGCCTTCACCGAGAACTTCATTCTCCCGTTCTCTCACGACGAGGTCGTGCACGGTAAGCGCGCGATGCTCGACAAGATGCCTGGCGACCTGTGGCAGAAGCACGCGACGCTGCGCACGCTTTACGGGTATATGTTCGGACATCCAGGCAAGAAGCTGATGTTCATGGGAAGCGAGTTCGGCCAGTGGCGTGAATGGAATTGTGAGGAGAGCCTCGACTGGCATCTGCTCGAGGAGCCCATGCACGCAGGTCTTGCGCGATGGGTGCGTGAGCTCAATGCCATCTATCAGCGTGAGCCGTCGCTCCATCAGGTCGACTTCGACGGTGCGGGCTTCAGCTGGATCGATTGCAACGACAACGAGAACAGCGTGATTTCCCTGATTCGCCGCGCGCGCGATCCGGAGGACTTCACCGTCATGGTGGCGAACTTCACGCCCGTGCCCAGGCCTGGCTATCGCGTCGGCGTTCCCGCTGGCGGCTGGTACCGGGAGGTGCTCAACAGCGATGCCGAGTCGTATGGCGGCAGCAACATGGGCAACGCCGGCGGGGTCATGACCGAGCCGATTGCTGCGCATGGCTACGATCACTCGTTGTCGTTAATCGTGCCGCCGCTCGGGTTTTTGTTGCTCAAGAAATAGGCTGTCGGCTTTCGGCTTTGGTCTTTAGGCCAAGATTGAGAAGCGCGCGGGCCACAAATCTGCGAGTGGGCGACCGGGGTTGAAGTCCAGCTTATCGGGCAGGGCGGTCCTGTAATACGCGGCGGTCCCGCCATGCGTGGAGCTGGCTGGATGATTGTTCGAAAACTGCAACCGTTAGAGCCCAAAGCCTAAAGCCGAAAGCCCAAAGCCCGCTGTACGTCATCCATCGCCGGTATTCCATCGATCGCGCCCAGCCGGGAGCAGCTCAGCGCGGCGGCGGCGTTGGCAAACCGCAGAATGTTCGCGGGAGAATCACCGCGAAGCAGCGCGGCGATGAATGCGCCCCGGAACACGTCGCCGGCGCCTGTTGTATCGACCACCTCGACCGGCAATCCCGGCGCATGGTGCAGGCGGTCGCCTTCCAGCAACATCGCACCGCGCGCGCCAAGTGTTACGCACAACACGTCGTAATCGTACGTCGTGTCTGGCTTTAGCCGGACGTGTTCCTGGCCGGGTCCGAAAGATCCCGGCCTACGACTCGCTCGGATTTTGCGCAACCCTCTTTCGAAATCGCCTTCGCCGGTCAGCTGTTCGATCACGTGCTCCGCAAAAATTGGAATCGTGACTGCCGCGACGAGCTCCTCGGTGCGTTCCGTTACTCGTTCGATATCGCTCGTCACTGGAATGCCCGCCGAACGGCCAATCGATGCCGCGCAGATCGCGGCATCCTCATCGACGTCGTCTACGTGAACCAGTCTCGACTGCGCGACCACTGACGGATCGATCTCGCGGTGCTGCAGCGCGAGCGCTGCGTCGCGCTGCCAGAGCACCACCCGTTCACCCCTGCGGTCATCGACGAGGATGACGGCGAATGCGTTCTTCGCATGGTGGACGCAGGCATGCTCGGTATCGACTCCGCGCGCCTCCAGCTCACGCCGTATGAGTGTGCCGTTCTCGTCGTCGCCTGTCACGCCGATGTACCTGGCGCGCAGCCCCATCGCCGCGCACGTACACAGTGCGGTCGTCGTCTGTCCGCCGCACAGAAGGGCGTGATGCGTTATGCGCAGCTTGGCAGCCTGCGTGTCGGGATGCGGGAACTCGGGCAGGCGGTAAACGTAGTCGACCGAGTTAGCGCCGACACCGACGACATCGAAAGGGACGTCGTTCACGCTTCTGGGTTCTCACTTCCTCGTTCGCGTTCAGGTTCGGTTTGGGGTTCAATGGATCCGGTTCGATTCGTGCACAGAGCGAACCCGGAACCTTGAACCCGGAACCCGGAACCGAACTTGAACACGAACCGAGAACTCAGAACCGAGAAATGTGAACGACGTATTCTCCTCAGTTCGTCTTCGCCACCGTCCCGAGCGCGTCGGTGAACGTGCTCCACGGCACCGGCTTGCCATGGACCGGCGCCACCGTCCCGACATTGAGCTTCATCCGCTGCACCTGATTCATGAAGCTGCGCATCGCCGGCAACTGCGCAGGCCGCGGCGCTTCGTGCGTGTCGAACAGGTCTGCCTCGAATGCAATGCGTTCGTTCGGCAACCAGGCCATCAACATCCCCGTGACGTGCTGCAGCGGCTGCACGTAATAGACGTGAAGACTCCGCGTGTCGTCGGTAATTACGTAGCGTTCCTGGATCGCCTCGTAGTTGTACCCCTCCGCCACCTCAGTGGGCGGCCAGAGCGACACGATGTCGGGCTTCACCGTCCTTGCCTTGTACGTCAGCACGTCCCGGTTCAGGAACTTGAGGTTGATGTAGTGCAAGACGGCGGTCGCTCCGATGTGGTTATACGTTCGCAGCCCGCCGATGTGGTCGAAGTGCGGATGCGAGACGATCACGTAGCGGATCGGCTTGTTCGGTGCCAGTTTCGCGACTGCCTCGATCACGCCAAGGCTGCGCTCTTCGTTGGTGGGTGCCTCGAACACGGCGACGAAGTCGCGGAACTCGACCATGTAGCTGTTCGCCGGGCCACCGCCGAGCAGGTACACGCCGTTGGCGAGCTTTTCAACATCGACGCGACCGTAGTTCGGCGCGGGCGCCTGCTTCACAGACTCGGGCACGGGCACCGGATCGTCGCAGGCGTTGGCCTGTACCATCGGGAACTTGCCTCCGTACCCGTTGTGGCCGGTCGTTTCCGAGGCGAACTGCCAGTTGTCATCCCAGCCGTGGTGCGAGTGCCAGGCGATCGGCCACTTCGCGTTTCCGGCGGCGATGAAATTGGTCGACTCGTGCTCGATGTTGAAATCGCCGAGCGCGGGCTCGTTCACCGTCGTCTTGATGCGGGTGATGACGTTCTGGCTGTTGATCGTGGCGTCAACCCGGTACTTGCCGAGCACGGTGATCCCGACAACGTGCACTTTCTCCGGCGCGACGACGTTGCCGTCGCGTCCTTTCTCGAGCTGCTCCCAGCGCCACACTGCCCTGGGGTTCGCGCCCGGCTTCCTCGCGGCCTTCAAAAAGCCGTGCGGGGTCAGCCAGATGTCGAGCTGATAGACCTCGGCCAGCTCCGGAGGCACTGCGACTGGTGTGCCATTCCCGTCGATGTGCCAGGCGTACTGCCCATTCACGATGTGCGTCTGGCGCACTTCCTTCTGTACCGGCGTACCGTCGACCCATCCGACGCCGTACTTCCATGCGGCCGGGTTGCCGCCGGGCTTCCGGTCGAACGTCTCCTTGCTCGTCCCGGTCTCCCAATTGATCGTTCGCGTGTAATTGGCCATCTCGCTGCGTTGCCAATCGATGTTTGGCGCGTTCTCGAATGTCTGTCCCACCGGCCCGCTATAGCCAGTACCCGAGAACGTGACGCATCGCAGGTTCGCTTCGCCGATCTCCTTGGCCGCCGCCGCCAGAATCGGTGCGGGATCCACGTACCCGGGCGGATACTGCTGCGCCGGAAGACCGACGCCCAGCACCAGGACCGAGCCAATCACACCGAACCACAATTTCCTGGCCATTGTTCCTCCTAGCGCGCGTTTCGAGTCGCTGTGGCGCATTTGCGACCACCGGCGTGACAAGCTGCTGCCGACGAAGGTATGGACGCTCGCCGCGCCCCGGTGACGCGGCCGATTATACGATTCGGCGGCTGCACTCATACAGGGCTATCGCGGCTGCCGCGGCGACATTGAGGGAATCGACGCTGGACGAGATCGGGATGCGCGCGTGGAATTCACAGGCTTCGAGGGCGGCCGGCGTCAGCCCTTCCCCCTCGTGTCCGAGCGCCACGACGACCGGTCGCGCGCCAAGCGCGTCCATGGTGGAGCGGATGGTAGGAGCGGACGCGGCCGGGGTCAGCGCCACGGTCGCGAATCCCGCCCGACGAAGCTCCAGAAGTGCCAGCGCCGCGCTCGCCACGCGGGCGAAACGGACGACAAGCGCTGCGGCCATCGACGTGCGAATCGCCTTGCGGTACAGCGGGTCGGCCGATTCCTCGTCCAGCAGCACGCCGTGGGCCCCAAATGCGGCGGCGTTGCGAAAGATGCCGCCGATGTTGTCCGCGTTTGCGACGCGTTCGAGCAGCACGACCGTCCGGCCATCCGCCACCGCCTGCTGCCACGCCATCGGCTGCGGTCGTTCGCCAATGGCCAGACATCCGCGGTGAATGTTGAACCCGCTCACCTCTTTCATCACCGCCGGTGACACCACATAGACGGGCAGGTCCGGCCGCGCGCCGAGAACGTCCGTGAGAGCCGCGTGGGCCGGTTCGGTCACCATCACCGACCGCGTCGCGTACGGACTCTCTGTCAGCAGCCGCCGAACCACAAGGCGGCCTTCCGCGACGAAGATTCCGCGCCGTTTCAGCAGCTCATGGTCGGGAACGTTGCGGAAGTCGGAGAGGAGGGGATCCGAGGGATCCGAGATAAGTAAAAAGTGCAAAGTTTAAAGTGGGAAAGTAAGTTCAAAAGTACAACAGGCTGGATCGTCACGTTCGATATTTCGCCGAAACTCGGATGGCAGCATGGCTGCAACACCGTCTCGCATGGCTACTCGCGATCTTCGCGAGCGCACACGGCTATTTGCGCTCGGCGTTCTGGCGTTCTGCCGTCGGTTGCCAAACACAGACGAAGCGCGAGAGGCGGCGGGTCAGCTGCGTAGGGCAGCCAACTCGCTGCGCTCGAATTATCGCTCTGCGCGCAAAGGTCGGTCGCGCGCCGAATTTCAAGCGAAGCTCGGAACTGCGGCTGAAGAGGCCGACGAGTGTCTCGATTGGCTAGAGTATTTCAGGGACGGTCGGATTCGGAGCGACCCGCAACTGATCGAAGAGGCGCGCGAACTGACGAAGATTCTGGCGGCGTCGATGAAAACGAGCCGCGCGAACACGAACCGCATGAAGGAGCTTCCCAAGAGCTAGACGCACTTGCGCACTTGAACACTTACTTTCCACTTTTAAGTTTCAAGTTTGAACTTGCTTTGCCCGTTCCCACCCCCGATACGTTCCCAACACCCGGCTCCACCGCGCAAACTCGCCGAGTTGCGCGAGGGCGCGGGCGCAGGCGAGGTCGTCGCGTCGCGCTTCGATGTCGACGTAGAACAGATACTCCCACGGTCGCCCTCGAATCGGCCGGCTCTCGAGCTTGCTCAGGTTGATGTCGCGCAGGGCGAACACGCTGAGGGCCTTGAACAGCGAGCCTGGCGTGCTGGGGAGCGCAAACACGAGAGTCGTCTTGTCGGCGTCGGTCGGTTGATGGCCGCCGATCACGAAGAACCGTGTGATGTTGAACTCGTAATCCTGTACCGCCTCCTGCAGCACCTCGAGCCCGAACACCTCGGCGGCGCGGCGCGACGCGAGCGCCGCAGCGGATCTGAGCTGCTGCTCGGCCACCAGCTTGGCGCCGCCCGCCGTGTCGTACACCGCTTCGACAGTGACGCCCAGATCCTTCAGGTACCGCTCGCACTGCGCCAGCGCCTGCTGGTGCGAATACACAATCTTCACGTCTTCGATCCTGGTGCCCGGCAGCGCCTGCAGACAGTGAATGACGTCCAGCTCGACTTCGCCGGTAATCGGGATCTCGTGATCGACGAGGAGGTCGTAGTTGCGGTGAATGGTTCCGCCGATGGAGTTCTCCATCGGCACGATCCCGTGCGTTGCGCGCTTGTGTAGCACGCCGTCGAAGACCTCGTCGAACGTCTTACACGGCAGCGTTTCCGTGTGTGGGGAAAAAAGCAGGGCCGCCGCCTCGCTGTAAGCGCCCGGTTCACCTTGATAGGCAATCCTCATAGCAATTTGCGATTAGTGATTAGTGATTTGTGATTGTTTGGAGTGTAGCAATTCTATTGGTCCGGACCCAGAACCCGAGAACCCGAAATCACTAATCACTAATCATTAATCATCAATGATTAGCCGTCGCCCTCGCGCGGATTGACGCGCCGAGCACCATGGCTGGTCCGGTCGTCAGTACGAGCACCACTCGCGTCCACCCTGGTGTGAAAGAGGCGTACTCGCCGGCAGTAAACCCCCAGACCAGCGCGATGGTCTGGACGACCGCTACAACCGCCGCGTGCAGCAGTTCACGGCGGCCGGCGATTTTCGCTGTCATGTATCCGGCCAGAATCGCGGCGAGGGTGTTGTACAGCAGCTTCGCAGCGAGAATCACCGGCCGATTTCGGGCGGCGAAGTACGCCGCCATGTCGCTGATCGACCCTCCGGCGGCAGCCGTGACCAGGGTGAATTCGAGCGTTTCGGTGACCAGCGCGAACAGCCCGATGCCGCCGAGCACGGCAATGATGCTGCGAATCGGGCTATCGATCATTTCAGATTTCAGGATGGTTGATTGGAGACTGTTGCCGATTGATGATCCTCGATCGTGTGAATTCATTCCTGGATTGTCGAATACTGGGACACTCTTGAAGTAGCGACCCTACTCATCAATCAAGTCAACCAATCATCAATCAGCATTCGGCAACAATCTTCAATCGACAAATCTGAAATCTTCGATTTCCCTGTTCATCTCAGACCCGGCAGGCCGACCATGACCGATACAACGATCGAGAGGATAGACACCGCGAGACAGACGAGCGCCATGACCATGTGATCGATGCGTTCCGGCTTGAGGGGATCCAGCAGCCGTGCGGCGAAGTAGCCTCCGGCGAAGCCGCCCGCATGCGCATAGTTGTCGATGCCCGCCATGAGGAAGCCCATGACAACGAGCATGAGCACGTAGTTCATGGCATAGCTGCGGGCCAGGCTGCTGCCGCTGCGATGCCCGTAACAGAGAACGGCACCCATCAGACCCACAATCGAAGCCGAGGCGCCTACTGTGTACTGGCTTCCGCCGATGAACGGCAGGGAGGGCATGTATTCGCCGGCGAAGGAGCTCAGCGTGAAGCCGACCACGGATCCTGCCGTGTAGATAATCACCGTCCTGCCGGGCCCGTAGAGCTCCGCGACGGCAGGCGCGAGCTGACGGAACACGATCATGTTGAAGAGGATGTGCAGTGCGCCGCCGTGCAGCCAGGCGGCGCTCAGGACGGTCCACCAGCGTCCCAATACGAACACGGGGATTTCGCCGCTCGCGCCGAATCGGAGCAGGCTGACAAGACTCGGCGCCATGAAGCCAAAGACGCCCCGCATGCCGATGTTGCCACCCGACCCGAGAAGGGTCAGGACGTAGACCACGACGCAGGTGCCGATGACGAACGGCACGAACCCCATGTCGCGCCCGAGCGCCCGTATTGCCGGCGCAAAGCCCCACAACCCGGGATTCCGACGTCCGCAGTTGTAGCAGCGATCATCGGTCACGCCGACGAGGACACCGCACGACGTGCAGAGGACCGATCCGCTCGTTTGCCGCCTGAGCACCTGTTCGATGGTAGCATTCCGAAACAAGTGCAAAGTACAAAGTACAAAGTAGAAAGTAAGTTGGCAAGTTGACGAGCTACTTCACACTTACTTTGTACTTTGGAGTTTGCACTTTTTACTTGAGACAACTGTGCGCATAATCGTCGCCATCACCGGTGCCACCGGAGTCATATACGGTGTCCGGCTGCTCGAGCGGCTTCGCGAAGCTGCAGTCGAGACGCATCTCGTCATCAGTCGCTGGGGCGCTCGGACGCTGCTGCACGAGACACCTTACTCTCGCGAGCAGGTCGAGGCGCTGGCGCACACCGTCTATGCGTCGAACGACATGGGGGCCGCGATTTCGAGCGGATCGTTTGCGACGGCGGGGATGATCATCGCGCCATGCAGCGCGAGGACGCTCGGCGCCATCGCACACGGGTTCGGCGACAGCCTGATCCATCGCGCGGCCGATGTCATCCTGAAGGAGCGCCGAAAACTCGTGCTCGCGGTACGTGAGGCGCCGCTGAACGATATCCATCTCGAGAACATGCTCAAGCTCTCGCGGATGGGTGCCGTAATCCTTCCGCCGGTGCCCGCTTTCTACAACAATCCCCGCTCCCTGGCCGACATCGTCGAACACTCGGTTGCGCGGATGCTCGACCAGTTTGGCGTGGAGGTCCCGGGCGCGGCACGGTGGGAAGGGAATATGCGCGTCGGCGGAAGGACGGAGGATTGAATTTACGGATTCGTCAGTTCAATCCCCAAATCAAATTCGTCAATTCGTAAATCCGTCAATCCGTCAATGATTTATGTGCGCGTCGAGCTTCTTCCAGGACGCGTTCGGCGTCCGCAACGGCTTGCGTTGCCTCTTCCGCTTCGGCGGCGATGCGACGCGCTTCGTCGCGTGCCTTTTCGGCCTCGGCAACGACCTTCTCCAGCCGCGCAGCCAGCGCGTCGTGCTCCTTCTTGGTGTCCTTGGCGCGAGCGGCGGCCTTTTTGAGCGCCGCTTCGGCCCGCGCTTCGTTTCGCTGTGCCTGCTCCAGCGAATGTTGGGCCTCGCGGATTGCGGCCGTAGCCGCCGCAAGCTGCTCCCGGCGCTCGGCTTCGTCCTTCCGTTTTCGCTCCTCAGGACTCAGCTTCTTGTCGGCCGCGGCCTTTCGTCCACGCTGCGATACGAAGGGCAGCACACGGTTGGGGCCGTGCGCGCGAGCTGAACGATCCGAACCACTGGAACGCCCTGAAGGCACGAGCGATGCCAGCGCCTCGAACCCTGGTGGATCGATGTCGCCGGTGAGACGTCCAGCAGCGGGGGTCGCCTCTCGACTTCCGTAGGTCGCCAGTGCCTCGAGGGTCGTTGTGATGCGGCGCATCAGATCGGGCGACGGCGTGTGCCCCGCCTCCCGGAGCAGGGCAGCGGCATCCTGATTGAGTTCGGACAGCGCCACTCGTCGCGCCTCGAGTGGCTCGCGCAGCTCGCCGCCTTTGCCTCGGAGCTGCGACGCCTGGGCCGAGCGAAGCCGGTCGCCTGCTGCCAGCAGCCGCTCGAATGGCTCGCGATTCTTCCAATAGAGCTGGTTCACGGCCCACGCCGATACCGGGGGCTTGGCCAGTCCTTTGACACGCTCCGCATCGTCTGCGCGCCCGGACTTCTTGAGCTTGGCCGCGAGCGCGTTCCGTGCCGCAGTGAACTCATTCAGCGGCAGGCGAAACAGCGCGTCGATTTCCGAGTTTGACGTCGCCAATCGAACAATTCCAATCGCAAATCACTAATCACTGATCACTTAGGCACAAATCATGAATCTGATTGGACCTAGTCTGTCATACCCCATCCCTATCCTGTTGGTAGAGAGGGAGGACAACCGATGGCCGCGCAACTTGCGTTGTACGAATGTCGAACGCCAGCATCGCCTCCGCGTCCGACGCGGAGGACGCAGGTGCCGATGTGTGCGTCGTGCCGGGCGCGCGAAGCCCGGTACGGCTTCAGATCGCAGCTGGACGATCCGCTGGTGGACCGTCCGCGCACGCTCTGCTTCGAATGTTTTCGGGTGGAAATGGCGCGCCGTCAGGACTCGGCACGCGCTGTTCAGGTAAGGCTGCCGCTCGAGCGAACACTCGAGGCGCTGCACCTTCGACGCCGCCGAGCGCAGATCGCGGCAAGGAGGGCCGCAGGAGTACGATGAGGCAAATTCAAACTTGAAACTTCAAAGTGCAAAGTAAGTTCAAAGCAGTTCCGCCCTGCTTGCCAACTTACTTTCTAATTTTCACTTTCAAGTTTCTACTTGCCCCGAAACGTCTCCGCGCTTCCCGGTGCACTGAAGTTCACCGGCTGATCGGCGGCGCGTCCTGTCACGGTGTACGTGCCGCGGAGCTGCAAAAAGTCCAGAGAATTCGCGAGCGTGTCGAGGCCCGCGGCATCAGGCGTCGCGGTGGTAGCGCCAGGCCGGGTCACCATCGATTCGACGTGGAATCGCAGTTGGAGGTCGACCCGGTTGCCGCGCCCCGTCACGGTGATGGTGCGCGGCTGGCCACGTTCGTCGTTTGTTTCGGCAATCGTCACGTCGGTCGTGTAGGCGAGCGGACCGTTGGGCCCGACGACGCCGAGAAAGCCTGGCAGTCTGTCGGCATCGGCGGCTTCGCGCGGGGGGAAAATGCGGCCGTATAGCAGCGACAACTCGTCGTGCTGAACCTGTCCCCAGCGCCACGACATGCCTTTCCAGAATCCCCAGTTGTGGTCGTGATATCCGACCCCGCCGTCCAAAGAGATGCGTTCGCCGTTCACGTCGAGCGCTCCATTGAGTGCGCCGGACATCACCGGCACGACGTATCCGGTGAGCCATCCGCGCGCGCCGGTGAATTCCGCACGCGGAAACAGGCGGCCAGGCGAGGCGTCGACCGTCAGATCTCCCGCCACCCGCCCTCCCTTCGGACCGCGGAGGTCGAGGTGAATGTGGTACCGGGTGCCGTCGAGCCTCACCGAGCTCGCGCCGATCGTGAGGTCGGGAGCGGACAGTGCGGCGCCGTGGGTAATCGGGTAAGTCTCGTCGTAGTTCTCGACGCCGTTGCCGCGATCCAGTTGGAGCCGCACGCTCGCGTCCCGCCGATCTTCGCCGCTCATCGGCCCGACGATGAACGTGAGATAGAAACGAGCATGCGGGGAACGGCCGTTGAAGTACAGCCACTCAGCCCATGACGATGCCCACTCGGGGGCGTCTGGGATGCCGCTGAATCGGTCGAGATGCCGCAGCAGTTTTTCGGGTGTGTTCTGCGTCCAGGCGGTATCGTCCGGCGAATCGCGCCAGGCCGCGACGGTTGCGGTCTCGCGATCGCCAATCGCGCGTTCGAGGCTGGGAATCCCGCCACGCGCTCGCACGCGGGTCGTACGGCCCTCGTGCCACAGATATAGCGTTGACGAGTGTGACGGCGACGCGACGCGGATACGAGACCGGATCGCATCCGACTGCAGCGGCCCGGCCAGAACGAGCTGACCCGGAACGTACGGACCGAGCCGAATCAGCACATCGCCGCCTCCGACGAGTGCCGGGGCCCGCGACTGTTCGAGCACGACTTCGGCGACACCGAGGAGAATGGCCATGACGCCGACGCCTACGCCGAATCCGGCCGCCAGAACAGCGCTCCGCACCGGATGGGCGACGAGCGATCGGACGGCCAGCCTCCCGATCACTGCAACACCTCGCCCTCGATGCGCCCATCTCTCATCGTCAGTACTCGCGTGGCGCGTGCCGCCAGCGCGGTGTCGTGCGTCACGATCACGAGTGCGGTGCCGTCGGCGTTGACGCGATGGAGCAGTGCCGCCACCTGCTCGCCCGTGGTCTGATCGAGCTCACCCGTGGGTTCGTCCGCCAGCAGCAGCCGCGGACGGTTGGCGAGCGCGCGTGCGATCGCGACTCGCTGCATTTCTCCGCCTGAGAGTTGCGACGGACGATGATCTGCGCGCGCGCCGAGGCCGACGTACTCGAGGAGCTCGAGGCTGCGTTTCCGCCGCTCGGTCTTGGGTACACCCGCCTCCGACTGGGGCAGCTCCACATTCTCGGCCGCGGTCAGCATCGGCAGGAGGAAGAAGCGCTGAAACACGAACCCGATGTGGCGCAGTCGAAGGAGGCTGCGCGCCCGGTCATCGAGCGCCGATATGTTGCGCCCGTCGAACGTCAACGTCCCCGAAGACGGCGTATCCACGCAGCCCAGCATGTGCAGCAGCGTCGATTTGCCGCAGCCCGACGGTCCTCGAATGGCCGCATGTTCGCCCCGTGCGATCGTCAGCGTCACATCGCGGACCGCAACGACCGGTCCGGCCGGCATCGGGAAGATGCGGCTCACGTTGACAGCCGATAGAACGACGTCGTTCAAGAGAT